>Ga0210405_10002352_pt1 | contig 19789 bp, 18 predicted proteins | sample IncBWH11MmetaG_FD_155492 | JGI IMG/M metagenome (GOLD analysis project Ga0210405, IMG submission 155492) | Forest soil microbial communities from Barre Woods Harvard Forest LTER site, Petersham, Massachusetts, United States - Inc-BW-H-11-M | ecosystem: Environmental > Terrestrial > Soil >... | reverse complement strand
CTGGTTCCACCGGCCCGGAGAGAGCAAGGATGGCGTGGAAGACGATGGACGTGGAGGAACAGAAAGTGCGGTTTGTGGTGGCGGCGACACGGCGGGAGAAGTCGCTGACGGCGCTATGTCAGGAGTTCGGGATTTCGCGTCCCACCGGGTATCTGTGGTGGAGGCGGTATGAGCAGGCCGGGTTGGCCGGCATCAGCGAGCGCAGTCGGCGACCGAAGCAGAGTCCGCAACGAACCGCAGCGGAGTTGGAACGACGCGTGGTGGAACTGCGGCAGCGCTATCCGGACTGGGGAGCGCGTAAGCTGCAGGTCGTTCTGGCACGCCAGCAGGTGGAACTGACGCCCAGCACCGTGCACCGCATTCTGCTGCGCCATGCTCTGGTGCGCGATCCCGAACGCCACCGTCAAGCCCCCGGGCGATTCCAACGGGGCACGCCCAATGAGTTGTGGCAGATGGATTTCAAAAGTCCCAAGGGTTGGCATGCGGCGGTTGGTCCGCTGTCGGTGCTGGACGATTGCAGCCGCTATCTGCTGGTGTTGCAGGCGGTGTGGACCAATCACGGCGAGTTAGTACGCGAACAACTGGAATCGGCCTTCACCAGCGGCGGGGTTCCGCAAGCCATGTTGATGGACCATGGCATTCCGTGGTGGAGCGAGCACGCTCCCAGCGGAGCCACGCATCTGACCGTGTGGCTGATGAAACAAGGCATTCGACTGCATTGGAGCGGCTTTCGTCATCCCCAGACCCAGGGCAAAGTGGAACGCTTTCATGGCTGCTTGGAACGGGCGCTACGCATGCGGGCGGTACCGCGGCAGCAGCCGCAAGCCTGGCTGGATGAGTTTCGCTGGGAGCACAACCACATACGTCCCCACGAGGCACTCGGCATGCAAACTCCGGCTACAGTGTGGCGCCGGAGCGAGCGCCGCTACGATCCGCACCCTGCGCGTTGGGAGTATCCGGCAGGCGCTCATGTCTTGAAGGTGGGCAGTCAGGGAACACTCGATGCCTACGGAATCCGCTGGAAGATCGCCCGAGCGCTGGGCGGCGAATGGGTGCATCTGCAGCGCGTCGGCCAGCGCGTGCTGGTGTTTTACTGCCGAACTCTGATTCGCGAACTGGATCTGCAGAGTCGAGCATCGGTCGTGGTGCAACGTTGGCGTCCTCACCTCGAGCCGAATACTCGCCTTGAGGAGACCAGCTCATAACCTCTCCGGGCCCGGTGGAACCAGTGCGGGAGTGTAAAGGATGTCCCGGGACACTTTGTAAAGGATGTCATGAGACTGGACACAAAGAACGCGATTGAATGGGGCACCCGCCAGGTCGTCTCTTGAATCGGACAGGCGTTACTCTCAGTCCTTGGCTGGGTATGCGACAACGATTTGAGAAATACCAGTGATCTTGTCGTCTGGCGAAAGCGCGCTTTCAGTTTCGGGATCCGCCTTGAAATCAACATCGACTCTCAGGAACTCGCAGTCTCGATAGACATAGCTTGTGTGATTGCGGAACGTCATCCCACCGGCGACCACGAAAAATCTCTCTACATCTCGCCTTGCCATACCGACCTTTATGCCTTGAAAATCGCGAAGGGCCCGCTCAACGACGCTGCAGGAGCGGCAATCACTTCCTTGTGCCTGCGGGTGCGCATTCAATGGAAAGTTAAGCAGAACACAAACTGCCAGAAGAAGCAGAGACTTTACTCTGCTGGACATTTATTTGCTCCTCAGGGGACACCGATATTACGGTAAAACAACTGTGTTGACGGGTGGCCCACTCAAGCCTGGTTTTGGCTTGAGTGGGGATGTTCCGACGTCACGGACGACGATCCAGCTGACAAACTAGATTGTCCTCATGCCTTGGGGGCTGACACGTTTTCACCAGAGTGGTCAAAGTCATTTCGTCACATTCTGCTGTTACCACCGCCGTCGCTTGCTTGACACCGATGAACGTTGCCGAATCTTCGAGTCAGCCTTGGAACGGGTGCGGCGTAATTACAGACTCTACGTTTATGGCTATGTAGTGATGCCCGAGCATGTTCACCTCCTGCTCAGCGAACCGAACTGCCCCACTCAAGCCAAAATCGGGCTTGAGTGGGCCACCCGGCCAGAATCAAAGATCTCACTTCTATTTTGCCGCGGTGTGAAACTCCTTCGGCTGGCTTTGGGTTTGCGTCCCGGTGCCGGCGCCTTGCGTGGTCTCGACCACAAAGTAGTAGGTCGTGTTCGGCTTCAGGTTCTTGACCCAGACGGTGTGATTGTAGTCACCATTCGGCTCCTTGGTGCCGCCCCAGGGCGCTTCCGCCGTTTCGCTCAGCGCATTCGGAGTGGTTCCATACTTCACGATGCTGCTGCCCGGAGCATCGGTGGACCATGCGATTTCGGCCACCGTGCCCGCGGCTTTCTTCACCACCGGACCATTGGTGATGCGTTCCGCCTGCGCCTTGGTCTGAGCCCAGGCTCCCAGCGTCAACAAAAGCAGCGCCGCCAGACTTGCAAGAGCGATACGTCTCATCTTTTCCTCCATGAATACCCGTAGGCAGATCCACGCCGGGTACTCAAAAAACGTGAATTCAAATTTTCTTCTGGATTGAGATGATCCCGGGCAGGTTCGGGGATGGACGGAGAGATGGGACGGGTGCGACATCCATCTCGATGCGGGGCAAGTTAGCGTCCGATAGATGGATCGGAATTTGAAGCATCGAGCAGAACTACCCCACTCAAGCCAACCCCGGGCTTGAGTGGGCCACCGGCCCGGCCGCAGACTGACGACTGCTACTGCTCGATGGGCAGTTGCGCGTTGGCCACGACCTGCCACTTTCCACCTTGTTTCTGGAAAACATGCAGGCTGCGGTGCGACTCGCTGATTTCCTTGCCCTCTTTCGTGCCCTTGGTCGTTCCGCGATGTGTCATCACCACCACGTCGGGGCTGAGCATCTCGAACTTGTATTCATCGGCCATGTACGAACCGTTCTGCACGCCGGCGGCAGCAGTCGTGTTGGCCGCAGTCAGTTGCTGTTTGTCTTGCGCTTCGCCCTTGGGGCCGATGGCGAGGACGTGGTCGCCGATAATTTTGTCGAGCTTGGTGGTATCGCCTCCGGATCCGCCCCATTCTTTGTCGAGGGAGATCAGAGCCTGTTGCACATCATTCGGCACTTCCTTGGCTTGGCTGCTTATGACCGCAACCGTACATAACAATGTAATCGCGAGAATGCGTTTCATTCGGGGAGACTCCTTTAGATTGTTTTGTGATCGGGAAAACTACGTTTCGGGAATCGGTCGGGACTGGTAGAACTGGTTGCTGTTCCTGATTAACTCCGCGCCAAGCATACACCTTTGCGGTCGAAAAAGATGCATAGAACGAAGGCCGGGTCGCCCACCCAACTCGCCACGCGGGTGCGCCATTCAATCGCGCACTTTGCGATTGAGCGGGGTCACCTACCTTAAGAATCGCCAAGAATAAAAAAGCCCCCCTCATCCCGAGTGGGGCCTTTGGTTTCCCTGACAGCTGAAAGCTGAACGCTGACAGCTGCCACAGATGCTGCCGAGCTTGCGCTCGGCTGGACAGGCGAGGGCGCCTGTCCTTACGTGATTAGTACATGTCTCCCATGCCGCCGCCGTGTCCGCCCGGCATCGGAGCGCCCTTCTTCTCTTCCGGGATCTCCGAGACCAGCGCTTCGGTCGTCAGCATCAGCGACGCGATCGAGCCGGCGTTGGTCAGCGCGGTCCGGACGACTTTCGTCGGATCCAGCACGCCCGCCTTCACCAGGTCTTCGTAATCGCCGGTCAGGGCGTTGTACCCGAAGTTGTTGTCCTTCGAGTCGTTCACCTTGCCCAGCACAATCGCGCCTTCTTCGCCGGCGTTCTCGGCGATCATGCGCAGGGGCTCGGTAATCGCCTTCTTCACAATGTTCACGCCGATCTGCTCGTCGCCTTCCGCTTTCAACTTCTCCAGAGCAGGTACGCACCGCGCCAGCGCTACGCCGCCGCCCGGGACAATGCCTTCTTCCACCGCTGCGCGAGTGGCATGCATTGCGTCTTCGACTCGAGCCTTTTTTTCCTTCATCTCGGTCTCGGTCGCAGCGCCCACCTTGATCACGGCCACGCCGCCGACCAGCTTCGCCAACCGCTCCTGCAATTTCTCGCGGTCGTAGTCGCTGGTGGTCTTGTCCACCTGGCTGCGGATTTCCTTTACCCGGCCTTCGATCTCGTTGTGCTTGCCCTTGCCTTCGACGATGGTGGTGTTGTCCTTGTCGACGGTGATTTTCTTCGCCTGGCCGAGGTCGCTCACCTGCACGTTCTCGAGCTTAATGCCGAGATCTTCGGTGATGGCCTTGCCGCCGGTGAGAATCGCGATGTCCTGCAGCATTGCCTTGCGGCGATCGCCGAAGCCGGGCGCCTTCACCGCGCACACCTGCAAGGTGCCGCGCAGCTTGTTGACGACCAGGGTGGCGAGCGCTTCGCCTTCCACATCTTCCGCGATGATGATGAGGGGCTTGCCGCTCTTGGCAATCTGCTCGAGCAGCGGGAGCAGGTCCTTCATCGAGCTGATCTTCTTTTCGTGGATCAGGATGTAGGCGTTCTCGAGCACGGCTTCCATGCGCTCCGGATCGGTAACGAAGTAAGGAGAGAGGTAGCCGCGGTCGAACTGCATGCCCTCGACGACTTCGAGCTGGGTTTCGAGTGTCTTCGACTCTTCGACGGTGATGACGCCGTCCTTGCCGACTTTCTTCATGGCCTCGGCGATGATCTTGCCGATGGTCTCATCGTTGTTGGCGGAGATGGTGCCGACCTGGGCGATCATGTCGCCGGTGACGGGCTTGGAGAACTTGTCGAGCTCGCCCTTTTCGCGGTTGCCTTCCTTATCGAACTTGCCGCAAATCACGGACACGGCCTTCTCGATGCCGCGCTTCATGGCCATCGGGTTGGCGCCGGCCGCGACGGTCTTCACGCCTTCGCGATAGATCGCCTGGGCCAGAACAGTGGCGGTGGTGGTGCCGTCGCCGGCCACGTCGGAAGTCTTGGAAGCGACTTCGCGCACCATTTGGGCGCCCATGTTCTCGAGCCCATCCTTCAGTTCAATTTCCTTTGCCACGGTGACGCCGTCCTTGGTGATGGTCGGCGAACCGAATTTCTTCTCAATCACTACGTTGCGGCCCTTGGGACCGAGGGTTACCTTGACCGCGTCGGCCAAAAGGTTAACGCCGCGCAAAATCGCTTGCCGCGACTCCTCGCCGTGAACAATCTGCTTTGCCATTGCTTCTTCTCCTGAATCTTAAGAGTTTTTTTTGGGCAGGCTCGAGGCCTGCGGAATATCGATGGCGTTCAGTGACTAGCGCCGAGAGCCAGCCAATTCCTTTTCTTTCTTGGGTGCTGCGCCGACGAGGATGCCGAGCACCTCTTCTTCGCGCATGATGATGAAATCTTCGCCGTCCAGCTTGATTTCGGTGCCGGCGTACTTGCCGAACAGAACGCGGTCGCCCTCTTTTACGGCCAAGGGGAATACCTTGCCTTCGTCATTGCTCTTGCCGCGGCCTACGGAGAGGACTTCTCCCTCCTGCGGCTTGTCTTTGGCGGAATCGGGGATGATAAGTCCGCCCCGGGTGGTTTCTGCTTCCTCGACGCGACGGATCAGGATCCGGTCATGGAGGGGAGTAAACTTGGTAGCCATAGCTTTGCTGACTCCTTTCGTTAACTTAATGTTTTCTATTGGTTAGATAGCACTTTGCGAGTAGATGCCCGGACTGTTAGCACTCAGGTCAGGCGAGTGCTAATTGTACGGAGTTGAGTGGGGGATTGTCAAGTGGGGGTGGCCTTGTGAGTGGGAGTTCAGAAACCGCCCTTGCAACGACCGGGGAAGTCAAAATCGCAACCACGAAGGTCACGAAGGAATATCACGAAGGTACGCTTTTGAATGCGGTCTTGCTTCCAGAACGTTCGAGGTCAGCGCGAGATGACAGGTGGGGTCAGGGTGCTTAGAATGAGGGCGATCATGAAAAGATTCTGGGTGCTGGTGGTCTTCGTTGTAATGGGAGTATTGGCCTGGGCCGGGGAACCGACGTCGGCGCTGAGCTTTCTCGTGGTCAAGGACGATAACGGGAAGCCGGTGCGCAATGCGGCGGTGGTGCTGCATCCGGTGAACACGCATGGGAAGCAGGGACGGGGCGGGTTCGAACTCAAGACCGACAGCGACGGCAAGACGCACTTTGAGGGCGTTCCCTACGGCAAGCTGCGGGTGCAGGTGCTGGCGCCCGGTTTTCAGACGTATGGGGAGGATTACGAGATCGATTCCGAGGCGAAGGACATTGTGGTCAAACTGAAGCGTCCGCAGAAGCAGTATTCGATTTACGACGATGTGCCCGGAGAGCCTAAGAAGGACGCGCCTTCGGAGAAGTCCGACAAGCCGCAGTGAGGAATAGTCGTCGGTCGTCGGCAAAAAAGCCTTTAACCGCAAAGTTCGCAGAGAAAGCCGCGAAGGACGCGAAGTCATGAGCCCAGGTTAGCGCCCAAAGAACGGGCGCGAACCTGGGGCACCCGGCTGAGATCAAGATAAAAAAGAGACACCGAGAAGAAAGTCATGGACTATTTATTGAAGACGGAACCGTCGGTTTATTCGTTCGAGAATCTGGCGCAAGAGAAGGACACGGTCTGGGATGGGGTGACGAATCCGGTGGCGGTGCGGCATCTGCGCGAGATGAAGTCGGGCGACCGGCTCGTGATCTATCACACGGGGGATGAAAAGAGCGCGGTGGGAACGGCGTCGGTGGTCTCGGTCGATGCGTCGGATCCGAAGACGCCGCTCGTGCGGATCAAGGCTGGAAAGGCGATCAAGACGCCGAAGGATCTGGCGGAGATCAAGGCACACAAACTGTTTGCGGACTCGCCGCTGGTCCGGCAGGGACGTCTTTCGGTGGTGCCGCTGAGTGCGGCACAGTATGAGTTTCTCACGGGAGAGTAAATTCTTTGGTCGTCAGTCGTCGGCCCTGAGTCTCCTGAATTGGCGAGAATGCTGGCCCCTCGGTAAAGTAGCGGGGGTACCTCAGCACCAGAAGATTACGCAGATTCGAGGAGCAACGGTGTAGGCTGAAGACTAGTTACTAATGACCACGACTGCGCTGTCCGCCACCTTTGAGTCATATCCGTAAAACTGTTGAACACAGTAGAATAGAGACGCGATGCTTAAAAATTCGACACTTTACCCGAAGCCGATGCTGCTCGTGGGATTCCTCGCCGGTAGCATGATTTTTATGTACGGACAAGACACCACTCCACCCGCGAGCAAGCCCGCGGCGAAGAAACCGGCGACCGCGGGCGCCGCGAAGACGACTGGGAGCAAACCCGCTACAGCCACAGCTCCGGCGTTGACAACGAAGAAGGACAAGGTCAGCTATGCCATCGGGGCCGACCTGGGAAAGAAACTGAAAACGTCGTCCATCGATGTGGATCCGACCATCCTCACGCGCGCCTTGAAGGACACGCTCACGGGCGCGAAGGTCGATATGACCGATGACGAGATCCGAGCGACCCTCACGGATTTGACCAAGGATCTGCAGCAAAAGCAGGTCGTGGCCGCCAAGGAGGCGAGCGAGAAGAATCGGAAGGCCGGGGAAGAATTTCTCGCGGCGAACAAGGGCAAAGAAGGGGTCCTGGCTCTGCCGGATGGTTTGCAGTACAAGATCCTGACGCCCGGAAATGGGCCGAAACCAACCGCATCGGACACGGTCGTCTGCAATTACAAGGGGACGCTGATTGACGGCAAGGAATTTGACAGCTCTTACAAACGCGGCCAGCCGGCGACGTTCCCAGTCAGCGGCGTAATTAAGGGTTGGACCGAAGCGCTGCAGATGATGCCGGTAGGATCGAAGTGGCAGCTGTTCATTCCGCCGGATCTCGCGTACGGCGATCGCCAGGCGGGTCCGGATATTACGCCCGGGTCCACGCTGGTGTTTGAAGTGGAGTTGATGTCGATTCAGCCGAAGACGGCGGCGGCTCCGGATGCTGGCGATCAACCGAAAGCTTCCGAGAAAGCTCCGGATAAGACTTCGGATAAGGTTCCGGATAAGGCCCCTGACAAGACTCCAAATTAGAAGTAGACGCTCATCGATTAAACAAAAACCCGCCCGAAGGCGGGTTTTTTGGTTTGTCCTCTCTAACGATTGCCATTCCGACGAGCGTCAGCGACGAGGAAGCTGCTTTCTGCAATGACCTGGGCCAATGACGCCTATGTTTTCAAAACCCGCTGGGCGCAGCCGGGTTCGGTGCAGGCGTAGGTGACGCGGTTTTGCTGGCGGTCGAGGCTCAGGATGAACATGGGGCGGCCGTGCATGTCGCAGCGCGGCTGGTTGGGCGTGATCTCCGGAGGCAGGTCGCGTTTGGGGTTGACGTAGCCGACGCGCTCGCCGAAGCAGCGGCCGCAGAACTTCTCCGTGCAGCGAAAAAAATCGACGGAGTAGTCGGGACTGTACGGGGCGATGCAGGCCTCCATGGTGCGGAAATGTTTATCACAAAGAGGAAGGATGTCAGTCCTCATGCCTGAGGGAGTGTAGCATCCGCGGCCTGCGGGGATGGAGTGACGAGGGAGAAGAGCTCCCAGTCGTAATCAACGCGGGCGATACCTCGCTTGGCAAGCTACGAGCTTCGGGCTACGAGCTACGAGCTAACAGGTAAGACCTGGTTTGCTCGAAGCTCGCCGCTCGAAGCTCGTAGCCGGAAAGCGGCTCGGAGTGATCAGCTAAGCTGACCGGCTCCTCACTTGCGGCAGCGAGTATCACGCGAAGACTTTGCGGAGCTCGCGGCGGAGGATTTTTCCGGAGGGCGTACGGGGGAGCGAATCGACGAAGCGGATTTCGCGGGGTTGTTTGTAGGGGGTGAGGCGCTCGGCGACGAATCCGCATAGGGACTGCTTCATCGCGTCATCCTGATCGTGGCCTTCGCGGAGAACGACGAACGCGCAGGGGATCTCTCCCGCTTCGGAATTGGGACGCGCGACGACGCCGCAGTCGCGCACGGCAGGGTGTTCCATGAGCACGGCTTCGACCTCGGCGGGCGCGACCGGGAAGCCTTTGTACTTGATCATCTCTTTGCGGCGGTCGAGGATGTAGAAGAAGTCTTGTTCATCGCGGCGAACGATGTCGCCCGACCAGTACCAGCCATCGCGCAGAACGCCGGCGGTGGCTTGCGGTTCCTTCCAGTAGCCCAACATGAATTGCGGGCCGCGCATGACCAGCTCGCCCGGTTCGCCGGCGGGGACTTCGCGGTCGTTCGCGTCGAGCACGCGACAGTCGGTCTGGACCAACGGCTGCCCAATCGATTCGGGCCGGTACAGCGGGGAATTGACGTAGCCGACATGAGTGACCGGCGAGGCTTCTGTCATGCCGTAGCCCTGGTTGATGGGAATGCCGGTGAGTTCCGTGAAACTGCGGGCGAGCTCGGGAGCGAGCGGGGCGGCCCCGGATTTTACCCATCCGACTTTGTGGTTCTTTGGAAACAGTCCCGCTTCAGCGGCCTGGTTCAGCGCATTGAGAGCCGGTGGGACGGTCGGCATCATGGTGACGCCTTCAGAAAGCAGCAGCCCGAGGAGCTGCGGCACGTTGAACCGCGGCATCAGGACAAGTGTCGCACCCAGCGTGAGAATCGGGTTCAGCGCGACGTTGAGTCCATAGATGTGATAAAGCGGCAGAAAACAGAGCATGATATCCGTGCGCGTAAAAGGCGCAGCATTGGGCGCAATGAGTTGAAAGATGTTCGCGACCAGATTGAGGTGTGAGAGCATTACGCCCTTGGGAAGTCCGGTGGTGCCGCTGGAGTAGGGAAGCGCAGCCACGGTCTGGTTCGAAGACTGAGTCGGGGCGGGCAGGATGGCGGTGGTCGGACGGAGCAGGTCGGCGAAGTTTTCCGTTCCCGAGGCGGGCTGGCGGGTGCTGAAAACGCGGCGAAGGTTCGGGAGGCCGCCGAGATTGATGTCGCCGAGGGTGGCGGCGTCGGTGATGAGGAAAGCGGCGCCGGAATTTTCCAGTTGATAGCGCACTTCGCGCTCGCGGTAGCTGGGATTCAAGAGGGTCGGGATGGCGCCGGCGAGTGTTGTGGCATGGTAGGTGGCGGCGAATTCCCAGGAGTTGGGGAGGAAAATGGCGACGATTTCTCCCGGCTCGAGGCCAGCGCTGATGAGGCCGTGAGCGAGCGGCTCGACGATCTCTCCGTATTCAGCGTACGTGAAGCGGCGATTGATCGAAGTGTCAAGCAGCGCCAGCTTTTGCGGGAATTTTCGACAGGAGTCGAGGATGACGTTATGCAGGTAGAGGTTGGTGGGATCGGCGTAGAGCTGGGTACGGAGCATGGGCCGCAGAGATTGTAATGGATCGCAGTCGATGGTCGTTAGTCGTTGGTCATTGGCAAGAGCTTTTGTTTCAGACCGTCGAGTATTGTCCCCGCGAAAATCCCCACCCTAACCTCGCAAAAAACGCGAGGTTAGGATGGGGCACCCGGCCGGTCTCGTCGGAAAAGCGCCACATCTCGAAAAGCGCGAGACGTGGGCCACCCCTAGGGGCACCCCGGCTTCTTGCGTGGCTTACTTGTTCAAAGCGGGCGCCGGCGAGCCAAAGCTGGCTAGCCTTTCTGACCAGCGGATGCGGCCGGTCGCTTGCATCACCACAAACAGCGTCACAATGGAAATGATCGTAATCGCCAGGCCCGTGAAGCCTTTCCAGAAGAACGCGTAGGAGAAAAGCACCAGGTAGATGAGCTGCGCGGTGCCTGCTTCAAGAGCCGCGAAGCGCATGCCGACCACCAGCCGCAGATAGCTTACTAGCAGAGCGATCGACACCAGCGAGGAGATGACCATTGCCGCGTGGATCGAGATGTGGTCGACAAGGTATGCCAGCAGCAAGTGGAACGCGAAGAAGGCGCAAGCCAGGAAGAAGTAGTTAAGTGGATGGAGGTCGATGTTGCGCAGCGTCGTGATGATGAACATCAGGAAGAAGAAAAAGAACAAAGAGACGGGTGCGAAGTAGCTGATTTGCCCTGCAAGTGGGCCAGGCTGGAGTTTTTCCGGCATTGTCATGCCGATCTGAAATCCGGAGAGCAGATTGGAGTATTGCCAGGTGAGTAGCCACCCGTCAGTGGTGCGTTGCTTTGAGGTGGGGGAGAGCGTGTCGTCCGCGAAATCGATGTCCTTAAAGTTGGTGTGCATGGTGAGCAGGAAGCGATTCACCTGCGCGATGCCGGAGCCAAGCTTGTAGGTCCAGTGGCCCAGGCCCTGCGAGCGGTAGGCGGTGTGGAAGAGCGACGTCTGCCCCGGTTGAAGTTCGGCCTGAACATCGGCGCCCTGATCGTTGGCGGCGATCGGGAGCGAGCGGCCATCGACTTCCATCACCAGGCCGTCATAGACAGCGCGTTGCGCTGGAAAGGCAAGGTGGAAATTGACCATCTGCGGCTCAGCGGTGTCGTTACGGAACTTCTAATCGCCGCTAAAAACGACAGCGTAGGTGGTGTACCAGAGCAAGCCCTTCTGGCGGTGGTCGAGATTGAGTTTCACGTCGACGGTACTCGCATCGAGGGGAAGCGGAAAGAAGCGCTCGGACCTTTCCTCACGAGTGATGGTTTTGCCGGCGGTCAGTTCCGTGACCGGAGTGAATTCAATTTTCTTGTAGCAGGCAGTGGGTGGAGATTGTTCCTGGGGTGATCCCCAGGTCGAAGTAACGCGGCCTTCGAGTTGCTGATTACTCGAGTAGGTGCGAGAAAAAATTGTAGTGCCGAGAATCATCCAGGCGACGGTGGTGCAGACGAAGATAAATGCAAGAGCGGCGATGCGACGGATCACGGAGCGGCCTCCTTAAAGTTGTGTCACAGATGCAAAAGCAGATGGGAAGCCGCAGGGCGGTTGGTTGAAGACGCTGAGGGTTAGGGTAGTGTGGGCGTCGGGAGACGTGTCTGGAGTGACACGTGTGTGTTTCCGCAGACACGGTTCAGGTGAACGGTTGGGAAGCTTGATAGGAAAATCTTACTAATCGCGGCCGCTAGTCAACGGAAGGTCAGATGGCGAGCTTGCGCAGGAACTCGCGTTCGTCCATGCGGTACTTGAAGGCTTTGCGGCCGTCGATGAAGACGACGGGCACCTCGTCGGTGAACTGGCGGCGAAGTTGGTCGTCGGCATCGACGTCCACTTCCTGCCAGCGGAACAGGCCGCGGCGCTCGAGCTTGACGAGGCTTTCCTTGACGATTTCGCAGAGGTGGCAACCTTTGCGTGTGTAGACCAGAACGTGGCGGGGGTCGGGCATCAAGCCGGAGTGTAGCAGTTTCAAGATGAATTGCAAGTGCAAGAAATGTAAAGAGTTGCATACAAGGTGTGGGGTCTTACACGAGCGCAGTAGAAAAACGATTGGCTTTGGCGGAAAACGATTACCGGGAAATTTGAAGCACAACGGACAGAAGGGCGCGAAGGGAAGGCAACTACCGAACCGGGCCGGGAGACGATTCTCCAGCTATCGGGGCCGTTGGGGCTGGGCCGCCACTTTCGGGGCAGGAATGTGTGGCGAAGAAGATTCCTCCGCCGTTCGGCGTCGGAATGACAAAACGATGGGGCTACGGGTATACCGCCTGCAGAGATGGGGGTACGAGTCTATACCGCCTGCAGATCTGTGTCAGGTGCTGGATATCCAAGAATTCGCGGCATCGCAAAAATCTGGCCCTTGTGGTGGAACTGACGTGCGAGAGCATTTTGTCTGGTTCTTGACATCCTTGACATCCGTAGAGTACGATCGTACTCTAATCTCATGCGATATTCGCCGGAACACAAAGCGCGCAACCACGAGAAGATTCTTTCCATGGCCGCTCGCACGTTCCGGGAGCGCGGCGGGGACAGCAGCGGCATCGGCACGGTTATGAAGAAGGTGGGCCTGGGGAAAGGGGGCTTCTACCGCCATTTTGAAAGCAAGGACGACCTTTTCGTGGAGGCGGTAGCGCGAGCGTTCGATGAGATGGGAAGGGGCATGGTAGAGGTTGCAAAGTCTGCGCCCGAAGGTCAAGGTCTGCGGGCGATGATCGAACGCTACCTGAGCACACCGCACGCGAATTCGCCAGGCATCGGTTGTGTGATCGCCGCCCTCGGGCCAGAGCTCGCACGAAAACCGTTGTCCGTGCGGAAACGGATTGAGAGGTCGATAGAAGCGTATCGTGAGCGGCTATTACCATTTATGCCCGGTCAGACGCGGGAAGAAAAGCTGGCGAAGGTTCAGTTGTTGTTCGCCAGTATGGCTGGGGTGCTGACTACGGTCCGAGTGACCTTATCGCCCGAAAGGCGTGAGCAGATGCTGGCGGAAGCGAGGAAGTTCTTTCTGAAAAGCTTCGCTGAAAGGTGAGGCATTTTTTTTTGCGACCTATAGAGTACTGTCGTACTCTTTAATATGTAAAGGATGGAACAGAACCGTCACTCAAAACAACCACGTTAACTACTAAGTGAAAACTCTAACCAGACCGAATCGAGAGGCTAACCGATGAAATTCATGATCCCTTTCATCAGTGCCATGCTGCCGATTGCGTCCTTTGCGCAATCACAGTCCGGGGGCGCCTCAGGCGTGCCCAGCGTGGCGATACCTAAAACCACGGCAGTGCTGGTCATTCAGACTGCCAAGCAGGGCGTAACCCCTCAACAAGTCATGGACGTCATCCCGGCAGAGATTCGAGCGACGGTGAAGCTCTACCTCGACGGGAAAATCCGGCAGTGGTATTCGCGGGGCGATGGCAAAGGCGTCGTGTTTCTGGTCGAGGCGCAGACGGAGGAAGAGGCGCGAGCCATTATGGAGACGCTGCCGCTCGCAAAGGAACAGTTGATGGATGACGTGTACATTCCGGTCGGACCCTTGATGCCGTTGAGGGCATTGATCGGCCCAGGAGCGCAGAACAAGTAAAACGGAACAATGATCAGGCCATCGGCATTCGCCGATGGCCCGGAGGTCGAACATGCCAGCAAAGGACATCTTCAGAATCGATATGGCGCTGGGCTATCTTGCCTGGGCGCTCTGCATCGCGACTTACGTCTGGCCACGGCTGCGTGCGATGGATCGGGTGGAGGCGCAGCGCGCGATCGCCACGTTCAACAGTTTCCGCTTCTTCGGGTTGGCCTTCTTGCTGCCCGGCTTTGTTGGGCCGAACCTGCCGCAGAGCTTTGCTACAACGGTGGCTTACGGCGACCTTGCCACAGGACTGCTCGCAATCCTCGCGCTGCTGACGGTGCGCGTGCGCTTCCTGTTCTGGCCGCTGGTCTGGGCCCTCAATCTGGTCGGTCTCGCGGACCTCGTCATCGACACGGTGCGGGCGGTCAGTGTGGATCTGCCGTCGGTTGCCGGTCAGCTCGGGGCCGGTTACGCGATCCCCATGCTTTATGTACCAGCGCTTTTCTGGACGCACCTGCTGGCGTTCTGGCTGCTGCTGCGACCCGGGCACGAACCAGTTCGGTCGGCGGACGCGCGGATGTCGCTGGCCGCGACTGAATAACCGGGGCTTTGTGGGAAGTTGAGTCTGCCGGAATGCAGAGTTTCGCAGACACGGTCACGTGCGCAGGCTTCCGCCCCGGCAAAACAGCAGGTGAACAAAATCTGAATTTGTACGAAACCAAGAGACGCCAACTCAGACGAATGAGTTCCGATGGAGTTGGGTCGGCGGGTAGAAACCGGCGCGGAAGTTCGTGGTAAGCCAGCGGGTAATAAATGTAATGGTGGAGGCGGCGGGAGTCGAACTCTTCAGGGTATTGATAACACGTAACTTATTGATTCTCGGAACTGCTACAACGGCTAAAAAGGCCCCATTGCCTGATCCATTGTACGTTTATTGTACGAAAACTCTTTTGCGATCTGACAAACCTGTCATTTGCTTGCGCCCTCAGTATCTCACGGACCCGGCTCGAACCGTCGATGAAGATATTCGGCGTGACCTTCAGCAGTGGCATGACCGCCCTTCAAGAGCTTGCCAGCCTCCCGCGCAAAACGAGAGGCATGAGGCACAGCGCCGCCACAGGATCAGCCCACGTAATCCCCCAGAAGGCATTCACAACCAGACCTGCGAGGGCGATGATCGACAAGTACCCGCAGAGCACAGACTCCGCTGCATCTGCTCTCAAGGCCGCAGTAATTGAGACGTTTTCTCGCTTGTTGCGTCTAAATCACTGTCGGAGCTAGACTGATTGTGTTGCGTCCAATGAGCAAAATCGGCGTTCTCGCTTTGGCAGTGTTGTTCGCCGCATTGCCGGTGATGGCGTGTGCGTTGCCTAATGCATCGATGACGGCAGCCGAGCGGGAATGTTGCAAGAAAATGGCTGGACAGTGCGGGGACATGGGGATGGCGAAATCCCATCCTTGCTGCCAAGTGACAGCCACACCAGCTGATTTGCATGCTCTGAAGACAGCCCCTTCGCAACTGCATCATGTCAATTTGGTTCTGTTTCACGCGCTTCCACCGACCGCGCAGGCCGACGCGTACTTCTCGTTGACACAATGGTCGTCTCGGGTTTCGTGCACGCATAGTCCACCAGGGCTAGGTTCGACAACCAACACAATCCTCAGAATCTGATCGTCTTTCCTCGTTCGCGCTAACGCCCTCGTGCGTCTGCGCGCATTTGTGTTTTCCATTTGGAGGGAAGATGAATTTTGCCTATACGTACCGGCTCACGTCCGGAACAGCCCGCTTTTTTGTCGTGGTCATCCTGGCGTCCGTCCTCAGCCTGTCCCCGACGACGGGGAACGCCCAGGTGACGACGAACGTTCCACAAACTCCTGCTCCGATGAAGAATCAGAGTAAGCACGCTACGGCTTCGCCCAGCCCACTGCGCGAATTGGTACAGGAGGTGGATCGGAGCAATCTTGAAATTGCCGCCTCCCTACACGCGTGGCAGGCGGCCACCAACGTTCCCAAGCAAGCATCGGCACCACCGGACACCGAGATCACTGTCCAGCAGTTCAGCGTCGGGAGTCCACGGCCTTTCGCAGGGTATTCCAATAGCGACTTTGCTTACGTGGGGATCGGAGCGTCGCAAGACCTTCCGTATCCGGGTAAGCGCCGTCTCCGATCCGAGATTGCCGAGAGAGAAGCCGACTCGATCCGCGCGCAATCGGATGGGGTTCGGAGTCAGGTAATCGAGACGTTGAAACTCGCGTATTTTCAGCTCGCCTACCTTCAGCAGACCTTCCCAATCCTGGAACGCAACGACCAGATCCTAAGTCAGATTCAGCAGGTCGCGGAATCGCGCTACCGGGTCGGTCAAGGCAACCAACAGGATGTTTTGAAGGCGCAATTGCAGCACACCAAGATTCTGCAAGAGATTGCCATGCACCATCAGCAGGAGGAGCAGCTTGAGGCGCAGCTAAAGCAAGTCCTGAGCCGCGCACAAAGTTCTCCCGACATTGTTACCGAGCCCCTCTCCCAGACTGTCCTGACCGACAGCGACACTGAACTGTTGGACCGGGTGGGAGACCAGAATCCCGATGTGCGCTCACGCTCGGCGATGGTGCATCGTCAGGAATCCCAGGTTGAGCTTTCACACAAGGAGTTTAGACCGGACTTCAACGTCAGCTATACCTACGAGCACACGGCTGACAAATTCCGCGACTACTACATGGCCAGCTTTGGCATACGGCTGCCAAACCGTGGCCGTCAGTCAGCTGCATTAGCGGAAGCCACTCAAAACCAGGACCGCGCAAAGCAGCAACTCCAGGCGGAAGTGCAGCGGGTGCAGTCGGAAGTTGAGCAGCAATGCGTTGTGGTGCGCAGGTCGGAGGACCAGCTCAGGATCTACACGGAAGCCTTACTTCCTCAATCCGAGGCCACATTTCAAGCTGGAATGGCGGCCTACCAATCCAACCGGCAAGACTTCCAAACTCTGCTTTCTTCTTTTCAGGATGTATTGAACTCGAATCTCGAATATCAACGTGAGCTGGTCGAACATGAGTCTGCGTTGGCGAGATTAGAACGGCTCACGGGGGTGAGTTTGCCATGACGCATCGAACCGATATTCCGTACCGCCGCGCCTTTCTTGTCATGCTGTTTACGACAATAGTCTTCGCAATTGCGATAACGGCCCTGTGGTGGCGGCTGCACACGTCGCGAACGACCCAGGTTGAACCATCGACAGGGCAGACCGGTGATGTCGTACAGCCTCCGATGCAGAATATGTCAGCCGAGCAAACGGCGGCTCCAGCTCAGCCTGAGATGGCCCTTGCTCCTATGCAGCTCTCGCCCCAACGGATGCAGAGCATCGGCGTGCAAATTGGTGAGGTCAAACACCAGCCGGTCAACGACGAGATCAGGTTCTTTGGAAATGTCCAGGCTGATGAGCGGCGTCTGGCTTACGTTCAGACGCGCTTTTCGGGCTGGATACGCAAGTTGTTTGTCGATGCAACCGGCGACTTCGTGCGCAACGGTCAACCTCTTTTCACAATCTACAGCCCGGATCTGGTCACGACTGAACAGGAATATCTGATCGCAAGAAAGAACCAGGCCGACTTGCGGCACAGTTCTGTTACAGGTGTCGCATCAGGAGCCGCCTCTCTCTTTAGTGCTACCAAGGATCGGCTGCTGCAATGGGAAATACCGCCCAGTGAGATTGCCAAGTTGGACACGGACGGGAAAGTGATTACCGACTTAACGATCAACTCTCCAGTTTCAGGCTACATCAGCGAGAAAAACGCACTGCCGAACATGTATGTGCAGCCGGAGACGCATTTGTATACGGTTTCGGATCTCTCAGACGTTTGGGTACTAGCTCAGGTCTTCCAAAACGATGCGGGCAAAATCAAGCCTGGAGACCGTGCCGACGTTACGGTCGATGCGTATCCCGGGAGAGTGTTCTCCGGGCGAGTCGATTATCTGCTGCCCCAGGTGGACATGGCTACACGCACACTGCCGGTTCGCTTGGTGATTCCGAACCCAGGTCTGAAGCTGAGACCCGGCATGTATGTGAACGTGCGGCTGAAACTGCCGCTTGGCCGGCAATTGGTGGTTCCAGGATCGGCCGTCTTTCATTCTGGAACACGGAACTTGGTGTTCGCATACCGGGGTGATGGAAATATCGAACCGCGAGAAGTTGATCTAGGGGCGCGTGTTGGCGAACAACAAATTGTTACGAAAGGAGTTCGGGCGGGCGAGCAGATTGTCGTCTCGGCGAATTTTCTAATCGACTCCGAAGCGCAATTGCAGGCAGCTGCTGGGGCATTTACACCTCCGCCGCCGGGTGCCGGTGCAGCGGCAGCCATGAATGCACCAGCACAGACGCAAGCGACAGTCGAACTGACGACCGATCCTTCGCCACCACACAAAGGCAGCAACAAGGTTCACGTGAAGCTTAGTTCGAGTGACGGAATGCCAGTGAACGGCGCCCAGGTAACGGTCACATTCTTCATGGCGGCAATGCAAGAGATGGGTATGGCTGCCATGAAAACCGTGGTAAACGCGACTGACAAGGGCGGTGGCGTGTACGAAGGCAGCGGCGAGCTCGGATCTGGCGGCACGTGGCAAGTAACGGTCACAGCCACTCAAAACGGACAAGTCATCGTGAGCAAGCACCTCACGCTCAATGCGACGGGAGGAATGTAACGTGATTAACCGAACCATTGAGTGGTGCGCTCGCAACCGATTCCTCGTCTCTACAGGCGTGTTGCTGTTGGTGCTGGCGGGCATCTGGGCTATGGGCCGCATCCCGCTAGATGCTCTACCGGATATTTCTGACGTTCAGGTCATCATCCACACTAACTGGGAAGGCGAACCGCCAAACATCATCGAAGATCAGGTCACATATCCGATTGTGACTGCACTGCTCGCAGCGCCGCACGTGAAAGCCGTGCGCGGGCAGACGATGTTCAACGATTCGTACGTCTTCGTTGTCTTCGAAGACGGAACGGATATGTACTGGGCGCGTTCGCGCGTGGTGGAGTACCTGCAAACCATTGCCGGGCGGCTTCCGCCGGACGTTCATCCGATGATCGGACCGGACGCCACGGGAGCGGGCTGGGTCTACGAGTATGCGCTGGTGGACCACAGCGGAAAATACAGCCTTGCCGACTTGCGAGCACTTCAGGATTGGCATCTCCGCTACCAATTAGAAACTGTTCCTGGCGTGGCAGAAGTGGCCACGATCGGCGGCTTTGTGCGCCAGTATCAAGTCCAGCTGGACCCGAACAAACTGCTCGCTTATGGCATACCGCTCTCGACGGTAATTGACCGGGTGAAATCCAGCACCAACGAAGTTGGCGGGCGCGCGCTGGAGCTGAGCGGAACTCGCTATATGATTCGCGGACTGGGCTACCTGCACTCGCTCGCCGACCTGGAGAACGTTCCGGTCATGGCGAAGAGCGGGACGCCCGTCTTAATCAAAGATCTGGGGAGGGTTTCTTTTGGTCCAGACATTCGGGAAGGCGTGGCGGATTGGCAAGGGCAGGGAGAGACTGTCGGCGGCATCGTCGTCATGCGCTATGGACTGAACGCCCTGAACGTGATCGACGGAGTGAAGAAGAAGCTTGCTGAGATCAAGTCTTCTTTGCCACCGGGAGTGGAAGTGGTTTCGGGATACGACCGCGCCGGGTTGATCCAGGATTCGATCAAGACACTGCAACGCGATCTGTTGGAAGAAGCGGTCATCGTCAGTGTCGTGATCATCGTGTTTTTGTTCCACTTCCGCTCTGCTCTGATCCCAATTCTTACGCTTCCCATCGCGGTCATCGCTTCCTTCGTGCCGATGTACTACCTGGGAGTCAGCTCCAACATCATGTCCTTGGGCGGGATCGCGTTGGCGATAGGGGTGTTGGTGGACGCCG
>Ga0210405_10002349_pt1 | contig 19791 bp, 15 predicted proteins | sample IncBWH11MmetaG_FD_155492 | JGI IMG/M metagenome (GOLD analysis project Ga0210405, IMG submission 155492) | Forest soil microbial communities from Barre Woods Harvard Forest LTER site, Petersham, Massachusetts, United States - Inc-BW-H-11-M | ecosystem: Environmental > Terrestrial > Soil >... | reverse complement strand
CAGGCAGAAACTTCAGGGCAACAAATCGGTGGAGGGTTAGATCCTCGGCCTTGTAGACAACGCCCATCCCGCCCCCGCCAAGCTTCTCCAGGACACGATAGTGCGAGATGGTTTGCCCGGCGGTGGAATGGGCTTCAGCCACACTCAACGATAAGACGGTAATACCTCAATGCATACTGGCAATAATGCCAGTTGCATTGGAAATCCGATCCATGAGCGAGCCGAACCCAATGCGGCACCCAGTCCGTGAATCCATCGCCAACAATCCAGAACGTCATCATCAGCCAGGAGTGGCCCACCCCTTGATGAACCTCAGGAAACCGGTTCAGTCTACGGGAGCCCTTTTGGGAGGCACACGCGCATTGTGGGATGGATCAAGTGAACAACGAGTGAAATCGCGATATTACGTCGAGTCTGATGACGAAATGACCACTCCTGGAGAACACACATGCGCAACTAAACGCCAGCTTCCGAACAACACTGCCGTGGTCCTAGTTTCGAAATAGGTTTCGTAACAGTTTCGCAGGCGGCATTCTAATCCGTGCGCGGCGTCGCGCTGGCGAGCGCGAGAATCGCTCCGGCAAACAGCAGCGTGTCAAAGAAGTAGTTGATCCCCTCAATCTTGACCCCGGTGCTCGGGTCGGCCAGTGACGTGATCAGGATCGGACCATAGATGAACACGACCAGCAGCACAATCCAGGTGCCGAGATAAGTTGCCGCCATGCGCGTCTTCTTGTCCAGCAAAATGCACACTCCGGCAGCCACAAGGATTGCGCCTGTGAGCCAGCCAATGAGCAGGTGCGCCGGAATCCACGCGGGCATCAGTTTTTCGAGCGGGACTCCGGGAACGTTCGCTGTGTGCAGAGAATTCTCAATGCCATAAAATATGGCGGCGATCCCGATTATTACGCGGCCCACGGTTATCAGCTTGCTCCCGCCTTGCCCGTGGCCTTGCTCGCGCATGGCGTTTCCCGCAAGAATCCAGCCTCCGCCACCGAACAACATTTCGCGGAGGGTCAGCGTCCATCCAAACCGGTCTCTGGGGGTGGCGAGAGATCCCGGGATGTCCAACATCGCCACAAAACAGAACATCGCGATCCCAAACAGCAGGCCGGACCAGCGCACCTGAATTTTTGTGGCAATGCTCAAGGACGCGGCCAGCAGCGCAAAGCCAAAGAAATACGCCCAAAACAACCGCCACGGCATGTAGGAAGGCACCATGGGCATGAGGGATTCAGCAGCCGCGAGATGCAGGGCGCCGAAGACCGCCAAGGGGGCGGCGAAACACAAATTGCTTAAGGCTGCGATCTTGTCCAGGCCGCGGGCCCGCGCGATATCGGTCTTCGCAGCCCACAGCGCAATAACGAAAAGTACGACGCCGGCGGTGCACATCGAGACCACCGTGGGAGAGACCCCAAAAAATGCGGCGAGAATGGTTATTTGCATTTTAGATGGGATGCCGAGGTAAGCGCGATCGCTGTATCTTGGGCGCGTTTCCCCGGGTCAGTACAGCCTCAAATTGTACAACGACAAGTCGGCGAGGATATCCCCGGCGCGCTGACGGAGGCTTCCTGTCAGTTGTCGCAACCACATTACACTCAAAACCCAGGTCCATGAGTGCTATGGAGATGTTACGCCAACTACTCGATGCTTCTCCCCACGGCACGAAAAGTGGCTTGTCTACGGTTGGCGCGCTGGTCCAATCTGCGGGGCGCGTACCGGCTTGGCCATGCCGTAGAAGATCACGACGCCTTGACCACCGCAGCGCGTCGAAAGCGCCTCTTTGGGCGTACCGATACAGCTGTCGATATCCTGCCAGTTGTTCATCACCCAGACGTTGCCCGCTGGGTCGATGCTGAGATCGGTCTGCATCTGCAAACCTCCTCCCGCGTAGCCACCGGGCGGTGAAATCTGGTCGCCCGTATGCACGCCGGGTGGGCAGTGCTCGGTGCGCACGCCGCATAGTTCCACGATCGGACTGCTAGGCATGGCGAAGTTGGAGATCCAGACGTTGTCATTGCCGTCCACGACCGCCGCCCATGGCCCAGGAAGGCCGCCGCTCTTAAACGGCGAGCCCGGAAATTGGGTGCCGTCCGGCCGCAGGAGCGTGACGCTGCCACCGTTCATGGTGCCGCCTTGCTGATCCGACATTGTCTTCGTCAGGTAGTCAGAGGCCGCTGCAACACCGTCGAGTTTCAGGCGTACACCCATGTCGATCAGATGAGCCATTCCCAACAAGCCAGTACCGAAGCGGTTGGTGACCCAGACGTTGCCCTGACTGTCGATGGCAAGACCACTGTTGTTGATTCCGGTCTTGAAGTTCTCGGCCTTGCTCGGATCGGAGGCTGGAAAGCGGGTGACGTGAGGAGTGCCGCTGTTGGAGACCCAGATCCGGTCCTGCTGGTCGATACCGAGGTGAAACGGAGCTACGAACGACTTGCACGGCTCCGCGCTGTCGCCCTCGCAAACGATCCGGCCGTTAGCGATATCGCCCTTGGGGAAGTAAACGAGTTGCCTCTTCTCGATACCCAAGACCCAAACATCAGCGCTCGGCGTGACGATGACACCCTGCATCAGACCGAGGCGGCCGCCGAAATTGATGCCCTCTGGTGGTGTCAGGGGCTTGCCGTTCTTGTCGAATACCGAGATGGATTTGCTGCCATAGCTGGTAAGCCATGCATTGTCTTTCGCGTCGACTGCCGCGCCGAAAGTGCCCCCTTCCATTCCGCCGCCGGTGAAACCGGTGGTGATCGGCGAGAGCGCTCGGCCATTCGGGGCGAACTTGGTGGCGTGGCCCTGCCACAACGTGTCCTGACCCTGCCAGCCCACGCTGAAGTTGTCGCCGACCCACAGGTTGCCCTCGCTGTCGAACATGCACTTGCCACCCGCAACATATCCTCCGCCGGTGAACTTGAGCGGAAGTGTCCGGGCGCCAGGTGCCCAATTGAGGTACGGCATGAACGGAACCGCAAGCATGTGATTGCTCGCCGATACCGGATAGAACTGACGGAGCAGGTCGAAGAGTCTTTCGGGCTGGTACCACGGGTTAAAGGCGATTGACTCGGCTGCGTTCAGCGTATTGGTTGGAGCGCCACCACCTGGGGGTGTAGAGGCTGCGAACAACCTGCTGCAGGCATCGGCCTTCACCCGCGTGATGCAACCGGAGAGCAAGTCAGCAAGAGTCGCGAAGTTGGCCATCGTAGGCGTCTGGCCGCTGTTGAGGGGGTCCTGAATTGCTCCGCCCCATCCACCTGTCTCTAGGTTAACGAAGTTGGGCACGTTACCCGCAGCGATGCGGAGACCGAGGGCATGACCCTTGATCGCAGTGCTATCTAAGAATTGCGCGTGCGTCCACACCGATGCCACGGTCGTGAACTCGTTGATAACGACCATGGCCGGGGGCATGCTGCCCAACACCGTTATTAGAGCTACGGCAGGGTTATCGCCGCCTCCAGTTGCCTTGGGCTCGCCACCGGTAGCCACCAGGTAGAGAATGGCGTCGCCTTGCGACCCGCCGACATGAACCTCAAACCGGCCATCCTCCCCTGTCTTGGTCTGAGCGAGTTGCTTTGGGGCGTCCGCACCTTCCGCCCACAAAGTTACGGTTGAATTAGCAATCGGTGCGTCACCGCCCAGGACCTGACCCTTGATGCCATCGGCGGCAGATGCAAATCCAGCTAAGAAAAGGCCGGATGCGACCGACACGCCGAGCCCTAGTTTTTGAAACCATGTTCTAAACTCCATCTTCTTTGTCCTTAATGGCGGCATTCAGAATAGTGGTTAGCTTCCGCGCGGAGGGGGTCTCCAAGAATCCGGCCGTGGTGATACCGGAGCCCGCAGTTGTGCGGATACGAAACTTTATGAGCGCAATCGCACCCCCACAACTAGCAAAATCGACAGTCGCAGCACGGGAATCGCCAGGAACGGGATAGTTTACGAAACCAGGCCATGGCGCTCATCGACCTGTCCAGTGGCCCAGACTTTTACGGTTCTTTGCAGATTTCGATCAAGTGCCCTTCAGTGTCGCGCACTTCAAAGAACTGCATGTCGCCCCCATCCTGGATAGGTCCAGCGAGAACGCCGTGACTAGAAAGATGTTCATGGCCTTTCTTTAGCTTGTCGCAGAAGATGACGGTTGCGACCGGTGAGGGCCTGTCGAAACGAGCTTGTTCCACTTCCGATTGGGCGCTCAGCAGGATCGTCGGTTCACCGTCACCTGGAAGTGTCAGGGCCACATCTGAGGGCAGCGGATTGTCCCAGTCCTGTGGAACTCTCACGACCTTGCAACCGAACGTGTCGATCCACCACTGTTTCGCCACTTCAACATTCGAATAACTGAGGGCCACCGAATCCGTGTGAAACAGACCCATCTTGTCTCCTTAGTGACGACGAGGCGCGGCATCACCGATCAGAATCGGGTCAGGTTTGCTCTGCGAACGTGCATTCCTTCGGATCTTTATCCCCGCGCAAACCCAGAAAAACCGGCGCCCGCAACTTCATCCCCCCTTCCGTTGTTTCGTGCGTCCACTCCGTAAACTTGATCTCCGCCACGCGTTCCGGTTTTACCCAGTGCACGTTGGCGGCATCCACATCGCCGTAGAACGGATTGCGATTCGACTCCAATTCTTTGAGCACTTGCCAGATTTCCTTGAGCGTGGCCTGATTGAAGCCCGTTCCCGCCTGCCCGACATGAATGAGTCGGCCTTTCTCGTCATAGAGTCCGAGGACGATCGCCCCAAAGTATTGGCGGCTGCCCTCCGGGTCCGTGTATCCGCCGACCACGCAATCGACCGTCTGCGTCACCTTGATCTTGAGCCATTCGCGGCTGCGGCGTTCTTCGTAGTGGCTGGCGCGCTTTTTCGCGAGAATGCCCTCCAAACCTTTTTGCTTGGCCACTTCGAACAGCGCCAGACCCTGGGGAAAATGATCGGAGTAGCGAACCAGTTCGCTGGGTGCAACGATCTGCGCCAGCACTTGCTTACGCTGCTCCAGCGCAACCCGGCGTAAATCGTAGCCGTCGACATAAAGCAGATCGAAAATGTAATAGACGATCTGCAGTTCGCGTCGCGCTCCCACGCGTCGCCCACCTTTACGAATGCCTGTACGCTGTTGCATCAAGCTGAACGAAGCCCGGCCCTGCTCGTCGAGCGCCACAACTTCACCGTCAAGAACTGCATTCTTTGCTTTGATCAATTTCGATAGTTCATGCAGCTCAGGAAATTCTCCGGTGAGTTCGTTCTGGTTCCGCGAAACCAACCGCACTTTGCCGTCTTGCAGGAACGAAACTGCGCGATAGCCGTCCCACTTGATTTCAAACAACCACTCCGGATCATCAAAAGGCTTCTCGACTGAAGTGGCCAGCATGGGATGAACGGCCGTGGGCATGGCTTTCCGGACCGCACTGGGCAGATCCTTAACCGCAGACGGCGTAGAAATCACCTGTGAAGTCGCTGCCCCCGGCTTTGCTAAGAATCGATCACTTTCAGACTTGTTCTTGCCGTTTTTTTTTACCTTGCCTGCCTTCGCACCCTCGGAGGTTTGCTTGTTTTTCTTATCCAGTTTAGCCAGCGTATCCGCCAGCCACGGCGCTTTCACTTTCCCGCGCGACGCCGGCCTGCTGCTCTTCCACTCGGCCGAATCCTTGTCACCCGCGATCTCAGCCATCGAGCGCTTGCTAAGTGCAGAACTGTCGTATTGCTCAATGTCATAACCCTCGACTGCGTATTCGTCATGCTTCTTGATCAGCAGCCATTCAGTACCCTTACTCCCCGCACGGCGCGCGCGCATGTGAATCAAACCAAAATCGCCCTTGAGCCGCTGCCCATGCAGTCGAAACTTCAAATCTCCCTTCTGCAACATGGCAGCCGCTTCGGCTTCAGTTCCCGGCACGTACTTTCCCTTCACTGGCTGCGGCGAGAGCGGTTCCCACGTGCCCAAATCCCAAACCATCACCGTGCCCGCCCCGTAGTTGCCCTCAGGAATCGTGCCTTCAAAGTCGAAATAAGAAACCGGATGATCTTCCACCTGCATGGCCAGCCGTTTGTCGGCGGGATCGAGTGACGGACCTTTAGGCACGGCCCACGATTTAAGCACGCCATCCATCTCCAACCGAAAGTCGAAGTGCAAGCGCGTGGCCCTATGTTTCTGGACAACGAAGCGGTGCCCACTCTTCTTCTCGACCTTAGGCGGAGGCTCCGGCGTTTCCTCAAAGCGGCGTTTGCGCTTGTATTCTTCTAAGGCCATCGGGCTATTGTACTGAGAACCTGGTACTGAGAACTATGAACTGAGAACCGGGAACTGATCTTTGAAAACACTCCCGCAGTTTTGCTTACAATCCCCAGCATCATTTAAGGTTGCTGGCGGATTCCTTATAGCATGAAACGCGAATATCCAGATGTGCCACTGGTAGGCGTGGGTGCGATCATAGTCGACCGCGACCGGGTAGTTCTAGTGAAACGCGGCCAAGCCCCCCTCCTGGGAGAATGGTCAATTCCGGGCGGGGTGCTCGAAGTGGGCGAAACCCTCCGCCAGGCCGCGGTGCGAGAGGTTCTTGAGGAAACCGGACTGCGAGTGGAAGTCGGCGAATTACTCGGCGTGTATGATCGCATCTTGCGGGATTCCGACGAACGCACCCGCTACCATTATGTGCTGGTCGATTTCCTCTGTCGGCGAATTGACGGTGAGCCACTCGGTGCGGGCGATGCCGCCGAGGCTCGCTGGTTCACTCGCGGTGAACTCGCCGGACTTTCATTAGCGCCCGACACCGCGGACGTCATCAAGTTAGGGTTCGAGAAGTCTGCTAATCAACGGGTTCTCTGATTCGAGCAGCCTACAAAATCCGAAAGCGAGGCGACTATGTTCAAAAAAATAGTAAACACGAGCAACGACTTTGCCCTGACCATCGTTCGTTTGATGATGGGGTGCGTATTTTTCGCGCACGGCGCACAAAAGATGCCGGGCTGGTTCGGCGGATACGGCTTCTCCGGCACCATGGGCTTCTTCACTCACCAGATGGGAATTCCGGCGCCCTTCGCCTTTCTCGCCATCTGCGCCGAGTTCTTCGGCGGACTCGGCCTGATCGTCGGGTTCTTGGGTCGTATCGCTGCCTTCGGAATTATTTGCAACATGCTCGTGGCCGTCGCCATGGTGCATGCGCAAAATGGTTTGTTCATGAACTGGGCGGGCAATCAAAAAGGAGAAGGATTCGAATATCACCTGCTGGCCATCGCGGTCGGACTGCTGATTATCGTCAAAGGATCGGGCGCGCTGTCGGTAGATCGATTCCTGACCGAAGAACACCGGTAAAACAGAACGGCCCGCGCTTATAAAAGCACGGGCCGCCGGTGCACTGTTTGGGATTGACCAAGAGGTGGTCACTCTACGTGGCCTCTTACGGCAACTCCGGGTCTTACTCTGGAAGCCCCGGCGCGACCTGACGCCGGGACAAATCCAAACTCACCGGTTAGTGTGCGGGCTGTAGCTGCGGGCGCGCGAACGCCCGGCAGCCCCGCTTAGAGCAACCAGCTCTAAGTCTCAGCCACCTCACCTGGTCTTAGACTCCCACTACAGCTACTACAATCAGAACTTGTCATTCGACCACCTCCTTTCCGGTGTAATCCGACATTAGTACAAAATCCCCACGAAGGTCAACTGGCAAGAAAGATTCTCATTCCGTGGTAATATTCTCCGCGGCCAATCGAACCCATTTTGGAAAAATTACTATGTGGTTACGGCCCCCTCCCCCCTCGATCTTTTGGAATCATGGGGTTACGGCCACACTACCCTCAAAATCTTGGAGGAACAAGGACTTATATGCAAAATATTCCAGAATAAGGACTTAGCGGGTCGAAGCCCTGATAAAAGGCTCATCCCAAAGCCGGCATGGTCTCGGATTCCATGATTGCCAAAGAGCTAACACTTATTGACATATAATATCTTGACGAGAAGATCAGGTCAAGAACTGATGTGTGGGGGCGCTTCGAAATCGCTACCGATTTTTTTTAAGAGGATAGGCCAAACCCGCCAAAATTCCTCTTGACATTTCCCGTTTTGGGAGGAGAACGTTTGCATTTCCTCGTGGTTTCGATGCTCTTCGGTTATTGAACCCGGAGTGGTCGAAGCTACCCCGGAACGGGACGAACGAGCCCAGGTTTTCACGGTCACTTCCAAGGGAAACTCAGATTCGTGATTTGAGATAAGGAGCAGCGTTCTCTTTTTCGGTAGTTCCTTACAACCTACCATCAGCAGAGGAGTTTCATGGGACCTCTGGATTTAGTGAACCTCACTCGGTTGATGGAGCGCACGAGCGGTCGAGCCGAGATCAAGGTAGGACTGATCGATGGCCCCGTGGCCATGGATCATCCCGATCTTTTCAGACAGAACATCCATGCGCTCCCAGGAAAACTAGGGGGTGCCTGCTCCAGAGCCAGCAGCGTGGCATGTATGCACGGGACATTCGTGGCCGGAATGTTGAGCGCAAAGCGGGGCTCCAGTGCGCCAGCTATTTGTCCAGCTTGCACGTTACTCGTGCGATCCATATTTGCGGAGACGGCACCGACAAACGGCGACATGCCGAGCGCGAAGGCGGAAGAAATGGCTTCGGCAGTAATTGAGACGGTCAACGCCGGAGCACGATTGATTAACTTAAGCGCAGCGCTCGCACAGCCGTCGGCCAAGGGTGAGCGGGAACTTGAAGAGGCTTTAGATTATGCCGCCATGCGAAACGTGATCCTCGTGGTCGCTGCCGGGAATCAGGGAACGGTAGGGAGTTCCGTGATTACCCGCCATCCCTGGGCGATCCCGGTTGCCGCATGTGACCTTCAGGGCAGGCTGACGGCGGAATCAAACCTGGGCAGTTCCATTGGCAGGCATGGTTTGACGGCGCCGGGGAATGACATTACGAGCCTGGGGACGGACGGCAAGCCGAAGACATTTGGAGGGACGAGCGCGGCGGTTCCCTTCGTTGCGGGGGCGATCGCGCTGCTCTGGTCGGAGTTTCCAAACGCCAGCGCCCTCCAAGTTAAATTGGCCATTACCCAAGCCGGCACGCGCAAGAGATCGCTTGCTCCACCTTTATTGGATGCCTGGGCAGCGTATGGGGCAATGAACGCTGCTCAGGTTGGGGGATAGAGCGGTGCAGAAACAGAAAGCAGCGAAGTCAGGCGAGCCGGAACGCCAGGCTCACCGAGTTCGTTTGCCGGGCTTTCTCGTTGAAGAAGAGATTGGCCTTGGCGATGTGGTCAAACGGCTGACGTACGCGGTGGGAATCCGGTCCTGCGGAGGATGCGAGAAACGAGCGGCGACGCTTAACCGCTGGATGACCTTCACTCGATAGTTTTCGAGATAGAAATCCCGTTTTGGAGGAGGACTACGATGGACCAACCTGTGGTTGAAGTTCAAGAGCGACCGGCAAACGTATTCCATGATGTTGCTAGTCCGCCGGAAAAAGTGGCGTCTACTGCCGCGCTCGCCGCCAGGGCGGTTTCCCCGCAGGCGTGCTCGACCTGCGGAACTGCTCCACCCGCCAACGGTGGAGTAGTGACGCCACCTTCCTGGGTCTACGCCCTCGGCAGCATTGTGGCACGCTTCCCCAGCATCTCCGTGGAAAAGGAATTCGCCCAGGCCACCAGCCGCGAAAAGACCGCCGGGCTCACCGACCGGCAGGCGCTTCATACCGTGCTCACCAAGCCCGAGAACCGCTACCTGGTGAAACAGCTATGCTTCGTCCTGACCATTGAGGGACTGGAGACCTACCTGCTGCGGCCACGCGATCCTGCGGACTTCAGCCTTCTGGTGGAAGCCATCCGCCCCAACCCCAGCCCGTTGGACCTCGATGTCGTGATCGGCCTGAAGGGGCCTATCGCTCCGCCAGAAATGTGCAACGGCTTGATGGTTCCGATCGCGGTCTTCGACCAGATTTATTCCTTCGATCGCAAGACGCTCATCGAATCGATTCCCAGAGCGGGGAAGGGATCCAAGGGGAAGGAGTTCGACGACGCGGCCGACGAGCTGTTCGACCGGATCATGCAGATGACGGATAACGCAGGATCCACGGACGAGCACCGTGCCCTGAACTACCTCGTGGTCCGTTACCAGGCCATCTATACCAAGGCTGCGGAGTATTTTGCGCAGAACTGTTCGCTCACGGCGGTGGACGTCCACGGGTCGGCGCTCAGCGGTGTGCGCAAAGTGCTGGAGGTGATTTTTTGCTACACCAATCGCAACACCGACGTGGTGGACAAGTGCTTTGTGCGGGTTGATGTGACCGACGAATTTCCTTTCTTGGTCACGAAGTTGTCGCCGTATTACGACCGCTGAATGCGGAGAATTTGAGGAGGTAACCAACATGTCTATGCCAGGATTTAGCGCAGAGTTATCGGTCTATAGAACTCAGAATCCCTTTAACGCGGCCCGCAGGGCTGGTTCTCGGGAGGCGAGGGTCACGCCAGCAGTGCCTACACGTGGTACTGGGAACGTTTGGGCTAATTGCGTGACTGACTGCATGGATGGCTGCGGGAACACCAGCAGTTGCAGATCAAAATGTCGGCAAAGCTGCTCGGCAGGCGTGACCGAAGGCGGCCCTAGCGGCCCCCCTGATCCTGTTAATTGTGACCTCTGTAAAGGCGGATGCTTGGCGTGGACTGGGTGGTGCTATGCCGATCAAGCCGCAGCTCTTAGTGCAGTTACAGCTCTGGGACCATGGGGAGCATTAGCGACCATAGGTGTCGGGGTGATAGAGCACCTCTTTGGGGACCCCTGCGCGTATATCAAGAATCAATGCTTGAGCAATTGTCCATGCTAGACGATGGGAACTCGGAAGGCCAGCCGCCCATGCAGCGCTTGAAGAACTGCACCGGATGTCTAAAGGACCGAACGTCGTGTCAAACAGATTGTTGGAAAGCGCTCCGAGCGCCCAGAGCCATCGTCCTGTAGGACTCGGAGTCCCTTCAACGGGCCGCGCGGATCTGGAAGCCCTCGCAGGAGGAGCGCGATCTGCGGCAGTTGGTTTGGCATCGGCGCGAGCTTGTTGTTCACCGCGAAAGGGCGTAAGAACTGGAGGGACTCACGCTCGGGCCGTGGGACCAGGTATCGCCGCCAGGAGTTGCTGCCGTTGTCGGATCAACTGGAGCAATCGCTGCTCCGTGTTATGACCGTTAAGAACCCAGAATCCGAATAGGAGGTAAGTGTATGTGTTTACCAGGATTTGGTGCGGAGAGCTCGCTTTACAAACCTGACGGCCATTACCAAATGGCCGAAGGTTCCGATCACACGTACGGAATCACACCCCAAATCGCTTGTGGAGGGTGCTATTGGTACAACGGAGAGTGCGTGATGGACTGCTACAACCGCTGTCCTCCTGGGGTGAAGCCAAACGGTTGTGGTGGTTACGAGACCGTACCCTGTAGGCCTCCGCGTCAGTGTCCGCCGAAGCCGCCCTGCTGCCCGGCGGGCTGCCAGGGGACATGTTAAGCTTTGCGCCCGCTGGTGGCGTCGCTGCGATGAGTGGGGATACTGCATCCACAAGGGCCCCATTCTTATGTAGTCTTGTTCGGAGTTTTTCCGGACGTTCGACTAGAGTGGGTGGCTCAGCGTGAACGTCCGAGTGTTCTTTACCGTAAGGATGGGAAAGATGCAACTGCAACCAGGATTTACAGCGGAGGCATCAGTATATAAAACGCAAGGGTTGCCGCCCCTGAAAGGGTGCCCACCCGGAGAAAAATGCTGCTGTGACACGAACCCCGATGGATCGTGCTCCGGGTTGTGCGCGAAAGCTTGTCCGTGAGCCTTGGTCCAGAAGTGGGCGGGCGATTTACTTTTTCTCGGGGATTGCTCAGGTGGGTGGCCCGTGCTTTCCAGCGCTAATAACCATCTGGTATACCCCGTCCTTTTTGCGTCCTGCAGGAGAAGTGCGGGTTCTGACGGCATCCGCTGATGCAATGATCCTCCTGGAACACTTCTGGACTTCTTGGTAGCCATTGCCGCCACCCCATTCGGACATATCCCAAAGTAATCTCGTCCCCGGCACCTCCGTGTTTCTACACTTGAAGTATCCCCGACAAGTATCCGATCTCTTCCATGGAAGATCGTTAAAATGACGGCCACTAACTGAAAAGCTCAGCCCTTCCAGCGGTAGGCGTTGGACTGGGGCAGGCCGATGTGGGCTAGGACGCGGTTGACGAACTCGCGCGCCATGGCATCCAAGCTTGCCGGGCGATTGTAGAAGGTTGGGATTAGGGGGAAGACGGTAGCGCCGGCGTCGGCGGCCCGGTACATGTTGCGGATGTGGATTTTGTTGAGCGGGGTCTCGCGCACGCAAAGAACTAACGGCCGCTGCTCTTTGAGGCAGACGTCGGCGGCGCGCTCGATGAGATGCGAGGCGATGCCGTTGGCAATGCGGGCGAGCGTGCCCACGCTGCACGGGATGACGACCATGGCGTCGGCGGGATAGGAGCCGCTGGCGATGTTGGCTCCGATGTCGGCGTTGGATTGCTGATGAATTTTGCGGGAGGCCTTGCCGAGAAGTTGGCTGACCAGATTGCTGCGGCCGCGGAGTCCGAGTTCTTCGGCCATGACGCGCAGGGCGCTGTCGGAGGCGATGAAGTTTACGGTATTGACGCGCTTGTCGCGTTCGATTGTGGCTAGCAGATGTTTGAGAAATACAGACCCGCTGGCGCCGGTGGTGGCGACCGTCAGGTTCTTGGGCGGAAGGTTGGGCAATGGCTCCTCGAGTCTTTTTCGTAGAGACGTAGCTAGCTACGTCTCTACAGGGTGAGCATAGGGAGCGGGCGACGGGCAAGTCAAGGAGCAGTCGTTGGTCATTCGTCGTTGGTCGTTGGGCAGAGCGCTTCACGACCGAGTTTGGCGAACGACGAACGACCAAAGACCAACGACGATTCTATGGCAACTTCAACCAATCTGGGATCCCGTCGCAACGCCGCGCAGATGCATGCGCTGGCTTCGGTGGAACGCGAGGTGCGCGCCAACGATTCCAGCGGACGTCGCAAGTATCTGCGGGACTTCAGCAATGCCTTCCGCTCTTACGAGTCGGTCATCGATAGCCAGCAGCTGACCACGATGGTCAGAACGGCCGACGTGATTCTCATTGGCGATTATCACGCGCTGCCCTCGGCACAGCGTTTTGCCGCGACTCTGCTGGAACAACGGGCACAACCCGGGGACTGTCCGGTCGTGCTCGGGGTGGAAACGATTTTTTCCCGGCATCAACACATCCTGGAAGAATGGTGGCGGCGGGAGATCGATGAAGACGAGTTACGCCAGCGTATTCGTTTCGATCTCGACTGGAACTATGAGTGGCCCCCCTTTTACGAATTGCTGGTAACCGCTCGCGAACATGCCAACGCAGTTTATGGATTGGATTGCATGCCAAGGGAGGACCTGCGCAAGATTGGAGCCAGAGATCGACACGCGGCTGACAAGATCGCGGAGATTCATCAGCGTCATCCCAACGCCGTGGTCCTGGTACTGTTTGGGGAATCGCACCTCGCGCCTCAACATCTCCCTCACGTGCTGCGCGGACGATTACCGGGCCAACGGGTGCTCACCGTATTGCAGAACGTGGACGCGTTGTATTGGCAGGCAACTGAGGTACAACAGGAGCGGGTTGAAGCGGTGCGGGTGAGCGATGACGTGGTTTGCGTATTCAACTCTACCCCTCTGGAAAAATACGAGAGCTACCGCCTCTGCCTGTCGCGGTGGAACCAGGAAGGTGAGCAGCAGCCGGATCTCGGGCCCACGATCTATAACCTGATCGATAGCCTGTTGCGGTTCCTGGACGTGGACCGCTACTCGTCGCACAACGGGACGCAGCCGAAGTTTCTGATCGATCTGTTGCCCGAGGTACATTGCGGCTCTTCCGATGCGCGGTTGCGGCGACTGCTTTCGCGTGTGACCGGCGATGCGGAAAGAATCGAAGCTATGCTGCGAAAGGTCGAGGCGCGGGGTAGCGTCTATCTACCGGCGATCAATGCTTTCTATATTCGTGAATTCCAAATGACGTGCGCTGCCGAAGAGGCTTCGCGCTTTTTGCATCACGCCTGTCGTGGCTTGCCGTTGCGCCGAAATGGCCACGCGGTTGCGGTTGGTGAGCCTACCGATCGGTTTTATGCGCGGACCCTCGAACACGCGTTAGCTTACTTTGGGTCACGAGTGTTGTATCCGGCGCGGCCTGCCATCAGCGGTCAAGAGGCCTGCGAATTCTCGCGAGCGGCTTGTGAACGGCTCATGCACGATGCGTTGCACAGCGACCGAATCAGGTTCGACGCCCTCGCCCAGAAGCTGGGCTATACGCTGGGCAGCCAGCTCTACGATGCCTATCTCCGGGGATGCGTAAGCCGCAGCGTGCTGCGGCATTTGTTCCTCGCGCGCATCGACGATCCGGGCAAAGCGCGCCAGACCTGCTTTGAAGTGGTTCGAAAGGTTCGCGGAAGCCGCAAGAAGCCGTGTACCTCGAGTCACGGCAGCGAACCCTAGATTTACCATGTGTTAAACCACGCGAACTCCGGTCCTCCCGTTCACGCAAATCGCTAATCCCCCTTTGGCGTCCTGAGTGCTCCGCAAACTGCAGAGAGCGCCTGGCAACCGCACGGGCCAGCTCGCCCTGCCCGTCGAGTTCTAGTGGGCGTGACGCGCGCAATCACGGCGCCACGAAGGGAATGCTAATCTAGATTGGTCAAAGCTGGGTTCAACTGCCTTTGCGTCGGAACCGTTGCGGCAAGGCTATTGCTGAGTGCTTCTTTGAACGCTGAATCCATTCGCAAACTTTTCGAGCAGGTGCGGGGGGGAAAACTTTCTCCTGACGAGGCCGTGCAGCGGCTGCGCCATTTGCCGTTTGAAGACCTGGGATTTGCCAAGATCGATCATCATCGAGCGTTGCGCGCTGGCATGCCTGAAGTTGTCTTTGGCGAAGGCAAGACGCCGGCGCAGTTGGCGACAATCTTCTCGCGGTTGGCCCAGCACGAAGGAAATATTCTGGCGACGCGGGCCAGCCAGGAGCAGTTCTCCGCGGTAAGAAAGAAAGTGCGCAGGGCGCAATACCGGGAACTGGCGCGGGCTGTTGTTTTGCAACGCGATCAAGAAAAGTATGGCAAGGGAATTATCGCCGTGGTTTCGGCTGGAACCAGCGACATTCCGGTTGCGGAGGAAGCCGTGGTCACCGCCGAAATCATGGGCAACGACGTCGAGCATCTCTATGACGTCGGCGTGGCCGGTATTCATCGTTTACTGGCGAATCGCGGAACATTAATACGGGCGCGCGTGGTTATCGTATGCGCAGGAATGGAGGGAGCGTTGCCCAGTGTGGTTGGCGGACTGGTCGGCGTTCCGGTGATTGCCGTTCCCACCAGCGTTGGCTATGGCGCGTCTTTCAAGGGACTGGCGGCGCTGCTGGGGATGATGAATTCCTGTGCGTCGAATGTCAGCGTGGTGAATATTGACAATGGATTTGGTGCGGGATATGTGGCGGCCCTGATCAACCGCCTCTGAGAATCCGCCGAGCGCGCGCCCGGCAGGACGGGCGGCGACGCCCGTCCTCCATTTTCATTTTGATGGCTACGACTTTCCGGCCACTTCCAGGTTGTTCTTTACGCTGAAGGCGCCGAAGACCTGGCTCGCCCTGATGCCCGCGATCTGTTTGTCCATCGCAGTGCCGACCACGCCGTAGAGGCTGATGTTGCCGTGATCGACGACGATTCGGATCGGCTTCGCGGGATCAATCGCGTACTGCCCCAAGGCAGAATCGTGATAGATGGCACGCATAGTGCGAATCCTGATGTCGTCATCGAAGTTCGACACAGGCGCGACTTTCGTATTGTTCACTACGTCCTTTACGCTCGGGGTATTGTTCACCAGCGCGAGGGCGGACTCGCGATCGACCTCGGTGCGAGTCTCGCCATTGAGTGTGGCCACACCATTCTCGACCGAGGCGGTGACGAAGTTAAACGCGTTGTCGTATCCCTGGCGATCGTAGTACAGCTTGCGGTCGAGTTGTGCCGTGAGGTCGGCGTCGGGAACGCTCTTGCCGTTCACCGCAATCAGGTTACGTACTCCCTGTACATTTTCCGTTTTGCGGATTTTCCTGGCCGCATCCAGCTTTTGTTGATACAAATCCACGCTGCCGCTCAGGGTAACGATGCCATCCTCGAGCGCGGCCTGGACGTCGTGGAATTCTTTCTTACCTGCAAGTTGTTTTGTGATTTTGGCTTGGATGGCCGCATCGAAGCGGCTTGCGTTAGTAGTTTGCGCAACCATGCTCACGCTTAACACGCTTACTCCAACAAACCAACCAAAGCTCCGAAGAAAAGCTTTCATGAAATGGACCCTCCGATCCGATACCAGAAATAAACCCAGAGCCCGGCGAAAAGTTTTCATATTCTTGCCCTCCCACGTTGTTTATTAACTGGTTAGTTAAATAGTGAGATGCAGCAAAATCAGGCTGGAATGTAAAGATTTGTAGTGACAGGCGGGTCAGCTTCGCGATGGGGTTGAGCCAAACACGGTGGAGACCAGTGCGTGGATCTCTTCGACGGCTTCGTCCAGTTCAAAGGTGAATCGCACCAGGTCCACACCCTCGAGATCGCGGTGTTCTTTGAGAAGAATGGCCCACGCCGGGTCTGAGACCAAGTCCACCTTGTGCCGCTCGTAGTATCCGTATCCCAGGCCGCGCATGCGGCAGAGAAGGTCGCTCAAGTGCACCATTGCCACCAGCGGCTGTGATTTGTTGCTTTGCTCGATGGCGTGATGATGCGCGATCACCTCGATGACATCGTCCGCCAGCTTCCATTGTTCCGCCAGCGCCCGTCCGGTCTCGCAGTGCGTGAATCCCATGGTGAGGTGTTCCGCCTCGTCCAGCGCAATCTCCTCCTGGAGGGCACGTTCCATCGCCTTGGCGAATTCGCTCGAGAAAACCAGGCAGTTCACCATGAATCCGATGTCGTGCAGCAGTCCCGCCATGTAAGCCTTTTCATGATCCGCGGCGCCCAACTTCTCGCTGAATTTCCGGCATACCATGGCGCATCCCAGCGAATGTCTCCAGAACACAGCTGGATCCAGCACCACTTCTTTGAGGGGAAAGCCTGCCCCAGACAGCAGGTCAGAAGAATGGTTTCCACTCGCCGCAGACCCAGGCTGATCACCGCAGCCTTGATGGACTTCGGCGGCAGCGCCATCCCGAACAACGGTGAAGCCGCTACCCGCAGGCACTGCGCGGCGATGGTGTTGTCATAAGAGACCAGGCGCACTACTTCGTCGACATTCACGTTTTCGCCGGAGCCGCTTAGCAAGTTCAATAAGGGCAGAAAAACAGCCGGGATCGCGGGCATGCTTTCGATGTGCTGCACGCGCTCGCGAATGTTTACGGTGACGGATGTGGTCATAGCTTGCCACTCTTGAGCGATGGTTTCCAGTATGCGATGGTTCCTGGAAAATGAACCAGGTGAAACTGGTCATTCAATTTCATCAGCGATTCCGAGGTGCCGAGGAAGAAATAGCCGCCATAGTTGAGGTTGGAAAAAAAGTGGTTGATCACTTTCGACTTCGAGACGCCGTCGAAATAGATCAGAACGTTGCAGCACAGAACCAGGTCCATGCCCTTCATGAAAAGCATTTTAGAATCGTCCTGCAGGTTCAGGCGGCTGAACGTGATCAGCTTTTTTACCTCCGGGAGAACCTGCAGTTTTTTCTGGTCGACGATCGAGAAATATTTCCGTTTGTAGTAGTCGGTGGTATTGCGGAGTGCGTAGTCGCCATAAATGCCCGCCTTAGCGGCTTCGATGGAATGGTCGTTCAGGTCGGTCGCCAGAATTTCCACCGTCCAACCCTTCAGTAAACGGTCCCGTTCCTCAAGCATGTTCATGGCCAGCGTATAGGACTCTTCTCCGGTGGAGCAGCCCGCGCTCCAGATGCGCAACCGCTTGATGGTGGCGCTGGCTTTCGTGCCCACGATCTCTGGCAAGATGACTTTCCGCAGCGCATCCAGTTGCGGCTGGCTCCGGAAGAGGCAGGTCTCACCGATGGTGATTTCGTTCAGCAGTTGGCGCAGTTCGCCGTCGCGGCTGGGCTGTGCCGTGAGCTGATCCCAGTACTCGCGCGGGGTGTGCACGCCAAGCTGTTTCATCCGTCGCTCGCAGCCGTCGGCGAGGAGATAAAGTTTGTCCTCCGATTTGTAAATGCCCGCAACCTTGTAGACCAGGTCGCGAATTTGTCGGTACACGGGATCCACGACGTCGATTCGCTTATTCGCCGCGGTCGGTGCGACTGCGCTTTGGGTCACCATTGTCATTTTGGTTGCTGCAACGTCACTCTAGCTAGCTTGCGCATTCTGGAGACGAGCCTTCGCTGGGCGAGCAGGTTCAGCAGCGCCTGAGATACATTCTTCTTCTCAGTGACCTATCGTCCATTCCGCGATTTCCATTAGGGGCTGCTTGCACCGATCCGAGGCCGGATCGCGAATGTAGGTGCGAAGGGCTCAATTTGCCAGCGTTATAACAAGAAGATGGACAGAGTAGTGCGGCACTGACTACTTTTCTTACGATTCCGGGGCTCGCCGACATCGCTCAGGTGCACAATCGCGGCCCGCTTTGGACTGAGGCGGTGACCGGGAACGAAAAGCAGCCCACAATCAGCAAGGCGCATGTGATTGTCGGCATAGTAGTCCTGAACTTCCCTCGATTGGCTGCAGAAGCGGGAGCCCAAAATCAACGCCCTAGTGTTTCCGCGTTCGGGCTGGTTTGGCTGGTGTTTGTTTCTCGAAAACTCGCGCGAAGATCTTGTCGATGTTCCTGAGTTGGCGCTTCAGATCGAAGGCATGCTCGACCTGCCGGCGCGGAACTTTGCGCGCAATTTCTTTGTCTTTCAGCACCAGGTCGCGGAAATTCAGATCTTCTTTCCAGGCACGCATCGCGTGCTGTTGCACCATTCGATAAGCGTCTTCCCGCGAGACTCCGTGTTCGACCAGATCGAGCAAGAGCTGTCCGCTGAAAACCAGACCGCCCGTGCTCTCCAGGTTGCGCTTCATGCGCTCTGGATAGACGAGCATTGTGTCGATTAGGTTGACTGTCTTTTGCAACAAATAATCGACAAGCGTCGTGGAGTCGGGAATGACGATGCGCTCGGCGGAAGAGTGGGAGATATCGCGCTCGTGCCACAGCACAACGTTCTCGAACCCGGCCTGCGCGTTGGCGCGTACCACTCGAGCCAAACCGCTGATCTGCTCGCTCGTCACCGGATTGCGCTTGTGTGGCATGGCGGACGAGCCTTTCTGTTTCTCGCTGAAAAACTCTTCGGCTTCGCGGACCTCGGTGCGCTGCAGATGACGGATTTCTGTGGCGATCTTGTCCAGGGTGCTTGCGATTACCGCGAGTGTGGCCAGGTAGAAGGCATGGCGATCGCGCTGGATGACCTGGGAAGAAACTGCGGCGGCCTTCAATCCCAGGCGGGCGCAAATCTTTTCTTCGATCTCAGGGCTGAGGTGGGCGAGTGTTCCCACCGCTCCGGAAAACTTGCCCACGCGCATGTCCTCGGCGGCTCGCCGGAAGCGTTCGATGTTCCGTTGCGTCTCGGAATACCAGTTGGCCAGTTTGAAGCCGAATGTAATCGGCTCGGCGTGGATACCGTGCGTGCGGCCGACCATGGGCGTGTCCTTGAACTCCCAGGCGCGGCGTTTGAGGACTTCGGAGAGCCGCTCGAGATCGGCGGCGATGATGGAAGACGCCTGGCCGATGAGCAGGGCCTGTGCGGTGTCGACCACGTCGTTGGAGGTGAGGCCATAGTGAAACC
>Ga0210405_10002348_pt1 | contig 19796 bp, 17 predicted proteins | sample IncBWH11MmetaG_FD_155492 | JGI IMG/M metagenome (GOLD analysis project Ga0210405, IMG submission 155492) | Forest soil microbial communities from Barre Woods Harvard Forest LTER site, Petersham, Massachusetts, United States - Inc-BW-H-11-M | ecosystem: Environmental > Terrestrial > Soil >... | reverse complement strand
GTCGCCATCAGTTGATTGATTAGCTCGCCGGTGTACGTCCCGAAGTCCGCCTTCGGCGCGTGGTCACCCTCACCCTCATCACGCGGAGAAGATTCCGACAACCACCAACCCATAAGGGCGACGAGTGCAATCGCACTCATCCACGCGAGGAAAAAGTTCAGGTCGTGTAAAACAGTACGAGCTTCATTGGGGTCAATCGGCACGGTGTCAGTCTCCCTCCGGTGAACTGCCGAAGACCAGTTACCAAAGGACATGTACCTCTGAGTCAAGGAAAAAAGCCGGATCGGTGATCTGATCCGGCGTCGGTTGGAGATTGAAGCGTCTCCAGTACACCACAGGTGAGGTCACCGGAGCTAGTCCTCCTCGTTGAGCGACATCAACACTGTGACCATGCTATTCGCGCGCTCTGCTCGGCGTCGCACTTCATCTGGTCGATTTGCTCTCTCCATCACCTCGTCGTAGACACCGGCTTCCTTCTGGATTTCGTCCACCCGATCACACAAGGCCAGAATCCTCTCGCTCGGCTTCATCGACCGCAGGTAGTGGTCAAATTCAGTTTCGGTCATGGTATCAATCCTTGCGCTAGGGTCGAAAGGTCGCCCACACGGATCGGTGACATAAACGGTGTGATTCTTCATCATCGCACCTCCTGATCCCACGGTGCTCGCGACTCGCTCTCTGCCATGCGTTTCACCATTGACTTGAGAGGATGCGTGAGCTTCTCGACGTACCGCTTCCTGCCGTCCGCGTCGCGGAAGCTGAACTCCACAGTGAAAGGCTTCGTGTAATCGAGTGCTGAGTCTTCTAGAATCGTCTTAGCCATGCTTGGACCCTCCTTGTCGGTCCGGGTTTGGTCAGGTCACAGGTGTCGGTTGCCTCCTTCACCTGTGGCCGCTTACAACCCATCATCCCACCCGGCACGACCCGCGTCGAGATGCCGGTCGTGGTGTTACGTTGCCTATCCGAAGACAGTCACAGGGTGATTGACAGACCGGCTCCTCCGGTGGTCTGTGCGTACCTCCACCTGTGAAGCCTTAGGCGTAAAATGTTGCCGATGAAACCGCGAAACTACCCCGAAGCGGAGTCCGGAACCAATCACCCTCGCCTCCTTCGATTGTCCGCGAAGAACCGCTTGGGACCACTGGAGCGGGAGGTGTTATCTGTGCTGTGGCGACGCGGGAACGCCACTGTGCATGAAGTCATCAAGCACGGCGACATCCGGCGAGAGTACAACACCGTGATGACAACATTGGACCGGCTCTACAGAAAACAACTGGTGACCCGAACCAAGTTGCCTCACTCACGGGCGTTTTGCTATGTTCCTCGCCATCCTAGCCGCGCCGAATGGGAGCGCGAGGTGATGTCTGAGATCGTTGGGCAACTCCTCGGCGTAAACGCAACCAACTCGCTTTCGTATCTGGTAGACGCGATCAGTGAACACGACGCCAGTTTGCTCGATGACCTGCAACGCATGGTGAATAAGAAGTGCCAGAGGCGGGACCTAGCGCCGAGATTCCCTCGGTGACATGGTTACCTGTCCGAAGTCAGTAATGACGGGATTGACAGACCGGCTCCTCCGGTGGTCTGTGCGTACCTTCGCCTCTGTGATACGCTCAGCGGCGCGGGCCGGGAAGGCCAACTCGTGGTCCTCACGGATCACAGGTCGGCGAGCGGCTCTGCCGTTCGCTCTTCCCCCACCCGGCCCGGTTTCCCCAATTCAGGTGATACCAGTGATACCGAACTGTGGCCAACAGGGGAAACTATATAGACTCCAGCCTGTGAAACAAGGTGCTTGAAACCAGCATAAACACAGGGTATTATCGCTAACCGTAGGTGTTCCCACGACTTGCAGAAACCAAGGTAATAGAATGGAATGTTCTATTTGCCGAAACCATTCTCAGCCCAGTCTCTGACCCGAAAAGTGCGGCAAGTCCTCGAGCCATCGGCGACAACAAATACAAACGTGCAAGCAGCCTCTTATGATTGTGCTAAGGATTGGGCTTAGTTCTATTGCTTGGCGCCGGAAGGCGGGTCGGTCGCCGCGGACTCACCTTCATGCTTTCCGACAACTACGACGTCGACCCGGCGGTTGAGCGCTCGTCCAGACTCCGTGTTATTGCTGGCGATGGGATGATATTCGCCGTAACCGCCCGCCGATAGCCGCTTGGGCGAAAAACCGTACTTCATGATCAAAAGGCGAATCATCTCGGTTGCGCGAGCCGTAGAGAGTTCCCAGTTCGAAGTAAATTGCGTGTTGTGAATACGCACGTTGTCAGTATGGCCCTCGATACGGATGTTGTACTGACGCTCTCCGAGCAGCGTAGCCATACGGCTAAAGGCTTCCTGCGAGCCTACTTTAACGCCTGCCGAACCGCTGTCAAAAAAACCAGCCTCTCGCAGGCTTATAACCAGCCCATCCCGTCCATTTCGGACCTCGACCTCGCCACGCGCGATCTCCGGCGCCAGCGCTTGCTCCAATTCTTTTCGGAGTTCAGCCAGGTCGCCATTCTCGTCCGTGTGGGGTAACGCGACGGCGGGAACAACTTTACGAACTTCAATCGCCTCGTCGATTGAAACGACACCGGGCAGGTCAGCGGTTGGGTAAGCTCCGAGCTGTTGGAACGCTACCTGAATCGCGGTTGCAAGCCGGTTCACCTTCTTCTTATCCACCTGCGCGGTTGAGTAGTTCACATACACGTCCACGACATTGGTGCAGGTATCAAAGGACAAATTCCACACGTGCTCAATGATCATAGCGCGGGTGATTCGGCGGCCGGCGTTGCGCATCAGGTATTCCAGGAGAGCGAATTCCTTGCCGGTTAAATCGATGCGGCGTCCCGCGCGCTCGACCTTGCGTTCCACCCGGTCGAGCTTCAGATCGTCCACCGTCAGTACCGATTCAGCCGGCAGATGGCAACGCCGCAAGAGCGCCCGGATCCGTGCCGAAAGCTCCGAGAATGAGAAGGGTTTACCCAGATAGTCATCCGCTCCTAGATCGAGACACTCGACTCGGTCTTCAACCCGCGTGCGCCCCGTAAGGACGATGATGGGCATACTGGGTTTGCGGGTGCGCAGATAGCGCAGAATCGCCACTCCATCCAGACGCGGCAAGCTCAAATCAAGCACCACCAAGTCGTAGTCGAATTCGCCCGCCATGGCGCGGGCCTGCTCTCCATCGCTCGCGACGTCGACCGCGTAGTGCTCGGCGTCAAGGCCCTTCTTCACAAAGCTGGCAAGCGAGGAGTCGTCTTCAGCGATCAGAATGCGCATAAGTTGTCTCTAACTTTCACTCTCCGATTCTAGGCAAGAACGGGCCGAAGATCGGGGATTCCGCCGCGCACGAAAGGCTCTCTCTTCCTGAAACGGGAACGCTTCCTCGACGAACCTGCTGTGCCACTCGCTCCCCCTTTGTCCCGCCGACGATAATTCGTTGACACAACCTTCTATCTAAAGGATCATCCGAGCTTGGAGCTGAGGAGCACGGGAACACTGAAATCCCTGTTTGTACCGGGAGGCGTACTGCTGCTGGTTGCGGTAATCCTGCTGTCAGGTGGATTTCTGTCCATTTCAGCGGCTGCGGTCTACTTCTACTATTACCTGGTTTTCGCCGCGGGAATCCTGCTGGCTTGGCGCTTCCATTCCAGCCGTGTCCTCTTTGCCCTGATCATGCTGCTGCTGGGGCATCGTGCCATTGAGTTCTTCTCCGCTGGGCGAGCGGTCGCGATCGGGCCTGGTCGTATTGCGTTCGAAGCCATCGCATTTCTCTTACCGATCAACTTCATTGTGCTTTCGCTCGGTCACGAGCGCGGCCTGTCAATACCCGCGGTCACGCCACGGCTGGTTCTGTTGTTTTTGGAGTCGGTGTTCGTGGCCGTGATCTGTCGTCCGGGAGAGACAATCGGTCCCGTATTTCTTCACGTCGCGTTTCTGCATCGATCGTTATTTCATTGGACGAAAATCCCGCAGCTTGCTCTGCTGGCTTTCGCCGCCGCTTTCGTGGTCTTGCTGGTCCGGCTGTTGCTCTACCGCAAACCGCTTGAGAGTGGGCTGCTGTGGTCGCTCGTCGCGACCTTCCTCGGCTTGCAGGCCAACGCGGTCGACCGGATTGCCGTTGCCTATTGGGCTACGGCGGGGTTGGTGCTGGTCGCGTCGATCATCGAGAACACTTACGTGCTGGCGTATCACGACGAACTCACGTCGCTGCCGGCGCGGCGGGCCTTCAACGAAGCCCTGTTGCGGCTCGAAGCGCCTTATTCCATCGCCGTCGTCGACATCGATCACTTCAAGAGTTTCAATGACACCTACGGGCACGACACCGGAGATCAGGTTCTGAGCATGGTCGCCTCGCGACTATCGCGGGTGAGTGGAGGTGGGCAGGCCTTTCGCGTGGGTGGGGAAGAGTTCTCGATTCTGTTTGCGGGAAAGTCGATGAAGGAAGTTGTGCCTCATCTGGATTCGCTCAGAAGTGTAATCGAGGAATCGAGATTCCAGGTTCGAAGCACGCCGGAGCGGCGCAGCGCGCCTCGCGGGGCGGGGCGGCGGATGGAAGACAAGCAGAGCACGGCTCGTCGAAAATCTGGCCGGCCTCGTAATCTTCCGGCGGAAGCTTCTCTTAGCGGATTGTCGGTCACGGTCAGCATCGGAGTTGCGGAACCGGGGCTGAAGATGCGGGAAGTGGAACAGGTAATCCAAGCCGCCGACAAGGCGCTGTACCGAGCCAAGAAAGCTGGCCGCAATCGAGTGGAGACCAGCGGCGAATCCCGCAGCCGGACCGCGAAGCGCAGTATTGCCTGATTCACTTTGAAGTTCTTGGATCGCTGGTTGAACAGAAAAAAAGCCCGCTCCACGAGGAGCGGGCTTTCAAGCACGATACGAATTTACTGGCCTGGGCAGACGTTCGCTTCGTCGTTCTGGAAGCTAAGCCACTTGTTCGCCGAGTCGGTTCTCGGAGCGCCGAAGTAGCCGATGAATACCAGCGACTGGAGGTTATAAGTGAAACCATTGAGCTTGTAAGGAAACGCTCCATAGTTGGACCGACCCTCGAGTGGGTCGCCCACTTCCAGTTGGCTATTGTCTTGGCATCCCACGTTGTTATTGCCAAAGAAAGGGTTGTCCATCCACTCGCCGAGTTCGTGAGACATCGCCGACACATCCTGGGAAAATGCGCCCACTTTGTCTACGTAAGCTGCGTTGGCGTAGGTTTGGCTACTTGGCGGACCGCCGTTATTGCCATGATAACCGCCAATGCAGCACCCTCCCGAAGTCAAGTAGGTGTCGTAGAAGATGAAGAACGGGAGAATGTCCGGGGTTGCTCCAAGTTTAGTCATGAAGCTCTGCACCGCGCTATCGTAGAGGTTGATGTCTGCGAGGCCAACGGTGACTCCGAACTCATTGCCGACCGCGCACAACCCGGTTTGATTACAGTTGATCGTCTGCTCGGGCTTAACCACAGCATTCATCAGAACATGATATTTATTGTTCTTTTTGACGTTCTTCCCCCACCAAGTGCCGCGCTGGAAGGCGTCAATGTACTGGGTATTGCCCAGGTCGGTCGGGCCCTGCTTAAAGTCGATGCCCGACTGGAAAAGAGGCGATTTCACGGTGTTTTGAACCACCGTCCTTCCATTGGACAATTTGTGATTCGGATCAAAAGTGTGGTTTCCATGGTTTTTGTCGAAAACAAACTTAACCGGAATAACCCACACAGTAAACGTGGTGGTGACGTTGGTCTTGGAAGGATCGGTGCCGGCCATGGTGAAGGTTCTCTTAACCTTTGTTAGGTCGGTAAAGCTGCCGTTCCATTGAACGAGCTGCTTGCCAGAAGGCTCTGTGGGCGGTGCCTCATGTCGAATCGCTGTAAACATCGGCGTCGGATTGGGAAAAGGACTATCCTGCGAGCCTTGGGCAAAAGTTAAGCCGGCGCAGGCCAGTAGCAGGGCAACGGTCAAGCTGAGTGTGGCGAAACGTCTATTCATAACTGATTTACTCTCCTGTTTTTGGGTGATGGCAAAGAAATTCTCAACAGCGTGTTCCTCAGCGGGCCAGAGTGCGTGGCGGCGGGCACAGCAGAGGCCATGCGATTTTCAACGGAGTTGCTATGGAAGTCAATCGGAAAGTTGTCAAATGCTTGGCGCTAGGGAAAAATGTTGCATGAATTATGCAAACCCTAAGGATGGTGAAAAAAAACGCTCCGTTAGGGAACGGGCTTTTGAACGGCAGCGAAAAGTCTATCGGCCTGGACAGACGCCTATGTCGTTCTGGAAGGCAAACCATTTGTTGGCCGAGGTGTTGGCTGGGCCTCCGCGGTAGGTCATGAACACCAAGGACTGGAGTTATAGGTGATAGCCTCCGAAGTTCGCCGAGCCCTCGAGTGGGTCTCCTACTTCCAGGATGTTGTCGTCGCCTGGGAAGCGGTGCTGGATCCCCTCAAGCCTGCTGCCGCGCTGTGCTCGATCTCATAGTGGTTCCTGCAGTCTCTCATGCCTAAACAGCACGACGCCCGCCCACTTACGTGGGCGGGCGCGATGTTCGTTTCCTCGCAAGAGCCTCAAGCAGGTGTCTGCCGAAGGTTAGCCGCCGTTGCTACAGACAGTGAGACCAAACGGATTGTTGTGGAAGGTCATCCACCCGTGAACTGAAGTGGTGGTTGGAGCGCCGAAGTATTCAAGGAATACCAGGTCCTGCAGATTGTAAGTAAATCCGCCCAGCGGATACGGGAAATCACCGTAGTTGGCGAAAGTCTCTTCGGGATCGCCAGTTTCAAGAATTCCGCAAGCAACGTTGTTGAATGCTCCCTTGACGCCGGGATCGTCCATCCACTCGCCGATTTCGTGGGACAGAGCCGACACATCCTGCGAGAAATCGCCCGGGATGGGGATATAGGTGAAATGCGAATAGGCCTGTGCGCCGTTCGCGCTATGGTAGCCGCCGATGCAGCAGTTGTTGAGGATCGGTGGGCCGCCTGTCAGGTAAGTGTTAGTGGTCATGAAGATCGGGATCGAGTCCGGCGTGATCTGGCTGTGAGCAGCGATGTACGCGCCGAATACCGGGTCAAGATAGTTGATGTCCACTAGGGCCGTTGGAACATTGCCACCGAAAGGATTGGACGACAGAACAGCGCCATGCGACCCGGGTTTCACGGTCAGTTCGGGCAAAATGGTTGGGCCGCCCAGCAGCACATGGTAACCCGTATGGCTCTTGACGGTCCCCCAGAAATTGGCGCGCTGGAAGGCGTCCTCATACTGAGTATTGCCTACGTTAGTTCCACCGAGGATATAAGTCTGCTTTTGGAAAATCGGCGACTCAATCGTTTGCTGCACAACGCTCTCACCACCCTGAGTTGTTGTGTTGGGATCAAATGTGTTGCTACCGATGACAATCTTCACCAGGATGATGAAGGCCTTGACGGTTGTGGATGTGCCCGTTTTCGGAGCAGTACCCACCATATAGTAGGTATACTTCGTCCCGCTGTAGGTAAACGAACCAGTCCAAGTGGGCAATGTGACCGGGGGCTTGACTGTACTGGCCTTCGGCGGCAAAGTAACGTATCTGGGAACCGGAATCCCCTCATCCTGAGCGAGCGCAGACGCTGCAAAACAGCAGGCGAGCGCGGCCGCGCTTATAATTAATTTCCTCATAGTTTCTCCTTTTTTTTCCTATGGTGAGTGGTTTTGGATTACTTAAATTGCGACATCCCCTTTTGGTTGGATCGGCTTGGAATTTGATTCTAAACATCCTGGTTACTCCGCATATTGCGTCCGCAGCTGGAGGCGTTACAGGATTTATTGGCGGCGAGGAATCTCAACCTGTAGCTCTTAGCAGCCAGAATGACTTCTGCGGGGGCAGCGAGAAGAGAAGCAATTTTGGCTGTGATTGGGATGGAAGTCAATCTGAAAGTTGTCAAAAGTGTAGGATTAGGCAAAGTATTGCAGCTATTGCGCACAAATGTGCGCGATGGGCAAAGAACTAGAGAGAGAATGCCCCGCACACATTTAGGCCGCGGGGAACGCAGAGGTCTTTCGACTCCGTAGCTAATTCGCTTCGTGAACCAGATAATGCGCTCAGGATGACAGATTCGGTTCTGGGGTGACGGATTAGATTGCAAACTGCGTTCGGGCGACGGAGTTGCAGTCCTGCGGCTCCCGAGGAAAGCAGATTCCTCCTCGCTTCGCTCTTCGGAATGACAATTTTCCGGGGGAGGGAGAATGATTCCTCGCTTCGCTCCTCGGAATGACAATTTTCCGGGGGAGGGAGAACGATTCGTCGCTTCGCTTCGCAATGACAAGTTTCTGGGGCGGGATGACGGTCCTAGCCTCGCTCTCGGAATGACAATTTTCCGGGGACGGATAACTTTCCTAGAAGGTCGCACGGACACCTAGTTGGGCGGCAAAAGGAATGCCTACCGTTGTTCCGGGGCCGAAGAAATCCCCAAGAGCGCCGCCGGGAACACCTAACTGTCCCAAGCTTGTGATCGGTTGCAACGTGGTGCATGACGGATTCGTGCAGACGTGCGTGACGTTGCCTGACGCCGCTTCGCTCGGCGGGACTGGAAGCGCTGCCACATTGGTGACGTAGTTCGCGCCCGGATTGTTGCGATTGAAAAGATTGAAGAATTCGACGAAGGGGATCAGCGACCAGCGATCATGGAAATTAAACGGGCGGGTGACGCGCAGATCAACTTGAATGTAGGGGGTGCCGCGGAATTGGTCCAGTGTGGTTCTGACTCCATTGACCTCGATGCGATCGCTGTTGTCGGCGAGGGTGATGGTGAAGGGACGCGCGCTCTCCGCTTGGGTTAGGGTGCTCAGTTGGAAACCGCCGGGTACGTAGAAGGTTCCAGCGAAAACGAAGCGGGACGTGACGTCCTCGCCGGAGGGGCCGTAGTCGCCGGGGCGAAAGGGATTCAGGGGATCGCAGACCCCGTTGACGTAGTCGAAGAGCTCTCCGAGCACGCAGCCCCAGGTTTTCGCGCTGGCCAGAGTGTAGTTCGCGACCAGGTTGAAGCGGCGGGAGACGTTACCTTGCAGGTGGATCATGAGCGCGTTGTAGCTGGAGCGGTTATCAGATTTGAAGACGTTGACGTTGGGTACGAGACTCTGGTTGGCGGGATCAGGGGAGAATAGCGACGTTCCGGCGGCGTAGGGATAGGCACGGTAGGCGTGATTGCCTTCTTCGTGGGTGTAGTCGGCGCCGAGGGTCCAGTTGGCATTGAAAGCGTGCTGGACTCCCGCGGTGGCATGAATGGCGTAGGGAGTTTTGTAATTGGGATCGATGATGTCGCCTTGTCCACCTCCGGGGATGCAGCCGGGATCGCCCGGGTTGACGCATACGCCCGGTGGCTCGTTGACCGCTTGGAAAGCGGTTACCCAGCCGTTCTGGGCGAGGTCGTTGTAGAAGAGGCCGAAGCCGGCGCGAATTACGGTGGTTCCGGATTGTCCGGGAGAATAGGCGATGCCGATGCGGGGGCCGAAGGCTTTGCGGTAATCGTGGGCCACGCCGTTGATCAGATTTATGCCCAGGGCTTTCAGGGTCAGGTAGGCGGGATTGTAGGCTTGGCTGCGGCCGGAAGCGGTCAGCAGGCCGAAGGTGGTGTCGTAGCGCAGGCCGTAGTTCACGGTGAGGTGCTCGTTCGCTCGCCAGGAATCTTCGGCGTAGAGCCCGAGGCGTTGCACGTTTTGCGAGAAGCTGCCGTTGCCGGCGGGAGATGCGGAGCAGGAAACGTCGGCGGGGGGATTGACGCAGTTGAGATCGAAATAAAACTGCGAGGGGTTGGCGGCGTAGAAATCCGGGTTGTTGCTATAGGCGAGCAGAGTTTCGGCGGTGCCGGAGAGTGCGCCGCTGAGGACAGGCTCGTGAATGAAGTTGATTCCGAATCTGGGAGCGTGGTCACCGGAGGCACGGCTCATGTCATAACGGAACTGATATTTTTCCTGATTGCGCAGAACTGGGAAAGCGGTGATCGGGGTGAGGAATTGGTTGTCGCCGTAGGTCTCGAAGCCGGAGATGGTTTGCGATGTCGAGGTAAACGGGAACGCCAGCGCGTAACCGAGGTCCGAGTTGCGGGCTTCGGTGAGGTGTAATCCGCTGGCGGTGAATACGAAGCTTCCCAGCCAGGTCGGACTGAACAGGTAGGTGTTGCTGATCACCATGTTCATGTAGTTGTTATGCTGCTCGGCGCCGGTCGAGGGCAGCGTGGCTTGCTGCACCAGGGCATTGCGCGTGATGTAGTTGTCGATACCGGCGCGAAGGAACCACTGGGACTTTTGCGATTGGGACCAGTCGAAACGCGTTGTGGCGAGATAGTCGCGGAAGGGGACGGGGACGTTGGGCGGCACTGGAATCGAGGTTGTGCCGGGGATCAATCCTTGCTGGGCCAGAGACGCTAGCGCGTTGAACTGGGCTTGGCTGGCGGGACTGTAGGCGATGCTGGCGTTCTCGTGAACGTATTCGAAGGAAGTGAAGAACCAGACTTTGTTCTTCTTGATTGGGCCGCCGATCGTCGCGATGTAGTTCTGACGGGAGAATGGTTGTTTGGGATTTGGGGCGGGATTTTCGATGGGGAAACGCGCGTTGAGGTCAGCAGCGCGCTCGTAGAAAGCTCCGCCGCCGTGCCACTGGTTGGTGCCTCGCTTAGTCGTGATCACGACCGAGCCGGCGGTGGTGCGTCCGGTATCGGCGTCCTCTTGGGCAGTGCGCACGGCGAATTCCTGGATGGCATCGGGAGAAAAGTTCTGCAGGAATCCGCCGATGTAATCGTCGGAGTTATCGCCGCCATCCACGGAGAGCTCGTTGTTCAATCCGGAACTGCCTCCGGTGGACACGGCTGTGATGCGCGCTTTGGCGGGATCGGAGGGTTCGACGGGCTCGGTTCCCGGCGCAAGATAGGCTATGTTGGCAAAGCTGCGAGCGGCCAGGGGCAGATTTTGAAGGTCCTGAGTCGAAACTGCGGCTTGGTGTACGGCGCTGGCTAGATCAATTTGTTGGGTGGTGATGGACGAGGGACGGGCTTGGACGTTTACCGTTTCTTTCACCGTTTCTGGATTCATGGTGACGGTGATGTCACGGACTGAACTAACGATGACGGCGACGTCGGCCTGGGCCTGGGAAAAACCGGGGGCGTCGACTGTGACGTGATAGGTGCCGGGCAAGAGCTCACTCAGGCGGAATTCTCCGTGGTCGTCACTTTTTATCTCGCGCTTGAACGACGATCCGACTGCTTGCACCACGATGGTTGCAGCGGGGACTCGCGCAGCCTTTGGGTCTTGAACATCGCCTCGCAGCGTTCCCGTGGGATTCTGGCCGTAGCCAGCGATCGGGAGCAACATGACGCCGAGAAGGAAGGTGGTCCTTTTGAGCAAAGTTGTGGCTGTCAGTTTGATCTGCATGGTTGATGTTCCCTGCGACATGCAGGCGAGTGGCACGAGACTAGCGTGTGCGGCTGGCTACTACCAGAGTCCGTAGGAACGGGATGCCGTTTCGTAATTACGCGGGCGGGGGCGCCCGCGCCAGTGTTCACGGTCTTTGCGCGGCGGCTACTCGGGGAATGCCTTGCAGGTCGTTTGTGATTTGAAGGTGCTTCCATTTGTCGAGCAGGTGCTTGATTGCTTCGACGATCGTTCCGCTGATCTCCATGACCAGCCAGCCGCCAGGCTTCAACGCGGTGTGGGATTGCGGGATGAGGCGTTCGATCACTTCCAGTCCCGTGGGCCCTGCGAAAACCGCATTGCGGGGTTCGAATTTTCGGACCTCGAGTTGCACCTCGTCTTCTTCTGACTCACCAACGTACGGAGGATTCGAAATGACGAAATCGAACCTGCCGGGATCGAGACCCGCGAGCAGATCCGCTTGGTGAAAGTGAATCCGATTCTCAAGTTGATGGCGGGCGGCGTTGGCTCGGGCCAACTCAAGTGCGGCAGGGAAAATGTCGGTTGCGTGGATCTCGGACTCGGTTAGTTCTTTGGCTAGTGCGATGGCGATGCAGCCTGATCCTGTGCCTACGTCGACGATGTGGGGAAAAGAGCCGGGCGAGGATGCCCGGCCTCCATTGTTTCTCTCTAAGTGCAGAACGGTTTCGATTACATGCTCGGTTTCTGGGCGGGGGATTAGCACGGCTGGTGAAACGATGAAGTCCATGCCCCAGAATTCCTGGTGTCCGGTGATGTATTGCGCGGGGACTCCGCTGGCTCGCCGGGTCAGCGCTTCTTCGTAGCGGGCTTGCTCTTCGAGTGTAAGTTTGCGCTCGGGGTGCGCGAAGAGATGTGCGCGGTCGCAGCTCAGAGTGAACATAAGAAGCAGTTCAGCGTTCATGCGGGGTGAGCCTACTTCAGCTGCAGTAAGGCGGTTGACCGCCGACGTGAGTGCGTCTTTGAGGAGCACGAGACTAAACAATTAGCTCCTCGTCGCCCTGCTTAATTTGGTAGGCCTCGTAGTGAGGCTGATCTAAACATTGCAGAATATGACCGTTGTCAAACTCCATCGTTAACGTTCCCTCGTTGTTACCAGACGCATCCGTGATTGAATGGCCCAAGAGCTGCATTAAGTTCGATTGAAGGATGGGGATCTCAATCGTTCTAGGAGCCAACTCCGGATTGTCTTGATATGAGAGTTTGCTCTCTACCATTATTGTGAGTTTTCCGTCGAAGTGTAAGTAAACTTGATTTTCGTTAAAGCAAATCAACTCCAGATTGCGTCCTACTAGGCGCGCCGCGTTGAAGTCTTTCGGTAATCCATACATAAATTACTCATCCTCACAGGGTCCCGGAAAGGGAACGTGTGTTTCTGGGTCGCTGCCTGGTTTCATCGTTGACGGGTCGATGGGCTGCCAGCCCCCGTTGTTCATCGGTTTCTCTAGTCTCCAGTACCCGTTAGGATACTCTGGATACGCTTGCGTAGGTGGCATTTGTCGAACCCTCCATCCGGGTGGGATTTCCGCCGGCGGCTGCTGGGGAGGGTTGGTTGGCGGCTGAAAATTGGGTGAACGACTATTTGAACATAAGACATCTTGAACCAAGGCATCACGGCCTTCGCCCGCGCCATGGCGCGACACTCTCGCTCGACATTCTCGCTCGACACTCTGGTAACTTTCCGCTCCGCGTGGCCCGATGCTAAGTTCGCCCTATGAGGCGAAAACTGTCAGCTGGCTGGTTGTGTCCTGTGTGCATGATTCTGACCAGCTCGCTGGTTTCGGCTCAGGACATGCCGGGCGAGATTATTGGCCAAAGACTTCCAGTGCCCGGCAGACCTGTGCACGGTACCACTAGCCAGCTCTCCGAAGTTGAGCGTGACATGGTGGATCATATGGCTCCGCAGCAACAAGCGGAGAGGCTACTGCAGTACGCTATTTCGCACCACCGGGGCGCGACCGATGAAATCAAAACACGAGTGAGGCAATGGCGGGGGCAGATCAAGCAAACCGACTCGCTGGTAACGCTCATGGACGTGGCCATGAATGGCGACGACCTTCGGGTGCGCGCGGCGTGTTTCGAGATTGATCTGGCGGTCGCGAACCTGGCGAAAACCAGCGCTCAGGTTGACGCGCTGCTGCAGTTGGTCGAAAGCGATCCGACGCGTGCGGAATACAGCATCTGGTATTTAGGTCGTCTCGCCAATCGTGGAGTGGAGGTTGATCGCATCCACAGCCAGTTGCGGGTCTGGACCCATTCCGAGGAGGAACCGGTGCGGCTGCGTGCGGTTTCAGCAATTGGTGATATCGGTACGGACAACACGGTTCCGGAACTGGTGGAGGCTTTCCATCACGATCCCGCGTTCCGCGTGCGGATCGATGCTGCCGGTTGTGGCCTGGCCCATTGCGGCATGCTTACTCGTGCGCAGCGCATGCAGGCAGTGCCTGGCCTGATCGAAATGGTCGAGGACAAAAAGCTTGACGCTGAGACGGTGAAGTATGGTTACCGCGCTTTGCGGGAGATCACCGATCAGGAACTGGGCGACGAACCTGGATTGTGGCGGGAATGGTATGCCGCGCACGGCGCTGAAACTACCGAGCGCTTTCGCCAGTTTCAGAAAGAGATGGAGTCGCAGCCGTAATGGTGACCCAGTCATTTGTAACCGAATTGTAAACTCTCAGCGGCGCCTTGAACCCTTCCCTCCGCAGCCTTAAACTGAAGTAGAATGCACATGCACAGCCATAGCGCGGGCGAGCGAACCTCCAAGGTTCTGCGGGTTTCGCTAGTTGTCACCCTGGCCTACATAGTGTTGCTGGCGGTGGCCGGCGTCCGTGCTCATTCTTTGGCGTTGCTTTCCGAAGCTGGGCACAACCTTTCTGATTTCGTTGCACTCCTGCTTTCGCTGGTTGCGGTGTATTTGGAGTCGCGTCCGCCCAGCGCCACCAAGACTTACGGCTGGCATCGCGCCGGAGTGTTAGCTGCGCTCGTGAATGCGGGCTCGCTGGTAGTGGTCTCGTTCCTGATTTTCTACGAGGCATTCCGGCGGTTGCAGAATCCGGAGCATGTGCGGGCCGGCCTGATGATCTGGGTGGCGGCCGCCGGCGTGGTGATGAACGGCGTGATTGCCCTGCTTCTCTACCGCTCCAGCCGCGACGTCAACATCCGCAGTGCGCTGCTGCATGAGATTGGCGACACGGTTTCGACCGCCGCGGTCATCGTTGGCGGCTGGGTGATTCTGGCGACGGGGCAATATTGGATTGATTCGGCGCTGTCATTTGGCATCGGCGCTCTGATTCTGTGGTCGGGGTTCGGCATCTGTCGCGAGACTCTGAATATCCTGCTGGAAGGAACGCCACGCGGCATCCGCCTAGATCGCGTCGAGGCTGCCATGCGGGCGGTCGAGGGTGTGAACGACGTGCATGATCTGCATGTATGGAATATTGGTTCGGAGACGCGGGCTCTGTCGTGTCATATTTCGATTGAAGACATTCCGCCTTCGGTGAGCGAGCGGATTCTACGCGATGTGAAGGAACGGCTGCATGAAGAATTTCATATCGATCACACGACTATCCAGTTTGAGCATGTGATTTGCGAAGTGGCGCATGGATGCGTGATTCCGGTAGGCGAAGAGGAGCCCCATAGGCACAGCCACTGAATTCAGCACTTAGCATTTAGCACTTAGTCCCTCGACGTTCTTGTGAACGTCGGCGTGGGCTGAGTGCTGACTGCTAGTTGCTGGTCTCGCGATTCTGCTTCTCGTAAATTTCTCGCGCTCTTTCAATCGTGTCCGCTTCTTCTGGCGGTTTGTCCGTTCTTATTCGCGCGATTCTGGGGAAGCGCAAAGCATACCCGCTTTCGTGGCGGTCGGAGCGCATCATGTTGTTGAAGGCTACTTCCAATACGATCTTGGGCTCGACTACCAGCCGGAAGCCTTGATCTTCGACGGTGTGCTCTAGAAACCATTTAGTCATCTCGGCGATTTCGGCGTCGGTCAGGCCGGAGTAGGCTTTGCCGATATTGAGCAGGCGCTCGCCGTCGCGGACTGCGAAGGTGTAGTCGCTGAGAACGCCGATGCGCTTGCCGTGACCGTATTCAACCGCTGTGACTACGACGTCGAGCGTGGCTAGTTCGCGTTTCAGCTTCAGCCAGGATTTTCCGCGGCGTCCCGGAGTGTATGCCGACTCGGGGTCTTTGATCATCAGTCCTTCGTTGCCGCGGGCTTGAGCGGCTTCGAATAGTTGATCGAGTACCTCAGGCGAGGATGCTCGAAAGACCGGCGCGCGGAAAATCTGGGTAGTGATTGATGGGTCATTCGTCGGCTTAGGGGATTCCAGCATCAACTGACCCTGCGCTGCGCCGAGCCTCGCTGGGCTCGGAATTCGTGGGGCTGCTAACAACTCGTCGAGCAGCTTTGCCCGTTCTCGCAGCGGACGATCGATCAGCAATTCGCCTCCGGCGTAGAGGATATCGAAAACGAGGTAGGCGACCGGCACTCGCCGCATCAATTGGTCGCTGACTTTCTTTCGGCCGAGCCGATGCGCCAATGCGCTGAAGGGCAGGGCGCGGTCTGCTTCGCCGGATTCAGCGGCGAGATAGCTCCATGCCACGATTTCTCCGTCGAGGATCGCGTCTTTCGGAAGTCCAGCGAGCGCTTCGGGCAGTTCTGGAAAGGATTCCGTGATTTCATCCCTCGTACGCGAAAAGATATGGACATCGCCGCCCGAGCAATGTGCCTGGGCGCGGATACCGTCGTACTTATCTTCGACCAACGCGTTCTCGAAATAGCTGAGTGTTTCTTCCGCAGACTGCGCGGGGCTGGCGAGCATGAATCCCAGGGGATGGAACAGCCGCATCCTTGCTTCGTTCAGTTTTCCTTCTGCCGCAAAGTGGAGCGTCTCTCCGATGTCCCCGAGCAACATGTTGGCTCGCTGTGCGTCTTTCACCGGGATCTCAAAAGCCTTGGCGATGGATTCTTCGACCAAACTCTCCTTCAGGCCGATGCGGAGATCGCCGGTGATGATCTTAATGACGTACTTGGCTTCGAGCGGAGTCACTCGGGAGAGCAATTCGCGGAGGAGAATCGCTTTGGCGGCGGTGCCGCGGGCGGCGGCGATCCTTCGAAATGTGGCTTGCACCTCTCGCGGGCTCAAGCCGGATTCGTCGGACTTCGAATCGTCGGTCCTTGCTGTGTTGCCGAGCTTGGCTCGGCCTGGACGGGCGGGGGCGCCCGTCCCCACGCGAGCTTGGGAGAGAACTGCCCCGGCTGCGGCGCCTAGGTCTCCGTGTTTGCGATACGCGGCGGTCAGTTCCTTGTCGTTTTTCTCGGAGAGCTCCTCGACCACTTTCCAGAGTAGCCTTCCCCCTACTTGCAACGTGGTCTCCTCCCACGCGGGGAAGGGCTGGCCGGAAAGAAAAACCGCTGCGACGGAGGCTTCCTCCGGCGGGCTCGACTTGAAGTAGTCGGCGACGATTGCGATTTTCTCCAGCTTCTTGGTGGTGCCTGCAATGCGTTCGCAGGCTTCGGCGAATTTGCGCATGGTGAATGCTCGTCAGCGTACCGAGCTTCGCTCGTCGGACGGGTCAGAGACCCGTCCCTACACAATTGGCTCCCCCCGACGGTGTTCTAAGTATTTACGAACCCGCCACTTAGGGCCTCGGCCAGACCATCCTAAATCACTCGGCCTGTGATACTCTTACGGTGGTGCTTTGTCGCCGGAAAGACATCCAATAACCATGCGCTTTTTGCGAACAATGTGGCGGTTTTTTGTGGCAATCCAGCTTCTGCCGGCGCTCGAGGGCGGCGAAGAGACCCTCGTCGGCGGCCAAGCCGTGCTTGAGGGGGTTATGATGCGTTCGCCGCATGCGTGGGCCATTGCTTGCCGCAAACCTTCTGGTGAGGTTTCGACCCACTCCGAGCCGCTGGAGCGGCTTTCCGAAAAGCACAAATGGATGGGCTGGCCGGTTATGCGCGGCGTGATCACGCTCGGGCATGCTATGACGCTGGGCTTCCGCGCGCTGAAGTTTTCCGCGAACGTTGCGCTGGACGAGCTGCAGCCTGCAGCCGCGCCCGGTGAGCCGGAGAAAAAGAAACTCGAAATCAGTGGATGGATTGCCGCTGTAAATATCGTCTTTTCGGTCGGCTTCTTCATTTTCATGTACAAGTTCTTGCCGCTGGTAGCGACCACGGAATTGAAGCGCGTGAGCCCGGTTTTCGGCGAGCAGATTGTTTTCAATCTGGTGGACGGTATCATTCGGCTCGCCTTGTTCCTGCTCTTCATCTGGGGCACCTCGCTTTTGAAAGATATTCGCCGTGTGTACGAGTATCACGGAGCAGAGCACAAAACTGTATTTGCTTTCGAGAACGGCGATGTGCTGAACACGCCGGCGGTGCAGAAGTATTCGACCTATCATCCGCGATGCGGAACCAGCTTTCTGATGACCGTGATGATCATTTCGATCTTCGCGTATATGCTGGTGCCGGTCACGACGTTCTGGGCGCGGTTTGCGGTTCGCATCGTGCTCCTGCCGGTGATTACCGGGTTGTCTTACGAGATCATTCGTTTCGCCGCCAAGCACCGTGGGTCGCTGTTTGCCCTCATGACCGCTCCGGGATTGTGGATGCAGCGCATCACCACCCAGCCTCCATCGGATGAGCAGGCGGAGTGTGCGATTGTGGCCTTGGACCACGCCATGTCGCTGGAGAAACAGCGCGGTGGCGAGTTGGTCATCGCCTAGGACGGAAACCCGTCGTTGGTCGTTCGTCTTTGGTCGTCGGGCCAAATCTGCACGAGACATGGCCGCCGGCGATCCATTCTGGTTATTCATCACATACAACCTGCCAGAAGAAACTGTAGAAAGTTCATCTGGAGGGACGTATGTCGTCATCGTCGTTTCGGGATTTACGGGTGTGGCAGGAAGCAATGAAACTTACGGCCGAAGTCTACAGAGGCACCGTTCGTTTTCCACGGCACGAGCTTTACGGGTTGAGCTCGCAAATGCGTCGAGCTGCGGTCTCTGTGCCAAGTAATATTGCGGAAGGCAAAGGTCACCACTCCGATAAGGAGTTCTCACATTTCCTATTTCATGCGCGGGGTTGTTATTAGAATTGCAGACTCAGATTCTGATTGCGGAGGAATTACAATACTTGTCTCGGGAAGATGAACGGCGATTGTCAGCCATGTGTGAAGGTGTTGGTCGCGCCTTAAGTGGCTTGATCAACTCGCTCCGCGGGAAGGTTGCCTGAACCCGAATGGCCAACGAAGAACGACGAAGTACCGACGGCTAAACACATGTTTGAACGGCTTGACCAAATCGAGGCCCGTTACGACGAACTGACGCAGGCGCTGGCTTCGCCGGAGATCATGAATGACTCGGCGAAATTCCAGAAGACTGCCAAAGCGCATAGCGAAATCAGTCTTATCGTGGAGCGGTACCGCGAATTCAAGGATTTGACTCGGGGTATTGCGGAGAGCCGGGCTATGCTGGCTGACGAAAAAGATCCCGAGATGCGCGCCTATACGCAAGAGGAGTTGGACAAACTGGAGGGCCGCGTCGGTGGGGTGGAGGAAGAGCTTAAAGTTCTGCTCTTGCCGAAAGATCCGAATGATGAGAAGGATGTGATCCTGGAAATCCGCGCGGGCACAGGCGGTGATGAGGCCACTCTGTTTGCGGCTGAAATGTTTCGCATGTATACGCGATATGCGGAAACCCAGGGCTGGAAAGTGGAGGTGCTTTCGACTTCCGAGTCTTCGGCTGGCGGATTAAAGGAAGTGATTGCACTGATTGAAGGCCAGCGGGTGTTTTCGCGCTTGAAGTATGAGAGCGGGGTGCACCGCGTTCAGCGTGTTCCAGCGACTGAGCAGCAGGGCCGAATTCATACTTCGGCGGTCACGGTTGCGGTTCTGCCGGAGGCGGAGGATGTCGACGTCAAGATAGAGGCCAAGGACCTTCGCATAGATACATTTTGCTCGTCGGGACCGGGTGGGCAATCTGTGAACACGACGTACTCCGCGGTTCGCATCACGCACATTCCGACCAATACCGTTGTCAGTTGCCAGGACGAAAAGTCGCAAATCAAGAACCGCGAAAAAGGGATGCGCGTGTTACGCTCGCGCCTTTACGAGATGGAGATGCAGAAGCAGCAGGACGCGCTCGCCAAGGAACGCAAGGCGATGGTGGGTTCCGGGGATCGTAGCGAGAAGATCCGAACTTACAATTTTCCGCAGAACCGTGTTACCGATCATCGCATTGGTCTGACCATCCATCAGCTTCAGGAAGTCATGGATGGGAAGCTGCAGCCGCTGATCGAGGCGCTGACGGCGCATTATCAAGCTGAGAAGATGAAGCAGGAAACCGCCAGCGTGGTCTGACAAGAGAACCCGAACAAAAAAGCCT
>Ga0210405_10002347_pt1 | contig 19796 bp, 17 predicted proteins | sample IncBWH11MmetaG_FD_155492 | JGI IMG/M metagenome (GOLD analysis project Ga0210405, IMG submission 155492) | Forest soil microbial communities from Barre Woods Harvard Forest LTER site, Petersham, Massachusetts, United States - Inc-BW-H-11-M | ecosystem: Environmental > Terrestrial > Soil >... | reverse complement strand
ACCCGTTGCTGGTGAGCCATTGACGTGCTGGCCGGAGCAGTTGGAAACGGCTGAACGTCGCAGGGGAGTGAAACGGATCGGCGAAATATTGGGAGCAGCAAATGGAAGCAGCTATTAAGAGCCAGGGACGACACGGAATGACTATAGGCCCAACCAAAGTTCGCGGTTACTCGCGCAAGCAGACCGAACATTTCCGGTCGAAGAAATACCCTTTTGACGCGGCGCTGCTCAGAGTGACGGAGGATGCCGAGCAGTTGCGCCAAAATGTCTCGCGCCTGATTGAGCAAGGCGAGGAAATCTCCAACGAAACCATTTTCCAGACGTTGCTCTCCGATGCCAACCGGGAGCTTGCAAGCTTGCTGCAAGACGTTCGCAAGTTTCAGGACGACCCGCTGCTCGACGAAGGGCAGACCGGGCGGATGAAAAAACTGATGATGCGCGCCGTCCATTGTGCCGCCAAGCAATACATGCTGCAGGCGGAACTGGGCAACCTGGCGCTGACCGACGAATTGACCGGCTTGTGCAACCGCCGTGGGTTCATGGCCATCGCGGAACGCCAATTGAAAATCGGCCACCGCACCGGGCGGGGAATACTTCTTTTCTTCATGGACATTGATGGCATGAAGCAGATCAACGATTCGTTTGGGCATGGGGAGGGCGATCTAACCCTGAAGCGTACTGCCAAGGCCCTGAAAATGACCTTTCGGGATTCGGACGTGCTCGCACGGCTCGGCGGAGATGAGTTCGCCGTGCTGGCGATTGAGGCCTCGGACAATAGCGAAGCGGCCATTCGGGCCAGGCTTAGCGAGGATCTGAAATCCGTCAGCGCGGGGGAGACACGTTACGCGATCAATCTCAGCCTGGGTGCCGTGCGAATCAATATTTGCAGCAATGCTTCGATTGGAGAGTGGATGGTGCGCGCCGATCAGGCGATGTACGAGCAGAAAAGGCGCCGGTTGAGCCGTCTTCCCGAGCCGCCAACCATTCTTCAGACAGTTCAAGCGCCATAACTTGCAAGGAATGATTGGCGTCACAATTTGCAGAATCATTCGGTCTTTCAGCTCCGCCCAGCCCGGTGCCACGATACCGAAGGCAGTTTGGAAGGTGCGTCACCAAATGCCGATGCGGTCTGGACGACTTGAAAAAAGGACTCGGCTGGCCGTTCCCGTAAGGATCTCCAGTCTCAAGGAGCCGTCTGCAGGGGAACGCTCGACGACCGAGAACATCTGTTCGTTTGGAATCCGTGTGCTTGTCCGGCGTGCCAGGGAACTAAATGAACGGCTGCTGATCAAATCGGCGGATGGCGAGTTGCAAACGGACGCGCGGGTGGTTTATTGCGAACGCCTCCTGGACGGGCGGTTTGCGCTGGGGCTGGAATTCAACGGAGACGTCGCCAACTGGCACAAAAAGTCCCTGGGCAATGGCGCCTGAGCGTCTCTCCATCTGTTGTAAACAATTGTTATCCCTAAGGTTGGTAGAAGTACCGCAACTTCCCTGTTTACTCCGTGTTCTACCTACCAGTGACATCCAAATCCGCGACCGTCTGCCGCGCCACGCCCGGTCGGCGCCAGTGAATTTTGCGAGGATTCAAACATGAACTTAAGAAAGATTGCCGGACTGCTTTCGCTCGCCCTTCTTCCTCTTGTGATTCCAACGGAAACGCCCGCGCAGGTCGCCGTCGGGATCTCCGTGCATATCGGGCCGCCGGCTCTGCCGGTTTATGCCCAGCCGGTTTGCCCCGGCGCGGGTTATATCTGGACCCCGGGCTACTGGGCCTACGGACCGGACGGCTACTACTGGGTTCCGGGCACTTGGGTGATCGCTCCTACGCCGGGCTTTCTCTGGACTCCCGGCTATTGGGGTTGGGGCGGCGGCGTCTATCTCTGGCACGCTGGCTATTGGGGCCCCCACGTCGGATTCTATGGCGGGATTAATTATGGCTTCGGCTACGGCGGCGTCGGTTTCGTTGGCGGCGAATGGCGCGGCGGCGTCTTCCACTACAACACGGTTGTCACCAACGTGAACACGACGGTGATTCACAACACCTACGTCAACAACACGGTCATCAACCGCACCACCGTCAACAATGTCAGCTACAACGGCGGCACGGGCGGCGTCACCGCGCGGCCCACCTCAGCCGAACTGGCCGCCGAGCACGAGCACCACATTGCGCCTACTTCCACGCAGACCCAACACGAACAAATGGCCCGCAACGACCGCAGCATGTTGGCCTCTGAAAATCATGGCCGTCCCGCCGTTGCAGCCACGGCGCGGCCAGGACAATTCCATGGTCAAGGCGTGGTAGCAGCGCGTTCCTCGGGCTCCAATGGGAACCGGCCGAACTCAACTGCCGGAAACACTCGCAACGCCGCGATGCAAAATGACCGGCCGCCCAGCGCACGTTCGAATGGCTCGCCTAACCAGAACAATTCCAACCGGCCGAACACAGCGACGCAGAATTTTTCTCAGCACTCCCAACAGAACTCGTCAAACGGTTCGCATCCTTCCCCGAATAACCCGAACGGGAGCCACCCAAACAATCCGAACGGAAACGCGAACCACCCGAACTCCCCGCGGACGCCGCAACAAAACCACCAGCAGCCGCCGAAGGAACACGAAAATACCGGACACCCCGGAGGCCGCGCAGGTCGCTGAGTTAGCGAATACTTTCACTCAGAAATGGAAAAGGCCGGAGCATACACTCCGGCCTTTGTTATTCCCCGCGGGCTGCACCGCGCGCGGTTCTTACTCGACAACCACCCTTCCCATCATCCTGGGATGGATCGAGGAAAAGGACATCCCGGGGCGTTACCCCAGCCTTGAATCCACAATCGCCAGCGAATGCTGACCGCGCACAAAATTCACATCCGTAATTCCCAGCAAACCACGCAACTCTTCCGCGGGCACCTTCATCGGTCCTGGTGAATCGGCCTTGCCCGGCTGCGGCTGGGGAAACGCTGTGGAAGCTGCCGTGTGGAAAGTCACGTTGCCTTCGACCTTTTGCATCGTCTGGTGAATATGGCCGTTCAGCACAGTCACCGAACCGAACTTTTTCAGATAAGCCAGCGCTTGCGCACTGTCTTCCGTGCCCCATCCCCATTCCGGATACACAGACCAAAGCGGAATGTGTGCGAACACCACGATCGGCGTGCTTTGCGACAAATGCTTCACGTCGTCTTCGAGCCACTCCAATTGATCGTGGCCGAGCGTTCCCAGCCCGCCAGCCTTCAAATTCATCACGTTCACCAGCCCGATGAAGTGGACGCCCTTCTTCTCGAAGCTGTACCAGCCGGCTCCCTTGCTTCCTTTTCCGTAGCGCTCCAGGAATTGCTTCCCGTCGTCGTTCAGCACGTCGTGTTCACCCGGCACGTAAAAAACGTCTTTCGGGTTTGCGCCCTTCAGAATCTGATCCACCGTGTCGAACTCTTCCGGTTTCGAAAGATGGCTGATGTCGCCCGTGTGCAGCAAAAATTCGGGCTGCACTTTCAGCGCGTTGATTTTGTCTACCGCCGCCTTCAGCGTTCCCACCACGTCCGTGTTCGCCGGCTTGTTAAAGCCCATGTGGCTGTCGCTGATCTGCGCGAAGCTCAACTCGCCCTTCATATCGGCAGGATTCATCTCGGTAACCCGGTTCAGGGCGTACGAGTTCAGCACTCCGCCCTTGATCACGCAAAACGTTCCCGTGCCCGCCCAGGCCATGCACTTCAGGAATCCGCGCCGGTCAATTCCGTCCTGGTTGTGGTCGTACAGGATTTCATCCTTCTTCTTGTCCTTCTTGTCGCTCATCGATTCTCCTCTTAACCTCTGTTTGTCCCTGCAATCCCCATCACGTTCTGCCCATCGGAGGGAGGACGGCACGGGCTTACAGAGAAAGGGGGGCAAGCCCGCGCCGTATGTGAACGTGTTCAGGGTGATAGACCCTACCGGCCCCGCTTTTATTCCAACTGGTCATGTTTTCCCGCTTTATTTCTTTTTTCCCTTTAATTACCCCGGCGGGAATAAAATCGAGGCCGGGCAGGTTGTGCAATAGAGGGGCTAGGGAAAGGTGAACGTGTTAGAGGGAGAGGACAGAGCCCGGTTCGAGGCGACCGTATTGCCACATCTGGACGCCGCCTTTAACCTGGCGCGTTGGTTGCTGCGCAACCGGGCGGACGCCGAAGACGTCACCCAGGATGCCGTGTTCCGCGCCTTTCGCGCGTTCGGCACCTATCGCTCTGGTAACGCGCGTGCCTGGCTGTTGCAGATCGTGCGCAACACCTGCTTCACCTGGCTCCGCCAGAATCGCATGGCAGCGGAATTCATGGAGTTCGACGAGACCACAATGCCCCAGGAAAGCGAAAATCCGGAAACTCTGGCGATGGCCGGCAGTGATCGCGAACTCCTTACCCGCGCCCTGGAATCGCTTCCGGATTCGTTCCGCGAAATCCTGGTCCTGCGTGAACTTGAGGGCTGCTCCTATAAGGAAATCGCCGAGATCACTTCGCGCCCGATTGGCACCGTGATGTCGGCGCTCGCCCGCGCGCGCGCCCAGTTGCGCAACTCCCTTCCTCAACCGGTTTCAAAGGAGGCGCGCCGTGTCCTGTGACCAAGTCCAGAATCAGCTGCACGGCTACCTGGACGGAGAACTTGACGCCCTCAGCGCCGCCAGCTTCGAAAAGCACCTCGAAACTTGCCCCGACTGCAAGGAATCTCTTGCCGCGGAAGAGGCCTTGCACCAATCCATTCAGAAGGCCGACCTCTATGAGCGCGCTCCCGAATCTCTGCGTAAGAGTGTCCTGGGCAATGCGCAGCAATTGCCCGCAGTCCGTTCGTTTCCCGCGGCGCGCGTCTCCCCATGGCGCTGGCTGGCCGTTGCGGCTGTCCTGCTCCTCGGAGTTTCGATCGGCTGGCGCCAGCTGCAGATTGGCCGAGGTCCGAGCGACGCTCGGCTCATGGCTGCTTCGTTCGTGGATGCCCATCTTCGTTCTCTGCAGCCCGGTCATCTCACCGACGTTGAGTCCACCGACCAGCACACGGTCAAACCCTGGTTCGACGGTCGCATCGATTTCGCTCCGCCCGTGCGCGATTTCGCGAACGAGGGATTCCCCTTGCTCGGTGGACGCCTCGATGTAGCCGGCGGGAAAACAGTCGCCGCCCTCGTCTACGCGCGCCGCAAGCACATCATTAATGTCTTCGCGGAAAAAGCCCAGTCGGAAACCCAGTGGAATGGCGCCGGCGAAGCGCAGGGCTACCACTGGCTTGCCTGGCAACAAAACGGCTTTTCGTTCTGCGCGGTTTCCGATGTTGCGCCGAGCGATCTCGCCCAATTGCAACAACTCTTCGTCGCTCAATAATCTTTCGCGGCCCTTCCAAAACTCCGTGTCAGGCGAAAACTCAACCGTTCCCAGCCCGCTGACATCTCAACTCGCGGCGGCTTCCGCGGATTTGTCTGCCTGCGCCTCCGTTGTCGTGCCGACAGACTTGACCGTGATTTCTAGCCCATTCTTGTTCATATCGAACCTCTGCTTCCGATCCAAGCCTTTGACGAACTCACGTACCGCCTTACCAACCGCTCCGGGAAGACTCGACGCGTCTACCTTGACGGCCGATTCAACGGTTCCTTCCGTTCGATCTTGATAGCGAAATTGCACCTCAAACGATTTCATACTCCAAACCTCCCTTTTCTGACAATAAAATGGATACTGGTTCGCGAACTCGAAACAGCGTGCGCGTCACGAAATCTACCGTGACTCTTAGGCACGATGGCGTTTCCGACTCGCAGTTTTCTTTCCGGAGTGCTTCGTCTTACAGGCCTTGATCTCAGCCTTAAGCGAATCGTTCTCTTTCGTCAAGTCATCCCGGGTGGCTGTCATTGCATCCAGATCGTTTCTTAATTGGCCGTTTTCTTTCTGAAGTTCCGCCACATGAGCTTTCAATTGCTCATTCTCTTGCAGGGTCTTTGTGTCCTTGCAGGCAGTCAAGGGCAAACTCAGCACTATTGCCACAGCAAATCTCACCCAGGTGTTCTTGCGCGTCATACGTCATCCTTCGTTGACAGGAATTTGAATTGCAAGTTGAACGACCGATAGCGGGTGAGGAGGGGAGCCACCGCTGGCGACTGAGCCAGCGTAGCGAAGTTTCTTAGATCGCGCAAGCCTGGTGAATCCAGATAGTGGAAAAGTAGAAGTGATTCCTGGACAGATGTCTGTAAGACGACTTTCCGGGAGTTGACTAATGAATTCTCCGAAACTCCAGAACTGCGAGAGTCGTTAATCTTATAGCGCCCTTTAGAGTGCCTCTCTATAAATAAAGTAGAACCACATCCCATTCCACGCGACCACGACGAGCTAAGACAAGACGCGGACGCGAGGCGTCAGTGTTCCGCTGGAAAAGCCCTAGGCAAAAGAGTTGGCATCGTAGATGGTGCCAATTGTGAGCAAGGCCAACGCCAGCGCGCCCCCCAGGTGTGGTGCCCAAAAAGGCCAGCGCTTGCCACAATGCATGCGACCGAGAGACTGATTGAATTATTTTGAAACTGCATTACGGTTTCATGTTCACCGTCTTCCCCGTTGCGGCGGATTGGAGGGCGGCATCAAGAATCTCGGTCACGATGACGTTGGTTTCTAATGACGACAAGCCATCCGGCTTCAGGCCATCCAGAACGACAGCGCGCAGATACGTTAGGGAATCATCGTATGGGGACGGCACTTTTGGGGCCGCAATGATCTGTTCCTCTTTTTCCCCAGCGCGACGAACTTTCAAGTCGTCGCGCCGGATAGTAATCACGTACCCCGTCCGTCCATAAACTTCCATATCCTTGCGGTCGAATGGCCAGTTCCAGGAAGCCTGCAGAATCGCTTGCGCCTTCGGATAAGCCAGAATGATCGTCGCCTCGTCATCCACGTGAGGATAGGTCTGCGGCTTGATTTGTTGCGTCACTGCGGTAACCGACAGCGGCCTTTCTCCGTTCATGAGCCAGGTCATCAAGTCCGCTCCGTAGCAGCCAAAATCAAAGAGCGCCCCACCCCCGTTCAGCTTGGGATCCGTGAGCCACTTCAGAAACTCCTGGCTGACGCCAATTTCCTTCGGCCCTTTATGACCGTCGTGCACCACGACTTTTCGAACGTCCCCAATTGCGCCCGCGTGCACCATGTCAAACACGGCGTGGTTGCTTGGATACCAGGATGTTTCGTAGTTCACCAGCACCTGTATCTGCGCCTCGCGTGCCGCGCGTTCGATCGCCTGGGCGTCCTGCAGACTGACGGCAAGCGGCTTTTCCATCATCACCGGGATGTGATGCTTCGCACAGAGTTCCACAATCTTTCGGTGATCGAAGGTGTTCGAATAAACAAGGACTGCTTGCGGCTTGGTAGTACGCAGCATCTCTTCCAAATCCGCGTGATACAACGCGGAATCGAGCCCGAACTGAGCTGCGTAGCGATCGAAGAGGCCGCGGTCCGGATCGCTGATTCCCACGATGCGCATCTCCGGCCGTTGCATCGAATTCGATAAAAACCCCTCCACGTGACCGTGAACAAGCCCGGCGATGGCGACTCGCAAAGGCTCTGCTTCCGCCGCACACAGGATAGGGACCGCCAAAAGCACCCACGCCAGCAAACACGTGGAGCTGCGGAACGTGAATTTCATGGAAGGCCTCCGGGAATCCGGTCGCATGATATCACCGGGCAATTCCCCGATGCGATCCTGCCGTCGAACAACTCCTGTCGACAACCGGACTTATCCCGCCAAATGGACTGAATTCCTGATCAACGCCAATCGGAGCTCGCCCGCTATCTAATAAAACCGTCACTTGACTTTGACCTTGGCTACATATATGAACGGGGAGATTCCTGACCTGTTTGCTGGAAGCCGCCCCGGTTTTTTCTCAATTTCCGAAAATCGCGGCCTGCGGCGATTTCCTCCGAGGGCGTTCTCCTCGGCGGATTCTGTCTCCCAGCATTCTGAATGGGCAGGGACGCCGACTTAAGGACGCAAACTTAGGGGGAGACAACATGGCCAGCGGCACTATGGCTCTCGAAGGGACACCGGCGGAATACGGTATTTGGCGTGTCATCATGGCTTCTGCCGTCGGCACGATGATTGAGTGGTACGACTTCTACATCTTCGGCAGTCTCGCTGCGATTCTTTCTCCCAAGTTTTATCCGCCTGGCAACGAAACTTTCGCCTACATCGCGTATCTCGCGACCTTCGCCGTTGGGTTCCTTGTGCGCCCCTTCGGCGCGCTCTTTTTTGGCCGCATCGGTGACATGGTCGGCCGCAAGTATGCTTTCATCGTTACCCTCAGCATCATGGGTGGCGCCACAGCCCTCATCGGCCTTCTCCCCACCTACCAAACTGCGGGCTGGTTTTCTCCGATCACTTTGCTGGCGATCCGCGTGCTCCAGGGCTTGGCTCTGGGCGGCGAATACGGCGGAGCGGCAGTCTACGTTGCGGAACACGTCCCCGACGGAAAGCGCGGCTTCTACACCAGCTTCATTCAAATCACCGCCACGCTGGGGCTCTTCGTTTCGCTCCTCGTCGTCCTCGGAACGCAAAACGCTATGACCAAGGAACAGTTCGCGGATTGGGGCTGGCGCATTCCTTTCCTTCTCTCCATCGTTCTGGTCACCATCTCTCTGTACATTCGCCTGAAGATGAAAGAATCGCCGATCTTTTCGCAACTCAAGACCTCCGGCATGACTTCGTCTAAGCCACTCACGGAAGCCTTTACAAAGTGGGAGAACCTTAAGCGCGTTTTGATCTCTCTATTCGGCGCCACCGCAGGGCAAGGTGTGGTCTGGTACACCGGCCAGTTCTACGCGTTGTTCTACCTGCAAACCGTGCTGAAGGTAAACCCAAAGACTTCAAACATCATTGTCGCTATCGCGTTACTCCTGGCAATGCCCTTCTTTACTGTTTTCGGTGCGCTCTCGGATCGCATCGGACGCAAATGGCTCATGATGGCTGCTTGCCTGCTCGCAATCCTCACTTACGTCCCCATCTACAAATCTATGGAAGCCGCGGCCGGCAATAACATCAACGGTCTGAAATCCGCCAAGAACAAAGTCACCGGCGCAATCAGCCTCACGGCTCTGACCACCGATCCGGCGACTGGCCAACAGGTGGCCGCCAAGGAAGCTCCCAATCCGGATGTTCCCAAGCTCGTCCTGCTTGTTTTCATCCAGGTCATCTACGTCTGCATGATATACGGCCCGATTGCCGCCTATCTTGTGGAGGCGTTTCCCGCAAAGATAAGGTACACAGCCTTATCCCTGCCGTATCACATAGGAAACGGAGTCTTCGGGGGATTATTGCCGCTCATTGGATTATCGTTGTGCGCGCGAACGGGCAATATCTACGCGGGCCTCTATTATCCGATGGGAGTCGCGGCAGTCACGCTTGTATTGGGTTCTCTTTTCCTGAAGGAGACCCACGGCACGCTCATCTGGGCCGAATACGACCAAGCCACCAAGAAGGCTTAAGTTCAGCAGCGACGCGAAACGCTTTCACCTTAATTGCTCCTGCTGAAGATTGACGAGTGAACCGTCAAAGTAGCATCATCTTTCTCTCGGGCGGAATTCGTGCCACCGGGTAACGTGGCCCTCCCGCTCTTCCACTACGTGCCGCTCTGCGCGTGTAGTTCTTTTCGTTCGTGGTGTGCAGTCCTCACTTTTTAAGGGAGTTGCTGCCGTGCCGACAAAAGCCCTCGCAAAAAAATCCGCTACCAAGAAGCCCCAACCGAAAAAAGAAGCGCTGACCGAAGCGCAGATCGCCGTGCACTGGAAAGAAGAGGGCGAGATTCGCCCGCCGGCCCGCTTTATCGGCCAGGCCAACCTCAGCGACCCAGAGACGGTCGAGCGTTTCAGCGAGAAGAATTTCCCCGAGTGCTTCCGCGAATACGCCGATCTTCTCCACTGGGATCAGTATTGGCATACCACGCTCGACACCAGCCACCCGCCTTTCTGGAAATGGTTCGTCGGCGGCAAACTGAACGCCAGCTATAATTGCGTCGACCGCCACCTCGCCAGATACAAAAACAAAGCCGCTTTCATCTTCGTCCCCGAGCCCGAGGACGAAAACCACACCGTCATCACCTTTCAGGAGCTCTACCGCCGCGTCAACGAAGTCGCTGCCATGCTCCGCGATTTCGCCGGCCTGCAAAAGGGCGATCGCGTCACCATCCACATGCCGATGATTCCGGAGCTGCCCATCACCATGCTGGCGTGCGCCCGCATCGGCGTGGTCCACTCCGTCGTGTTCGGCGGCTTTTCCGGCGAAGCCTGTGGCCTCCGCGCCGCGGACTCCGGCAGCCGCATCCTCATTTACGCCGACGGCTATCACCGCAACGGCCGCTGGGTTGATCACAAGGCCAGCGCCGACATCGCCGTGAAAACCGCGGAAAAAGAGGGCCAGCACATCGATAAAGTCCTCGTATGGCGCCGCTATCCTCACAAATATTCTTCCGAAGCTCCGATGATTCTGGAGCGCGATTTCTTCGTCAACGACGTGCTGAAAAATTACCGCAACGCCGTTGTCGAGCCGGTCTCCATGGACGCCGAAGATCCCCTCTTCCTGATGTACACCAGCGGCACCACCGGCAAGCCCAAGGGCTGCCAGCATCGCACCGGCGGTTACCTCGCCTACGTCGCCGGAACCTCCAAGTATTACCAGGACATTCATCCCGAAGATGTCTACTGGTGCATGGCCGACATCGGCTGGATCACTGGCCACTCCTACATCGTCTATGGCCCGCTCGCTCTCGCCGCCACCAGCGTTCTCTACGAAGGCGTGCCGCAGTTTCCCGACGCGGGCCGCCCGTGGCGCATCGCCGAACGCCTCGACGTCAATATCTTCCACACCTCGCCAACCGCCATCCGCATGTTGCGCAAGGCGGGCGGTGACGAACCCAGGAAGCACAACTACCGCTTCAAGCACATGACCACCGTCGGTGAACCCATCGAGCCGGAAGTCTGGCGCTGGTATTACGATGTCGTCGGCAAGGGCGAAGCCGTTATCGTGGACACCTGGTGGCAAACCGAAACCGGCGGCTTTCTCTGCACAACGAAGCCTGCTCTGGATCCCATGAAACCCGGTAGCGCCGGACCCGCGTGTCTCGGCATCTATCCGGTAATTTGGGACGAAAACGGCAAGGAGGTTCTCGCTGCCGCGCAGGCCGCCGGAAATATCTGTATCCGAAATCCCTGGCCCGGCATCATGCAAACCATCTGGGGTGACCCGCAGCGCTTCGTAAATCAGTACTACAAGAAATACAACACCAATCCGCATAGCAAGGATTGGCGCGACTGGCCTTACTACGCTGCCGATGGCGCCGTTCTCGCTCCCGATGGCTACTATCGCATCCTCGGACGCGTTGATGACGTCATCAACGTCGCTGGCCACCGCCTCGGCACCAAGGAACTCGAATCCGCCTGCCTCACGCTGCCGGAAATCGCCGAAGCCGCCGTTGTTCCGGTCGTGGACGACGTAAAAGGCCGCGTGCCGGAAATCTACGTCGCCCTCAAACCCGGCGTGCATTCGAACCGCGCCATCACGGAAAAAATCATCGCAACCATCGAGACCATGATTGGCAAGATCGCGCGCCCCAAGCGCATCCACATCGTTCCTGACATGCCAAAGACCCGCTCCGGCAAAATCATGCGCCGCGTCCTCGCCGCCATTTCCAATCGCATGGACACCGGCGACATCACCACGCTGGCCAACCCGGACATCGTCGAGCAGGTTCGCCAGATCGTCCAGGGCCGCGAGCGTGGTCCCCTCGCCGAAGGCCCGGAGGACATCAAACTCTTCGGCGAAGAGCGCTAGCCCGCGCGCTGGTCATGGCTCCTCCGGTTAGCGCGCTCGTTTTCGACGCCTATGGAACGCTTTTCGATCCGTTCGCCGTGAAAGCCCGCGCGGAAGAACTATTCCCCGGCAATGGCGCGGCTCTCAGCCAGCTCTGGCGCGCCAAGCAACTTGAATATTCCTGGCTGCGCACCCTGATGGGGCGCTACGAAAATTTCTGGAAAATCACCGAAGACGCCCTGATCTTCAGTTGCCGTACACTGAAGCTCTCCTGCGACGAACAGCAACGAAAGCAACTCATGCGGGTATACCTCACGCTTCCCACGTTTCCCGAGGTAAAGCCGGCCCTCGAAAAGCTCGCTCGCCTGTCTCTTTCCATTTTGTCCAACGGGACACCGGAAATGCTTTCGCCACTCGTTGCCGCCAACAACATGGCTCACTTTTTCAAGAATATTTTCAGCGTGGACGCTCTACACATGTATAAGCCACGGCCGGAAGTCTACCAACTTGCCGTGGCAAGCCTCGGCATTCCAAAAGAATCGATCGGCTTCGTTTCATCCAACTATTGGGATATCGCGGGCGCCACTTCGTTCGGTTTTCGCGCCTACTGGCTCAATCGCAGTTCCTCAGCGGCAGATGAACTGGGAGTGAAACCTACCGCGACCCTTCCAGATCTCTCCAGCTTACCTGCCCTCTTAGCTCACTCTTGATCTTGTGGCGGCCGCCGTCTGCGGCGGGTGACTGTGACTCATCCTAACCGGCTCATATCCCTCAGAGCTGCTTACTAAGGACTGGCTATTGATAACCTTCGTTTCTCATTCTTCCAGCGTGGAGATATCTCCAACGTCCTTGCCAAGCTCCTGCGCCTTCAGCAACCGCCGCATGATTTTCCCGCTGCGCGTCTTCGGTAGTTTTTCTGGAAACGCGATCTCCGCCGGCACCGCGATTCCGCCGAGCACGTGCCGCACGTGATCCTTCAGCTTCACTTCCAGCTCCGCCGAAGCCGTGTGACCCACGCGCAGCATCACAAACGCCTTGATGTTCTCGCCCTTGATCTCGTCCGGCCGCCCGATCACCGCCGCTTCCGCCACGGACGGATGGCTCACCAGGGCGCCTTCCACGTCAGCGGTGCCGATGCGGTGCCCCGCAACGTTCAGCACGTCATCAGCGCGACCCACCACCGTGAAGTAGCCGTCCTCGTCATAGAGCGCCACGTCTCCCGTCGTGTAAGCGTTCGGTACTTTGCCCCAATCTTTCGCATATCGTTCTGGATCGCGATAACACGTTCGGAACATATGCGGAAATGGCCGCTTCAGCACCAGTAAGCCCCCCTTGTTCGGTGGCAATCGGTTTCCCTGGGAATCCACCACGTCCGCTACAACTCCCGGCAGCGCCTTGCCCGCCTTTGTCGGCCGGGCCGCAAAATGTGGCATCGTCCCAATGCACGGCCCGCCCGTCTCTGTCTGCCACCAGTTGTCCATAACAAATCCCCACTCGCCGTTCCCGCAAATCACCCGGTAAGCCCACTCGAGCGCCTCGGGGTTCAGCGGCTCGCCCGCCACCGAAAACAAGCGGATGCTCTTCAAATCGTATTTCTGCGGCAGCGCATCGCCGTGCCGCATGAACATGCGAACCGCGGTCGGAGCGGTGAAAATTACGGTCGCGCGGTATTTCTCCACCGTCTCCCACATGATCGCCGGGTGAGGCCAATCGATTGCGCCCTCGCGGAAAAGTGTCGTCGCTCCGGCAATCAGCGGTGCATAAACAATGTAGGAATGTCCAACCACCCAGCCGATATCCGAAGTGCAGAAAAACACATCGTCGTCGCGAATATCCCAGAATCGTGTCATGTGGTAATACGTTCCCACCATGTAGCCACCGTGGACATGCACCACGCCCTTCGGCTTCCCGGTCGTCCCGCTGGTATACAAAATAAACAGCGGGTCCTCCGAATCCATCACCTCCGCCGGGCAGTTCGGCGACTGCTTCACGATCAATTCATAAAAATCAATCGAATGGGAGGAGCTCAGCTCGATCACAGGCTGAATACGCCGGTACACCACCACCCGCTGCACGATTTCCAGCCCTGAAATTGCCTCCTCCACAATCGAGCGCAAACTCACCCGCTTGCCGCGCCGGAATCCGATGTCCGCCGTCACCACCACTTTCGCCTGAGCATCCTCGATGCGGCTCCGCAGCGCCTGCACGCTGAATCCCGCGTACACCACCGAATGCACGGCGCCAATCCGCGCGCAGGCCAGCATCGACGCCACACCCTCGATGCACAGCGGCATGTAAATCACGACCCGGTCGCCCTTTTTCACTCCCAGCGACTTCAATCCATTCCCGATTTTTCCAACCAGGTCCAGCAATTGGCCGTAGGTAATCTGCTGCTCGCTGCCGTCTTCCTTCGTGAAGATGTACGCAACTTTATTCCGCCGCCCAGCCTTCACCTGCCTGTCCAGACAGTTGTACGTGATGTTGCAGCGCCCGCCCACGAACCACTCAAACATCGGATACTTCCAGTCAAACACCTTCGTCCAAGGCTCGTGCCAGTGCAGCTCTTTCGCAATCTCCGCCCAGAACGCTTCCGGATCTTCTGCGGCGCGCTTACATTCCGCGTCGAAATCCTTCAGGCGCGTTTCATGCTTCGCGTTTTTCGGAGGCTGAAGTTCCCTGTCCGCGTGCAAAAGCTGGCTGATCGCCTCTTCGGTTGGTTTGGTTTGTGATGGCATGGCTTGCCCCTGTCATGCGCTGAAGGCATAGAAGAGGGCTCGAAAGGATGCGCAATCATCCTCCCGGAATTTACTGCTTGTCAATAACGTTGGGTTGGAAACCCGGGTACGTCCCCGGGGCTTACGGTTGCGGCCGACTTTGCGCGCCGCCGCAGCTCTGCAGCACCGCCGCTTTCACGTCGGGGTCAAACTGCGCTCCCTGCCATCCCGTTGTGGTGCAGACCTGCCATGCTTCCAGTCCAAGCGCGCCGCGAAAATCCGCGCCTTCCACTCGCGCCCCGTCAAGTTTGGTTTCCCGCAAAATAGCTCCAGGAAACGCCGCCCCGCGCAAATCCGCCCGGCTCATGTCGGCTTCCAGGAAAATTGTTCCCTTCGCCTGCGCCCCGGTCAGATTCGCTCCCACCATTCTGGCCGCGGAAAAATCCGTCAATTCCATCGAAGCCATCGAAAGCACGGATTCGTCGAGTTTCACGTCCCGCAAATCCGCGTGTGACAACTCCGCACGCAACAAATCGGCGTGCCGCAATTTCACGGCGTACAGTGTCGCACGGCTGAAATTTGCCGTCGTCAGCATCGCGCCGTCCAGGTTGGCGTACGACAAATCCGCGTTCCGGAAATCCGCTCCCGCCAGCTGCGCTCCTTGCGCGTCCGCTGACACCAGGTTTGCTTTCCCCGCCTGCAAGCGGTCCAGGTTCGCGCCGCGCAAAACTGCTTCCCGCAAATTTGCCGCCCGGAAATCCGCCTCCGACAGGCTGGACCCTTCCAGATTCGCGCGCCACATCCGCGCTCCCGCAAACTGCGAACGGTACCCGCGCGAATAACGCAAATTGATTTCGTTTAGCCGCGGCCCGCTTCCGGTCCCGGTCTCGCCATCGGTCACCGGCTTCGCCGCGCCCATCGAAATGCTCTCTTCTGTCACGTCCGCATACGGCCGGTAGCCAAGCGCCTGGAATGCCGTCGCCGCCCAACGCCGTGGGTCGCCGCGTCCGATTTCCGGCCGTGCATTGGCGTCCGCAGGCAGCCCGCGAATCACCCCGAGCGACATCAGAAAAACTACCAGTCCAACGGCGACGGGAACTCGAAACGCCCCAGCCACGTCCCGCAGAAATTGCGGTGTACTTTCGTCCGTCCAGTCGCCCGGACGCAACACGCGCGCCACAATCCGCGGCATCGCAAACCCCGCCGCCGCCACCAACGTCAACAGAAATACCTGCAGCAAAGTTCCCCGGTAGTCCTGCATCACCAGGTACCGCAGCCAGAACAAAAACACCGTCGCCGGAACCGCCCAATACGCCAGCAATTTCGCCAACCGGCATTCCACCATCGCCAGCGGCGAACGCGGATCGCGCGTCCAGCGCAGGTGCTGCCGGATCGGCCCCATCAAATACCACGAACCGTCTTTCTCCGGCGTCTGCCCGTCGGGAAAAACCGCGGGCAATGCGCCCATGCTGCCCCATAGTCGCAACAGGAGGAACTGCAACCGCAGGTACAACACAGTCAGCAGCAGCGGCCCGCCCATATAAAATCCCTGCAAAGGCAAAAAGTTCGGGATGCGGGCCGACACTGTCGCCGATTCATCCAGCAGCAATCGCACATCCGTCGTCAGCGCCACCATCGTACAGGCCCCGATGCAAATCGTGATCAGCAACAAGTAAAAACGCCGCGCCGCTTGTGTGAACTGACCGATTGTTTTTCCGCCGTCGTACGCTCCCACCGCCTCCGGCAGCGTCGCGTCAAACAAATTCGTTCCGCCCAGCCGCCCTGCCCACAATCCCTGCGCGCCGTACAAATTCGCGCCCATCAGGTTGGCACCTGAAAATTCCGCGCCCAGCAGGTTCGTCTCGCGCAGGTCCGCTTCCACCAGGTTCGCCCCGCGCAAATTGGCCATGGACAAATCGGCGCCGCGCAGATTCACCTTTGTCAGGTCCGCGCCTTGCAGGTTCACGGCCGTCAAATCCGCGTCGGAAAGATTCGCCCCCACAAAATCGCCGCGAATTCCTTCCTTGCCGTTCGACTCCACCCAAAGCCGGTGTTGATCCAGCGCCTCGGCCACTTCCAGCAATTCCGTTTTCAGATCGCGCGCTTGTTCCCGCGGGATCGCAATGATTGCCGATTGGCTCTCAATTGGAAACTCCGGCGCCGTTTTCAGTGACTCAAGCACGGCCTCCGCCAGTTCGGGAACAACTTCCCCTTGCGTGGAAACGGCTTCAGCTTGCGTGGGAAAAGTTTCCACCTGCGCGGGCAGTTCCTCTTCCGCGCCAAAAAATGCCGCAGCAACGCGCTCCGGCTCGCTCAGGGTTCCCGGCGCAGTTTGCGGCCGCGCCACCACTGGGGCTGGCTCCGCAGCAGCCTTTCCTTTTTCCGTGCCCGCGGATTTCTGCGGCGCATCGGCCAACTCGGGCTCCAGTGCGGCTGCCAATTCCTGCAATGCCGCCTGCCTGGCCTGCGCTGCGCTCTCCGCCGCCGCCTTCTGCAAATCCTCTTTCATCTGCACTTCCAGCAGCGCCAGGATCTGTGCTTCCTCCATGGGATCCGAAGACGCTCCGCCGATCTCGGCTAACTCCTCGGGTGTCGCCAGCCGTTCGGTTCCTGATGGTTTGTGGGGCTCGGGTGAGTCCATGTTAAGCTTTGGCAACCGTTCAAGCATAGCTATCTTTCTTCTCGCTTCGTCTCCGCTTCCAGAGGCGCACGAGTTCCACTCCTGGGCGGGTATAACCCATCATGCCCCCGTACCCCTGTGGATATCCCCTGCCCTAAAGGACAGGCGTTCCCCAATAGCAATTCCCTCAGCGCACCCACGTGGCGAAGCGATTGAGGAAAGAATAGTGTCTTTCGAATTTAAGTGTGGTTGATTATTTAGAAAAATCTAAGGCGGGAACTACCCCTATAGCCAGCTTCTCTTGCACCCTGATTACTGTTTACCTTCTACGTGTCGCCGGTCGCAAATTACGGCTCGGTGTAGATGACCATACCCAACGACCCACCACCAAACAAATCAGCCGGGGCGCTCCGCTGAGGGGCCGAGGCACCCCGGCTATTCCCGCCCGCCTCCGCAGTGAGCGAGCTAGGAACTTGTACGGAATCTCGAATTGTCGGCGCGAGCCTTTTAGTTGTCTTCGCTGCTACGAAGGAATTCGTAGCGTTCGATCGCTGCCACCACCCCGACGCTTCCTTCATCGCGCGGCTCGGTCCTCTGTACGCGGCCCAAACAGCGCACGCGCACCGGCCCGGCCAGGGTGATCTCGTTTGGCAGCGTCAGCAGAATCTCCACCGGAGACCCCTCTTTGACGTCCTTCGCCAGGAAGAAATAGACTCCGCGGGAGCTTACATCGCGGGATTCCGTGTTGGTTTCCCCAACGGCTGCGCCCGTGGTCCATCTCACGGTAATCGGCAGTCGCATGGAAAAACGTTGAGTTGTGCGGCGTTCAGAGCCTGTCAAGGCGAGCCTCCCTCATCGAAGGCCAAAGTCTATCCGTCCTGTGCCCAATCAACAATAGGACTCAAGACTCAAATTAAAACCGCCATTTAAAAGTACGAATGTACTAGGACCTGCTTCAGGTGTGCTACATTGGCTTTCGCAAAGGGTTGCGCCGCCAACTGCCTATCAGGGTCTGCCGAACGACTGTTCCTCCTCGGGGCACCACTGAGCAACTTATGTCTAACGCCAAACCGTGTCCTATCTCAGTGGGAATCAGGCTCCGATTGTCGCGTCAACCGGTAGGCATCACTCGAATTGCACCGGCCCCAATCCTGATTGGTATAAAAGCGCACAGCGTACCACTGGCTTTCCAAACGAGCGACTTCTGGAACTGCGCAGGGTATGCCATCAAATTTGCCCGGTTGATGAATTGAGGCAGCTGAAGAAAGCGAATCCTTGGGATCGAAAACAAGAAACACGGTGGTGTCTTGTCCACCCCAGCCCCAGCCATCCCATTCGATATGCCTAAATTCTCCGTTTGCTGGTGCCTGCTGTGCCAAGACTTTGGCCTTGTAATTATGAGACCACACCAACCATCTCGCGGTTCTGCGGACTGCAGACTGGTCATGGACGTTATAAACAAACAGGAATGCTGAAACAGCCCAAACGGTGGCCAAGGTACACAACAGTGTTTGACGCTTTTGACGGCCATTACCAAGGATTGTGTAGATCGGCAAGGCGATACTGATGACGAGGAGAATCGGACCAACAAGAAACAAATAGAGGAAAAGTGCAGTATCTGCTTGGCAGACCGCTATGGCAATAAACACGGCAAAAGCAGCTAGTGCGGCATATGTCGGTTGGCGCCAATTGAACGGACTAGTTTCAGCCGTTTTCTCAGCCATTAGAGCATTCTCGTAATGATTTGTTGAACACCAAGATTATCGCATTTGGGTCGGACTCGATTCCGTCGAACCCATCCTGAAAGTGCCAAACAGAAGGCGCGTAAAGACAGCACCACCACAAGGGCATCTCATCCCCAAACTTCGAAACTTTCTTCCTAGGTTTGATCAATCAGCCGGTGATGAATCGCGTAGAGCGCCAACTCCAGCCGGTCCGACACGCCCAACTTGTCAAAAATATTGTGCAGGTGGTTCTTCACCGTCTGCTCGGAGATAAACAGCTTCTCTCCAATCTCCTTGTTCCGGAACCCCTGCGCCACCAGTTGCACGATCTCTTTTTCGCGGTCGGAAAGCAGCGGCTTTTCTCGCCGCGGCCCCGAGTCCGAAGACTTCGCAAACGCCTTCATCACTTCGGCGGTCATCCGGTTATCCAGCCAGATTTCCCCGGCATGCACCCGGTGAATGCTCTTCACCAGCAAATCCGTCGCAGACTGCTTCAGCACCACGCCACGCGCGCCCAGCCGCATCGCCCGCACCACGTCGCGGTCATCTTCCGCCGCCGTCAGCACAATCACCCGCGTCGGCGTCTGATCGAAATTCACCTCTTCCAGCACCGCCAGCCCGTCTTTGTCCGGCATGCGCAAGTCCAGCAGCAGGATGTCCGGCTTCAGCTTGGCGAGAAGCTTGATGCATTCCGCGCCGTTCTGGGCTTCGCCCACGATGGTGATATCTTCATCACCGTCAATCAATTTGCGGAGCCCATCGCGAAATATCGCATGGTCATCCGCCATCAGTATCCGAATTTGCTGTTTGGTCTTCGCCATATCAGCCGAGCGGTACCTCGATCGTTAAGCGCGCACCATGCCCAGGGTTTGATTCTACGGTCAGCACTCCCCCGACCGTGCGCGTTCTTTCCTTGATGGAAATCGGACCCAGCCGCAGGCGGTCCAGCTCATCCCC
>Ga0210405_10002346_pt1 | contig 19801 bp, 18 predicted proteins | sample IncBWH11MmetaG_FD_155492 | JGI IMG/M metagenome (GOLD analysis project Ga0210405, IMG submission 155492) | Forest soil microbial communities from Barre Woods Harvard Forest LTER site, Petersham, Massachusetts, United States - Inc-BW-H-11-M | ecosystem: Environmental > Terrestrial > Soil >... | reverse complement strand
TGTCGCGGAATTTGCCGGCTATTGGCTGCACCGCCTTCTGCACAGTGACAAATTTCCGGCCCTTAGCCGGGGCCATCTGATTCATCATTTCCTGATTTATGGCCCCCGGCAACCCATGCGCGCGGGGGACTACCACGACGCGACGGCGGATCGCTTCTCTGTCGGAAATGTGGGCATCGAATGGCTGGCGCCCTCCGCGATTATTCTTCTGTTTTGCTGGACGGTGATGGCCCTGCTCGGGGTGCCGCAGGTGTACCAGGTGCTCGCGTTGTGCACGCTGCTCGGCTGGCCCATCCTGATGTTCAGCTATCTGCATGACAGGATGCACATCGAGAACTTCTGGATGACGCGAGTTCCTGTCGTTAGATCTTGGTTTCTCAGCGCCAGAAGACTGCACGATATTCATCACCGAAGTGTGAACTGCGCGGGCTTCATGGACACCAATTTCGGCATCGGCTTCTACTTTTTTGACCGGTTCTTCCGGACCATCGCAAAGCGGCATCGTCCCTTCAACTGGAAGGGCTACCGGGCAGCCGTCGCCCGCTATGCACTGGAGGAAACGGAGCTTCTGTCTTTGCGCGATTGCAGCAAGGCGCTGTTTCATCAAAAGGCGCAAGACAAGACAGCTTCGCCCAAGTCTTGAATGGCAGGCCGTTGGCCGACTCTTCATTCCGCACCTGGGTGGAAACACCAGACCATGGCGACGCGCGCAAGCCCATCTCTTCCGGCCAGGTTTTTCCCGGGCTTCTACACTTTGTTTGAAAATTGATTTGCGCAACCAAACTCAATCTGCTACATCCAATAAATGATTGGCGGAGCGCCTCTGCCGTGATTGAAGACCTATCAAAAATTGGCTCGTTTGCGCTTTTGGGTGACGCGGATCCCGTGCCGCAGAGCCTGTTTCAGTCGCACCCCGAACAGGCGAATACCCTTGCTCTGCTTTACGAAGTCAGCCGCGAAGTCACGTCCATCCTCGACCGCGAGGAGCTCCTCCGCCGCGTCGCCGAGCGCATCAAGAAAATCGTCAAGTACGACGTCTTCAGCGTCATGCTCTGGAACGAGCAAACCCAGCATCTCGAGAGCATCTTCGCCATGTGCTGCGGTGACTCTATCGCCGCGCGCTTGCGCGTCCCTCTGCACAAAGGACTCACCGGAACTGCCGCCGGCGAGCGCCGTGTCCTGCGTGTCAATGATGTCTTGGGCGATTCGCGTTACATTCGCTGCGATACCGGCCTGGAAGCGCGTTCCGAACTCGTCGTCCCTCTGCTCATGCAGGACCGCCTCATTGGGGTTCTCGATCTCGAGAGCTCGGAACCGCACGCCTTCACCTTGGAACATGAACGCATGCTATCCACTCTCGGCTCCTATGTGGCCATCGCACTCGAGAATGCACGGCTTTTCCAGGAAGCCACGGAAAACGAACGCCGCATGCGCAGCGAGCTGGACACCGCGAGAGAAATTCAGCGGCAACTCCTTCCCACCGGCGCGCGCGAAGTTCCCGGCCTCGATCTCGCCGCCGGGTACGTTCCCGCGCGTGAGTTGGGCGGAGACTTCTACGACTTTCTACCCTATGGAGAGGGCCGGCTAGGCTTGGCGCTTGGCGATGTTTCCGGCAAGGGCACCGCGGCGGCGCTCTACGGTTCCCTGGCCATCGGCACCGTCCGCGAAATCGTCGTCGATCACGCCTGCGAGCCCGCTTGCATGCTCGCTCTCCTGAATCAGCGTCTGCTCGCCGCGCGGCTTGATTCGCGTTTCATCGCCATGCTCTTCGCCGTTTACGACGCCTCTACCCGCAAACTTACGCTTGCCAACGCCGGCGGACCCTATCCCCTTTTGGTCCGCAATGGGCGCGTGCAAGCCATTCTCCTGGAAGGCGTGCCTCTCGGCCTTATTCCCGATACCCAATATGATGAGACGACCATCGACCTGGAGCCGGGTGATGTCCTTGTTTTCGCTTCCGATGGCATCCTGGAATCGGAGAATCCTACGCGGGAAGAATTTGGTCCGGAGCGGCTGGCGGCTCTTCTTTCCTCTATTTCTCCGCTAGATTCGGCCCGCGAGATTGCCGACCGCATCCTCGCTGAAACAGACACTCACAGCGGCGTTGATGTCGCTCCCCACGACGATCGCACTTTGGTCGTGCTCCGCGTGACCGACGACACCTCTTCCGACTTCTCAAAACTCCCTATTATTTATTAATGGAATTAGTTGCCGGGGTTGACCGCCGCGGCGTGCGTCGAGGCGGCGAAATAATTCTGTTCACGGAGCTTGCGGTAAATCCGGCCGGCAACAACCGCTGCCATCGGACCCTTCACGCTGCGTGTGTTTCCGCGTAGCAGAACGGCCAGCGCAATCTTCGGGTGCGCGTCGTCGGTGTAGCTGATGAACCAGCCGATTTTCGACGGCGTCGTGTGGTCGTCGCAAGTGCCTGTCTTGCCTAGCGGCATCTCGTCGCCGCCCCGGTCGAAGCTCGATTTGCCGGTCCCATAAAGCACCGCGGCGAGCATGCCTTCACGGATTTCCGGAAGAATCGGCCCGATGTTCAATTCGCGTTTTACGCGCGGCGTGAAATTCTCAACTTCTTCCTGGCTGTGCGGATACTGCAAATAATAAAGCGTCCCGCCATTCGCGAACGCTGCCGAAAGCGCCGCGAGCTGCAGCGGTGTTACCTGAATCCCCTCGCCAAAACTGGACATCCGCGCGACTCCGCCAAAGGCCGGCGGCACCGTCGGAAATGACCCCGGATGTTCGTCGGGCAAGTTGTATCCGGCGAGTTCTCCCAGGCCCAGAAGGCGGCCGTACTTGGAAACCGTTTCGAATCCCATGCGCGAACCGAGCTGCTCGAAGAATACGTTGTTCGAATGCGCCATCGCTTCCGTCAGGTTCATGTACTTGCGGCGCCCCACTTTGAGCATGGTGTCGCGGGTGATGACATTCTCTTCCAGGGCGGCCAGCGCAATCGTCGGCTTGATCGTCGAGCAAGGAATGTAGCCATCGCCAAAAGCAATCTTTTGATTCACTACCGTGAGGATGCGCCCGGTGCTCGGATCGACCGCCACCACCGCTCCGTTGTAACGGCCCAGCGCGGAAACCGCCGCCGCGCGAACGATCGGATCATCGTAAGCGCCGTCATCGGCGCTGGAAGAATCCGCAAATGTCGGCACCCCGCGATAACGCGCGGCATATTTGTGAGCGCGCCTCACCGGCGTGCCGGCAGCCGGCGCCGCAGGCAGCGGCAGGGCGAACACTGCTGACATCAATATCGCGAGAGCGGATTTTCCAAACTGCTTCACTATTTCCACCTTTTCAGGGTGACCGCCAACCGGCCCTCTTCCCTGGCCTGCCCGCATCCAAAAAATCTGCCGGGGTCAGTGTTTTACCTTACGCTGTTCCCGCGGTCAACAAACATTCACGAACACTGTTCCTTGTCGTACCGGCCGCTTGCCGTCCGTGGACGCGCCACTGAGATTGATTGCAACCCATCGGCCAATCAACGTTGCCTTTGATTAGATGCGACTTAGCGTTGGCGCGCTTGGGAGTCTCAGTCTCAAAAGGAAACACCTTTCCTTCCCCGTGTCACATTTTAGGATTTGCACCCTCCAAACGCAATAGCCCTCAAGCCCCAGTACGAGGCTATGTGCTTTATTTTCAATAGCTGACCGCCAGGTCAGGGACCTGAACCTTCGTCCGGTCAGGTCGCTCCTCAGCCCCCGGAAGTGCAGGTGTCCAGCTGCATCCCGATTCGGTCGGGTACGACTTAAGTCCCGAATATGCTCATTCTCTAAGGAGGCGCCGCACTTCACCAGCGGGCCTCAGATGCTCAATGACTCTTGGCGCCCGCACGAAGCCCGGCGCGACAACTAGCTTCAAAAAAAACAACTGGCCCTTCTGCCTGATGACAGAAGGGCCGTCTCTGACAACGTACTGCGGCGCTTAGCGAGTGGGACGGGCTTTTGATGCGTCCGCCCCCGCAACCGCTGTCGCCGCTTTCAAGGGCGCCTTCTCCCCTTGCGCCGGCGCGGCGTGGCCGTTCGTCCCAGCCGCAGCCGCGTTCGAATGGCCCGGCACTGGGATTTCCAGCTTCTTCCGCAGGGCATTTTCCAGCTTGTCGCGGATGTCCTTGTTTTCCTTCAGGAAGACGCGCGCGTTTTCGCGGCCCTGGCCCATGCGCTCGCCGCCAAAGCTCAGCCACGTGCCGCTCTTCTCGATCAAGCCTTTATCCACGCCCAGATCGATCAAATCCCCTTCGCGCGAAATGCCTTCGCCGTACACAATATCGAATTCCGCTTCGCGGAACGGCGCCGCCACTTTGTTCTTCACCACTTTCGCGCGCGTCCTCGATCCCACCACCTTGTCGCCTTCCTTAATGGCCTGAATCCGCCGGATATCCACGCGCATCGACGCGTAAAACTTCAGCGCGCGCCCGCCCGTGGTCGTTTCCGGGTTGCCGAACATTACCCCGATTTTCTCGCGGATCTGGTTGATGAAAATCAGGCAGGTGCGCGACTTCGAAACGATGCCGGTCAGTTTGCGCAGCGCCTGCGACATCAGCCGCGCTTGCAATCCCATTTGCGGATCGCCCATGTCGCCTTCAAGTTCCGCCTTGGGCACCAGCGCCGCGACGGAGTCCACCACCACGATGTCCACGCCGCCAGAACGAATCAGCGTTTCGGCAATTTCCAGAGCCTGCTCGCCGTTATCGGGCTGCGACACCAGTAGGTTGTCCACGTCCACGCCCAGCTTCCGCGCATAGACCGGATCGAGCGCATGTTCTGCATCAATGAACGCCGCTTGCCCGCCAAGCTTCTGCGCCTCGGCGATGACGTGCAGCGTCATGGTCGTCTTGCCGCCCGATTCCGGGCCGTAAATCTCGATCACCCGCCCCCGCGGAAATCCGCCGACGCCCAGCGCCGCGTCGATCGAAAGGCATCCGCTGGGAATTACGCTCACGGGCACTAGGATGTCCCGGCTGCCCAGGCGCATGATCGCGCCTTTACCGTGGTCCTTTTCAATCTGCGATATCGCTGCTGCCAGCAATTTTTCTTTTTCGTCTGTCATTTCTCACCTCGGTGGAGGAAATTAGGAACTTGGCCCTGCGGGGCCAGCGGCCGGGTTCTGCGCCGGGAAAGCGCTTCGCCCTTGTCCATGGACGTAACGAAGTGTGGAGCTTACCACTCGATTCATCTTCGCGCCATCCCTTTTTTGCCGGTCGGCCTCCAACTGCCTGAAACTCACTTACCGCTGACAACCGTGCTCCACGTCGTGGTCCCTGAGCCGCTCCTGCGCCGTCTGCTCGCGTTCATCCAACGCCAACCGTTCCCGGTGGGTCAGTTGCCGCAGCCGGGAGAGGTTCCGCCCCCGGGTGCGCGCCTCGGAGAGCTCCTCTTCGAGTCTCTCACGTTCCAGACAGCTTAGAACACTGCTCGAAAAACCGCTCATGGTGCACCTGTTGAAAACGACGAGGCCCAAACTACCACCATGGCGAACAAAAAGCAAACATTATATTTCGCCTTAGTTTCGCCCTGACGCCTTCCGATTTCTACCTAGTCCACTACTTAGCTGGTTCCTCTGTCGTGGCAGAAGCGGTCACGAGCCACTTCTCGTCATTTTTCTCGTAGATAAACACCGAGGCAGAGATGGACTCGCTATTCTCAATCTTGCCGCCAGGCTTAACTTCATCACGACGGTAGCGAGTGCGGAAAATCGCCCATGCCATTTTGCCATCTTCCGAGACCTGGATAATAGGAGTCTCCAAATCGTCCGCAGCACGATGCTGCGAATCCTTGAAAAACTCCGTCATGTGCCCGAGAAGCTCTTCACGAGTTAGGCGATCGATGTGTCCCCCATCCACTGTGACCAGTTTGGCGGCGAGTCGCGATGCCATGTCTGAAGCGTCGCCATGCACGACCGCTGCAAGATCCGATGCATGCATCCGCAGGATTTCCTCCCTCGACTTTTCGGGATCGGCGAGCTTTGATCCCGTGCTCTGAGCTATCGCAGAGAAAAGTAAGACTAGAAATACAACGGGGCGCATTCAATTTCTCCTTTCCAATGGCAAGAAACCTACGTATTGCAAACTGTAAGCTGAGCGAGTAGTGAGAGTTGGTGGCGTTGAATTCCCGTGCCCTGATCCAAGTAGACACCATCTTCCGCTTGCTGGTTCCCAAAAAAATCGCGTCAGTAGGAGTAAAACCCCCGCCCACTCTTCCTCCCCATCCACCCCGCCGCCACATATTTCTTCAGCAGCGGACACGCGCGATACTTCGGGTCGCCGAGTCCTTCCTGCAGCACGTGCATGATGTCCACGCAAACATCCAGCCCAATAAAATCCGCCAGCTCCAGCGGCCCCATCGGATGGTTCATCCCCAGCTTCATGACTGCATCCACCGCCTCCGCCGTGGCCACGCCTTCCATGACGCAATAAGCCGCCTCGTTGATCAACGGCATCAGCACGCGGTTCGAAACGAACCCCGGCGCATCATTCACCGCCACCGGCTTCTTCTCCAGCTTCGCCGCCAGTTTCATCGTAGTGTCAAACGTTGCATCGCTCGTCTGCAGCGCGCGAATCACCTCCACCAGCACCATCACCGGCACCGGATTCATGAAGTGCATCCCCACAAATCGGTCCGGCCGCTTCGTCAGCCCAGCCAGCGCAGTCATCGAAATCGACGAAGTATTGCTCGCAATAATAACCTCGGGCTTCAAAATCCTATCCGCTTCGCCAAGAACCGCCCGCTTAATCTCGATTTTTTCCGGCACCGCTTCAACGACAAAATCCGCCGTAGCAATCGCGTCCATATCGGTCACCGGCTGCAATCGCCCCAGAACACTTCCCTTCTCCCCCTCCGCAATCTTCCCTTTCTTGATTTCCCGGTCGAGATTCTTCCCAATCGTCTCCACCCCGCGATCCAGAAAGCGCTGCTCCACATCCCGCAAAATCACCTTGTACCCCGACCGCGCAAACACGTGCGCGATCCCATTCCCCATCGTCCCCGCACCCAGCACCGCCACCGTTTTTATCTGTCCAATATTCATGCGTTCTCCGATTCCACGCTGACCTACGGAAACACCCGGCAGGAAAACAAGTCAAGTGTCACCAACCGTCTGCGGCGGAGCAGTGTCCGATTGTCACCCTGCACGAACAACGTATGGTTCCGGCCGCGTCAGGCCAATTACAATAGCCCAGATAACAAACCACGGGTAGGTGCGCGAATCTCCTTGCTAGAGGGGCAAAATGAAAATATTTATCGCAGCTATAGTCTTCGCGACTCTGCTGACATCTTCCCCACGAGTCGAACGCGAGGATAGCAGTCGCATTGTGCTGCCAAACCCCAGGTTATTAGGTTGCAGGTCATCCGGTTGCTCTCAGTTATGGCAAGACAACCCTGCCCCGCCAAACGCTATATATCCGAGGCAAGTCATGATCGACATTTTCGGCAAAGACAATTGCCCCCGGGGAATATTGGCGCTCTACGAAAAATCTGTATCTATGGAAGAAATAAACGCGGCGTTGGATCAACGTTATGGCAAATGGGCCCAGGGCAGCAATGCCGCTTTGCCAGTAAAGCTCTGGCGCGTGGAGCCGGAAAAATTCGCCATTCAACTTGCGGTGACCCACGACCGAACGAAAGAAGTGAGTGGCGATGAAGCCTTCGCATTCGCGTTCTCACAAGTGTTTGAGCAAAGCGAAAGAAGCAACGTAGCCGAGGCGGGGATGAAGCAGGTCATTTTCTTAGCCTTTGTCGGAACGATGTGCGGCAGCCAATAATCAGGTTCGAATTCTGGCGGACTTTGAAACCAGCGCCAGCCACGCGGCGAGCGTGGCGAACTTTTCGTCCTGCGACCACGGCGCGCCAAAGGAACGCCCTAGCTCGGTGACGCGGCGCATCAGCTCATTGGGCTTGGCGCGGAACACTTCTCCAGTGCGGGCCAGGAGTTCCTTCTCTTTGATTGTGAAATCCCGCAGCCCGCACCGAGAGCTCGCATGGAGCAATGCATCGCGGAAGAGTTCCCCGTCGGCCGTATGAATCAGCGCATGCGAAGCAAGAATCTTCTCCAGCGCGGGAAGCGGCCTGCCGGAAGCAAGTAACAGTCCGCATCGCGTGAGTTTCACTCCCTGTTCTTGCGTTCTGGATGCAAGCTCCCGGATCGCCCGGTAAGCCAGCCGCCGCGCCTCCGTCTGCACTCGCGCAATGAATTCGCGTGCTTGTCCACCCGCCATTTTTTCCGCCGTGTGATACGGCTGCCGGAATTCATACGTGAAAGTTTCGACCAGGTGAACCCTCTGCCGCGCCAGCACCATGGGCGCGCCTCTTTCAAGCGACACCGCGACCGCCGCGGCCCACCCCGAATGCACGCGAAACCCAATCGCCGCTTGTTTCGTACGAGCCACCGCGAAAAGCCTACTCCGGCGCCGCGCCTTCCACAACCTCGCGTACGATTTCTCTCGCGCGCTCTGCGCACTCCGGCAGAACGAAGATTGCATTTCTGCCCTCCGCCTTCTCGAAGCGCGCATGAATCTGATTCTCCCGGAGCGCCATCTCAATCATCTCTCCGGAATAAGACTGTTCGCCTAACCACACTCTGATCGTGGCGTCTTCCGCATTCCAGTTCGTGGGATCCCAGTCCGTCGAGATGTTCTCGGATTGCTTCGCATCGGGTTCTTCAGGCGCCGCTGCTGCCACACTCTCAGGTTCCTCTTTCTGACTAATTGCGGCTCGCACAAAACCCTTCGCCGAGGGTCGCCAGGGAAAAACACCGCGAACCGCCGGCCCATAGCCCTTTCCATAAGGCAGAAGAAGGGCTGCATCCTGCTGCTCTTCTTCCGTCCCATAGGCATCTCTGATCGCAGCTTCCGCCTTCTCGAATTGCGAAAACGGAATCCCAATCTCAAAGGCGCTCTTGGTATTCATGTTGAAGAGATGATCTTCCCGCCGGACGGTCTTGTGGGGAATGCCCTCCTCATTGAGCAGCTCGCAGAGTTCTGCGTGGATACGCGGATCGTCCCCGCGCCAAAAGGAGCAAAAAGGATCATCCGGGTTTTCAACCTGCCCGCCTGCTTCGCCTGAGCCGCTCGCAGACGCAGGAGGCTCATACACCAGATCGACGTCGCAGTCAGCGCAGCGCGTAAATCCTGGCCGATACTCAGCTTTGCATTGCGGGCAGTACATGGCAAAACGGGAGTCTACTACCCGAACTAGCCACGCACCGCCAAAAAATTGCGCTGCTACACAGCGCGCTCTACCCCTTTCTTTTCTTCACCTTACAAAATCATTCGAACACCATCGCAAACCATTCTATCTAAATACTTTATTTATTACTTGACATTATGCATATTAAGTGCTATTATGGGTTGTGATCTTCAGCTTCCTTTTGCGGCGACTTGCTTGTGGCTCTGCTTCCTCAACTCCCATCTTCCGTATCTTCTTCCAAGTTCCGTATCCCCTAAGTCCTTTACTTGCCACTCTTACGAAAACAGCGGCGGTGTGGGGGTATTCTTCCCATTCTGGAACTCATCCCACGTCCCATTCTCGTTCTTTCTTTTCATGTACTTACAAGCACCCCCTTTCCCAATCCCTTCCTCTTCATGGTCTTCCATCGAATGGGGGTTACACACCCTATCCCGCTGTCCCATCCCCCCTCACTTTTGGCATGCGTCTTTCCGCCACGCTGGCCCGTATACCCGTTAGAATGAGCGCCACGATCTCATGTTTGACTCAACATCGACCCAGCTTCTTCGGGGCGCCGGCCACGCCGGGGCCGACCCTGTTCTTCTCCACGCTGATGGGCGATGAGGCAAAAACCATCGCGCACGGCTTGCAGAAGCGCGACCCGGACCTGCTCGACCGCCTGATCGAGCAGTATCAGTACCGCCTGTTCCGCTATCTCGTCTACATCACGGGGAGCAGGGAACGCGCCGAAGATTTTTTTCAGGAAACATGGATCCGCGTCCTCGAACGCGGCCACCAGTACGACGGCAAATCAAAATTTGAAGCCTGGCTCTTCGCCATCGCGCGCCACCTGGTCATTGACTGGCAGCGCTCCAAGCGACCTCAGAGCCTCGACACGCTAACAGATCCCGAGCAAGAGCATCCGCTGCAACTCGCAGACGAGAAGGATCCCTCGCCGCTGCACCAGGTTCTTAGCCAGGAGACCGAAGAAAACGTTCAGGCATCGCTGCAGAAAATCCCCGCGATCTATCGCGAAGTGCTCGTCCTGCGCTTCCAGGAAGAATTGCAGATTGACGAGATGGCCGGCGTGCTCAGCATTCCGGTTTCCACGGTGAAGTCGCGCTTGTATCGCGGCCTCGAGTACCGCGGCCTTGAGGCCCTTCGCGGAGCGCTCCTGGGAGGCGCCGCGTCATGAGCGAAAACGTTCACGAACGCGCGCTGCAACTCATTGCTCGAGCGCGCGTTGAAGGTTTGCCGGAAACCGATGTGGCCTGGCTCCGGGAGCACGTGGAGAGTTGTGATTCCTGCGCCGAGCATGCGCGTCAGACGGATCGCGCGTTGCGGCTGCTGCGGACCGCGGCGATCCCGTTGCCAGAAGGGCTCGCCGGGCGCACGCAATTCCGCGTGCGCCTCCGCGCCCAGGAATTGCGCGAGCGCGAACCGCGCCACCAGCTCATGTGGATCACATGCGGCGTGTCGTGGGCTCTCGGCGTCGCCACTGCGCCTTACGTTTGGCGCATCTTCGAATGGGTTGGCCAGCATACCGGCGCGCCCAAAATTCTTCTGCAATTGAGTTTTGGACTTTGGTGGGCCATTCCCGCGCTCATCGCCGGCGCGGTCATGCTGATTGAAAACGCCCGCCAGGCGAGCGCAACCGAATGGCAAGAGCAAGATAGATAAGCAGAGAAACAAGTGGAATTCGAAGAAGGATAGAGAAAACAGATCATGACCGACTACGCACAACGCGCCAGCAATTCCTTCAACGAAAGGATGCGGCTCATCCGCTTCCGCCGCAAAAGAGAAAAACTCCGCTTTTGGGACGAATTCAAGCTCGTCCCGCGCTGGCTGGTGGCCCTCGTAATCTTGCTTTTCATCCTGGCGCAGACGATCGCCTTCATCGTGAACACCCATGGGCTCGCCAACAACGGCGAGATCTTTCCACCGGAATTGAAAAACGATCCGGCCCTAGCCTCCCTGGCGTTGGCGGGTATCATCACCGCCTGCGCTCTGGTAATCGCTCCGTTCTTGCTCCTTTTCGGCTACGTCAATCGCGACGCGAAGCGCCGCGGCATGAATTCCACTCTTTGGACTCTTCTGGTGATCCTGCTTTTCCCGGCATATTTCGCCGTTGGCTTTATCATCTATTTTCTGATGCGCGAGCCCCTGCCGTATCCCTGCCCGCAATGCGGCACCACCGTGGGGGCGCGCTTCAACTTTTGTCCCAACTGCAAGTGCAACTTGTATCCGTCCTGCCCGCAGTGCAAGCACGAAGTAGCCGAATCCGACAAGTTCTGCCCCTTCTGCGGAAACGACTTGAAAGCGGCGGCGAGCACAGAGGCAGCAGTGCAGAGTTCAAGTTAGTAGAATGTTCCGCTCTTTTCAGAAACGTTCGACGGCGAGGGCCACGGCGTTGCCGCCGCCGAGGCAGAGAGCGGCGATGCCGCGCTTGAGGTTGCGGCGCTGCAATTCGTAGAGAAGGGTGACGAGGATGCGCGCGCCGCTGGCGCCGATGGGATGGCCGAGCGCGACGGCGCCACCGTTGACGTTTACTTTTTCGGGATTGAGTTTGAGCTGGCGCGTCACGGCGATAGCGGCCACAGCGAAAGCTTCGTTCAGTTCGACGAGATCGACGTCTTTATCGCGGTCCCAGCCGGTTTTCTTCAGCAACTTTTCCACGGCGTCCACTGGGGCCATCATCACCCACTTGGGTTCGACGCCGCTGACGGCCTGGGCCACGATTCGCGCGATGGGCTGCTTGCCGAGACGCGATGCATTCCGCTCGCTCGTAACAATCAACGCTGCCGCGCCGTCGTTGGTGCCGGGCGCGTTGCCGGCGGTGACTGTGCCGTCTTTCTTGAAGGCGGGCTTGAGCTTCGCGAGCACTTCCATGGTGGTGTCTTCGCGCGGCGATTCGTCGTACTTGATGACGATCGGATCGCCCTTTTTCTGGGGCACTTCGAGCGGCAGAATCTGCGCTTCGAAGAAACAGGATTTGCGGGCGCGCACGGCTTTCTGGTGGCTTTCGAAGGCGAACTTGTCCTGCTCTTCGCGGGTGATGCCGTATTTTTCGGCGACCAATTCCCCGGTCATGCCCATGTGAAAATCTTCGTAAGCGTCCCAGAGGCCATCGTTGATCATCGAGTCGACGAGTTTTCCATCGCCGATGCGGTAGCCGGTGCGGGCTTGCGGCAGCAGATACGGGCAGTTGGACATGGACTCCATCCCGCCAGCTACGACAATTTCCGATTCGCCAAGTTGCACCGCCTGGGCGGCGAGAGCAACCGCTTTCAGGCCGGAGCCGCAGACTTTGTTGATGGTCATGGCGGCGACGCGTGGGTCACAGCCACCTTTCAGCGCCGCCTGGCGCGCCGGATTCTGTCCAAGCCCCGCTTGCACGACGTTGCCGAGAATGGCTTCGTCAATTTGATTGGAATCGAGGCCGGCGCGGCGAATCGCTTCGGCAACCGCTTTGCCGCCAAGTTCCGGCGCGGGGAATCCGGCGAGACCGCCTTGAAATTTTCCAATTGGCGTTCGCACGGCGGACAGAATGACGGGAGTTTCGGTACTCATGGCAGGCCTCCAGCAGGACAACAGACACCATTATAGCGCGAAGCTAGAAAGGAGGTTGAGACGGCGGGAAACCTGATGGGGCGGAGAATTCCGCCCCATCCGAAAAAAGATTCTAATTTGTCGCGGCTCCCGCAGAGGCTTGCTGCATTTCATCCGCGCTGGGACCGTAAAGGCCCGGCACGGCGACGTTGAGCAGCCGGAAATAGACGGTCAGCTGCGCGCGATGATGGATGAGGTGGTTGAGGCACATTCCGCGAATGCACGCTACGCGCGGCATGGTGAAAATCTCCTGGCCGCCGGCCAGCAGCTTCCAGCCTTTCATTATGTCGGCGTCACTGACTTTGGCGAGCGCGGCGCGTGCTTCGGCGCTGCCTTTGTCGAAGGCGGCGAGGAGTTGCGCGCGACTCTCGATCTTCGGCGGCTGGTAGGAGGGGCCGTCCACGGGGGCGTAGTCGAGCTCCTCCGTATTGATGGTCATCGTAATCCACTCGGGGACGGTGCCTACATGTCCGGCGAGCCAGCCGAGGGTGCCGGATTTTTCGTGGGGCTTCCAGTTCCACTTTTCATCGGGACAGCGTTCCAGGACTTTGCGAGTGTTTTGCATTTCTTGATCGAACTCTCCCAGCATCATTTCTCCGATGGTCATGACTTTCTCCTTAGATAGAATTACGCTTGAGGAGGCGACATCGTAGGCGAATAAAAAGCGAATTGTCAAGCACTATTTTCGGTCGCCCCAGGGCCCTTCTTCGGACCGCTCAACTCGTGTTCTGCTTCGTTGCGCGAGCGAGACGGCTGGTTGCCTGCGATGAATGAGAACTGAGGTGCGCGGCCAATAGGCAAAGCCGGGCTTGACAGGTTCGGACGACGGTGGAAAATGGCGTTATGGCACACCAATTCTCGACGTCGTATGCAAGAGATTCTGTCGGCGTTTTTCAATATTACAAAAAACTGGCAGACCGGGCGATGGCACAATGTCCGGACGACGGGCTATTCACTGTGCTGGATGCCGAGTCCAATTCCATTGCCATCATCGTGAAACACATGGCTGGAAACATGCGCTCGCGCTGGACGGATTTTCTAACCAGCGATGGAGAAAAGCCGGACCGCAACCGCGACACCGAATTTGAAGCGCCGCCGACGACGCGCACTGAGTTGATAGAGATGTGGGAACGCGGATGGAATCTTCTCTTCGGAGCGTTGGAACCACTGAGCGATACGGACCTGACGCGGACGATCACCATCCGCACCGAGCCGCATTCCGTGATGCAAGCCATCAACCGGCAGGTCGCGCACTACTCGTATCACGTGGGGCAAATTGTTTATCTCGCGCGGCACTTCACGGGTGACAAATGGCAATCGCTTACGATCCCGAAAAAGAAGTCCGCTGAGTTCAACAGGCAGGTTGCCGCCGGAGAGAAATCTCAGCGGTAGGATGATCTGGGCAGCAAGCCTCTCGCTGCTATCCGCAAAATAGCGCCCGTTTCCCCTTCACCGAAAAATCCGATACCCTGCTTGAGTCATGGCCACGCTGTTCGAAATGGCGCCGCTGGAAGAGGGCGGGCTGAAGCTGAATGACGCGCAGAGGCGCGCGATCACGCACGGCGAGGGGCCGCTGCTGGTGATTGCGGGGGCGGGAACAGGAAAAACGCGCGTCATCACGGAACGCATCCGGCACTTGCTTGAAACGGACGCTTCCCTGTCCGGCGAAAACATCCTGGGGTTGACTTTTACGGACAAAGCCGCAGGGGAAATGAAGGCTCGCGTCGTGAAAGCCGCGGGAGAGCGCGCCAAAGACGTGACGCTCAAGACTTTTCACGCCTTCTGCGAGTCGCTGCTTAAAGATGTCGACGCCGACCACGTGATGCTCGACAAAGTCGACCACTGGATCCTGTTGCGGCGCAACTTGCACCGCCTGCAGCTTGACCGGTACCGGCGGCTCGCCGAGCCGGGCCAGTTCTTGAGCGATTTCATTGAGTTTTTCTCACGGTGCCAGGATGAACTCGTGTCCAGCGCCGACTATCTCCGTTATGCCGATGAGCTTGCCGCCGAACTGGAAGCGGAGCACGGCCAACTCGACGCGGACACGCTTGGTGAACGCGAAGAGGCAGTCGTTCGCGAACGGGAAATCGCCCGCGCTTACCAAGCGAGCGAAGAACTGCTGCGGGAAAAGAAACGTTCGTCCTTCGGTTCGCTGATCACCGGGGCCGTCGAGCTTCTGGAACGCGATGCGGCCCTTCGGGCCACTTTGCAAAAGCGGTATCGGTACATTCTGGTGGACGAATTCCAGGACACCAACATCGCGCAATTGCGCCTGCTGGAACTTCTAGCCAACGAGAACAAGAACATTTTCGCCGTGGGCGACAACGACCAGGCCATTTACCGCTTCCGAGGAGCATCTTTCGGCAGCTTCAAACTTTTTCTGGAGCGTTTCGCCGGATGGCGCGAAGGCGAAGATTCCACGCCCTTTCGCGTGAGCCTCACGGAAAATTACCGCTCAACGCCGAACATCCTGCGGGTCGCAAGCCAAGTCATCGGAATGAACACAGCGAGCGCGGATTTTCCAAAGAAAGTGCTCAGCACGAACCGGCCGGATGGCGAAAAGATTCGTGTGGTGGAACTCCGTGAAATCGAGGACGAAGCGCGATGGGTGGCTGGGGAAATTCAGCGCATTCACAGGGCGGGCTGGCGCTGGCGCGATTTCGCAGTACTCTACCGCGCCCACGGCCATCGCAACGAGCTGGTACGTGAGCTTTCGAAGCGCAAAGTTCCGTTTGTCATCTCCAGGCTTTCCATCCTGGAACATCCGCTGGTGAAGGATCTCATCGCGTATCTCCGCTTGATCGCCAAGCCCTACGACGACATCGCGGCGGCCCGCGTGCTGGCGGCTCCGGCGTGGCGGCAGTCGCCGTCCGACCTGGTGCGTTTGGCGGAACGCGGGCGCAAGAATCGCAAGAAGATTTATGACGAGCTGCAGACCAAGCAGGCGAGCCTGCCTTTTGAGCCTGCGGCGAACGAATTGAGCGAACTGCTGGACTTCCTCTCCGAGCAGCGCAAAACAATGCAGCGCCGCACGGCGGGGGAAGTACTGGCCGACCTCGTGGAATGGCTCGAAATTTACGCGCGCGCTTCGGAGCAAGACCGTGCCTATGTAAGAAGGCTTCCGGAATTCGTGAGGGAGTGGGAAGCGAAGAGCGAGACGCGCAGCCTGGCGGAGTTCGTTGAGTATCTCGAATACTTCGACCAAGCGGGCGGAACGATTTGCCTGGAAGAGGACGCGCCGGGCGACGCGGTCCAATTGATGACCGTTCATGGCGCCAAAGGCCTGGAGTTTTCCCATGTATTTGTGCTGCGCGTGAACAGGAACAAGTTCCCGCAGCCGGAACGCTCCCACGTGTTCGAGTTCCCGGCCAGGCTGATGAAAGAGGGCGCTCCCGAGGTTCATTTTCACCACCAGGAAGAGCGGCGGCTATTCTACGTCGCGCTGACGCGGGCCCAGGACCGGCTGACCATCACTTCGCTGGCGGAGAGGAAAGGAAAAGTACCACCGTTCATCGAGGACATATTGATGGAACCGCGGGTGAAACGGCGCGATGTACTGCAGCTCGCGCCAAAGGTCGCTCCAGTGCAAGCAGAAGTTTCCAGCGAAGCAGAGAGCGAAGGGGAGCAAGATTCGCTCTTTGCACCATTAGGCCGAGCCAAGGTTTTTTCGCGCATCGCGCAATGGGCGAAGACGTTTCATCCGCCATCGCCCGAACCTCTTGAGCTGCATCCTTCCGCGGTGCAAAGCTACAGGTCTTGCCCGCAAAAGTATCTATTCTCGTCCTTGTGGTCTTTGCAGGAAGGTCCCAAGGCCACACTGACATTTGGCCGCGTTATGCACGGCACCATCCGGCGGATGATGGCGGAGTTCAAAAAAGGAAACCGCCTGCCGTTCGACGAAGTACAACAGATTTATAAAACCGAATGGTCCCGTGTGGGCTATGAAGACGAATATCAGGAGGGGGAGTACCGGAAGGACGGGCTGGAGCAACTGCGCCATTTTCATCAGACGATAGTGGAGCAGCCTTTGGTGGTGCTGGAACTGGAAAAAAGCTTCGAACTGCCGGTCGAGAACAACGTGATTTTGAAGGGCCGCATGGACCAAGTGAACTCGCTGGGGCGGAGAGACGTGGAGATCGTCGACTACAAGACGGGCAGGGCAAAAAAGGACTCGGATGCACAAAAAGACCTGCAACTGAGCATCTACGCGATCGCGGCAAGAGAGATTTTTGAGTGGAATCCGGTTCGCATGGTTTTCCATTATTTGCAGAACAATCAGCGGCAAGAGACCACGCGGGACGCGAAGCAACTGGACGAAGCGCAGAAAGCGGTGCAGGAAACTGCGGCAGACATTCGCGCTGGAGAATTCCCGGCAAAACGCGGTTTTGTGTGCCGCAGTTGCGCGTACAAGCCGATATGCCCGGCGCATGAAGAAGCGCTGAGTCCCTAAAGCGGGGGCACAACACGCATGACGGTTTCTTGCGTCAGAAGAAGGTCCAAGTAGAGGAGGTCCGATGAAGCCCAAGAACGTGTACTTGCTCCTTTGCGTGCTCGGCTTGGCAATTCCCTACTCTCAGTTTGTCCCGTGGTTGCACGAAAACGGGATGAATCTTGGGCTGCTCGTACGTCAACTCTTCTCCAACCGGATCAGCGGCTTCTTCGGGCTGGATGTCCTGGTCTCGTCCGCAGTGCTCTTGGTGTTTATGCGCGTGGAAGGTCGGGTGCTCCGCATGCGTTTCCGCTGGCTGCCGATTGTTGCTCTTTGCACGGTGGGAGTTAGCTTGGCCCTGCCGCTGTTTCTCTATCTTCGCGAACGCGGCCTGGAAGGACCGGAACGAAGCGGTTATCGCGGCGTGGCACCGGCGTAGTAACCTTCGCGGGCCAGGATGGTCAGACCTTCGCGCCTCACGCGCACTTCGATGGAATGGTATTCCGTACCGCGGTCCGTTCCGCTGGGGGAGTAAGCCAGGGTGTACTGGTTGCGCGCCTCTTCGGTCACGCGCGCGTAAAGCTCCTCCATCGCGCGGCTCTTCAGGCCGTAGTAGACGTCGCCGCCGGTATCGTGGGCGTACTTGGAAAGCCGCTCGAAGCGCCGTTCGAAAAACGCGCTGCCCACGCCCACGCCGTAGACGGCGATGTTGTAACGCAAGAGCTCCTTCAGCACGGTGTCATACTTATTGGTATTGGATTTCAGTCCATTCACGCCATCGGAAACCAGAAAAATAATCTTGCGCCGCTGGCGCTCCGGATCGCGGTCCTTCAGCAGTTGCGCCGCGGCGTACACCGCATCATCCAAGGCCTTGGTCGGCTGGCCCTTGATGTTCATAGTCGCGGCGGCAATGTTCGGCGCATCGCTAGTGGCGGAATGCCCGTTGATCGAAGGTGCGTTACCGAAAGGCGCTCCTGAGGGCGCCACCGAGGGCTCGTCGTCCAGACGCGTGCGCTTCAACTCCGTGAGCAGTTTGTCCTGGTCGCTGAGGAAACCCTTGCCTTCGTGGAAAAACTGGTCGAAGCGGCAAACGAATACCTCATCGCTCAAGCTCAGGCTGGCAACGATGGCCCGCAAACTCTCGGAAACCTGCTTGGCGTCCTTGGATTTCAAATCGTTGTCAATCAGCAGAACCATGGAAATGGGAAGCGGATCGGCTCTGAAAGAGGAGACGCGTTGCTCGACGTTGTCTTCAAAAATCCGAAATTCGTCGATGCGCAGGTCGGGAACCAGGCTTCCAGACCTGTCCTTCACGGTGACGGGCACTACGACTTCGTTTACCGAGAAAGTGATTTTGCCCTGGCCCTTCGGTGGGGCAGGCGCCTGCGGGTTCTGCTGCGGCGCCGACGGTGCAGCGCCCTGTTGGGGCGCTTGCGCCCCAACAGGGAAAGGCAGCACGGCAAGTAGCAATGCGCAAACCAAGAAAAACGTTTTTCGTAGACTTTTCATAGTCCTCAAGCCAAACTTCATATTGACATTATCCGCGCAGGTGACTTCGGCCACGCATCCATCGCGCCGCTTCGCGGCATCCTACAGGGCGGCAGTACCCGCGCGAGACTTTTCCCGCCGGGCAACTCTCGCAGAGGAAAGTATACATGGGTTCGATGCATAAGCTTTTGATGCAATGTATGACCGCAACGGTTGCGGTGACTTTGGCCCTTCCGGCCATGCCGCAGGATCCCGCCGCACCAGGCGGAACGATCAAGTCACAAGTAAACCTGGTGAACCTGTTTGCGACCGTGCGGGATAAGAACAAGCGGATCGTGCCCACCTTGAAACAAGAAGACTTCCGGATTTCCGAGGACAATCAGGAACAGAAAATCGCCTTCTTTTCGAGAGAAGTGGCCCTGCCGATCACCCTGGCGCTGCTGCTGGACACTTCCGGGAGCGAGCAGGACATGCTGCCGGCTATTCAAGACGCGGGGAGCCAGTTCATCGGCCGCATCATCCGCAAGGGCGATGAAGCGTTGGTGATGTCCTTCGATTCCAATGTCGATTTGCTGTCGGATTTCACCGACGAGCGCGGGCAACTGGAGCGCGCCATTCGCAAGAGCCGAATCAACATCCCGGACCAGGGATCCATGGGCGGAAATCCGGGTCCGATCGGATCGCGGCAAATCACGGGCACGGCTTTATACGATGCCATTTACCTGGCGTGCGGTGAAAAACTTGCCACGGAAGCCGGGCGCAAGGCGATTGTGATCGTGACGGACGCTCAGGATGAGGGCAGCAAAGTGAAACTGGAGGAAGCCATTGAAGCGGCCCAGCGGACGGACACGGTGATTCACATCCTGCTGGTGGTGGACCCGCGCTATGGCGGCAACCCCGGCGTGGCGCACAAAATCGCGGAGGAAACCGGCGGGCGCATGATCTCCGTTCGGGGAGAAAAGAAACTGCTGGAAGCCTTTGACGAGATTTCCCAGGAACTCCGCAGCCAGTATACGCTGGGCTATTATCCGACAAACCCGGCGCAGGACGGAAAATTCCGCAAAGTCAAAGTCGAAACCGCCGAAAAGGATTTGAAGGTTCTCAC
>Ga0210405_10002345_pt1 | contig 19820 bp, 19 predicted proteins | sample IncBWH11MmetaG_FD_155492 | JGI IMG/M metagenome (GOLD analysis project Ga0210405, IMG submission 155492) | Forest soil microbial communities from Barre Woods Harvard Forest LTER site, Petersham, Massachusetts, United States - Inc-BW-H-11-M | ecosystem: Environmental > Terrestrial > Soil >... | reverse complement strand
CCAGAGGCTGCACCCGTCCTCCGAAAGCGGTGTGTCGATCTGCTCGACGCTCGATTCACGATTCTGACGGTAAGTATCCGTGACATGAAATCTCCTTAGCTTATGCGAGGCGAGGTTATTCGAACGCCATCTTGCCTTGACAGATTCAGGCGCAACGCGGCATACTTCGGCACTGCCGTTGAATCGTCAGTTTGCTCCCAAAGCCAAGACGGACGCGGCTTTTGCACTATCTCCCAGGAGGATTCGCATGCCCCCCACCTCGCGGAACATTCTTTGCCTTTTACTTTTTGCCGCAGCCTTCGTTGGCCTCGCGTCCGCGTCCGGACCCTATCAGCTCGGATCCGCGAACACAGTAACCGCTGATCCCAACGTGACTCGCCCTGCCACCGCGCCATGCGTAGTACAGCTCTTCACCGGCGCTCAGTTTTTCGATTTCAACGTGGAGAATTTTGTCTACGCCCCTCCCTCGGAGTGCCCCGGCCCTTGGGCCAAAGTGGTTCTCGAATCCGATATCAGCCTCAACCCCGGAATTCAGTTTGACCGCACGGCGAATTTCTGGCTGGGTCCGGTGAACATTTATTTCGGCACCACGGCCGAGCCTTCGCCGAATCTCGGGCCATCGTGGCATATCGAGAACGATCTCACCGATTACAGTTCAATCTTCTACACGGCACAAGCCGGCCAGGCCGATATCGGCAACACCTTGTGTTGCGGACTCACCTCCACAATCTACGCTTCGGCAATGCTGGAATTTTATCCTTTGGCCAAGGGCCAGACGCCGCCAGTCGCGGCCAACCAAGTGCTGGCGCTTTCCGCGGGACCCTCGGGCGGCACGGTCGCGCTGAACACATCTGCTGACACGCTCTCCGGCACCTTCACCCTGCCCACCAACGTTGAAACCGCGTACCTGGATGTTTACGCGCAAGGCCAATCGAACGATGAATTCTGGTACACCTGCGTGCCCAACGATGTTGCGTCGGAACTCGAGAGCTGCGGCAACACCGGCTTCCGCGAAACCGAGGTCACGATCGATGGCCAGCCTGCGGGCGTCGCCCCTGTGTTTCCGTGGATTTTCACTGGGGGCATCGATCCTTTCTTATGGTTCCCGATCCCCGGGGTGCAGACGCTGAATTTCACTCCTTATCGCGTCAACCTCACTCCGTTCGCCGGACTGCTCAGCAATGGGCAGCCGCACACAGTCTCGCTCAGCGTGTTCAATGCCGATAGTTATTTTTCCGCGACTGCGTCGCTGCTTCTCTATCTCGATGCGGGCACTTCGCAGATTACCGGCGCGGTCACGCAGAACACGCTCGCAGCGCCGTCTCCGGTGACCAAAGAAAATCTCAACGTACAACAAACTTTCATTAAAGGTACAGTGGACGTTACCTCGAACCGCAACTTTGTGATTTCAGGTTACGTCAACACTTCGCATGGCAAAGTGACGACCAAGGTTGCCCAGACTGTCGACTTCTCGAGCGACGAGTCCTTCAACATCACCGCCACTCAGTACGTGCAGGATATTTCGCAAAGCAACGTCATCAATGCCAGCACCGCCGTGACCCAGCCCGGCGCGCCCAACCTCATCACTTACCAGAACTATAACTTCCCGCTGGTTGTCGACATCAACGAAGTTGTGTTGTCAAACGGCGACATCAACCAGACGACCAATGCTAAACAAACCTACCAACTCAACGTCAGCACGAATCTGCTGGGCCCCAAAGGATTCGTCAGCTCACTGCTGAATACTGCCCAGCATGCCGACACGCTCAAACTCGATTCGTCGTTCAACTTGCTGGGGAATACAAACCAATCGGCGACGCAGCTGTATCGTTATTCGGACCAGACTGGCGCCTCTTACAACTGTCAATTGGCAGCAGTGGCCAATGTGCTGACGGCTTTCAGTTCCGGTTGCACGCAGTAAGTTCAAATACAGTATAGAGAGTGCCAACTAGATAGAGGCTCGACGCGCGACCGCCTGGGATTTTCTAGAACTTAGCTCGGCGGTCGCGTGATCGCGCCCTGTGAAGCGGATGAGACGAGGGCCGCGTATTTGGCAAACACGCCCGTGGGATAGCGTGGCTGAGGAAGCTTCCATGCAGCCATGCGCTGGCGCAGAACTTCGTCGCTGATCTCGACTTCCAAGATGCGCTGGTTGACGTCGAAGCGGATCATGTCGCCGTCGCGCACCGCAGCGATAGGGCCGCCCAGAGCGGCTTCGGGCGAAACGTGGCCAGCCATCAGTCCGTGCGTCGCGCCGCTGAAGCGTCCGTCGGTTAAGAGCGCGACCGATGAACCCAACCCCTCACCAACGATGGCGCCCGTAACGCTTAGCATTTCGCGCATCCCCGGCCCGCCCTTGGGACCTTCATTACGGATTACTACGACATCGCCAGCGCGAATTTTCTTGCTGGTAACCGCTGCCATGGCATCTTCTTCCGATTCGAAGACCCGCGCCGGCCCTCGCTGCTCCAGCCGTTCGTGTCCGCTGATCTTGGCCACGCATCCCTCCGGCGCAAGATTCCCTTTCAAAATTACCAGCCCTCCGGTCTTCTTTAGCGGTTTTTCCAGCCGCGCGATTACCTCTTGCCCCGGAGTTTCAATCGCGCTCTCGCTCTCCGCCTGAATGGAAAGTCCGGTCACAGTTTTCGCCGCTGGATGAAGATGGTTCCCCCGCAGCAGTCGCCGTGCCAGTAATCGCACCCCGCCGGCGCGGTGCATGTCCGCCGCGACAAATCGCCCCGAAGGTTTCAGATCGGCCAGCAACGGCGTGCGCTCACTCACCCTCTGAAAATCGTCAATCTGCAAATCGACTTCCGCTTCGCGCGCGATGGCCAGCAGATGCAGAACTGCGTTGGTCGATCCTCCGCTCGCGGCCACAGATGCAATCGCATTTTCGAACGCGTCCCGGGTCAAAATGCTGCGTGGACAAATGTCCTGCTGCAACAGATTCATGACAACTTTGCCGCAGTCGAAACATACTTGATCTTTTTTCGCATCCATGGCGGGTACGCTGTTGAAGCCCATGGGCGAAAGGCCAATCATCTCCATGACGGTGGACATGGTGTTCGCGGTGTATTGCCCGCCGCACGCCCCGGCGCCAGGACACGCCACATTTTCCAGTTCATGCAATTCCTGATTGGTAATTTTTCCCGCCGCGTTTGCGCCCACCGCTTCGAAAACATCTTGAATCGTGACGTCTTTGCCGTGAAAGCTGCCGGGCGCGATGGTGCCGCCGTATAACACCATCCCCGGCAGATCCATTCGCGCCAGAGCCATCGCGGCGGCGGGAATCGTCTTATCGCAGCCCACGACACATACAACCGCGTCGAACAATTGCCCGCGGCACACCAGTTCAATCGAATCCGCAATCAGCTCGCGGCTGACAAGCGAAGCCCGCATGCCTTCGGTCCCCATGGTTTCGCCATCGGAAATCGCGATGGTGTTGAACTCCATGGGAGTGCCACCGGCTGCGCGAATTCCTTCTTTAATTTTCGTAGAGAGCCGCCGAAGGTGAAAGTTGCAGGGCATGGTTTCGATCCAGGTGTTGGCCACGCCGATGAGAGGTTTGCGCAGGTCTGCGTCGGTGAAACCAATCGCCTTAAACATGGAGCGCGCCGGAGCCCGGTCGCGTCCGTCGGTAATTCCGCGGCTGCGATGCTTAAGATCCATGATGAGAGATTACAACAGAGGCAAAGATGCTACGAGCGTGTCCAGTGTAGAAATTGAGCGTACCCAGCCTTGAGACTAAGCGTTCCAGTTTAGAGATTGTCATTCCGAGCGAAGCGAGGAATCTTGGTTCTTTCGGCGGCCGCCGTGTCACGAAAAAAAACGGGAACCCTACGGCCGGGTTGATGCCAGGAGGCCGCATTCCATCTGCAGGGTCCCCAATTCGCATGACGCTTACCCAGAGACATCATGCTGCTGATACTGCCATTCGTCGAACCATCCCCCAGAGAAACTTGGGTCGAACTAAACTTAAGCCAATGCGGCTCGCGCCGATTGGTCCGCCGCGGTTGCCGAAGCCGGCGGATGTGGTCCCCATTGCGCTGCGTGCTCTTCGTGTTCACGCAACGATGCGCTGGAACGAACCTCGATCACATCGACAATCGCATACCACTCGCGGCTGAGCTGTCCGATCTGCTTTTGCGAAACTTCCAGCGTCAGCGTGGCCGCATGATTCTGCCTAGCGGCCTCGGCGTGCACCGAAGGAAGATCGATTCCGCGCTTTGAAACCGCATTGAGTATTCGCATCAATGCGCCTTGCGCGTTGCGGTAGCGGATGTGAAAGACTTGCATGGTCATTCCCTCAAACGAAATTTAGTAATTGGGAAATTTAGTAATTGAGTAAATTGAAAACCGTGCGACTGACGTTTCTTTAAATTACTCAATTACCAAATTTCCCAATTTTTCAATTCTTTCTTTACTCGTCTCCAAACACCATTTCCGAAAGCGCCGCTCCCGCTGGAACCATGGGATAAACGTTCGCTTCGGGATGACAATCGAACACCAGCAACTCTGGCTCCGGTGAACGCAGGAAATTGTCGAACAGGTCACCCGTCTCAGCCGACACCGGATACTGCGCCATGGCAGTTTCATGCAGGCGCCAAGCGTGAATCTTGTAAGCCTTCGCGATCTCGACGAAGTCCGGATTGTCGCTCAGATCGGTCTCCGCATAATTGCGCTCGTAGAACAGCTGCTGCCACTGCCGCACCATGCCCAGGTATTTGTTATCGACGATCACCATCTTGATGGGAAGACCGAGGCGGTGCACGGTTGCCAGTTCCTGGATATTCATCTGGAAACCGCCGTCGCCGGAAACGCACAGCACGCAGGTGTCAGGCTTGGCGAGTTGTACTCCGACTGCGGCAGGCAAAGCGAAACCCATCGCTCCCAGGCCGCCCGAGGTAATGAATCCGCGCGGGGAAGAAGATCGGTAGCGTTGCGCCGCCCACATCTGGTGCTGGCCAACGTCGGCAATCACCACGTTGTCCTGGGGTAGCCGACTGAAGAGCTCATCGAGAAAACGCATCGTAGGCTGCGCCAAGCCCCGTGGGTCAGCCTCGGCGCGTTCGGGTCCGCAGGCAATCGAGCGCCAGCCGCTCCAATCGGGGAGGGAAGCTTTGCCCAACTCCCTTTGAAACGCCGGAATCGTGTCGGCCAAATCCCCAATCACCGACAACTCACAAGGCCGCACGCGATCCAGTTGCGCCGGATCGATTTCGAAGTGAACGATCTTCGCATTCGGAGCGAAGCGCGTAGGATCGCCGGTCACGCGATCATCCAGCCGCGCTCCAAAAACCATCAGCAAATCAGTCTCATGCAATGCGTGGTTGGCTGCGCGCGTTCCGTGCATCCCCACCATACCCAGGTAATACGGCGCCTGCGGAGGAACCGCGCCCAATCCATGAACCGTGGCGAACGTCGGAATGTTTAGGTCGTCGAGCAGCCGACGCAACTCCGGAATCGCTCCCGAGAGTTTCGCGCCCGCGCCCACCAGCGCCACCGGTCTTTCTGCCCGCTGCAGCAACGCAACAATCGTGTCGCTGAAAGCGCCTTCGGCTTTCGCATCCGCCGGCCGCGCATGTGGAGTAAACTTCACCGGTCCCGAGAATTCCTTCTTGGCCTTCAAGATATCGGTAGGAATATCAATGACCACCGGCCCCGGCCTTCCGGTGCGCGCCCAATGAAATCCCTCGGCGATCACTTCCGGAATCTCATCAATCGTCCGCACCAGCCGGCTCCACTTGGTCAGCGAAAGCGTCACGCCGAAAACGTCGGTCTCCTGAAACGCGTCGGTGCCAATCATCGCCGTCCGCACTTGCCCCGTGATGCACACTAGAGGCACGGAATCCATCTTGGCATCGGCAATGCCGGTCACCAGGTTGGTCGCGCCCGGACCACTGGTCGCAATTGCGACGCCAACTTTTCCCGTAACTCGCGCCATACCTTCCGCAGCAAACACCGCGCCCTGCTCATGCCGCGTCAGCACGTGACGGATGCCGCTTCCCTCCAACGCGTCGTACAGCGGCATAATCGCGCCGCCGGGATAACCAAACACCAAGTCCACCCCTTCGGAACGCACACATCGCAGAACGATTTCAGCTCCCTTAAGCATTCACCGCCTGCTTGATCTCTTCCTTCGGCGCTTCTGGAGCTTTCTTCGGTTGCTGTCCCGGCAGCCAGCTCATCATGCCGCGCAACTGCGCGCCCACAATTTCGATCGGGTGCTGCTGCTCTTTCTCCCGCAGCTCAGCAAAGTTGTAGCCACCGTCTTTGTTCTCTTTGATCCACTCCCGCGCAAACGTTCCATCCTGAATGTCAGCCAAAGTCTTCTTCATCGCAGCGCGCGTTGCATCGCCCACAACCTTCTCGCCTCGCGTCAGGTCGCCATACTCGGCGGTATTCGAAATCGAATATCGCATGCGTCCGAGACCGCCTTCGTAGATCAGATCGACGATCAGCTTCATTTCGTGCAAGCACTCGAAGTATGCAATTTCAGGTGCGTAGCCAGCTTCCACTAGCGTCTCGAATCCCTTCTTGATCAGCGAGGTCAAACCTCCACACAACACTGCCTGCTCGCCAAATAGATCGCTCTCGGTTTCTTCTTTGAACGTGGTCTGCAGCACGCCTGCGCGGGTCGAGCCGATACCATGCGCGTATGCCAACGCGTATTCGTGAGCGCGCTTGCTCGAATCCTGGCTGATGGCGATCAGCGACGGCACACCGCGACCTTCGCTATAAACCCGCCGCAGCAAATGCCCCGGTGATTTCGGCGCGATCATCACAACATCGACATCGCTCGGCGGAATAATTGTCTTGAAATGAATGCTGAACCCGTGCGAGAAGCCCAGAATCTTTCCCGGATGCAGATACGGCTTCACATACTGCTCATACACCGCAGCCTGCGTCTCATCGGGCGTGAGCATATGAATCCAGTCGGCACGCTTGGCCGCCTCATCTGGAGCGACCACGACCATGCCATCGGCCCGCGCCTGCTGCGCGCTCGGCCGAGTCGGCTCCAGGCCCACAATCACCTTGCACCCGCTGTCGCGCAAATTCTGCGCCTGCGCATGTCCCTGGCTGCCGTAGCCCAGGATGGCGATGGTTTTGCCCTTCAATGCCTCGGGATTCGCGTCGTGCTCATAAAAAATGGTAGCCACCGGTGTGCTCCTTTTACGTGTAGGGCGGGCGCCTTCGCCCGCCGCTCTGAGGATCTTTTAATTTCATCGGCCACCTAACGGCGCGTACCGACCGGTCGGTCGGTTTAGTAATGCTACCGAACCGCGGTAACCATGTCAAGGAAGAAGTTGTGGCTCTCGGAAGACCGGGTTCCTAGTAACGTTTTTGCAACGGGCGACGGATTACAAACGCCAGGTGGGAACATCTTGCCCGCAACCCGCGTACCTGACTATCAGGAGGCAATTATGTACTGCAACGCTTGCGGCAAAGACATCGCGGAAGACGCCCGCCTCTGCTCCTATTGCGGTAAAGCGGTGGGCATCGCGCCCCCACCTCAGAAACTGATGCGCTCGCGCGCCAACCGAAAAATCGCCGGAGTCTGCGCCGGACTGGCCGAGCACTTCAATCAAGACGTATCCCTAGTGCGCCTGCTCTGCATCTTCCTCACCATCGCCACCGGAGGTTGTCCCGGCATAATCACTTACCTGCTGGCATGGATCTTCGTCCCGTCTGAGCCGCCACTGCAACCGCTGCTGGCCACGCAACAGCCGGCGACAAGTTAGAGATTCCAGGGCTCGGAATCGGTTTCCCTCACGCTGACGCATTCCTGCGCCACATCGGGCGGCTAAGAAAAAGCCAAGCCCACCCCCGCAACCTTAACGGCATCCTAGGGTTAAACTAAGCTGGGGTGCTTGATGATGTTTGCGAAATCGCCGTTTCTTCCCATCGGCATGGCCGTAATTGTGACCGCCTTGATTGCCGCAGCCATGGTCGCTTGTGGAGGCGTCAGCACCAACTCCAACATTCAGACCGGGGGCGGAGGCGGCGGCACTACCAACCTCGGCGCGGTCCAAAACCCCGCGCCGCTGTCCGCCTGTCCGGCAGGAGAGTGGTTTCAATATACGGACACCGCGGGCACGAACCATCCTATGAATTGCGTTTCGGCTACGCTTGCATCCTGTCCCAACGTCGGCGATTTGGCTTTCACCTACGGCTACCTAAGCCCTTCCGGGATCATTTCCGGCCCTGTGAAGGGCGTCATCGTCTACTTCGACGGAGGCAACGGCGACCAGCCGCTGGCCAAGGGCTCCCCAGACGCAGCAGCCATGGTGCAGTACTACTTTCAACAGGGTTATGAGATTGTGGAGATTGCCTGGAGCTCCGCCTGGGAGGCTAGCAATAACCCGTTCCCGTCCGGAACCTTCGGAAACATCCAGGCTGCCGCGTGCCGCCCCGCGACCTTTCTGAGCTATGTCGATACCAACATCTACCAGCCGGTTTTCCAGGCCAACCCGACCGCCGGTATGTGCGCCCACGGTGTAAGCGCAGGCTCAACCCAAATTCTCTACTCCATGACCTATTACGGAGCCGCCAATTTCCTCGACAATGTCGAGCTAATCTCAGGCCCCGTGCTGAGCGACATTGAGCAAGGCTGCAAAGAGCCGCCACCCGCAGACGTCACCATCTGCCCTGCGGGGCAGTATGGATGCCATCTCGGCTCAGGTCCCTCATGGAGCCTGGCTCCCACCTACCTTGCGGGCAACGCCGAAAGCGTTGGCTCATGGACCAACGACACTAGCTGTGCGGTCCCAAGCACGAGCACCTCCTCGGCCTCGAACACGCGCTGGCTGCAGCAGAGCATCGTCGACGGCGGCGCCAATAATCCTACTTACAACTACCCCAACACAGCCATGGCAGCGTGGCTCTGCCGCAGCGTGCTAAACCCAAACAATGTCGACTGCGCCACCAACTACGACGGCAAAGTCTGCCCCAATAACTCCACCCCGCAAGCGCAGCTCTTCTATTCGCAAATCACGCAGTCGAACTCGCCGCCAGTCTACAAAGTGGTTGCCGTGGACCAGTGCGACAGCTCCGAAGGCTCTCCAAACGGAAACGTCGGCGGCCCCACCGGCCCCTTAGGGCAAATCGCCATCGAGCAAGATATGGCGGGCGCCCCAGGCGTAACCGCCCAGTGCTTCCACCGGCAACATTAGATTCAGATACCTTTTCAAGCCTGTCATCTTGAGCGGAATTTGTCGCGCGCGAAGCGCGTGACAAATGGAGTCGAAAGATCCCTACTGCTTAACCGAACGCTTGAGAAGCCGGAAGCCGAGGCCGGGGGCCGATTGGCATTCCTAGCTGCAACGGTTAACATGTCCTTCGAATCCCGCATGCCGCCTGCGCCACCGACCGCATTCCAACGCATCAAGCGAGCTTTTTTTTTCGCACTGTCGCGAACCTGCGTGGGGATCTATTCGCGCATTCCAATCTTTGGACCCTTGCGCGCCTCAGTTTGCGTGATCAGAAACGGCGAGCTGGTCTTGGTGATCGATCGCAGCGATGGCCGGGGATTGTCTTTTCCCGGCGGTTTGACCATGCCCTGGGAGACTGCCGAGCACGCTATGGTACGGGAGGTTCTTGAAGAAACCGGCCTGCGGATTGAGAAATCGCGGCTGCTGTTCGAATATCAAACGGCAACCGAGACCTCCGACATTCCTTGCATTCTGACGGTGTTTGAAGCGGAGACTACTGGTGAACTCATCGACTCCTGGGAAGGCTCGCCGCGTTGGCTTCCGGCGACCCAAATCCGTTCCCGGCTGCTTCCCAGCCAAAAGCAGATCGTGGATCGCCTGGCCTGACTTCGACAACAAGTATGCTCGACAACGTTGTCCGGAGACATTAGCTGCAACCCGGTCCCCTATAATGAACCGCAGGCCAGCTCTCGGACCGAGAGCGCCTCACCGTTTACATGCTCTATCCAGAGTTCAAAGAGTTCTCGCGGCTGGCGGGTTCGGCGACGTTGGTGCCGGTGGTGAAATCGGTGAGCGCCGATCTGCTCACGCCGGTTTCGGCTTTTCTTGCCATCGCCGAAAAAGAGCCTCACGCTTTTCTGCTGGAATCGGCGGAGCGTGGCGAGCAGGTCGGCCGCTACACATTTCTCGGCGTGCGGCCCTATATGCGGGTGCGAGCGCGCGGCAGCGTCATCGAGATCGAGCGCGGTAGGCATCGCGAACGTCATGAAGGCAGCGCCTTTGAGTTCATGAAGCTGTTGCTGCGCGAGCACCAGCCGGCTGCAGTGGCTGGGCTGCCGCCATTCAGCGCCGGAGCTGTCGGCTATTTTGCTTACGACTCGGTTCGGCAGCTGGAAAAAATCGGAGAGCACGCCAAAGATGATTTATCGCTCCCTGACGCCGAGCTGATGTTCTTCGACCGGCTGCTGGCTTTCGATCACCTGCGCCATCAGATTCACATCGTCGCATCAGCCGACGTTTTGAAGGAGAATCCTCGGCGCGCATTCGACCGCGCCGTCCGCGATATCGCGGCGCTTGAAAGAAAGTTGGCGGAGGGATTGCGCCCTGCACTGTGGCGCAAAACCACGAAGTCGAAGCCGGGGAAGCTGAAGATCCATGCGGGAACAAGCCGGAAGGCATTCCTGCGCAGCGTGGAGCGCTGCAAGGAATACATTGCCGCGGGCGACATTTTTCAAGTCGTGCTCTCGCAGCGGCTCGACTTCGTCCCGGGAGTTGACCCGTTCGATCTTTACCGCGCACTGCGCCAGGTGAATCCTTCGCCGTATCTTTATTTTCTGCGTATGGGAGATACACAGATTCTCGGTTCGTCTCCCGAGATGTTGGTACGCGTGACTGGGCGCAAGTTGGAGTATCGCCCGATCGCGGGCACGCATCCGCGTGGCCGCGACGAGGCTGAAGACCTGCGCCTCGAAGAGCAGATGCGCACGGACGAGAAAGAGCGTGCCGAGCACGTCATGCTGGTTGACCTTGGCCGCAACGATCTCGGGCGGGTCAGCGAGTATGGCTCGGTCAAAGTGAAAGACTTGATGTATGTGGAGCGCTACTCGCACGTGATGCACCTGGTCTCGGCGCTGGAAGGCACGCTGCGCAAGGAACTCGATGCGCTCGATGCGTTCGCCGCATGCTTCCCGGCGGGCACGCTGAGCGGAGCGCCCAAGGTTCGCGCCATGCAGATCATCGAAGAGCTGGAGCCGGTGCGCCGCGGCATCTACGGCGGATCTGTTCTCTACGCCGATTTTGCCGGGAACCTGGACTCGTGCATCGGCATTCGCACCATGCTCATGCAAGGCAAGCGTGCCTACTTGCAGGCGGGCGCGGGCATTGTGGCGGATTCCGATCCGGCGCGGGAATTCGAGGAATCGATGAACAAAGCGCAAGCGTTACTGCGGGCCGTGGCGCTGGCTAGAGGCACGTAGCTTCGTTTCAATGTCGAGCGCCGGACGCGCCGGTCTTCGGTAGAACACATCGCTGCGTTATATCCGCTACTTTGGGTTCTTTACTCTCCGAGTTGTGCGCGAAGCACCATGGGACCAGCGCATCCGGATAACGTTGCCGAACCCACTGTGGCACGTCCGACTCTTGCACTTCTTTGAAAGAGAATTGGATCGCGCCATCCGGAGCGTCCGGGGTCACCGTCGCCACAAGGTATCCGTACACGTCGGTTCTCGCGTTTGGAAATTTGCCCGGAAGCGGATAGCGAACTGCACCGGCGGTGCCAACAATCCAACCGGGCAGCGGCTGTTTCTTCCCACCGTCAGTTAGCTTGTCCGTATTGAAAATATTCTCCATATAAAAGTGCGAGTGGCTGGCCAACACGTAAACGGATTTGTGATGTCCGTCCGGATACGTGTGGTCGCTGAATTTCTCCAAAGCTTTGTAGGCGGTTTCACCGCTGGCACGCCCGGCGGGGTCGATGCCCATGCTGTGCGACTCGGCAAGGCTATCCGGCAGCGCCTCGTGCATGCCCACCACCACACTCCGCACGTCGGAGTTCTTTTCGGCGCTGTCCAATCGATGTTGCAGCCAGGCCAACTGCTGCGGGGAAAAAGAGTTCGACGCATTGTCGAGGTAGATGAAATCCACGCCACCTTGAATCCAGTGGTAGTAGGGTTCTGGCTGGGCCGGCTCTTTGTCCTTCTCGCGCTGCTCCTTTAATACTGGCAGGTCGAGCCAGCCAGCAAACTCGCGCTTAAACGCATCTTCGGTGGGACCCTTTGGCGGAATGACCTCGTGATTTCCGATTCCCAGATAGAAAGGCACGTGGCCGAAAGAGGCGATCTGATTCGTAATAAAGTCGCCCCACGCTAACCGCTCATAGTTTTCGCAGCCGAGCACTTGGCCGTTCTTCGCGGCCGCGAAGGCCATGTCTTCATCGATTTTGTAAATTGCCCGCAGGTCCCCCAGGTGCCAGTAGAAGGTCGGGGCAAACTGCGCGCTGTGAGCGGCGATGGCGGGCATCACAACATCACCGCAATTGCGTGAGTCGCCAGAGACGATGAATCGCCATGCTCCCTCAGGCAGAGCCGCAGCCGGTGAGGTCGGCACTTTGATCGCAGAAAGTTTGCGAGCGTGGTGATGATGGGGGATCCTGAACACTAGGACAATCAGACACAGGGCCACGATGGTCGCCGCGACAGCCAGCACGAGCACAGCGCGGTATCCACGGTTCGCAACGAGCATCAGCCTAAAATCGCGTTCTTTGTCGGAAGAATCGGAAGAAATCGACCTGTCACCTGAGGGAGGTGAATTGTCCATGGAATACCTCTAGCGTTGTCGTCAGCACAGCTAGGCCCAGCTTTCACAAATGCAGAAAATTCTCCACCAGCTTTTTCCCCGCATCGGTCAGCACGCTCTCGGGATGAAACTGCACTCCCTCGACCGCGAACTCTCGATGGCGAAGGCCCATGATGGTGCGAGTTCCGTCCTTCTCCGTTGTCCACGCGCTTACTTCTAGTTCTGCCGGCAAATCTTTTTCTTCCACAATCAGCGAGTGGTAACGGGTGGCCGTCATCGGCGTAGGCAGGCCGCGGAAAACGCTTTTGTTGTCGTGCGTGACTGCGCTGGTTTTGCCGTGCATCAGGTGCGGCGCGCGCACCACCTTGCCGCCGAAGGCTGCGCCGATCGCCTGGTGACCCAGGCACACGCCCAGAATGGGAACCTTGCCAGAAAAATGATGGATCAGATCAATGCTGATGCCTGCATCTTGCGGCGTGCACGGACCGGGCGAGATAACAATGCGATCCGGTTGCATCGCGTCGATCTCATCCACGGTAACCTGATCGTTGCGGCGAACCTCGACTTGGGCGCCGAGTTCACCGAGGTACTGCACGAGGTTGTAGGTAAAAGAATCGTAATTGTCGAGAACAAAGACCATCGCATTGCTCCAGTTTTAAAGCTTACACCCAGATGCGCGAGCGCAAGTGAGCAAGCAGCCGAAACTCGAAAAACCCCCATGAATAAAGGCCATTTTCATCTCTACTCCTCACCGGAATGGGCCATGCTCATCCCCAAGGGTGGTATTGACGGGGCATTCTGTTTACGTCATTCTTGTGCGCATAATTATTTAGCGTAGTTTTGACGCCACTTCAATAGCTTGGAGCAACTCATGGCAGAAGCCCAGCAGGAAAAAAGGGCTGCACGACGTTTTGCGCTCAGAATCCCGGTATCTGTGGCTCGCGGTGAGGGCCAAGAGTACAACGAGTCAGCTCAGATACGCGACGTAAGCGCGCGCGGGATTTCTTTCTATCTAAACTCACCCATCGAGAGTGGATCACCCATCGGCTTCACGCTGACGCTCCCGCCGGAAATTACGCTGACGGAAAGCATCCGCGTGCAATGTAAAGGGCGGGTCGTGCGGGTTGACGGCAGCGATAATGGCAGCCAGATGGCTGTCGCCGCGATCATTGAGGAATACGAATTTCTTCCCGAGAATTGAAGCCGGGCAAATTGGAAAACCTGCCCGGCTTCGTTGTATCGCGGCAGTGTCTCAAGATATTCGCTTAGCATTTAGTAATGGCACCTCAGCCATTGTCGAACGGTCGCGCCATTTAGCGCTGCTTTATCCGCCACTTCTCTGCATTCCTCACAAGTGATAAGGTTCATTTCATAGGCTCAGTTTTTTCTCGGGAGACTGTTTTTTGGCGCGACCGGCCATCCAATTTGTTGGCGCTCTGTTTCTGACGGTGTTGTTGATCGCGAGCGCTCAGTCGCAGGATGCTGCTTCGGGTCGGAGTCTAAACAGTCCAGTTCCCGCAGGGCAGCAGACGGCAGTCGTTACGAGCGTCCGCGTGGTGCATGATCGCGGCGTTCCTGCGCTCGAAGTTCTTTCCACGCGTCCCGTGGTGCCGTCGATCCAGTTGCTGAAGTCGCCTCCACGCCTGGTCATCGATCTCACTCAGGCTCGCTTGGGGCTGCAGCAGAAGCGGATTCCGGTGCTGCAAGAAAACATCTTGGCGATTCGCACCGAACAATTCCAGAACGACCCTCCCGTCACGAGGATCGTGCTTGACCTGCTTGCTCCGTACGGCTACACGTGGGACGAAGCGGGCAATCGGCTGATGGTGCGTCTCAAGCCCGCTGAAGATGTGAACGCCGCAAGCAAGAAGTCACCATTCCAGCCGCAGGAGGTGCCTACAGTCACGCGGGCCGTTGGGCCTGCGCTTGTTCCTGTCATAAAACATGGGGGCGACGTCATATTTGCGGGAAGCCGTGTCACTGCCGGATCGTCTCTGACAGCTGGCTCCGACACGGCAGTCTTGCAGTTGTCGCGAGGTGGAGAAGTTCGCGTCTGTCCTGGAACGACGATTTCGGTAACACCCTCGGCCAGCACCCACGACCTGATGCTGGGCATCAGCACGGGTGCGCTCGAAACCCATTACACGCTCGACGCCTCGGCCGATACTGTGCTGACTCCCGACTTCCGCATTCTATTTGCCGGGCCGGGAGAATTTCACTATGCCATCAGTAGCAACTCGCACGGCGATACCTGCGTTCGGGGATTGATGGGCAATACCTCTTCTGCGATCGTTTCCGAGTTGATGGGAGACCGCATCTATCAGGTCAAACCAACGGAGCAGGCGGTGTTCCGCGGCGGCAGGATCGACAAAGTCGATTCAAATATCCCGCTGGAGTGTGGCTGTCCGCCGCCGGTTCCAGTCATGCTGGCCTCTGCGGCGGATGTTCCATCGGCGGATGTTCCATCGAAGACCGGACCGATCCAAACTAATGCATCACCGCCGGCCGCCAACGTGCAAAATCAAAGCCCGCAGACGCTTTCCAATGGACCAGAAATCCAGCCCTTGCCAACCTCGCAACCGAACGACGTCCATATTCAGGTGGAAGCGCCGTTTGTTTTCCACGCCAAGGACCGCACGGCTACCCCGCCGCGACCTACAAGAGAGGTTGCTGCCCTGCCGGTGCTGGAATCGTCGAACGTATCGCCCTATCTTGAAGCGAAAGTGCAACCGCCGCCCGCCGGCTCGACAGCACCACGGAAGAAGAACGAAGGTCCTCACATCCTGCGGCGGATCAAGAGAATCTTCGTCGCACTCTTTGACTGACGGATCTGCAGAGCGGATCTGCTAGGACGAACCCTGCCGCGATGGATCGTACATAGAGCAGGCCCGCGATCACTCATCCGCGATTGACGGCTCGACGCAGCGGTTCCACTTTCTCCCGCACCGTGTTGCCCAAGTCATTCGCCAGATCGGCGCCGCGCTCGGCCACATCGCGCACGCGCTCCCGGGCATCGCGAGCCCGGTCTTTGGCCTCTTCGGTCCAATCCTGCAGAGTCTCCCGGGCGTCCTCGTAGCCGCGTTTCAGATCACGCCGAAACTGCTTGCCGGTTTTCGGCGCTAGCGCGAGCGCTACCAACGCTCCCGCACCAAGTCCAATAAGAAAGAAAGTGACTGCGGTTCCTACATTGTTTCCTTCTGAAGATTCATAACGTCCAAAGCGCATGATTAACCTCGTTTCCTTATGGCGAAAAACCCTCGGCCGCTCGGAATACCCGAAGGCGCAATGGCTTCGCCTCAACGATTCTAGTCTTGCTTGCGCGCGGCGCGAAATCGTAGCGCCAACCCGAGGTTCATGGGATGAATTGAGCCTTGGAAAGGTTTTCTTTCTGCCGGGGGGAGTGTAGAATTGTGTTTTCGGTCCTCTTGTGCGGCGGAAAATGTGGCCTGCCCGCCTTCCGCCGGCTCAAAACACCGCATTTATTTTGAAGGAGACTGTTTCGAGCAATGTCGATCCCTGCCACGCAACTGCGCCCCGGCATGATCATCAAGCACAACAATGATCTGCACTCCGTATTCGCCGTCGAACACCGCACGCCCGGTAACCTTCGTGCTTTCATTCAGGCTAAACTCCGCAACCTGCGCACCGGGGCCATGTTCGAGCACCGTTTCCGTTCGCCCGATCCCATCGAGAAGGTCAATGTCGATGAGGTCGATATGCAGTTCCTTTATGCCGATGGCGACAACTACTACTTCATGGATACGGCGAACTACGAGCAAACTCATCTCACCAAAGATATTCTGGGCGGGGCCGTAGATTACTTGATCGAGAATCTGGAGATCAAAGTCGAATTCTTCGACGGCAAGGCTGTCGGTATCGAGTTACCGCAGACGGTCGAACTTAGGGTGATAGAGACCGAGCCCGGGCTGAAGAGCGCGACTGCCTCCAGCGTCACCAAGGCTGCCAAGACTGAGACTGGTCTCGTCGTGCAGGTGCCACCGTTCATCAACGAAGGTGAAAAAATCAAAGTTGATACGGCTGAGGGCGTCTACCTGTCGCGTGCGTAGGGCAAAATAACCTCATAATACAGAGCCCGGAAGCAGTCCTCGAGCTTTCGTGCCTCAAAACTGTTGTGGGCCTCTTCTTCCCTCTTCCTGTCCAAATTTGAATGAAGTCCAGCCAACCCCAGCAGCGTCCTGATCGAGAAACATCACGTCTTCCTGAAATACCCTATTTGGGGGATTACAGGAATTGCCTCTTCCAGCAAAGTACGCTACTAGGAGGACTATGCGTTATGGCTTGCACTATGCGTTTTGTTCGGGCCGCGGTCGCTAAGCAAGTCCTGGTTATGGCGGTGCTGTCTTTACTTTTGCCGGTCGCTGCTTTGGCGAACGGCATCAAGCCTTCGATCTGTTTGGCGGGAGAGGTCTGTGTTGCCAATGATCAGGGAACGATAGCCGGCACGTCAGCCGGGCTAACGTTGACTGGTTCGGTAGTGACTCAGATCGGCAATCTTCAGGGGAGCAATCTGGGTAGTCTCACGTTGAGCACGGGAAGCCTGATTTCCGGGAGTTTGATGGCAGGCGGCACTTTTGCTGCAGGCGGGAGCTTTGAGATCACAGAGACATCGGGCGGTTTTACCGGCGTATTGTTCCAGGGGTCTTTCTCAAGCCCGGTTAACTGGACGGTGTCGGGACTCGAGTTAGTCAAAGGGAAGGAAACGTGTGTTCCGTCCTGCACTTACACGCTCAGCGGCAACCTCACTGGAACTTGGGAGGGCGGCGTGAGCGCAACCGGAGCGACAACTCAACTTACTTTTCAGACCAAGAAACCCTTTACTGGATCACTGGCCCTTTCGAATGGCAGCACCTTTATTGTAGTTCCTGAACCCGGGTCGCTAGGGCTGCTCGGCACGGGTTTACTGAGTTTAGGATTTGCCGCCCGACGCAAAATAAGGGCAAGGTGGAAAAGAAATCGGGATCTTTGACCTAGAAAATCAGAGGCACTGTTCGCGACTCACGCAACGTGGGGAGCGGCCGCCAAGGTCGCTTTCTCCACGCTGCGTCTTTGTTTGCCACGAAGCTATTCTCCTAGGCATAATCTATATTGAATCTAAGTTAGTCCCATCTAACTACTCAGAGGCAATTCAGCGCATGACGTTTATTTTCGAGGAGCGATGCGTGTGAGCGCGGAGCGAGCATCGATCGAAGCTCGCCGCTTCGTAGTGCGCGGCCGTGTTCAGGGCGTTGGTTTCCGCTGGTTTGTGGAGCGGGAAGCGCACATCCTCGGCATTGCCGGCTGGGTGCGGAATAACTCGGATGGAAGCGTGGAAGTCCTTGCTCAGGGTACTCGCGATCAGCTTCTCGGATTGCGGTCGCGGCTGCGCGAAGGGCCGCGCGCCGCGCGCGTGGATGCGGTGGAAGAATCCGAAGCGCGGATGGGCCCAGCCGTTAATTCATTTCGTATTGAAGGAGCGTGGTAGATGTCCGCGAACCCGGCACTAAATACAGATCAACTCAAGCGCATGATCCGCGAAGTCCCGGATTTTCCGAAGCCGGGAATCCTTTTCTACGACATCACGACGCTCCTCAAAGACAAAATCGGCTTCGCCACACTTATCGATAAGTTATCCCAGCACTATATAAGTCATAACGTCGACCTCGTCTTGGGTATGGAGGCTCGCGGTTTCATCTTTGCGCCGGCCCTCGCCTATCGCCTGAACGCCGGCTTTATTCCGGTGCGCAAACCGGGTAAGCTTCCTGCCGAAACTGTGAAGTACGACTACGCGCTCGAATACGGTACAAACTCGCTTGAAATTCATAAGGATGCCATACAGAAAGGCCAGCGCGTCTTGATTGTGGATGACTTGTTGGCGACCGGAGGAACAGCCGAGGCCACGGCAAAGCTTGCGTCTTCACTCGGCGCAGAGATTGCAGGACTCGGCTTTATCGTTGAATTAGATTTCCTGAACGGCCGGCAGAAACTCAAGAGCTACGAAGTGATGTCGCTGCTGCACTATGATAAGTAATTATTAAGTTGGGTAGCTACGTGATAAGTAACTGCTGATACAAGTGGTGCTCAAGAATAATTCTGAGAGCCAATTAGAGTTGCATCAGGTCTTAACTGCTGCGGGACTACTTCCGAATATGCGCAACGAGTAGGCCAATACCCATCCAAAAGCTTGCGCTCACCGTCACCATAATCGCCAAACCAAGAACGAGCCTCCAGTTCAGGCGGCGATGTGTGAATCCGCTCTGGATTTGCGAGTCGTAGACCAGCCAGGATCGAAGAAACTTCATTTCCCGCAAATTCGCCGGCGAAGATCTCCATGAACGTTCAATCGGAAGGTGCCACCGTGTTCCACTGGTGCCGGACTCGGGGGTGAGCTGTGATTTCCTGCTCATAATCCGTACCTCTAAGCTTGACTAAGCAAATCGGCTGCCATCCTATCACGAGGGTCAAGCGTAATGAGAATATGACGAGCCTAACCCCCGCCGGGTTGCAAATAAACTGTTTACCGTCCGCCCAAAACGGGACTAATCAAGCTGCATTGACTGAATCTCATTAGCCAGTTCGACTACGTCTTCTTCGACTGCACTCGGTGGGTGGCGCAAAGTAATGAAATTATTGCGCTAGTCTGAATGAACTGGCAGCACTTCTTCCAGTACCAGCTTTGATTCTTTAGGCAGGTAGTTCTTGCGCCAGAACCAGTCCTCCATTGCTTCTCGAAGCTGGTGCAGAGGAACGTTCGTGCCGATCTCCAGGCGCCCGTCGGACACTGGGACCGTATCGTCAAATACGCTGGCATTGGTAAAGTTGCGCATGGAGAAGCTATCCAGCCATTTCACCGGGCAGGGGAGCCTCTGGCCGTGGTCTTCGTAGGCGACCTGAATCTTGCGCGCGAACATGGAATCGATTTAATCAGAGAGGAAACACGGCATCAACTGCCCAGGCGTGAACCCCGGGAACGCCTTCGCCGTGCGTTTCTTGCCTACTACGTAATGCTTACTTCCGTGTAGGTTCCATACACTTCGCGCAGCGCCTCACAAATCTCGCCGACGGTGGCATAGGCACGTACCGCGTCTACGATGTAAG
>Ga0210405_10002344_pt1 | contig 19822 bp, 20 predicted proteins | sample IncBWH11MmetaG_FD_155492 | JGI IMG/M metagenome (GOLD analysis project Ga0210405, IMG submission 155492) | Forest soil microbial communities from Barre Woods Harvard Forest LTER site, Petersham, Massachusetts, United States - Inc-BW-H-11-M | ecosystem: Environmental > Terrestrial > Soil >... | reverse complement strand
AGGCTGAAACCTTCGGCACTTTCGCGGTTGGATCGATCACCGGGAGCACGCGGATCTGCGACGGATCGGTGGTGGCATCCGGAATATTTGCCGGCGTCGGAAGCTTATATTCGTCCCCCGCCTGACCGAAATTTTCATGCTGCGGCGCGGCCTGAATGATAACGACAGGCTGCGGATTCAGCCAACTGCTGCCAGCGTGTAAAGTGTTGCGATATAGCATCCCCAAAGTTTGTCGTGTGCGAGGCATCGCGGCCAAAAGCAAGCACACAAGCGCCACAGCGCCGACGAAAAAGTTCTTGATACGCTTCGGTTGCGGTTCCGGCATCGGTTCCGGCTCGGGCTTTGCCCCTTCCGCCATGTAGGCGAAAAGGGCGGCCTCGGCTGCGGATTCCGGATGCGATTGCTTCTCTTGCGATCTCTTCGCCTCATCGGGTACCCCGGCCTGTGCCCGCAACGCGGGCTTCTCGCCATGAGCTTCCCCATACGAGAGCAATTCGCTTTTCGCGGAATCGTCCTTCGGAGGAGGCGGCGCTGATTTCGTCAACTTCGCCTGCAGTGCGGCCCAGCCGGTGAGTGGCTCTTGCTTTTCAACTGACTCTTGCTCTTCCGCCGGTTCCACAAGCGCTTCTGCGACTGCGGAAGCCACCGGCTCCAATTCTGTTAGCGCGTCAACCTCAGCCGCGGCAGCTTGATCCAAAGATTTTTGAACGTCACATTCGGTATCGAAGTGCGTGCCCGGCGCCGATCTCTGTGATTGCAGGAACTCTCCTGCCCGGAAAGCATTTTCAGGCGCTTTGGTCACGGAGGCAGGCGTCGATGGTGCGGCAGCCGCCGCGCTCGCAGAAGCCGGAGGCGCAGAAATAACTGGCGCAGAGACAACCCCCGATGACGCCGCAGCCGCGGCAGCCATCGCGACGGGTGCAGGGGCCTTGGATGAAGCGGCAGATCCCGGTTGCATTTTTGAGCGAAGCAACTCGCACGCCGTGCTCATGGTGTCGCGCACCTGTTCAGGGCGAATGGGCTTCATCAGAACGGAATTGGCTCCAGCCTGCAGCGCCTCGGGCAGCCGGGCATCGTCGCTCACGATCGCCAATGTTAGCGGCCGGTGTGCCGCCTTCAAATCCCGCGCGGTCTTCAGCAGAAACGCGGCTTCCGGCTGGTCTTCCCAGTCTGTGATCACGATTTGAAACATCTGGGTCGTGACCCTTTCTACTGCGTCCACCGCGCTGTCACAGTATTCTCCCTCGATCCCGAGGTCGGCGAGGATCTGCCAGATCGGCTGGACCATCTGTTCATCCGACGAGAATAAGAGGCAGCGCAAGGCCATCCTATTCAGACTAGGCAGCCGAGGTAACCTCGGCAAGTTACCAAGGTGGAAGGTAGTTCCAGAGCCCGGATCGCGGGATTCCCCGGCAGTACATGTCCAGTCGGTGCCACTTCTGACTCTATTGTTGTTCCTCTATGGTGTCTGCGTCCTCCGTGTTAAAGCCTTTGGCGGCTGCGAGAAAAGCCTCCCGGAGAGGCGTGCGCTAAAATGCTGGTTCGTTTGATTGCGCGCGCCTATGCAGACTGCAGACGTCGTCATCGTCGGAGGCGGAATCGTAGGCTCCAGCATCGCCTATCACCTCACGGCGAGTGGATGCCGCAACGTTCTGGTGATCGAGCGCGAATCCGTGCAGGGCAAGGGATCCACCGGCAAGAGCATGGGTGGAGTGCGGGCGCAGTTTTCGGCTCCGGTCAGCATCCAGATGTCGCTTTATTCGATTCCTTTTTACGCCAGCTTCGAGGAGCATCTCGGATTTCCCTGCGACTATCGCCCGCAGGGTTATCTGTTCTGCGCCACGAATGAGAATCAGATGTCCGATCTGCGCACAAACTACGGACAGCAAGTGAAGATGGGATTGAAGAACGTTCGGTTGATCGCTCAAGACGAAATTTGCGGAATGTTTCCGCAGTTGCGCGCGGACGACATAATCGGCGGAAGTTTCTGTTCCACCGATGGCTTCGTCGATCCTTACAGCGCAATGAATGGATTCATGTCATGGGCGGCCGAGTATGGGGCAATGATCTGGAAAAATACAATCGTCACCGGTTTTACGTGCGATACAGATGGCATGACGTCTGTCGAAACCACCCGTGGCTCAGTCGCTACTCGTAAGGTTGTGAACTGCGCCGGCGCGTGGGCTGCAGGCGTGGCCGGACTCGCCGGCGTAGATTTGCCGGTCGAACCGTTGCGCCGCATGCTGGTTCCGAGTGAGCCGTTTGACGAGTTTCCCCGCACCGCGCCCATGATCGTCGACATGTCAAACGGATTTCATTTCCGACCCGAGGCGCGGGGATTTTTGCTCGCGTGGAATGATCCTGAAGAGACTCCGGGATTCAAAACCGATTTCGATCCAGCATTTGTGGAGAAAATCCTCACACGGGCCGCGGACCGCGTGCCATGCTTCGCCAACCTTCCGGTTAATCCGAAGCGGGCGTGGGCTGGGCTGTATGAGATGACTCCTGACCATCATCCAGTTCTGGGCGAGAGTCCCGTGCCCGGTTTTTTTCTCGCCAACGGTTTCAGCGGACACGGCGTGATGCACGCCCCGGCGACGGGGAAAATTCTCAGCGACTTGATTCTCACGGGCAAAACCGACCTGATCGATGCATCGTTGCTGAATTTATCGCGCTTTGCCGAGGGAAAGCTGATTCACGAGACTGCCGTGTTGTAGGATTCTAGCCGCGAAGCGGCGTCAGACTGCAGCCCACGGCGCAAGCCGTGGGTAGAGAAACGGAGAAGAACAAGCCCCGAAGGGGCGAAAGATAAGTCAATCGCAACGGCCACATGCCCCTGCAAGAACACAACTACTGGCTCACCGCAGCGACTTTCCCTTCAACAGAAAATCGTCCATTACCGGACCACGTCGACGTCGCGGTAATCGGCGCTGGCTTCACTGGGCTTTCCGCCGCACGCACGCTGGCAAAGAGAGGCGCGAAAGTTGCTGTGCTCGAGTCCGAAACCATTGGTTGGGGAGCCAGCTCCCGCAACGGCGGCATGGTTCTCACTGGCATGAAACTGGGCGTGAACCAGCTCATCTCCAAGTACGGACGCGACCTGACTCGACGAATGTACGCCGCATCACTTGAAACCATCGATTGCGTCGAACAAATTATCCGGGAAGAAGAAATCGATTGTGATTTCTCGCGGTGCGGCCATCTCGAAGTCGCCTGTAAGCAGAAGCATTTTGACGACTATGCGCGCCAGGCCGAAGTGATTGCGAGCGAGTTCAGTCACAAGCTAAGAGTCGTTCAAAAGAATGAGCTGGCCGCCGAGATCGGATCGACCATCTATCACGGTGGCATGGTCGACGAAGTCAGCGCCGGGCTAAATCCCGCGCGCTATGTCGCCGGACTCGGCCGCGCGGCGATGAAAGCCGGAGCGGAAGTTTCCGAGCGCACTCGTGTCGAAGCAATCACGCGCGCCGCGCACCAAGGCGAGCAGGGCTGGAAAATCGTGACGTCACGCGGCACGTTATGGGCGCGCGAAGTCTTCGTCGGGACTAGTGGCTATACCGGCCGTGCGACTCCTGCGCTGCAAAAGAAAATCATCCCGATTGGCTCGTTCATTGTTACGACCGAGATTCTACCGGAAGCTCTGGCGCATGAAGTTAGCCCTCGCAACCGCATGATTTACGATTCGAAAAACTATCTTTACTACTACCGCCTCACCCCAGACCGCCGCATGCTGTTCGGCGGACGCGCGGCATTTTTCCCCGAGAATGATCAGACCATCCGCAGGAGCGCGGAAATCCTGCGCCGTGGAATGATCGACGTCTATCCTCAGTTGCGCGATGCGAAGATCGATTACGTCTGGGGCGGCACACTCGACTTCGCTTTCGACATCATGCCTCACGTAGGGGAGATTGACGGCATGTACTACGCCCTCGGCTACGCCGGTCACGGAGTTGCCATGGCCACATATCAAGGCCTGAAGATGGCGGAGTTGATTGCGGGAGATAAGCCGGAGAATCCCTTCGTCGGCATTCCGTTCCCTGGGGCGCCGCTGGGACTGTACAACGGGAAGCCGTGGTTCTTGCCGTTTGCGGGAGTGTGGTACAAGTTTCTGGATTGGGTGAGCTGAAAAGTCTACCAATCCGGATGCGAATCGGCGAAATGATCATAGATTTCTTCCCGATTGAATTTGAAACCGGGAGGAAAGGGGCGGCTTAACTGTCGTAGACGTTTAAAGGCGCGGCGCTTCCGCAGTCGCTCCAGTGACGCCCGCATAGCCCTCCTCAGATACTCAAGAATACTCATAACATAATTATATCGAACGAGAACTAATGCGAATAATTCCGTAAACCGCTGGTCCCACCACAATCGCAACCGCGCCTCCGATTAAAGCGAACCGATCGCTGCCTAACAGAGCGACTAACGCCATCACCACCGGCGCTGCTACTACGTAGAACAATCCTGTGAGACCGCCGGGAATTCGGAATGCGCGCGGCATTTCTGGCCGCGTTTGTCGAAGCTTCCACGCCGACAACACTGTCAGCACCGTCGTCGCCGATCGCAGCCAGATATACACCGATATGAGTTGGCCGAGACTTTGCCATGCGAGCGCCGCATAGATGACTGCCGAGACCACGATTGCCAGCCACGGAGTTCCATAACGCGAGTGTTTGCGCGTGAGGGCCGCGGGAAGATATCCATCTTCGGCCATGGCAAAAGGCATGCGTGTCGTCGTAAGCACCGTGCTGTTGAGCAATGCTACATTGCCGACCATTGCCGCCAGCGTCATCCAGGTGCCGAGCCAGAAGTGGCCATAAAACGATCCGCCGATCATCTTTGCCGCGTCGGAGAAAAATCCGGTATGCCACTGCTCCCAATGGCCTGCCGAGGCCAACCCAGCGAGCGTCGGGAGAAAATAGGCTGCAATCGAAAGCGGCACTACCAGCGCCAGCGCTCGCGGATAGGCGCGTTGCGGGTTCTCCACTTCTTCAGCCACGGTTGAAAGTTGTTCGTAACCCGAATAGAGCCACAGGCCCAACGCCAAACCGACGCCGAAAATCTTGAATGTCGGCTGATGCGGCGGGATCAACGGAACAAACGGATTGTGATGCCAGCGAAACAGAGCCATCACAATCATCGTGGCCACTGGCACGAAAATAAAAATCTCCAGCGCCGTCGCGACCTGGCCGACCATCTGAATTCCACGTACGTTGATCCATGTAATGACCGCGATCAGCGCCAGAGAAACGAGATAGTGCTTCCATCCGGTGATTCCGGGAAAGTAGTAGACCAAGTAATCCGTAAAGAGAACTGCGTAAGCTCCGCCTAGTAGAAACGATGCGGACCAGTTCCACCAACCGGCGAGAAATCCCCAAAAGTCGCCAAAAGCAGCGCGCGTCCAGCGATAGAAGCCGCCTTCGACGGGCATGGCAGTGGTAAGCTCGGCCGACACCAGTGAAACCGGGATGCACCAGAAAAATGGCAGCACCAGCAGGTAGATGAGCGTCATCCCAGGGCCGGAGGTTGTGACCATGTCCTCGAGGCCGAAAGGGCCGCCGGTGGTGTAGGAAAACATTACGAAGACGAGATAGAAGAGGCCGGCTTTGCGGAGCGCGGAGGCGGGGCTGTTGGAGGGGGTCAAAGTGTGTGATGTTGTAAGGAAGCGAGCCAACGCGCCCTTATTGTGGCGCAAAAAGCGCGCCACGTCGCGCGGCTCGCCCAGATCCTTCGTTCGCGCAAAGAACGCGCTCTCTCAGGATGACAATCCCATAAACTCTACGCTGCTAAAACTCCGCTCAGCGCGCCTTCGAGTTCGAGCAGTTTACGTTTCACGTCGAGGCCGCCACCGTAGCCACAGAGGGCGCCGTCGGAGGCGATGACGCGATGGCACGGCACCACGATCGCGACCGGATTGCGATTGTTTGCCATACCTACGGCGCGAAACGCATTGGGCTTGCCCACGGCGCGAGCAATGTCGGCGTAACCTCGGGTCTCTCCATAAGGAATGGCCAGCAGCGCCCGCCAGCAGGCTAGCTGGAAGTCCGTACCGCGAAGGTCGAGCGGGAAATCAAACTCGCGCCGCTTGCCGGCAAAGTATTCTTCCAGCTGGCCTACGTAAGAACTCATCGCGCGAGGGGATTCCTCGAACGTGAAGCCCCTCTTCTCGTCGCGAAGATCGCGTGGATTGGGGCGGATGGATTGCTGCCCCGGCAGCCTGGCATCGAATTCCAGTGCAACCAATCCTTGCGAAGAAGCCGCCAGAAACAGGGGACCGATGGCTGACATCGTCGTTGTAGTGTGAAGTGTCTCCGCTTGTGCCATGTGAGTTCTCCGCCGCAAACCACGATACCAGAGGATTCGCCGGTTGTATCCGGACTTTATTAGGCACGTCCCAAGCCGGTCCAAGCGGCAGTTGACAGAAAACCGTTTTTACCCCAAAGTGTCTCTGCGCTCTTTATGCCTGCTCCCCCAGCTGCTGTAAAGAAGGGTTTGCTCATCGTCATTGCGGTGGTGCTGGCCCCGATCCTGCTCGTGGGATTGGTGGCCCTGGCCGCCGGAGATTGGCGGCAGATCGGCGCTACTCCCAGCGGCGATCAGATTTTGGTCAGTTCGGTCACCTCCCATAAGAACGGGCTGCGCACCGCCTGGGTCCGGGTGGAATATAAAGAGCCCACAAAGCTTCCGCAGGGCGGTCCTTTCGTGGAACTGCGCGCCCGGGTTCGCTTCAACTGTGCCAGTGGCAGCGCGTTATCGAGCGTGGTTGCGAACTCCGAATGGCTTTACTCGCGCGACCACAGCGGCAAACTCGTGGTCAGCAAGAAGACCCACCACGACGATCAGTTCGGCTTGGTGTCAGAGGGCAACTTCGGCGGGATTGCGCGAGACTTTGTTTGCACACAGAAATGAACTAGCCCAGTCGCCGCCAAACCAAGGGCTTTGATTTTCCACAGCCCCGGACCCTCAGTAACTCTTCACCCACTTCCGCTAACGCCGCTTCCGTCATATGCTGGTAACGAAAACGCCATTGGCAGTTCGCCGCCCATGCGTCTCTCACCTTCGGTATGGATTCGCTCAGCTTCTATTCGGTTGTAGTTGTAAGCGGCGCAATTGCCGCCGGCGCATATGCGTTTTTGCGGCGCAAGCCCAAGGGCCCGGCAGATCTCGAACGCGAGCGCCGCACCTGGCTCGATGGCATTGGCCGCATCACCGACGGCACCGTCATCGACGTGCAGGAAATGGCGCCCGCCAATGGTCACCACGCTGCCGTCCTGCTCATTTATAAATATGACGTTGCGGGCGTTTCGTACGAGTGCTCGCAAGACGTTACCTACCTGCGCCAGTGGATCAACCTGCATTCCTGCCGCCTGGGACTACCCACATCAGTGAAATACGACCCGCACAACCCGGGGAACTCGCTGGTGGTTTCGGAGAGCTGGATGGGGTTGCGGCAGTAGGGCAGTTGCTTGCCTGGTACTGTTTGCAGGCGATCGGTGGCGCTGCTGAGGAAATTAAAGGTCCCTCGCTTCGCTCGGGATGACTGAGCTTTAGTCCTCTTCAGATCTGGTAGTCATCCTGAAACAGCTCTTCCGGAGCTATGTTCGGGGTTAGTGTGCCTTCATCGATCAGCCGGTCAGGCTCCGCGCCGAGAGATTCGTGCGAGTGGTGCTGGAATTTCTGGCGCAACTCCTGCACCTCGCCGGCCAGCTTGATAATTACATCGGAGAGCGGGTCGCGGATGTCCTTGGGATCGGTGATGACTACGCGTTTGCCGTCGCGCAGAACAATGTGCCCGGGAACGCCTACGATGGTGGAATTAGCGGGGACGCTGCGCAGCACGACCGAGCCCGCGCCTACGCGGCAATTGTCGCCAATGGTGATGTTGCCGAGGATCTTAGCGCCGGAGCCGATCGAGACGTTGTTGCCGATGGTGGGATGGCGCTTGCCTTTCTCCTTGCCGGTGCCTCCTAGTGTTACGCCCTGATAAAGCGTGACATCGTCGCCTACGATGGCGGTCTCGCCGATCACCGTACCTATGCCGTGATCGATGAAGAGACGGCGCCCGAGTTCGGCTCCTGGATGAATCTCAATCCCAGTGAGCACACGCGCGAATTGCGAATTAAGCCTCGCAAGGAACCGCATGCCGTGGGCCCACAGCCAATGGCTCAAGTGATGAAACCAGACGGCGTGCAAGCCTGGGTAAAGGAAGAGAACCTCAAAGTAAGAGCGGGCCGCGGGATCGGACTCGAAGACCGCAGCAATGTCCTCGCGCACCGAGCGGAAGAAACTGGTCATGGGGCAGTTCTCAGTTCTGGAAGAAACTTTCGATCTTGGTGCATTTCCGTCGTGCCTCCGAGAGCTTAGGATAAATACTTGTCGATTTGGCCCTGATACGGCAAACCGCCAAGAGCGCGCAGTACGGTGAGGTCAATGGCTTCGAGTTTGGTTAGAACCTCACCAAGAGTCTCGCGGCCGTAAGGCAGTCGTCCATCATGAACAAGATCGCACCGAGCTCCGAACAGCCTGCCGAGATCCAGCGCAGACTTGATGTCCGCGGCCGTACGACCCGTCACGTTCCCTAGATAGTCGCCAATCGGCTGGATGTTGGATGTGTCACGCATCGGAAATACTTCCAGGACTGTCCAAAGCCACAGAAAACGCTCCTCCCCCGGCTCGGTCGCGATCGCGCGAGAAAAGAGCTTCGACATGAGCGTAAACCGCTGCTCGAGGTCAGGATTACCATCTACCGTATTGCGGTAAGCGTCGATCTGCTTCCCTAAATCTGCCGGTTCAAACTGCACCGCCGGAGCGGTCATGATCCACCCGTCGCCCAGAGCTTGTTCGGAATCGCCTAACCAACCGCTCCACAGTTCGAAGCTAAACAGTGCTGGTGTTAAAACGGCTGAAAGCTGCGTTACCACCCGGTTAATCTGATCTTCACAATATTGGCGACGACCAGCCCGCTGCTCCACCCGAGCGATGAACTCGATGTAGCTGAGTTCGCTCCCAGCGATGGCCATGCGCTTCTGAGAAAAAAGGGTTCGGTCGACTCCGGCACGCACGACCGGCGGACTTACGCGGATGAACGTATCGTATTCTCGTGGTCCGCTGAAAAACTCCACCCGAACCGGGTCGGCGATCAGTTTCGCGCTGACGGAGACAATATCCGTGCAGTACAACTTAAGGAATCTCGAAAACTTAGCCACGATTCACCCCTACATGCTCGTGGATGTGACGTCAGTCGGAAAAGGCAGAGCGAATTGAAGTTCGCAATCCTCGACGTATTTATCACTTAAGACCTAGACTAGCGAAGAAAGGAGCAGAAGGGCAAGAACTGAGAACCGAGCGCTGCTTTTCTAGCTGCCCGTCTGGAAATCGCCGCTGTGTGCGACTGTAATGCGGAGGTATTTGTACGGGTTCACCGGAGTGTCATTGATGCGCACTTCATAGTGAAGATGCGGTCCGGTCGAGCGGCCACTGAGTCCGACATAGCCAATGGTGTCGCCACGATGAATGTGTTGCCCAGGCGTAACTGCGAAGCCGGAAAGATGTCCGTAGCGCGTGGAGATGCCGTGGCCGTGGTCCATCATGATGGCCTTGCCGTATCCGCCCATAAAGTCGGCGAAGGTGATCACGCCATCCGCCGGCGCGATGACCGCGTGCCCGTAGTTGCTGCTGATATCGACGCCGCTGTGAAACGCGCCTTCGCCGTTGAACGGATCGATGCGCTCGCCGAAGCTACCCGTCACCTGGCCTTCCACCGGCCACAGGTTGGGAGCGGAGTTTGCCCGGTACCAGTCGGCAGTGGTCGCATTGCGGGTCATGCCCAGGCTGATGCCAACGCTGGTAGCGCCGGTAAGAGCCGAATTGCGCAGCGCGCCCAACTGATCCAGCGAAGAGCTGACATCGGCGTCGTGAATCTGCTGCTGAGAGGCAGTAACCAGCGTGGGCTCCGACTTCAATCCGTAAAGTGCAGAGACCTCGCTGGCAATCGATCCCAGAGAAGCCACCTGCACGTCGCGTTCTTTGGCGACCTCTTCCAGCCGGGAATAGCGATCTTTGAGCTGCTCTTTTTCGGTGCGCAGTTCGTTATAACGCGAGACCTTCAACAACATCCGGGTATAAGAAGAGGCGATGCCGGTGAGGCTTAGGAAGCCGATTGCGGTGCCGATTACGAATACATATAGATAATGAAGTGGGATGGAGATTTTGCGAAGCTGCCCGTCGTCCCCGCGAGCCACAAATAATATGTAGAAACGCTTTTGCAAATGCCTTCCTTCTTCCGCTTTGAATGATCAGGGCCGGAACTCCAGGCAAGTTCTGAGGTTGCAGAAAGCCTGTTCGGACAACCTGATTTTTCGGGCCACGCTTCCCATCTTGGGAATGGAATGTTCTAACGTGCCCTGCTGCTTACGGAAACCCAAAGCCCAAGCCATAAGCCGCTTCTTATCCGGCCTTCTTGGATGCCAAATTCCGCGCATCCAGAAGCTACGGGCTTTTGCTTAGTCCAGTGGGTTGTGAATGACTGGTAAAAGGTAGCAAACTGGGTTCCCCCTGTCAACGACCGGAAGGGGATGTCGAAAGTTACTTTAGGCAGCGTAATCGTTTGGCTGTGTCGCGCCGGTGACCGGATCGGATGACCAGCTAACCTATTGACCATAAGGACAATACGAGCACGGGCTGAAAAATCCGCCGAATGTGCCATCCGGCGCGGGAAGCCAGCTTCCAGCACGAACGAGCCGAAGAGCCGAGTCCGTCGCTCCACGCGGGGCAAGCCGGGTCGCTTATAGTGGTTGCCGTGGAGATTCCCGAAAAAGCGCTGATTGCGAAAATTCGCCGCCTGGCGAAGTCCACGACCACTGCCGCCGTTCCCACCGGCATGGGGGACGACTGCGCTGTCCTGCGACTTCAACCGCAAATCGGGGGAAGTAGTAAGCAACAGAAGCAAAACGACGTGTTAGTCACGACTGATTTCTCGCTGGAAGGAGTCCATTTCCGGCAGGATTGGCATTCGGCGGAAACGGTTGGTCATCGCTGTTTGGCCCGCGGCTTGAGCGACATCGCGGCAATGGGCGGAGAGCCAGTGGCGGCGTTCCTTTCGCTGGCACTTCCGCGCGGCCTGCCGAAGGGATGGGTTGAGGGCTTTGCCCAAGGCCTGCTAACGCTGGCGAAGCGATACGGAGTAACCCTCGCAGGTGGCGACACAGCGCAGTCGCCGGATGGAATTCTGGCTGACATCGTCGTCGTGGGAACCGTGTCTAAGGGAAAGTCCGTACTTCGCTCAGGGTCACGGCCGGGGGATGGCATTTACGTCAGTGGCGAACTTGGAGGATCGGCGGCCGCCGTTGCGGAAATGGGCAAGAAACCAAAACGAAAACCGAACCCGGGGGACAATACGAGACATTTTCTGCCCGAGCCGCGCATTGAGTTAGGCCGTATGCTGCGCGAAAAAGGATTGGCGTCGGCCATGATCGACACCAGCGATGGTCTCTCGACCGACCTCGCCCATATCTGCGAGGAGAGCGGCGTGGGTGCCGAGATACTCGCCGAAGCGATTCCCCGCGCCAGCGTGGGCAAGCCCGCGCGAGAAGTCAGTCTTGAGCTTGCGCTACACGGCGGAGAAGACTATGAGCTGCTTTTCACTGCTCCCCGCAGCAAGCGAGTCCCATCGCGCATCGCGGGAGTTCCGATCACAATGATCGGTCAGATCACCCGACCTAAAACCATGTTCCTGATCGGCAAGAGCGGCACAAAGAGTGAATTGATCGCTCAGGGCTGGGAACACTTCCGCAAATAGTGGTTACTTTGGTGACCTGTCACCATCTGTGTCTCTACCGTGCAGGGAGTAACGGGATTAAAGTGAGGGCATGTCGTCCTCCCGAATTTCTTGCCCCCGCGTTTTGTTTGCCTTGCTGACGATCTCGGCCGCGTCGTTATTCGCTGCCGACAAAAAGCAGCCGCCTCCGCCACCCGCGCGCGCCAAGTCGCCTGTGCCCGCGGTGACCGATGAGTACATCCACAAAGAGTTTGGCGACAATTGCTCGCTGCTGGGTGGCCCTCCGCAGTTCGTTGGCGATCTTGATGGCGACGGCGTGGACGACCTCGTGGTCGCGGCCCGTTGCAAGAATCCCATGGCCGACCAGGCCGAGTATGGCTTTCACGTGATCGATCCCTACAACAGTTTCATGGGGTTCGGCGACGTCAAGGTCACTTCCACTTTCGCATCCGATGAACCGGAGCGCAAGGGAGTCTCGCTGCTGATCGTCGAGGGCGTAGGCCCCGAAGCGTGGCGCTCCGATAAAGAGAAAACAAAATTCCTGATGATCAATCTGCCTTTCAAAGTCCTCACCATGAAACGGCTAGCGTTGAAAAACAAAACGGTTCTCGGGATCTACATGGAAGAGCAAGGCGAAGGCGAACAGACCTCTTCTGTCATTTACTGGGACGGGAAGAAAAAGAAATATCGCTACCAGCAGTTGGGCTCGACCATGGAATAGGGCAGGATCTCCGACGCCTGAGAGTTTCCGTCACTTCGACCGACAGCTGAGATCTTCGATAGGCGCGAGTTCGTCCTGCCGGCGTATTTGTTCTCCCACCACCCTGCCGCCATTTTTGTACACCCTGTAAGCGCGTGCGTAGCTTTTCGAGGCGATGACCTTGTAAAAACGTCCATCGATAAACTCGAGCGCGCAGTTGTTCTCGATCGCGATTCCCATTCCCCCGATCCTCCCAATCATGTCTCGGAAGTGTTTTCTTCGGGGAACTCCGAGGGTCATGCTGTTGTAGTGCGGACAATGTATCCCGCTGATCAGGCCCAGGCCTTTCACGTTTATATATTTCCACTTTCGCGGGTTGTAAAAGGACATTGAATCGGAATGCCCGGAATCAAACCAACAGATTGAGCCGGCGCTTATGCCAGAGAGTACAGTGCCGTTCTCGTAGGCTGCGATGAGCAGCTTGTCGAGGCCTAAACGGCGCCAAAGACGCATCATCATCAGAGTGTTTCCACCACCGACGTACACGATGTCCGCGGAAAGAATTTTATTCCGCATTTGCTCTTTCGTGGGATGTTCCTTGATGAGATAGAGAACGTCAGTCTTGCACTTCAAGAATCCGCCGAAGTATTTCTGCACGTACATCCAATAGAGTTCGGAATCGGAGGTCGCAGTCGGAATAAAAAGAAGTTTTGGATTCTTCTTTCCCGTAAGCCGGATAATCTCTTGATCAATGGCGAGTGTTCCCCTGGTTCTGATTCTTCCGCCACCGATGGCAACGATCGCCTTTCCGCATTGCTTTATCCTAGCTTCAAAATAGAATCGCCGGCCACCCTACCCGCTATAATTCTCCCGCCATGAATCTTGAAGAAAAACTTGCGGAACTGAAAAAACGCAATCAGCTTGCCGAAGAAGGCGGAGGCGCCAAGCGCCGCGAGCGCCAGCACAAGGAAGGCAAAATGTCGGCCCGCGAGCGCATCGAGTTCCTGCTCGATGAAGGCACCTTCGAAGAGACCGACAAGCTGATCACGCACCACTGCAACGACTTCGGTATGGCCGAGCAAAAGGTCTATGGCGACGGCTTCGTCACCGGCTATGGCCGCATCGAAGGCCGTCTGGTCTACGTCTTCGCGCAGGATTTCACGGTCTTTGGCGGCTCGCTCTCGGAGACGAATGCCGGAAAGATCGTCAAGATTATGGACCTCGCGGCCAAGATGGGCGCGCCCGTCATCGGACTCAACGATTCCGGAGGCGCGCGCATTCAGGAAGGCGTAGCGTCGCTCGCCGGATATGCCGATATTTTTCTGCGCAACACGCTTTACAGCGGAGTCGTGCCCCAGATTTCGGCGATCATGGGTCCCTGCGCCGGTGGTGCGGTTTATTCACCGGCCATCACCGACTTCGTTCTCATGGTCAACAAAACGTCGTATATGTTCATCACCGGACCCGACGTCATCAAGACCGTGACCATGGAAGAAGTGACCAAGGAGCAACTTGGCGGTGCCGTCACCCACAACGAAACCTCAGGCGTGGCGCACTTTCTGGCGCATGACGATGCCGAGTGTTTGTCGATGGTGCGCGAGTTGCTGAGCTTTGTGCCGTCGAATAATCTCGACGACCCGCCGCGCAAGGCGTGCACCGATCCGGTGGGTCGGGCCGATGCGGCGCTCGACAAAATCGTGCCTGCGCAATCGAACCTGCCCTACGACATGAAGGATGTAATCCACTCGGTGGTCGATGACGGCTATTTCTTCGAGGTGCACGAGCACTACGCGAAAAACATCGTGGTCGGGTTCGCCCGCCTGGACGGCCGCTCCGTGGGCATTGTAGCCAACCAGCCGGCGATGCTTGCCGGCACGCTCGACATCAACGCGTCGGTGAAAGGCGCGCGCTTCGTCCGCTTCTGTGACTGCTTCAACATCCCGCTGATCACCTTTGAAGACGTCCCCGGATTCCTCCCCGGCACCGCGCAGGAATACGGCGGCATCATCAAGCACGGCGCGAAGCTGCTCTACGCCTTCGCCGAAGCCACCGTGCCCAAGATCACCGTGATCACGCGCAAAGCCTACGGCGGCGCCTATTGCGTCATGGCCTCAAAGCACATTCGCACCGACGTGAACTACGCCTGGCCTACGGCGGAGATCGCAGTCATGGGCCCGGAAGGTGCGGTAGACATCGTCTACAAGCGCGAACTGGACCAAGTGAAGGACGCCCACGAACGCCAGGAAGTGCGCCAGGCCCGAGTAGAAGAATTCCGCGACCGCTTCGCCAGCCCCTACGTAGCCGCCGACCGCGGGTTTGTCGATGCCATCATCCAGCCTCGCGAGACGCGTAAGAAGCTGATCCAGGCGCTGGCCATGCTGGAGAATAAGCGGGATAAGAATCCGCCTAAGAAGCATGGGAATATTCCGCTGTAGGGTGGGACCGCCTAGAGGGACACGGCCGCATATTTCGGGAGGTCACGTGGACGACCCAGTCAAAGTGATTCGAGAAAGAGCCAGCAAGCTAATCTCTCTATCGAGCGATCCTGACGAATTAAGGAAAGGTGCAGAGCTTTTAAGAACGGCAGAAGAGATCGATAGGCAACGAGCCGAGGTCGAAAAGCTGCATCGCAAAAAGCCGACCAAGGGTGTTCTTGGCCAAGTAGTGGACTTAGCTCCGTGGGCGACTGTCTTTGTCTCGGTGCTTGCCATGGTCATCCAGAACTGGAGCGCCCATCTCGAGCAGAAAAACGCGATTTGGGAAAGGACATACCATGCGGTCTCGAATGGAAGCGCTGGATCGGCCGAAATCGCTGAGTTCGTTCCCTTTCTAAACTTGAAGGAGCATCGCGAGGATGCCCGCAGTGCCGCTGAGCGATTCTTAAGCAGCGGGCCATCAGACGCGGACAACTTTAGGGAGCTTTTCGAACACGCATTTCCTGCCGTGGGGCCAGAAAACCTTAATGATGTTCTCCGGATAGATCAGCTGCTCTTAGTCGCCGAAAACGACCATAGCAACCAGGTTCTGAGAGCCAACGCCATCGACGACGAAGTCCGATGGATCACGTCGAAGGTAGCACCTGTCATCAGGAACTTGAAGCCCGGTACTGAGATCGACCTCAGCCGAGTGATCCTTGAGGATGGGGATCTATCTGGTGCCGATTTGAGCAAGGCTAAGTTGGGCGGTTTTCTTCCGATACGAATGAACATGAATGATGTCACCCTGAACGTGGATCAGTCGAGCGGCTATATAGCCGCTAAATGGAAGGACTCCGCATGGTGGCAGGCGAGGTCCATAAGCGCGAACTTTTTGGTAGATCTGGAGAAAGACGCTAGCTTTGGTAACGTCAGGTATGGTTACGGAGAGGGCGTCAACACGAATATTATCGAGTACTGCGCGAAGACAAGTGCGTGGAACGTTTCCGACGGGAAGAAGTGTCGGGGAAGTGTGCCAAAGTGAGACGGGCCGATATTATGTGTTCTGTAGCGGCCGACGAAAAACTAAGAATTCCGAGGTGGCGTGGGTCCATTCGTCTCGGCCAGTAGCTCGCTTTTAGACCTTTTGCTTGCCCTCCCTGTTCATTTGCATGAAGAAGGTGAATAGCACTTACTTCAGCCTGAGCGCCTTCAGCGCTCCATTATCCACAACCGTCTTCCCATCGGTTTTCGTGACCACTCCAAACGAACCCGAGTAGTCCCACATCGTCCAGCCGATTCCGTTCGCTTCGAAGGCGGTGCGGGCGTCGCGCAGCCAGGCGGCGCGATCGCGCGGATCGCTATAGGCGCGGTACACTCCAAACTCGTTGCAAACCAGAGGAACCCAGTGCCGCTGTGCCCATGCCGCGGCCTGTTTCACCTCGGCCGCAATTCGCGCGGCGTCCCAGTGGTCGAGTCCGTAACGGATCACCTGCAGCCGATTCACCTCATTCGGTTCGAGCGCCGCTGCCCGCTCCGAAGCCTCGATCGTCGATGGATATGGAACTCCCCGCAACCATTGCCAGTAATACGAACCCCACGTCGCCCCTTGATGAGTGAAGATGTGCGGCTCATAAAAATGGAAGGCGTAAATCACGTTCGAATCGTGCAGCGGCTCCTGAAAAACCAGCTCGTCGTCGTTTGACCAGCGGGCTCCAGCCGCAATGATCGTGAGCGTGGGCGAGCCCTCGCGAATCGCCGCCGCCAGCTTGGCCTGAACTCCCATCCAGCGGTAACGGTCGGGGAACTCGGGCTCGTTCAGAATTTCCAAAAACACGTGATCCGCATCCCACATCGAATAGTGCTGCGCCACCGCCCGCCAGAAATCGGCGAAGCGCTCGACAAAATCATCGTCCTTGGCGAGCCGCGCCTTAAAGTCACTGTCAGGGTGCATATCGATGACGACGGCGAGGCCGCGGTCCAGAATCATTTTCACTGCCGCGTCGATTTCCACCAGATAGTCCACTAGAATTTTGTTCGGCTCTCTCGCGTCCATCATCGGCTGCGGATTCACGCTGAGCCGCACGTGGTCGAAGCCCATCGATTTGATCAGCGCAATGTCCTCGGCCGTCGTCCAATCGTGAAAATGCTCCTTCGTGTATCCACGCTTGTCATACACCTGGGCGAACCACTCGCTAGCGTTGATGCCATGCTGCAAGCGCTTTACCCGGGCGAACGCGAGCGATGCTCCAGCATTCGCCGGAACGGCAGTCTGCGCTGCCGCACCTGTCAGTAGACACATCAGAAAAATAGAGAAAGTTTGTAATTTGGCTCTTCGCATCGCCGAACTCCTTATTCAATATCTGGACACCGCCTGTGTGCGCTTAGTCAGTGCCTATCTCAAGATTACAGCGCAGCGGGCTCGTGCTCAGCGATCCGCTTCTTCAAAAATAAAATCAGCATCGACACCCCGGCTAGTAAGGGGATCACCATCCCCGCTCTCAAACTACCGAGCCGGTTGGAGGTATAGCCGACCAGCCACGGCAAGCTAGCGCCTCCACCATTCGCGATCGTGAACACAACGGAGCTCACGACAGGTGCGGATCGTCCGAAGTGTTGAGACACGAGTGAGATCGCAATGGGATAGACCGAGGCCAGTCCGATACCAGCGAGCCCAGCGCCTACAAATATTTGGAGCAGAGAATTGGCTAACAGCAGGCACACCATTCCGGCGCAGGCCGTCAAGAGTCCGGCGCGCGCAAGGGTGACCTCCTTGACCCTACGCAACAGTAAAGCAGCAAACCATCTGCCTATCATCAGGGCAAAATAAAAAAAAGATGGCGTCATCAAGGCAAGGTCGAGTGAGCGAGCGGTCAAGGTCTTTGCATAAGAGGCGATCCAGCCGCCGACAGAATTCTCCAGTCCCAGATAGAGGAAGAAAATCGCGGCGAACACAAAGACGGGCACACTCATCCAATCGATGCGCCGCTGATCTTCTGCGCTCTCCAGTCGAACGGCATGGGGCTCAACAATTTTGGAGCTCATGGCCGCGATCCCGAGAAACACGAGAAATAGCAGTCCAGCGAAAGCAGCAAGCAGAAGATTCACCTGATCGCGGCGTGCCGCAAATGCGATCAAGAAAGGACAGGCAACCGCTCCCACGCTCCAGGAAAAATTCAGCAGATTTAGAGCCGTGCCTCGGCGGGATGGATTTGCTGCGGCGACCAGCAAGTTCCCGGCGGGACTCGCGAGTCCTACGCCCGCACCGTAGACCGCAATGCACAGTATCCCTTGCAATCGCGAACTGAAAGGCAGAACTGCAACGCCCGCCGCCATAGCGAGTAGGCCCGCTTTAATGGGAAAGCGAAATCCCCAGCGCGAAGTACAGATTCCTGAAAGCGCCACGAACGCGGTGGAGAAAAGAAATTGAACCGTAAACAGAGATCCCGCCTGCTCGTAATTCAGTGACCATCTGGCGGAAAGGATCGGCAACAACGGCCCGAGCAGCACCGTTACGATTCCGATGGGAACAAATGCGATGTTTGCAGCGACGGTTAAAGCTCGCGAAGAATCAGGAACCGAAGAATCATGGGTCGAAGAATTATGGGTCGAAGAATTATGGACCGGCGGCATGCGCGAGAAACTCATCGAAGGCGGCTGGGGCGCAGTTCACATCTCATGCAACGCCCTCCTCCTAGCTTCGCGGAACCGTAGTAGTCGATTCACGGACTACCAGTTCCGGTTCGATCGCGATCGTGGACGGGTAATCGTCCTTTCCGTTGATTCTCTCTAGCAGCGTTTCCGCGGCTACCTGACCCATGCGGACAAGAGGCTGCCGAACAGTGGTGAGAGACGGAATGTTAAACGCGGCGCTCGGAATGTCATCAAAGCCAACGATAGATACATCCTGCGGAACTCGCAGACCATGCTCTTGCAGTGCGCGAATGGCGCCGAGCGCGGAGATATCGTTGTAGGCAAACAGAGCGGTAAAGGGCTTGTTGCGAGCCAGCAGCTGTTTCGCATACGGATAGCCGAGTAGCGGCGTCGAATCGTCGATCTCAATCTGCACTGTCAATTCCGGATCGATCTGCAATCCGATCTGCTGCGCAACCTCGCAAATTGAATTCCAGCGTTCTTTCGAGTCCGAACTGAACCGGCTGCCCTTCATGAAAGCGATGCGGCTGTGGCCCAGTCCCACCAGATAATTCAGAGCCAGCTTAGCCGCTTGTATGTGATCCAGCACTATATTCGTCACGCCTTTAACTTTTTTGTGTCCCGCAACCGCAACCGTCGGCAGAGACGGGACGTCTTGAATCGTCGTGTCTACCGTGATGAATCCCTCGACGCCTCTTTGCAGTAAGAGCTGAGAGTACCGGCCCAACAACTGTTCGTCGTGGCGATGAGCCACCGTCAGGAAAAAATAATCCATCTTCTTCAGGTAGGCTTCAATGCCGCTGATGACGGCGGACCCGTAGGAATCGCCGATCTCCTCCGCAATGACCCCGATGGTGAAGGTCCGCTTGTTGCGCAAGGTACGGGCGAAAAAATTGGGGTGATAGTTAAGCTCTTTCGCGGCGGCATGGATGCGCTCCTGGGTTTCCTGCGGAATCGAGCGAGCCGAGGGAGAATTGTTGAGAACTACCGAGACCGTTCCGGGAGTCAGCCCCACATGTTGAGCTACGGCCTTGATTGTCACAGCCCCCGGTTTGGAACCCTGCGTCTTTTTCTTGGCCATGCCCTGGTTCGAATCGCAACCCTGGGAATCAAGGAATCCCCGGCGAATGATCTTATACCACGATCCATTCGTCGGTTCGCGAAATCGACAGGGATGAACTTTCTCAAGATTTGGTCGGGACGGGCAGATTTGAACTGCCGACCCCTCGCACCCCAAGCGAGTGCTCTACCAGGCTGAGCCACGTCCCGACAAGGAAGGATCCG
>Ga0210405_10002343_pt1 | contig 19823 bp, 11 predicted proteins | sample IncBWH11MmetaG_FD_155492 | JGI IMG/M metagenome (GOLD analysis project Ga0210405, IMG submission 155492) | Forest soil microbial communities from Barre Woods Harvard Forest LTER site, Petersham, Massachusetts, United States - Inc-BW-H-11-M | ecosystem: Environmental > Terrestrial > Soil >... | reverse complement strand
CACCCTTAAGTTTGGCGGTGAAGTCACACGCCTTTTGTACCTGCAAGATTGTGCCGGTTGCGGCGTGCCCAGCTATAGCTTCTTCAACATGTGGGACTTCCTGAACGATGCGCCGCAGAGCGAAGGAGGAGGTTTCAATCCTATTACTGGATTCCCCACTACGATCCGCCAGGACCAGCGCGAAAACCTCGGGGGCTTATTCGTCCAGGATAGTTTCAAAGTTCGCTCGAACCTGACCCTCACCCTCGGCCTCCGCTGGTCGTACTTTGGTCCGCTGTACGCAAAACAGAACAACATGCTCACCGCCATTCCCGGGGCTGGGTCCGCTTACCTAACGGGCCTGGTCGTCCGGAAGGGCAATTCCTGGAACGCGCAAAAAGACAATTTCGGACCTCAGATTGGAGTTGCCTGGAGCCCGACTTCGTTTTTCGGCTATGAGTTTCACAACCGCTTGGCGATCCGCGGCGGCTATGGCCTGAGTTATACCGGGGAACAACTCGCTATCTCGTCCAACATTGTCAATAATCCTGGCTCGGTAGTGTTTCCGAACTTAAGCCAGAGCAGCCCAGCCGCCTCGAGTTGCGCGCAGCCGCTGCCGAACTGCGGCATCATCTATGCCCTCTCGTCGGGGGTCCACGACCTTACGGGCTATCCAGTAAACCCGAACACGGTTTCGAGTTTTGGTGCAAATGGACTGCCCACCACTGGTTCCGTCGGCGTTCAAATCTTCCCCAGCACCCTCCCGACCACGCGTGTCAATCACTACTCGCTGGATGCCCAATATGATCTGGGACACCAATTCGTGGCGTCGTTGGGTTATCAGGGGAGCCAGTCGCGCGACACCTTTTTCCATGAGAACCCGCTCGCTGTCCCTGCAACCTTGGGTTACGCCTTCAACCCACAGATCGGGGGTGGGGACTACTGGGGTGTGAACGGCCGCGGCAACTATAACGCCCTACTCGCGGAGCTAAAGCATGACTTCTCGCACCAGTTCCAGGCCGACACTCAATTCACCTGGTCAAAGTGCATGGACACGAGCTCCGCGCCGTATTCGGAGCAGCCTTACCCGTACGACCAGAGCCTGGATTATGGGCGCTGCGACTACAACGTGGGCAAAGCGTTCAAGATCTTTGGCGTTTGGCAGCCAGTCTTCTTCCACGGCAGCAACAGTTGGATGGAAAAAATCGCTGGCGGCTGGTCGCTCAGCGGCATCTTCAATATTCACTCTGGATTCCCATGGACACCTTTTGTGAGCATTCCGAACGGTGCAAGCCTGTATTGCGGACAGTGTGGTTACGGGTCGGTGTTCCCTGCAGCCTACCTGGGCGGAGCCGGCAGCAGCACGAGCAATGATGCATTTAAGACTGCTGCCAACTCGAATTATCCCAAAGGTGGCTCGGCATATTTCTCGACGCCAAACTTCACCAACGTTGTTTTCACTGGCACCGCCTCCGGAACCGCGCTTCCTCAGTTCTCCCATGTTGCGCGCAATTCGCTCAACCTCCCTGGTTATAAGGGCGTCGACCTGACCCTGGCCAAGGCCTTTGGCCTTCCCAAAGCGCCGGTACTCGGCGAAAACGCCAGGATCGAGTTGCGGTTTGATGCCTACAACATTTTCAACAATTTGAACCTCAACCCGAACCAAATCTCGAACAACATTGCCAACTCGAACTTCGGCACGATTACGGGTGCCCTTGCCGCCCGTGTCATCACGCTGGGAGCTCGCTTCAGCTTCTAGGTTTTCCACCCCGGGAGGCGCAGTTTGAAAACGAGGTGCGCCTCTTAATTTGATCGAGGAGAGCTGTCAACGAGGGCTGTAGAACTCTCCCTCTCGTTGGCAGCTTTTTGTTTAGGGCTGCGTTGTGCGGAAACCCGCTTTTTGCATGGCGGATTGTGCTTCGGAATTTTTCATGAAGGTGTCCCAGACAAGACTTGAGCGATAATTTTCCGCCATCACCATCGTGATGCCAAGGTCTATTCCCAGAACATCCTGGTCGTACCAGCCGTCAAGGGGATTGAAGGCATCCACGAAGCCGTATCTTGCCCAGGCTTTCTGTTTGTAGCGGCCGCGGATATTGCGCAGGACGCGCATGCAGTCTTCGAAGAGGAAGGGGAGCGAGCCGCCCGTCGCGTAGGGAACGATGCTGCCGTCGACCGGCCCTTGCGGCGGCGGGCCGCCCCACGCCGTGTAGCCCTTCTCATAGTCGGACGCGCTGATTCCCCACAGGTCTTCGCTGTAGTCGGGGAATTTTTCGTGGAGCGAAAGGCAGAAAAGTTTGTGCGCCTTCGTTGCGGTGATGGAGTTCTCGAAATAATTGGCGTAAGCGTCGCGCTTTTTGCGGAAGTCAAACCACGCCTGCGAATATTGGTGCGTGAAGATTGGGTCGTTGCCGGAAATATATTCCAGGCCTTGGTACTTGATGACGGGACGCGTCCAGGCTTTCCAGGTCTCCGGGGACAATGGGTGTGTCGGAGAGCCGATGCCCAACAAATAGATCATCATCAGCTCGCAATAATGCTCCCAGCGGGCATCCAGGAAGCCGGATTCGGGGTGCCAGCCCATCGAGAGAGTCGAACCGCCATTCAGCATCCACGGCCAATCCACGCGCTCGTAAATTTTGGTAGCGAGATCCTTGATTTCCTGGTCGGCAAAATATTGGCGAGCGGTCAGCACGCCGCAGAGCAGCAGGGAAGTGTCGATCGAAGAAAGCTCGGTTTTTTCCCAGCGCGCGCCGGTTTCCATGTGAATGAAGTGGTAGTAGAAACCGTGTTCGTGATGAAGATCGTTCGCCAGAAAACGCAGCGTGTTGCGTACACGCTCCAGAATTTCCTTGCTCGCGCCAAAACCGCGATGGTCGCCGATGCACAGGCTCGTCAGGCCAAATCCCGTGGCTGCGATGCTGGACATGGCACGCGTGTCGCTACCATTCGCGAGAGCGCGGTCCTTCACCTGGCCCGTTTTTGCGCTTGCTTCAAACCAGAAAAAGTCAAAGGTTGTACGCTGGATTTCGTCCAACAGTTTTTCGTCAGTCCCTTGATAAGGCGTTCCCGCAGGCTGGACGAATGTTTTTTGTGAATTTGCAAAACAGTTCAGTAGCGGGGTAAGCGAGGAAGAAAGAATCCCAAGCCCGCCGAGCTTGAGGATGTCTCTGCGAGGATGCGAGCGATGATTAGTCATCTCTTTTCTTTCTTTCAGTTCCTAGCGTTTGCTTCGTGGCGTTTATTTCGTAATCTCTAGCGTCGCTTCAGAGCCGTGCGCGGAGTCTGGGCTGATCCAGATCTTCGCACGGGCGGATTCGACGACATACCTATTTTGATCGTCCCACAGTGCAAAAGCTTCCGGCCCAAGATGGAAAGTGACGCGCCGCGTTTCTCCCGCGGCTAGTTTTACGTGTTGGAACTCCTTGAGCGCGCGAATCGGTTGAGCAGTGCTGGTGCCCTCCAGGCGAACGTAGAGTTGAACGGTCTCCTCGCTCTCACGTGTGCCGGCATTGGTGATGTCGGCGCTGACAGTTAGCTCTGAATTCGACGAACGCCTCGTGTCCTGAAGACCGCCGTTCAGGGCTCTGGCGCTGAGTTGCGCCGAACTTGCCTGCGTCGGCCCGTAGGTGAAGCTCGTATAGGTGAGTCCGAAGCCGAATGGAAACTGAGGACTATTTTGCTCGTCGATATAGCGCGAAATATATTTGCTCGCGCCGTCCGATGGAGGTTTGGTGAGGTCAGCGTTGCCGGCGGGGCGTCCGGTATTCAGCGCGTTGTAATAGAGAGGCTCCTGCCCAACGGCGCGCGGCCAAGTCACCGGGAGCTTCCCACCTGGATTTGATTCTCCGAAGAGTGTCCGCACCAGAGCGGGGCCTGCTTGCACTCCGGGAAACCACGCAGCAAGAACGGCTGGAACGTGTTCAAACGCCCACGGGAGAGTGAGCGGACGCCCGCTGAACAATACAAGGACGACAGGTTTTCCTGTGGCGGCAATTGCTTCGAGGAGTTGCTGTTGGCGGCCCGGCAAGCCCAGGTGCGCACGCGAAGCAGCTTCACCGGTCATCTCTGAGGCATTTTCGCCTAGCGCAAGAATCACGGTGTCCGAGTCCTGAGCGGCCTTCACCGCTTCAGCCAATTGTTCGTCTGATGTCTTTGTGATGTCGCCGCCCTTCGCGTAGTGAACATGATCCGCGCCCAATTTCTGGGTAAGCGCAGATCGCAGCGTGATGACGTCCTCGGGGCGGCCTTGCGCCGACCACGAGCCGAGCATGACCGCGGCATCATCCGCCAGCGGCCCGATGAGCGCGACGTTTTTTGCATCGCTGGAAAGAGGAAGCAACGGCGATCCACCGGCTGGCAGGGAATTTTTCAGCAGGACGAACGAACGCTCCGCAGCGGCGCGCGCCAGAGACACGCTTTCAGGCTGAAGCATCGCGCCCGATTCCAGTTTTTCGTCCGCGTAAGGATGTTCGAACAAGCCCAACGCAAACTTGACGCGCAGAGCATGGCGAACCGCTTCGTCCACGGCCGCCACGGGCACTTGGCCGGAGTGCACCAGATTCGCCAGATTGTCGTGATAAAAACTGCTGACCATATCCATTTCCACGCCTGCTAGAAACGCTTTTCGCGCAGCGGTCGCCGGATCATTGGCGATGCCGTGGGGAATCAGTTCGGCGATGGACGTCCAGTCACTATCAACGAGTCCCTGGAACTTCCATTCTTTGCGCAGGATCTGTTTGATGGTGAAGGGATTCGCGGAGGTGGGGACGCCGTTTAGGGAATCGAACGCGGTCATAATCGTCGCAGCGCCTGCGTCGACTGCCGCATGAAAGGGAGGCAGATAAAATTCTCGAAGGGTGTGTTCGGAAATTTCCACCGAGTTGTACTCCCGGCCGCCTTCGGCCGCACCATAGCCGACGAAATGTTTGGGGCAGGCAACGGCACTGTCCGGCGCATCGAGATGCTCGCCCTGGTAACCGAGCACGTAGGCCCGCGCCATCGCCGAGACGAGATACGGATCTTCGCCCGAGCTTTCGACCATTCGTCCCCAGCGGGCGTCTCTCGCAATATCGATCATCGGCGAAAACATCCAGCGGATTCCACTTGCGGACGCTTCGTGTGCAGCCACGCGCGCAGTCCGCTGGACGAGTTCAGGGTCCCAGGAAGCTGCAAGTCCGAGAGGGATCGGAAATTCGGTGCGATATCCATGTATAACGTCCAAACCATATATGAGAGGGATTCGCAGCCGCGATTTTTCCATCGCGACGCGCTGAAACGCGTTCGCTTCCCGCGCGGTGGTGATGTTAAACAACGAACCGATCTCGCCCTTCTGGATCATGTCGTTGTAATCGGTGCGCCCCGTGCCGGGGCCTGTGGGCTGTCCGGAGGAGTACTGCACCAATTGGCCGACTTTTTCTTCCAGAGTCATCTTGTGTAGAAGGGCGTCAATTTTCCGTTCGGTGGCAGGATCGACGAGATTGGAATGGGGCGTTGCGGAGGGCGAATCTTGTGCCGTGGCGGCCTGACTACAAATCACAAGACAAGCCACGATTGCGAACCGAGTCAGCGAGGTGAGCACGTGATCAAGAACTCCGATGGTGCTGTCAGAGGCTGAGTGAACCGTCCTCTAGAGCACGGAAATTGGGAACAAGATATTCATGCGTTGCCGGGGATGGGCAAGAATGGCAAACGATACTGAATTCCCGGCCGGGCTGCCAGCAAAATCCTTATTCTTAGGGAATTCTTGCATTTCTAAGCCAGGGCAGATTCTCGAGCGCCCTGCCCCCTCGATGGAAAGAGCATAGTAAACCGATTTAGTAGGATACACAAGCGAACAGAACGACCCTCCAGAGGGTTCAGCCGGCACCCGGCCTTGGTCCTTGTTCTCCCTTGGTCCCTTATGGGAGACTACCAGCCCAGACCAACCTATGCCGCGTCCAAAATCAAAGGGCGCCTCTGATGCGCGGAAGCCTTCCAGCTCAGGGGTAAGCCTGAAGTCTCTCGCGGAGCACCTTGGGCTATCTCAAGCCGCTGTGTCGTTCGTGATCAATCGATCTCCCGCGGCAAAATCGATACCCCAGCGTACCCAGGAGCTAATCCGCGCCGCCGCCAAGGAACTCAATTACCGGCCAAATCATCTCGCCAGATCGCTTCGGCAGCAGCGGAGCTTCACCATCGGCGTGGTTGTTCCGGAGATCAGCGAGGGATATGCGGCGCTGGTTATGTCCGGTATTGAGGATCACCTCCTGCAAGAAGGCTATTTTTATTTTGTGGTCAGCCATCGCCATCGAAACGAACTTATCGAGGAGTATCCGTTGCTGCTGCAACAGCGGGCTGTGGAAGGCTTGATCGTTGTGGACACCGTTCTTGCGGAAGCGGTGGATGTTCCCAGTGTCGCAGTCTCGGGACACCGGGATGTTCCGGGGGTGACGAACATCGTCCTCAATCATGCCAAAGCGGCATGCCTTGCACTGCAGCATCTTGCTGCTCTCGGGCATCGAAAGGTGGCTTTTATTAAAGGACAGGCGTTCAGTTCCGACACCGAGGTGCGATGGGAAGCGGTGCGCGAGGCAGCCAAGAAATTTGGCATTGACGTGAAGCAACAGCTGATTGGACAGCTCGAGGGTGAATCGTCTTCGCCCTTGCTGGGGTATCAGGTGACACAAAGGCTTCTTGCTAGTGGAGTAGCGTTTACCGCGCTATTTACCTTTAACGATATTTCCGCCATCGGCGCCATTCATGCGTTGCGTGAAGCTGGCCGGCGCGTGCCTGAGGATGTATCCGTTGTAGGCTTCGACGATATTCAGAGCGCCGCGTTCCAGAGTCCGGCGTTGACGACCGTTCGCCAGCCTTTGCGCGAGATGGGGATGATCGGCGCGGAAACTTTGTTGCGGCGTATTACTGCGCCGGCAAAGACTCCCTATCCGAAGGAAATCGTCGTGGAGCCAGAATTGATCGTGCGTGCAAGCACCGCTCGTGTTTCGAAGCCTGCTTAACTAGTTTCCGTTGGAGTTAGTCTGTGGCCCTGCTTAGGGCGCTAGGTTAACGGGGCGATCGTGGCCGGTCATTTCCAGATAACCCACGCCGCCGAGCGGAATTTTCCCGCGGCGGCCTTCCATCGTGATGGCCCCTTCCCAATAAGATGGCGCAATTTTTGTTTTTCCTGCCAACTCTTGCGCGGCCAGAGCGGTGTGTGCTTCGAGTTCGATTTCTAATTTTGGGACCGCGACCTTCCATGCGACGGGATAGGTCGCGTGAGTGACGGGGCTGGTCCAGCTTTCGCCGAGCGGTTGCAAAATAAAATCGTTCGCTCGCAAATGCAGGGATTTGCCCTGCGCGTCCACATAGGTGCCTGCGGAAAATGGATCGAGCGAACCATCCTTCCGGCGAATGCGAAAGAGCATCAATTCGGTATTGTCCTCCAGTTGAACGCTTAGCCAGTCCCAGCCAACTTGGTTGGAGTCCAGTTGGTGAGTGAAGAATTCGTGATCCATCCAGGCAAGGCCGGCGACTTCGAGACGTTCGCCATTTAGATCGAGTTGTCCGTTCGCCACTAACCGCGTCAGCGAAATGTAGTAGGACGCGTGGCCCGCTCCTTCCGATTTTTGGCTGACGCCGTTTTCGCCGTGAATGATGGGCGGCTTTTCCGGATGTAACTTCAGACGCAATTGGAACTGCTTGTCGATGGCTTGCAGCTTTTGATCCGCGCCTTCCCATTGAACTTGCCAGTTGCCATTCCAGATGCGTGCGCTCGAGGCGCTCACCCCAGCGATACCCGGGCCTGCGCGATTGATTCTTTCCGAGTGATAAAACTTCTGGCCATCCAAATCGCTCAGTGCGAGATGAGTTAGGTAAATGTCTTTCACGTCCCAGGTCGCAGCTTGAGCGGGGTCGCGGCTGACGGCGTGGCGGAAAAAGGTCAGTTCAAATCCGTAGCGATGGCCGTTTGTGGATTTCAGATTTCCGGTGTAGTACCACCACTCCGTCTGGAAGTCAGGGTGATCGAAATAATCTCTGGGGAATTCGAATCGATACCCTGGCACCGCAGTCCGATACTGCGCGGCTAATGGTTGGAGCATCAAAAGCGCCGTAGCCAGAGTTACTATCCTACTCTTCATGGACAGCCTCGAGCGGATTGAGCCTGACGGCGACTTGCGCGGGATACAAACCGGCCAGCACTGTGGCTGCGTAAACTACGCTGAGGGCTCCCAGCAGAACCGCGACTGGCCAATGAAATCGAATGGTCCAGCCGAAGGACTGCTTATTAATGACATAGATGAGAACGAGCGAGAGAGCAAACCCCAGAGCGAGCCCCGCGAAATTCGCGAGCAAGCCTAGCAGGCCGGCTTCGACGAGAATCTGTTTGCGCACCTGCCCGGCTGCGGCGCCGAGAAATCGCAGCAATCCGATTTCGCGGCGGCGGTCGATGACGAGCGCGAGCAGCGCGCCGGCGACTCCCATCACCGCAACAATCACCGCGACGGCCTCGAGCGCGTACGTAATGGCGAAAGTGCGATCGAAGATGCGGATGGCTTCCGTGCGCAAATCCCTGTTGGAAGCGAGCAACACGCGATAGCCTGCAGAGGCTTGCGCGACTTCCTGGCGCACAGTTTCGACGGAGGCGTTGGGGGCGACATAGATGGCCAGGTTCGACGGCGTAGGGTCGGGGAGATAGCGCAACATCGTTTGGCGGTCCATCAAGATACTGCCGCGCTCGCTTCCGTAATCGTAATAAATGTCGGCGATGCGAAAGGACGGACGCGAAGTTCCCAGCGCGAGCGTGATGTTGTCGCCTGCGCGCACATGATGTTTGTAGGTGAACGGTTCACTTACGACCACGGCATCCGCATCGCGAATTTGCGAAAGGACTTGCTCGGTTGGCCGGCCCGAGAAAAAGTTCGAGCGGTGATCGGAGCGTAGAGCGCTCAGATCCACCGATGCCAGCGTCGCGGGCATGCCGTCATAGCTGATTTCATAGGCGCGAAGCCGGTCTACTCCAGCGACGCCGGGGAGTTTGCCGATTTTGTCCGCCAATTCAAGGGAAACGGTCGGATGGCGATCGGGAGCCGGCGCACCTGCCGGCCGCAGATAGAGATCGGCGGGAAGGCGGTCGTTCATCCAGATCAGGACCGTTTCGCGGAAACTGCCTACCATGATGCCGACGGAAATCATCATCGCGATGGCCGTGGAGAGAGCGCCGACAAGGACCGAAGTGCGGCGAAGCGAACCAGAAAGTGATTGAGATGCGAGCAGAGCTTCTACGCCCATGAGTTTTCCGAGCCAGCGGGAACTGCGCGAAAGGATTGCATCCGTGAAAGCCGGAATCGCGAGCGCGGACGCGACGACAAGCAAGATCGCGGCGAAATAGCCGAAGACAGGCTTGCCTCCGATTGCCGGAACGCGTGAGGCCGCCGCGGCTAAGATGCTCAGGATCATCGCGAGCCACAGATCGCGCGATTTGTACACGTGCGTCATGTACTCGCGCCTTCCTCGCGCCATGGCTTCCACGGGAGAAACGAGCGAAGCTTCGAGGGCGGGGGAGTATGCGGAAACAATGGCGACGCCGACGCCGATGGCGAACGCGAGCACGACGGACCACGCACTCAACTCGATTGCTCCTGGTCGGCTGCTGACGTAGAGCGATTCCACCGTGGCGGACATGAGCTTTACCGCGCCGGAGGCCATGAGGCGCCCCACGGGGAGACCAAGGGCGGCTCCGGCCAATCCGAAAAAAGCCGCCTCACCAAGGAAAGCAGTGAGCACCGCGTTTCGGCTGGCCCCTAGCGCGCGAACGATTCCGGTTTCTGGCCGCCGGCGCACGACGGAAACCGAAATCGTGTTGTAGATGAGAAAAGCGCCGACAATCAGCGCAATGTAGCTAAGCAACCGCAGATTCCATCGGAAGGCGGCGAGCATTCGGCGATTCTCGTTGGTGCCCGTTCCCTGTGTGCGAATTTCCACGCCAGCGGGCAACGCTGCACGCACTCGCTGTTGCCAATCTTCGACACCTGGGAATTCTGGAACTTTTAAGAGGATGCGGTCGAGGTGGCCAAACCTATTCAGAGCGCGTTGGGCTGCCGCGAGGTCCATCACGATGGCGGACTCGCTGCCGTTCGAATCCGGGTAAACGCCGCGGACCGTGAATTCGTGGACTTGATCGTTGATCAGCAGGCGAAGAGCGTCGCCGGGTTTTTTTGCAAGGCTCGCGCCGACCCAGATGCTGTCACGGTCCTGTAAATTCCGCATCTCCTCTTCCGGCGGCACAAGAGTTCCATTCGGACTTGAGCCGAAGATCGCTCCGTTATGCTCCGAATTGCCTTCCGCAACCAGGTCGAGACCGATAAGTGGAATGGTTTGCTGTGTGTCGACGATGACAACGGAATCTTCGATACGCGGCGAAATACGGATGGAGTAAGGAAGCGTTGCAATCGTTCCGACAACCGTTTCTGGGACGCCGCCTGCCGCGACAATCTCCAGATCGTTATCACCAGAGAGAGTTTCCATCGACGCTCGGAAAGATCCGGTTGCCGCCGTTCCGGCGAGATCCATCGCCAAGACAACCGCGACGCCCAGCGTTACAGCGAGAATGGTAAGGATTGCGCGAACTTGTTCCTGAAGCAGCGGGCGAAGCATCAAGCGGTAGAAAAGGAAGAGGCGTCCCATGTCAGCGTCGGACGATCTCTTCGATTTTTCCGTCGCGGAGGCGGACGATGGCGTCGGCGAGCGCAGCCGCTTCCACACTGTGAGTGGCCATGAGAGTTGCCGTATTTAGTTCGCGCGTCAAGCGCTTCAGGAGATCGAGAATCACGTTGCCCGTGATCGTGTCGAGATTTCCGGTCGGCTCGTCGGCGAGGAGAATTGCGGGGGATTGAATGAGAGCGCGCGCGATGCCGACGCGTTGCATCTGGCCGCCGGAGAGTTGGTGAGGATAGCGATCGCCCAGCCCATCGAGCTCGACCCAAGCCAATTTCTCGCGGGCGGCTGCGCGGGCGTTTGGCTTTCCAGCAAGGAGCAGCGGCAACTCGACATTTTCAAATACAGTGAGCGTGTGCAGCAGTTGGAACGATTGAAAGATGAATCCGACTTTTTCACGACGCAGCTGGGTCAAGCCAGCATCTTTCAGAGCAGAGGTATGCACGCCATCGAGCGTGACCCGGCCCGAGGTAGGAAAATCCATGGCGCCTGTGAGATTGAGCAAAGTGGATTTGCCGCAGCCGCTGCGCCCGACAAGGGCAACAAATTCTCCGCGGCTTACGTCAAGCGAAACGTCCTGCAGCGCGCGGACCGGTTGGCCGTCGGTGAAGTAGTCCTTACTGACGTTTTGCAGCGAGACGATCGCCATAACTTATGATGGGGCTTTTGCGGGACAATGCGCCAGCAATGCGATTAGGCGGCTAAGAAACTGCGCTTTAGTTGGGCAAAGGGCCGGCCAAAGCGCTGCAGTCGTTTCGTTTCTGGACCTACGGCTACTTCTTCGCTTGCGCGAGCGTTTTTTCAATCGCGGCAGTGACTTCCGGCGAATCCGGCGTAACAGCGGGCTCAAAACGCGCGAGCACGTGGCCGTCGGGACCGATCAGGAATTTCGTGAAGTTCCACTTAATTTCTCCGCCGGTCTGCGGATTGGCCGTTTTGTCTGTCAGAAATTGGTACAGCGGTGTTGTGTCGTCGCCTTTCACCGATACTTTGGACATCATCGGGAAAGTTACGCTGTACTTGCTTTGGCAGAAAGTCTTGATTTCCTGATTCGTCCCCGGCTCCTGCGAACCAAAATTGTTCGCGGGAATGCCCAGAATGACGAGTCCGCGTTCTTTGTATTTCTCATAGACGGCTTCCAGGGCCGTGTATTGCGGAGTGAAGCCGCAACGGCTCGCCACATTCACCAGCAAGACGACTTTCCCTTTGTAGCTGGCGAGCGGCGCAGGTTGCCCGTCGATCGTGTTGAGGGTGAAGTCGTAAACGGACTTATCCGCGGCCATTAGCGCGGTCGCAAAGAACAGCAGGCAAAACAATAGCTTGGTCATGATTCCTCCACACTCTCTTTTACCCTGATCAGGGGATCACGGCAAACCGGAGTCGCCAACTCCCTTTGAATACGGACCCGAGCACTATTCTCTCGCGCCTGGGTGCGCCAAACAGCCATTGAGCCTGGTCGTGCGCTGTTATAGACTGCGCACGCCGAATTTCAGTCTAGGGACGGCAGGGATTCCACGGCCCTAGGCACGCTCGCGCCAACAAGGGGTTGTGGCGCGCTGCGCTCTCGCGAAGGCAAGATCAACTGAGTAACAGATTTCGCCGGGCGTTTGTGGCGGATGCCAAGGAGGAACGGATGCTGTTTGCATCGGAAGTCACGGTTGCGCATCAGAGTGTAGCCACCTTGGATCTCGTGATCATCGGGATCTACTTCGCGATTGTGTTTGGCATCGGGATGTACTTTGCGAGGCGAGAACGTACCTCCGAAGATTACTTCCTGGCTGGCCGGGACATTGGATGGTTCTTCATCGGCGCTTCGTTGTTCGTATCAAACATATCTACCGAACATTTTATTGGTTTGTCGGGGACGGGCGCTTCCTCTGGACTGGCTGTTGGCCATTTTGAGTGGCTGGCTTGTTTGATTCTGCTGGTTCTTGGCTGGGTGTTCGTGCCGTTCTACTTGCGGTCCAACGTCTTCACCATGCCGGAATTTCTGGAGAGGCGGTTCAATCGTAATTGTGCTGTATATCTGGCGGCGATTTCGATCATCGCTTACATTTTCACGAAAATCTCCGTTCAGCTTTACGCCGCGAGCGTTGTTCTGGAACGGGTAGCGGGCTGGTCGCTGTGGAAGACGGCGGTCGTTCTCGTGATCGCCACCGGTATTTACACCGTCGCGGGCGGGCTGGCCGCGGTCATCTATACGGATACCGTCCAGACGTTGATTTTGATTTGCGGGGCCGTTGCTTTGACCATCATCGGTCTTCACCGGGTTGGAGGTTTCGAGCACCTGAGAACGATGGTGCCGGCAAGTTACTTCCACATGATGAGACCGTCGAGCGATAAAGATTTTCCATGGACAGGCATATTTTTTGGCGCGCCGATATTGGGGATTTGGTATTGGTGCACCGACCAGGTAATTGTGCAGCGCGTCCTTTCCGCGCGCGATGAGGGGCACGCGAAATTGGGCACCATCTTCGCCGGCTTTCTGAAAATACTGCCCGTCTTCATGCTGGTGCTCCCAGGTATCATCGCTTTTGCTCTTTTTCCGGAGCAGGTCAAGAAGCCCGATTTCGCCTACCCCACGCTGATCCTGAATTTGTTGCCCACTGGCCTCGTCGGTCTGGTCATGGCGGCGCTTCTTGCGGCGGTTATGGGCGCGATGAGTTCCGTGTTCAACTCCGCGTCTACCCTTGTGACGCTGGATTTTTACAAGAAGATTCGTCCGCAAGCTTCCGAGGGCCAACTCGTTAATTTCGGCCGCGTCGCAACAGGGTTCATGGTGTTGCTTGGATTGCTTTGGGTTCCGTTCATTCACTATATCAGCAGCCAGCTCTACATTTATTTGCAGAGCGTGCAGGCGTACATCAGCCCGCCAATCTCCGCGTGCTTCGTGCTCGGAATCTTGTGGCCGCGTTTGAACGGCTCGGGAGCGATCTCCTCGCTTATGACCGGGTTTGTGATGGGCGCGACGCGTTTCATTCTCGAACTTGCGGATCGCGCGGCCGGCGGCCATTTCGAATCTCCCGTCATTCGCTGGATCATCGACATGAACTTTCTGCACTACGCGATTTTCATGTTCGTGGTCTGCTCGCTCGTTCTCGTCGCAGTAAGCCTGATGACCAAAGCGCCCGACCGCAAACAACTTGCCGGACTGACGTTTGCCACGGTCGACGACAAGATGGAAACCGTCGCGGTAGGCATTCCGCAGCGCAAGCCCGCGCACGAAACGCCAACCGAGCGTGTCATCAACATCGTCGCCAGTCTTCTTTTGCTCGCGACGGTGATCAGCCTGTGGATTTATTTCCGCTGAGAACCGCTGCGTACGGGACATAAATGAAATTCACTGCGATTCGAACATTGAAGCCCAACGTTACGCAAGAAGAGGCCATCCGCGGCTTCCGCTCAGGCATCTTCAGAGGTGTTTACTGGAGGATTCGCAGCGGCCCGTTGCAGCGAATCGCTGAGGCTTACGTGCCGTTCTGGGTTTTCCGTGTGCGCTACGAGATCGGCAAGGCGAGGAAAACTCGTTTCTTCGCTCTCGATGCCGTGCATGGCGAGCTCGATCTGTTCGAATTCCCGCGCGTTCCGGCGGACGAGGAACTCGTCACCGTGGAGACGCGGAATCAACTGGTGGCGCGTCTGCAACCTGGTGCCGCGGAGGAGATCCTCAGAACGAAAGTTCTGCGAGTGCTTTTCCAGCAGGGCTTTTTCAAGCTGCATTCGCTGAAATTGGAAATCGAGCGGATGCCGATGGAGCTTCATCTCCCGTATTGGCTGGCCTTTTATGGAAGCAATGGGACAGCAAAATGCCGCGTGATGGACGCAGTGCGGCGGCGTATCGAAGGCGCGAAGGCTTCCTCTTTCTTCGAGGAATGGCTCGCGGCCTGACGACAAATCCAGCGCGCTCCGCCCGGCGCGCGGGCGTATTCTAGTCGTAGCTTCTTCCACCAGTCTCTGCGCGCGGAGGGATAACATGCCACGTCTTGCCAGTGGGACCGCAATCGGCGTGCTCTTCTGCGCGATCAGCAGCCTCAGCGCTGCGGCGACGGGCTGGCAACACCTTGGGAACGTCCAGCGCGTGGAGAAACTTCAGGATGGCGTCGAACTGACCGCCGGTTCCGCGAAAGTACGCATCACTGCTTTTCGTGATGGAGTAATTCGGGTTCGCCTTGCGCCGCAAGGGTCCTTCCCAAAGGATTTTTCCTGGGCGGTGATTGAGGCTCCCGGCCCTCCTGCGATCAGCGTCGAAGATGGAAAGGCCGAGCTGCGCATGACGGTGGGCCGCGTCGTTGTCATCGTTAAGAAGGCGCCTCTGCTGATCACTCTCGCGGACTCGGCAGGCAATGTCCTCCTTGCCGACGAGCCGTCCTTGCCGATGGCTTGGGACGGCACGTACATCCACGCTTGGAAGCGAATGCCTTCCGAGGAGAATTATTACGGTCTTGGCGATAAACCCGGCCCGATGAACCGACGCAATCATGCGTACACGATGTGGAACACAGACTTTTTTGGCTGGCAGGAATCAGACGACCCGATATATAAGACGATTCCGTTTTTCATCGGCCTTAGCAAGGGTACAGCCTACGGCGTCTTCTTCGACAACACTTACCGCAGCAGTTTCGATTTTGGCAAAGAGTCACCCGATTACTTTTCGTTTGGAGCCGAAGGCGGAGAGCTGAACTACTACTTTATCGCTGGCCCAGAACCCAAGAAAATCGTTCAACAATTTGCCGCGCTTGTCGGACGCACCCCGCTTCCCCCGCTCTGGTCGCTCGGTTACCAGCAGAGCCGGTACAGCTACTATCCCGAAGCGCGCGCTCGTGAGGTCGTCCAAACCTTGCGTGAGAAAAAGATTCCCACCGACGTCATTTATTTTGACATCGACTATCAACAGGGCAACGCGCCTTTCACCATTAACCGTGAATATTTCCCGAATTTCGAAAAAATGATTTCGGATTTTCGCGCGCAAGGAATGCGCACCATCCTTATCACAGACTTGCATATCAAAAAGGATCCAGGGCACGGCTATGCGCCGTACGATTCCGGCATCAAAAACGATGTCTTCGTCAAAAGACCGGACGGCTCGGTGTATGTCGGCGTAGTCTGGCCAGGCGACAGCGTCTTTCCGGATTTCACCCTGACGCGAGTACGCGCCTGGTGGGGCGGTCTCTACAAGGATTTCGTGAACATGGGAGTGGCGGGTTTCTGGAATGATATGAACGAGCCATCGACTTTCCAAACTCTTTCCAAAACCATGCCGCTCGACAACGTTCACCGCCTCGATGACGGCACGACCCTCGATCATCGCGCCATCCACAATGTCTTCGGCATGGAAAATGCCCGCGCTACCTACGAAGGCCTTCTTAAACTGCTGCCTGATGAGCGGCCTTTCGTCCTAACACGCGCGGCCTATGCGGGCGCCCAGCGTTATGCAGCAACCTGGACTGGCGACAACAGCGCCACTTGGAACCACATCGGAATGAGCGTTCCGCAAATTATGAATCTCGGGCTTTCTGGTTATTCGCTGGTTGGAGCAGACGTTGGCGGTTTCGCAGGTTCTCCGCCCGTCGATCTTCTGACGCGTTGGTATGAGCTGGGTGTGTTCTACCCGATCTATCGCGATCACGCCGCGAAGGGCACCGCCGATCACGAACCTTGGGCGAGCGGCCCCGAGCAGGAAGCGATCCGCAAGCGCTACATCGAGCTGCGTTACAGACTTCTTCCTTTCATTTACACCGCCATGGAAGAAACCTCGCGCACTGGCGTTCCACTGATGGAGCCTCTTTTTCTTGAGTATCCCGATGAGCAGGCCCTCTATGGCGAGGACCATGAGTTCCTCTTTGGCCGGGATTTCCTCGTCGCGCCTGTCGTTACGGAAAAGGTGGACGCAGAGGACGTTCATCTGCCGCCGGGCGATTGGTACGACTTCTGGACCGCCGAAAAACATTCCTCGAAAGAACAAATCTCATTGCACCCAGCACTTTCGGAAACGCCGCTCTACGTTCGCGCCGGAGCAATTATTCCCATGCAACCCGTTGTGCAAAGCACAAACGAGAAGCCCGATGGTCCACTCGAACTTCGCGTCTATCCTGGGAGCGATTGTCACGGCACGCTTTATCAGGACGACGGGCTCACATTTGCCTATCAAAAAGGCAATTTTCTGCGGGTGAACTTCACATGCCAGCTGTCTCCGGGATCCCTGACTATCACCAGCAACATTGAGAAAAATGCTTACCAGCCGTGGTGGAACAGCACGCAACTCAAAATTTATGGGGCGAATGCGGAGCCGAAAGAAGCACGCATTGGCGATCAAATGACTCACGATTGGCGCTACGACGCTCAGGCCCACTGCATCACGCTCACCATGCCGGACGCTCTCAAAAACTGGAATGTTCGTTTGAGCTTCTGATTGTTCAATCGAGCCGAAAAATGGAAATGGATTGCCCGGGCAAAGCGATGCGGACTTCGCCTCGAAATACGTCCGCCTTTGCTTGCCCAAGCAGCAAAGTAAATCCAGCCGCGCCCTTCGCCGGCGTATCGTCGAAAGGAATCCTCAACTCGCGGGATTCGGCCGAATTGTTGAAGGCCACCATCACGCGCTCTTCTTCTGTTTCGCGCAGAAAAATATAGGACTTGTCGTCAGAGAAAAGGTGCCACAGCTTTCCAGTCTGCATGGCGGGATGTTCGCGCCGCAATCGCAAAAGTGTTTGTACGTAAGAGAAAAGCTCTTGCTGCTCCGCGGTGCGCCCCTCTGCGGAAAATGCGTTTTTCGGATCGCCGAGCCAGCCGCCAGGAAAATCACGCCGGTTGTCCGGGTCTCCACCGCCCGGCATTCCGATTTCATCGCCGTAGTAGAGCTCGGGAATTCCGCGCAACGTTAGAGTTAGTCCAAACGCCAGTTTGGCTTTTTTTACTGAGCCGCCGTCGGTGCCCGCAAATCGAGCCACGTCGTGATTTGCGAAAAATGTCACTAACGTATCGGGATGAACATACAGCGAATCGTGGCTCAACACTCCGGCGATGCGTCCAGTCGGCGCGTTTTGCAAGAGGACATCCCGCAGCGTGAAAGACAATGGAAAATCGAAGAGTGTGTTCACGCCCGAATCGATGCCGTCAAAACGCCTCTGCCCGCCCGCAAAAAATGAGGTGACGCTGGGATCGGGGTGAAAGACTTCACCGATCGTGGTCAAGTAAGGATAGATGCGATGCAGTTCCATGTGCCAAGCCGACCAGAAACTCCGCGAAACATACGGAAAGGTGTCCAGTCGAAATCCATCCAAGCCGGACGTCTCGGCCCACCATATGCTGTTTTGGAGAAGATATTCCGCAACGACGGGATTTTCTGTATTCAAGTCAGGGAGTACGTCGAAGAACCAGCCATCTGTTAAATTTCGCGAAAGCCGCGGCGGTGCATGCGGATCGACCAGCGCTTCGAATGGATCGTTGGCAATCGCCGGTTTGTCTGTCTTTCCGTAGAAGGTACCGTTGATCCCGGCAGTCGTATCCATGTGATGCTGTTGCGTTCCGTGGAACCAGTCCGGCAGCGGCGGCTCGACAACCCATGGATGTTTCGGCCCAACATGGTTCGGCACAAAGTCAAAAAGAATCTTCATGCCTTGCTTGTGCGCCTCCGCGACGAGTTGCTGATAGTCCTGGAGCGTTCCAAGATGCGGATCCACCGCGTACAAATCCACGGCGCCGTAACCGTGATAATCCTGAGCCGCTCCGTTTTTTAGAATGGGCGTGAGCCAAAGGGTCGTCACACCGAGATCCTTCAAATACGGAAGATGCTCGCGGATGCCGCGTAAGTCGCCGCCATGATACGCGCGAGGATTCGAACGATCGTGCGTGCCCCGAGCGTCGGCGGGCTCATCATTCGTAGGGTCGCCATTCGCAAAGCGGTCCGGCATGATGAGATAAATCACATCCTCCCGCGAAAGCCCCTGAAATTTGCCAAGCTTCATCGCACGCGCCGCCAGTGGCAGTTCAAACGAAGTTGCGCCGGTCGGCGTAGTGATGCGGCAAACAGCCGTACCTGATTTTGTCTCGGCCCCGATCTTCATCCAAACAAACAGGTAGTCTCCGCCGGCGGTCGCTTGCGTGCGTTCCACTAAAACACTCGGAAGGTTGCAGGCAACGTGAGTAGCTTCGAGATGATGGCCCGAAAGCAACAACACGACATCTGGCTTTAGGTTGATCCACCACGAAGGAGGTTCAACTTTTGTCACCACAGGTGCGTTGGGATCCGTCTTCGGCGAAGATTCGGTCTGACCGCACAGAGTTGTGGAACTAAACGTGAGAGCCGCCGCGGCTAGGAAACAAATTCGAATTTGGCGCTGAAGGACGGATGGGCGAAGTAAAGAAACGGAGGTCTTCACCGGAGAAGCATAGAAAAAAAGGCGGCGTGGCGCCAGTGTTGTGTCCGTTGGTTTCGGGCGTTTAGCTAGGGCTCAAAGACGAGTTTGGCAAAGCACTCCGGGACATGGAAATTCGGCACGGGCGTTCCCGTCGGCCGCCACGCCGAGTAAAAACGCGGCTCGGACACTCCTTCGACCCGAAAGAAATTAACGCGCCATGTTTTCGTGGGATCGAATTGAGCCGTCAAACTCTTCATCGGCAATGCCAGTTCGGCTATCCAAGTCTTGTTCTGCTCATCGACCTTGGCGCGGCGCCGCAATCCGCTTTGCGGGTCGCGTTTTTCTCCTTGCCCTATATCCAGGTCAATCCAGAGACCGTTTGGGCTCACTTCGATCTCTTTGTACTGCCGCGCACCCAATTCAGGCGGCTGCAAAAAAACTTCAGTGACATCGCGCTCCCAGAGTTGGTCCCGCCGACCATCCGGTTCGGCGTCGGGGAAAACAGTGATGCTGCGATAGCGTGCCAGAAATTTCAAATAAAGGGCATCGGGAGTCCACAACAGCTGTACCTGAGTTTTTCGCTGTGGATCAGCGTTCTTGCCCTGCCAATCACTGCCAAAACGAATCGCCGGTGCGTTGTCCCACGCGGGGGGCACCGGAAATCCTTCCGCATCTAGCCGGCCGGTAAATCGCACGGCGATGGCTGTCTCCGCTTCGCGCGCCGACGATGTTTTTTCTTCCACGACGCCCTGCACCTCACGTGAGCTCAGAAACCCGCAGCCCAGCATACCT
>Ga0210405_10002341_pt1 | contig 19830 bp, 15 predicted proteins | sample IncBWH11MmetaG_FD_155492 | JGI IMG/M metagenome (GOLD analysis project Ga0210405, IMG submission 155492) | Forest soil microbial communities from Barre Woods Harvard Forest LTER site, Petersham, Massachusetts, United States - Inc-BW-H-11-M | ecosystem: Environmental > Terrestrial > Soil >... | reverse complement strand
CACTGGTGATCGCCGATGTGGCTCTTACGGGCATCGATGGTCCTGCCTTCATTACCCTACGCGAGCTTGCCAGCGTCTCCGCCGCCGATGGCGGTCGCGTCCGCGTGTTGTTCCTCATACCGGAACAAGCCAGCGGCCAATACGTTGTCCAACTGGAAGCGGCGCGCCTCCCCTACGTGCTGCGCCCCTACCATCTTCACGATTTTCTCGAAAAAGTCAGCGATCTACTCGTCGAAGTGAAGGCCATTGAAGGTCCCATCCGTCAGGTCCGCCACGAATTCGGCGCCCTGCGCAAGAAGAAAAAACAGGCCGCCCGGTCCAATTCCATGTTCGCCTCGCGCGACTCTTTTTCGTATACCGATGAAGAACTCGCCGAATACGAGAAGCAGGAAAACGAAGCCTCCAATTCCAGGCGCAAGCCCCGCATCAATCTAGGCGATCCCAACCGCTGAAGTTCGACCGCTTTTCTCTTTCTTGCTTCTTTTCTTTCCCTCCCCTGCAAGAAACTCGCATCTCCCCGTTCTACTCCTGCGTCGTGTCCTCGTTGGTTTGCTCTGACCGGAGTGGGATTCACGTCAAGGAGGCTTTATGGAACGCTCGATTTTCGCCGCCCTTATCGGCGGACTTCTCGGCATCACCGCGCTCGGCGGGCTGGCTTTTGTTGGTGCAGCGCCCGGTTCGCCGGCCGCTCCACCGTCTCGGCATGAGGGTGATTGGCGGCTTCTCGATCCCGTCACGTACGAGAACATCTCCGTCTTCCCTGTGGTCAGTTCTTACAGCCAGGATACCAGTCCCTTTCTCACTCTCGAGGAAGGCCTTTTGAGCGGCGAAGTCATCGTCAGCGAGCAGGGTGAGGTTGGACTGGTCCGCAACAGAGATCCACGGTACGTCGGCCCTCCTCAACGCGCCGCGGCGTCCGTCAACCAGCTCCTGTTGGTCAATCGCAGTAAGCGCCCGCTGTTGCTCCTCGCCGGCGAACTGGTCAGCGGTGGCAAGCAGGACCGTGTCATCGGCAAGGACCGCATTGTTCCTGTGGGCGGCCCGCCGCTCCCGCTTGATGTGTTCTGCGTGGAGCATGGTCGCTGGACCGGCAGCTCGCAATTTGCCGCCGCAAATACTATCGTTCACCCAAGCGTCCGCGAAAGCGCCGCCGTTGACCAGGCGCAAACCAAAGTCTGGGACTCCGTACGCAGCGGCACGAACGCCAAGGGAAGTGCGGCTGCTCCGCCCCCTAAAATATCCTCACGGAATCTTCAAGCGGCCATTGCCGGCAATGGCCGCACCGAAGCCTACGAAAAGATTTATGAGTCGCAGGCCGTTGGAGTATCCATCGACGATTTCGTTGACCAGGTGCAGCGCCGGTTCGCGCAAGCCACGTCAGGGCTGAAGAACGAAAGAGTTGTAGGCGTGGTTGTGGCCTACGGTGGCGATGTTGCTTGGAGCGACATCTTTGCTTCCGGCGATCTTTTCGACCACTACTGGCGCAAACTGCTGCGCAGCTATGCGGTCGAAGCCCTAACGCGTCCCTCGTACCGCCAAGCCGCGTCGCGCGACAACGCCAGCGAGTTCTTGCGCCGCTTGAACGGCCGCGAAACCCAGGAAACTGAGCCCGGCGTGTACCGCTGGCGTGAAATCAAGGAAGGTCAGCTCGCCCAAATCGAACTCGACGCATTGCAACCAAAACCCATGACCCTTCACCGTCTGCTCCTACATCGCACCAGTTGACGGATTCCTTGGCACAGCCCTGGGGCACGATTTATCGTGCCCCTACTGTGTCTGTCGCACGACGCCGTGATCGGGCGTCTGTCCAAGCAGTTGCGCGATGGTCATTTTCAAGGTCGGGTGCACCGCTCCCGGCGCGATTTCCGCCAGCGGAACCAGAACGAATCGCCGCAGGTGCATTCGCGGGTGCGGCACCTGCAATTCGGGTGTGTCCATCGTGTCGGATCCATAAAGCAGAATGTCCATATCGATCAACCGCGGGCCTTTGGCCACCAGCTTCTTGCTCCCCATTTGCAATTCGATTCGACGCAGGGCTCGCAACAATTCCAGTGCCGGAACGTCCGTCTCTCCCTCGACGGCACAATTCAAGAACCACGCCTGATCGAGGAAGTCCAGTGGCTCGGTCTCGTAAAAGGACGACACGCGGGTCACGCGTACGCCGGCAGTTTCCAGCGCCGCAACGCCCGCGCGCAAATTCCTTGCCCGGTCGCCCACGTTCGATCCCAACGAGAGATAAACCGTCTTTTCAGCCATGGTTTGCCATCGGTTGGGCCTGCTTCAGGGTGTTCCCCTCGAAACGCTCCATAGACTACCTCGAAACTGTCGCGCAATCCTTTTCGCCCCATTTTGGCGGCCAGCGGGTCTTTTCGCTTTCCCGTGAGGGTTCCCCTGGGCGGGGGGACAGGGGGCGGGCCGTCGAAAAAGTACTATTGACGTGAGCAATTCAGCGGATTAACTTTTATGGGTCTTCCCCCAGGCCCCGGTCCTACTTCCACTGGGAGGTTCTCTATGGCCACAAGCATCGCCCCCAACTCAACAGACGCCGCTGTACTCGCACGATGGGAAAGGCTTCGAAGCCACAAACGCATCATCTCCCGTGTGAAACTGCTAGTGGAATGGGAGCAAGGCGGAGCGAAAGAACACGCGAACGCCGTTACGGTGGACGTAAGTCACTCCGGCTGCTTGGCGGTAGTGGGAGCCGATGTCCCCCTGCACAAGCGTGTCCGGCTGATCCACCCGGAAACCGGCCGAAAGGCGGACGCCGAGGTGGTTTGGCGCAGCCACGAAGCGTGGGACGCCGGTTTCGCGTTGGTTAAGCCCGATGCGACTTTCTGGGGCCTAAAATAGCTGGCGCCACCCCGCTCTGATTCCAATCTACTGAGGCCACTTCTCCTTCGGCAAGCTCTTCTGAATCGTTTCGAGATTCTGAAAACCGTCCTTGATGACGGTCTGTTTGACGTTGCTCTTGGTCACAACCACAGGAGTCAAGACAATCGCGGGGATACTCTTGCTCCCGATCGATATGGCCGCAGTCTGCATGACGCCCTCTCCTTTAGCCAAAGCCACGGCGGCTTCAGCCGCCAGAGTTGCCTGGGAACCGAGCGGCTTGTAAACGGTCATGGTCTGAGTGCCGTCGAGGATGCGAATGATGGCCGCCAGGTCAGCGTCCTGGCCCGAGACGAGAACTTTTCCAGCCAGCTTGTGCTCTTCGAGTGCCTGGATGGCGCCCCCCGCCGTACCGTCATTGGAGGCGACTACGGCGGCAATCCCTCCTTTTGTCGATGCAATGGCCGCGGACATGTGCGCGTAGGCCTCCGACGGGTCCCAGTCCTTGGTCCAAGTGTCGGAGACAATCTTGATGTCCCCCCGGTCCACCAGCGGCCGCAGGACACCCAACTGCGCATCATGCAGAATTTTCGCGTTGCTGTCCGCGGAAGAGCCGCCGATCAGAACGTAGTTTCCCTTGGGCGCCAGCTGCGTAAGCGATGTTGCTTGCAGGTGACCGACCACGGAAGCGTCGACGCCGATAAAGAAGCTGACGTCTGGATCGCGGACCAGGCGCTCGTAGCAGAGCAGCGGCACTTGGCTGGCCTTGGCGGCGGTGACGATGCGCACGGCCTTCTCCGCATCATGAGGCACGAGGACCAGAGCCCTGACGCCGGAAGACAGCAGTTTCTGGGCCTGCTGCAACTGCGATTCATCGTCGCCCTCGGCCGTTTCCACGAGCACTTGCGCGCCCAGCTCGCCCGCCCGCCTCTGGAACTTGTCCAGATCCGTCTGCCAACGTTCGATTTTCAGGGAATCCATGAGAAAACCAATCTTGAGAGAGCCGGGGAATGCTGGTTTGTCCTGTGCTTGAAGAACAGAGAGAGAAAAAAGAAAAATGACTGCCAACAAAACGGGCCGCAAACCTTGCATGCGAAAATTCAGCATGGCCACCTCCGCAGGTATGGGAAACGTAGCATCCCCGGGAACGGCGCACAACGAAATCCGGCCTGGGAGCGTGCAAATGGATACGTTCCGTTTCGGAAACATATTTCCGGCGATACCTGAGGAGTAGGAACGCCCGCTAGGGGTGGCGAAACTATCAGTGGTTTGGCGAGAGCAGGCGGTCGATAGGCGGCGAGATGCGGTTAACGACGTCTCTCACCCAGAAGGCGGCGACCATGCCGGTAAAAACGTCCATGGTGTAGTGCGCCCGCAGGACCAGCACTGCGGCAATCTCGAAAACGATGATCAGCACAGCTGCCGCGGTAAGCCAATGGCGGCGCAGGCGGGAGAGTTCCATGGCGCCGAAAACTGCGATGGCGGTATGCCCGGAGAAGAAAAAGTCGTTGGCCACGTGATAGGTCACGAGAAGCGAAGGGAAACCCGGATAGCGCCAAATCATGTTGGGCGGCGGAGGCAGAGCGCAGATGGCCTGCATCAACTGGCGCAGGGCCATAAGCAGGAACAACCCCAGGAACGGGCGGACGGTTCCTCCGAAAAGCCAGCGCCCAAGGAGGAACAGACCGAGGGCGTCAATAAGCGCTGAGCTTACGATCAGGAGCGCGTTGGCGGCGAAGGTGTTTTGCGCGAAGTAAGCGTTGAGTCCGGCGGTCAGGTTGTGGAGCGCGTCGCCGATGCCGGACGGGGGAGCGGTTCGCGCGCCGATCAGCGATTGGGTCCAGAACCAGAGGGAGAAGACGATACCGGCGAGGAGAATCCGCAGGAGCAAGGCGCGCGGGTTGCTGGAGTGATTCGCTTCCGTCATCGCGCGTTCTGCATCGCCAGCCCTCATTCCGCTATTCGTGGAGCGTCCGTTGCATTTAGCTCCAGCGCCAGTCCACGCGCTTTGCGCAGATCCAGTTTTCCGGTGCCGAGATAGGGAAGATTCTCGATGCGCAGGAACTGGTCCTTCCGCGGTCGCCAGAGCGCGGGCAAATCACTCTTTCCTAGTTTCTGGAGGCATTCTTCCAACTGCGGCTCATCCAGAGTGTGCAGCACGACGAGGCGCTCGCCTTTTTTTTCATCGGGCACCGCAGTGACGACAAAGACCTGTTCCGTGGCCCCGGCGAGTTCCTGCAGGAGATCTTCGACTTTTATGTGCGGCACCATTTCGCCACCAATTTTGCTGAAGCGGCTTAAGCGGTCGGTGATGCGAACGAAGCCGTCTTCGTCCATCCTCGCGACGTCGCCTGTGTTGTACCAGCCGTCGCGGAGGACTTCAGCGGTTTTCTCCGGCTTGTTGAGGTAGCCGCGCATGATGTTGGGGCCGCGGACAAGTAGCAGGCCCGGCTCATCGACGCCCAAAGGCTGCAGCGTCTCGGGGTCCACGATTTTCACGGTCATTCCCGGCAAGGGATGCCCGATGCTGCCGCGCTTAGCCCCTACTTGCCGGAAGGAAGCCGCGCGAAAATCGATGGTGTTCACTGTAACTGCTGGCGAACATTCCGTGCAGCCGTAACCTTCGTGCGGGCGGATACCGAAATGATCCTCGAATGCTTGCGAAATCCGGTCGGGCAATTTTTCCGCGCCGGCCATAACGAAGCGCAAACTTCCAAAATCTTCCGGGGTGCAGCGACGCGTGTAGGCGTTCAGAAAAGTTGGTGTCGCAAGCAGCATGGTGACCGCGTATTTGTTGACGAGCGCGCCGATGACGCGCGAATCCAGCGGATTGGGATTGAAAACGACGCCGATGCCGGTGACGGCGGGCAGACAAAGCGTTCCCGTAAAGCCGAAGGAGTGAAAAAAAGGCAGGATACCCATGATGCGATCGTTGTCGTGCAGCATGAAAACCTGGCTGAGCTGCTCGACATTCGAAGCAATATTGTAGTGCGTGAGGATGACGCCCTTGGGGTCGCCTGTCGAGCCGCTGGAAAAAATAATCGTGGCAATGTCATCCAGCGACGCGGCGCTGTTCGCACCCGCGAATTTGGCGACGAGCTTTGCCGGCAAGAAGCTGGCACCCAGCGCGGCGGCCGCGCGCGCGGCGAATCCGGCTTCTTTAGCGACATCCTCAATGAAAATCGTTTCGCCAGGCGGCTGGATTTTCACCTTTTCCAGAAAGATCCGCGCGGTGACAATCGTTTTCAAGTTGCACTGTTGCGCACAGGAAGCCAGCGTTTCATTCGAAACGGTGTAGTTCAAGTTGACTGGCACCTTGCCCAGCAACATGGCGGCGAAATTCACCAGCGCGCCCGGAACCGACGGCGGCAGCAGAATGCCCACCATTTCCTGGCCATGCCATTGCTTTCTCAAGCGCCGTGCAAGCACGAGAGCTCCCACCAGCGCCGAAAACCAACTCAGCTTCGGCCTCTGCCCATCGGCCATGGCGAAGCGGAAGGGATGCCGCCGAGCCGAATAAATAAATGATTCGGGCAGGGTATGCATGCGCTTCTTGCGGCGGGCAAAGCCTTCCGCTCCAAGGTCCTGCACGGCGCGGCGGACTTCCTGCGCAGACGCCGTCGGGGGCAGTGGCTTTCCAAAAGTGACGCGCACGGGGTAGGGAATTTGCCGCGGAAATTTCCATAGAAAACGGCCACCAGAAAAGCTGAAGATGGAGCCCCACACACCGTCCAGATTCACGGGAATGATGGGCACGTCGACGCCCTTGATGATGCGCTCCATGCCGCGGCGGAAGGGCAGCATCTGGCCAATGCGCGTCATCTGCCCTTCCGGAAAAATGCAAACCACCTCGCCATTCTTCAGCGCGTCCGTGGCCAGTCGCAGGGAATGGATCAATTCGCGTGGGCCTTGATCCGAGGCGATGGGAATCACGCCCATAATCTTGGCGAAAGGTTTTACGAGAGGATGCTCATAAGAGCCCTTGAACATGATGAAGCGGATTGGCCGATCGAGCGAGGCGATGAGCAGGACGGCGTCCGCCATGGAGACATGGTTGGGCGTGAGCAATGCGCCACCGCGCGCCGGCACGTTTTCCCGGCCTACGACGTCCAGCCGGTACAGCGTGTGCGTGGCGAACCACAGAAGCAGGCGCAACAGGGAATCAGGAAGCAGATAGATGACGTACACCGTGGCGCCGAGCGACATGACCGCTGTCCAAATGAAAAAGGACGCGAGCCCCGTGTGCAGATAATGAGTCGCGCCGGAGTAGATGGCGGACGCGGCAATCACCCCGACGAAGGAAAGAAAGTTGGCGAAGGCAATGACGCTGCCTTTGTGGCTTTCCTCGGGACGGTGCTGGATCAGCGCGTTGATCGGAACGACGAAGAATCCGCCTGCAAACCCGAGTGCCCCCAAAAGCAGCAGCACTTGAAGAAAAGTCAATCCGTGCATCGAGATCGCGAATGCAAATGCCGACATGCCGATGGCCCCAAGGGGAATAAGGCCGTACTCGATCTTTCCAGCGGAAAGAAGGCCGGCGGCATAGCTGCCAACGCCAATGCCGATGGCAAGAGCGGCTTGCAAATAACCGCCGCGCGTTTCATCGAGGTGCAAAACCTCGCGCCCGTAAAAAACAATCACAAACTGTAGCAGCGCGCCGAGAAACCAGAAATACGTATTGCCGGCAATGGCGAGATGCAGCACTCGGTCCGGCCGGACGAGCTGAAATTGCTTCCTCAGGTCGCCGAAAACATTGAACCGGAATTTCCTGACGGGGTCGGCCGGAGGAACGCGCGCAATCCCAAAGCTTGCCGCCAAGCCGAACAAAGAGCATGCGCCAAAGATCAGGCCGGCGATCGCTTCGCGTCCATGAAAGTTCTGAGCCAGCAGGGGTCCGATCACCGCGCCGGCAATAATGGCCAGGAATGTCGTGAGTTCCAGGATGCCGTTGGCCCAGGACAGCAATCTGCCCGGCAGAAGCTCAGGGAGCAAACCGTATTTCGAAGGGCCGAAGAAAGCGGCTTGTGTGCTTGCCAGGAAAATCACCGCATAAGCCATGCTTGTGTCGCCCCGCGAAAACGCGTACATGGCGAAAAGCATCGCGCAAACTTCGAAGATCTTTGTGGCGATCGCGACGGTTCGTTTGCTATAGCGGTCGGCGAGGAATCCGCCAGCCATCGAAAACAAGAGAAACGGAAGAGCGAAGAGGTTGCCGATAACAAAAACCAGGAAATCCTTTTGCGACTCCGTGGGATTGGTGCCCAGGATCACGAAGATTACAAAGAATTTCAAGCCATTGTCATTGAACGCGCCCTGGAACTGCGTGGCGATCAGGCTCCAAAAGCCGAGCCGCCACTTTTTTTCGGGCGCGGGGATGAAGAGGCTTTCTTCGGCCGGCATGCACGCTCACCCAAGCGCTGCGATTAGAACGTAAGAAATGCCATTAGTCTAGCAATCCCCATCAGTCCAAAGAGCTTCGCCACTTCCTCCTGCCGAAAACGAGACGCCGACATGACCGGCGCAGCCAGTTCCCATTCGCGATAAGATGACCTCCGCAAAAAAAAAGGGGGGCGGAATGAACGCAGAGGGCGGAACGCAGACGGTTTTGATCACTGGAGCCACGGAAGGATTGGGAAAGGCCGCCGCGCTGCTACTCGCCGAGCGCGGCTACCGCGTATTCGCCGCGGGACGCTCTGCGGAGAAGCGCGCGCAGCTCGATGCTCGCGCGCGCCAGCAGAAGCTTCCTCTCGAATCGCTGGAAATGGACGTGTGTGACAACGGTTCTGTGCAAAGTGCCGTGGCGGCCGTCTATCACAAGTCCGGCGCGATCGACGTGCTGATCAACAACGCGGGGCTTGTCTACGTTGGCGCCGTCGAAGATCTGAGCATGGAAGACTGGCGGCGGCAATTTGAAACAAATTTTTTCGGCGTCCTCCGGGTGACACAAGCCGTCCTTCCCCACATGCGAGAACGCCGCAAAGGGCGCATCCTGATGATGAGTTCAGTCTCTGGCTTCGTGACGCCGCCGACGCAAGGCTCTTACAGCTCCTCGAAACATGCCATCGAAGCGCTCAGCAACGCGTTGCGCCACGAACTTTATCCCTTCGGCATTCACACCATTCTCATTCAACCCGGCTACATCATGACCAACATTCAGAAGACCGCGATGCAATTGACGCAAAACTACCAGGAAAGGTTTAAGACCGGACCCTACGCCAAAATCTACGCGTCCTATTTGGGAAGCGCGACGAGCACTCGGGCACAGTCCAAAACCACCCCGGAGGACTGCGCTCGCATCATGCTGCGAGCCATTGAGGCGCCGCGGCCAAAAGCCCGCTACGGTGTGACCCCGCTGGCGGCATTTGCGAAAATTTCCAAGTGGCTGCTGACCGATCGCGCCGCGGACCGTTTGATTCGCCGGCGCTACGGAATCACAAGCCAACCATAGCCGGCGCAATGCTCACGGATTCGAAATCTGGAAGGAAAGGCTGTTCTCGCGCTGCTCCTGCCACGCCTTTGACCACGCCTCGTGAACCGGGCTCTCCGCGTAGTCCGCGGCGGCTTCGGCGCTGGTGAATTCGATGGCGTAAACGCCGCTGAAATCCTTGATCTGGTTGCGCGAGGTTTTCAGCCACACGTTCCTGATGCCGGGAATTTTTCCAGCCATGTCCTTGATGCCGTTGATGGCGCGTTCCCGGTCGTAATTCGAAACATTGTCCCTGAATTTGTACACCACCACGTGCAACACCGTTTTCGGCTGGCCAAAGCGGTTTTGCACTGGCGCGCTGCGCGCGTGCAGCGTGCCTGCCACGATTCCTGCAACGAACAGCATCGCGCCCGGGACAATCTGCGACGCGCGTTTTCTCGCTGACGTCATCTCTTCCTCCGCAGTAGACTCCCTGCCAGTCTATGCAAGCCATGCAGGGCGAGGCAACTCACACCAACAATGCAACGAGATCGTTCCCCAAATGGTTTGACGCGGCAACGGCAAGGCCGTTACGCTCCAAAGGCAGGCTCATCGGGGGCGGAATGGATTGGTCCGGCGGAGATTCCCAAGAGCAACAGGCGCAACCCGGGGCGTTGCCTACGTTTCCGCGCATCTGGATTGGTTATTTATTGGGCTTCGCCACGCTGATCGCGGAAATAGTTGCGGTCACGCTGCATCCCGAACTCGCCAAAGAGCCGCTACTGATCCCGCCTTTGTACCTGTTTCTGGCGAATTTCATCAGCCTGGTATATTGGCTGGTTTGCGTTTATGAGTATCATGTCGTCTTGGCGCAGGTGACAGCCGGCGCTTATCCCGTCAAGCCGGCGCGCGCGGCGTGGTTCCATCTGATTCCCATCTATGGCTTGTACTGGGTTTATAAGTGGCCGCGGGAGTTGGCCCGCTTTGTGAACAGCCGCCTGCCGGTGCCACTGATGCGGCCTGAGCGAACCGGCCTGGCGGTATTCCTGGCGTTCGCCGTTTTTCTTGTGCTGGACCGCGGTGTGGGCATGATTCTGCTCTTCTGGGCCGCATCACATCTATCGCGCTGTCTTCGTTACGCACTGGCAGCGCGGCCGGCTTCACCCGCGGGCCAACTGCCTTTCTCGTGATCGTTAGCTCCAAGGAGAGTCAATGCAAAGAGGAATACGCTGGATCTTGTCCTTTTGTCTAATCGCTGTCTGTGCGCCAAGAGGACGAACGCAAAGTCCGGACCAAACGAGGCAACTGGCACATGACATTCTAAAGCAGCTCATCGAGATCAACACCACCGACTCCGTCGGCAACGTAACGACGGCTGCCGAAGCGATGGCAAAGCGCCTGCGCGACGCTGGCTTCCCCGAAGTCGACATCAAGATAGCCGGGCCGAAGGAGCGCAAGAAAAATCTCGTGGCGCGTTTTCGCGGAACCGGAAAACGCAAGCCCATCCTGTTCATCGGCCATCTCGACGTCGTCGAAGCGCTCCGTTCTGACTGGACCACCGATCCCTTCGAATTCGTCGAGAAAGACGGCTATTTCTACGGCCGCGGCACCGAAGACATGAAGGAAGGCGACACCATCCTGGTCACGAATTTCATCCGCCTGAAAAAGGAAGGATTCCTGCCGGACCGTGACCTGATTCTCGCGCTGACCGCCGATGAAGAAGGTGGCTCTTCGAACGGCGTGGACTGGCTGCTCCGGGAACACCGCGACTGGGTCGACGCAGAATACTGCATCAACCTCGACGCCGGGGAATTCGAAAAGGACAAGGACAAACGGCTGCTCGCGGGAATTCAAGCCAGCGAAAAAATCTACGTGGACTTTCAATTCGAATCGCTGAACCCGGGCGGGCATAGCTCCGTCCCCAGCCCGGACAACGCCATCTATCACCTGGCCGGCGCACTGGCCCGCCTGCAATCGTTTTCGTTCGCCCTGAACGTCAACGAAATCACCCGCAGCTACTTCGCGCAGAACGCCGCGATGAACAGCGGACAGTTGTCGGCGGACATGAAAATCGTGGCCAAACAGCCGCCGGATGCCGATCCCGCGCAATTTTCTTCGGCGGCACAACGGCTCTCGGCCGTGCCCTATTACAATTCCCTTTTGCACACCACTTGCGTCGCCACCATGCTTTCCGCCGGTCATGCGCCAAACGCGCTTCCACAAACCGCCCGCGCCAACATCAACTGCCGGATTTTTCCAGGCGAAGACCCCGAGGAAGTTCACAAGACCCTCGAGCGTGTGGCCAACGATCCGAAAGTCAAGATCACCGTCGTTCCGCAGCTCACTCCGGACGGCAAGGTGGTGCCCGTCGTGCCCGTGCCGCCGTCGCCGCTGCTCCCGGAAGTGACCCAAGCCCTCAAGAAAGTTTTGCAACTCACCTGGCCGGGCGTTCCTCTCGTCGCCACCATGTCCACCGGCGCCACCGACGGCAAGTACACGCGTATCGCGGGCATACCGACCTATGGAATCTCCTGCATGTTTTTTGACAAGAACGACAATCGCGAGCATGGAAAAGACGAGCGCGTCGGCGTCCAGGATTTTTACGACGGCGTGGAATTCAATTACAAGCTGATGAAAGAGCTCTCCTCGCCGCGTTAGAGAACTTCCCCCAGGAAAATAGAAGCCACCCTGAAAAGGAAAACGGCCCGGAAAAGACATCTTTTCCCCAGGCCGAAATATTCGCAACGGTTAAATTTGCTGACTACGGCTTGCCGGGCGCGGATTCGCCAGGTTTCAGGTCGGCCGGCGAAGCCACGCTAGCCGCAATGGGTTTCGCGGCATCGGCGCCGTAGCGCGTCAGGTATGGCATGAACGGTGTGACTTCGAACGGCATCTTCTCCCGTTCCGCCACCGTGCCCACCGGCTTACTCTTCAGCAGATCCAGCTTGTCGTTCCACGGATCCAGCTTCACACGTCCGCCGATCGGCAGCGCCGCGATCATCTGCGGGTTTTGCTTCGGATCAGCTGCCGCCGCCGACCTGAGGTCGCCGATGACCGGAACGCGGTTCCCGAGGTGCCCGCTGATCAGGTTCGGTATCTCTTTCTCGCGTTTCGAGAGTGCCGTCAGGAACAGCCCCGCATTGCCGAGCTGCGTCTTGTAGGGAGAATTGTTCAGCAACTGCATGGCCTTGACGCTGGCCGCCGTCTCCTCTTCGGGAGTGCGCTGAAACCCGAAGTGGCGGAAGGTATCCTTGTCGTCGATCAACAGTTGATCGAAGAAAGCATAGGTGGAATCGAGCCGGTGACCGAGAACGACGTGGCCGAGCTCGTGCGCCAACATGGTGGCCAGGCTGGCCTCATCGGGAAGCACGTCGATCAAGCCGCGGCTGAGCACGATGGTATGGCCGACAGTGTAGGATTCCAGCGTCGTGGTGGTCATCACGCGGCAGCGAACTTCGGGTTCGACGTCCAGGTTATTGGTGACTTCCAGGTTGTTGATCACTGTCTCGAGAACCTTGTCCACTTCCCCCTTCGGCGCGATCAACCCAATTCTCTCCAGTCGATCGATGACGTTATCTTCCGCCTGGCGGTCCCAGGAACGCTGCGCTTGAATGGGTGTCAGGTCGTTGGCCGTCTTGGTGTCGTCCTGCACTGGCGTCTCCACCAGGATCTTGCTCAATTCCTGTTCCTGGTTGGCGTGCCCGAGGTTATAACCCCACAGCCGCGTCTGCGCTTTGAAATCCAGCTTTTTCGAAAGATTGTAGTGCACGTCCTTTTCTTCGCTATACACGAAGGAAGGTACCCATGTGCCGGGCTGCACGTTAGTGCGCCAGCTGTCGAAGTGAAAATACCAACTGGTGTGCCCGGTGCCGCCGTAAGCGCCGTTAAAGCGCACAATGTTGTAGTCCTGATCTTCCACCCATATACGGCCCAAGAACCGGCCCTTGCCGGACTTCTCTTGCGGGGTCACGTCAAACACCAGGCAGCGCACTTCGCCGAGAAATTCCCGGCGCACGTAGTCAAACTTGTAGTGCTGCTTGTCGAATCCGTTCGTGTCGATGAAGATCATCTGGAGGAAGCCGTCCGGCACGAATTGCAGCGCGAACGAGAAGAAATTGCCGATGGAGCCGAAGATCTTCTTCCCCTTCCCGTTGGTGCTCGTCAAGGAAACCAGCGAGACGCCCTTTGAGAAGTCCGCTCGGCCCAGGAAATACTTGTCGCCCGCGGGCGCGTAACCCAGTTCCTTATCCGGCTTGAGGTTCTGAATGTACGTTTCCACCAGCGGCGAATACTGCTTGATCTGCTGGCTGGCACGGTTTTCGTTGGTGATTACGCGGTCGATGACGTCGCTCATGGTCCGCGCCTGATCGGCCGGTGAGGCGGCCGCCGTGGCGGCCCAAGCGCCCATCCCGCTCAGGATCAGGACGAAAATAGCTGTCGCTACCTTACGCATTTTCTCTCTCCCCTCAATACGCCAAACGGAATTCAATTCGCACGCGCGCCGGGAAATCCACCGCCTGGCCTTCGCGTTTCGCCGGCTTGAACTTGATCTGCTGCGCCGCGCGCGTTGCTGCTTCATCGAGCCCATGGCCCAGACCGCTTACCACCCGGTTTACTTGTACGGTGCCGTTCGCGAGGAATACCATCTCCAGAACGACATCGCCTTCTATTTTCAGCCTACGCCCTTCCGCGGTGTACTCCGGCCGCGGCTTTTCCAAAATGTCAACAGGCGTCGTGGCGCCTTCGCCGGTCGCGGCTTTTTTCTTTGGCGCCTCAGCGGCCGCCACCGTCTGATCCGCGAAGCCGGTGTTTTGCAGCGCGCCGTGCTTGCCGCTGCTCGGCGGAGGATTCGCTATCCCGTTGCCGAAGCCGGTGCTTGCCACCGTTCCCCGGATTCCTTTGTCCCCCCCGGTGCCATTCCCGTATCCCGGTCCACCCGGCAGTGCCGGCGAACCGAGACGATTGACGTTGGTGGCCTTGTTCGGATCGCCCTTGCCGGGGATTCCATTGGGATCTCCGAAGCCACCGGTTTGCACTTTGTTTACGGGCGCCACCACTGTCGCCGGCGCGGCGCTGCCCGAACCAAGATTGCCGACCTTCACGTCGTCCTTCGGACGTTTGGGCTGTTTTACCGGCGCATCGATTTTCACCGGCTCAAACACCGGATTCAGTTCCACGGGCTTCGCTTCCAAGGTCTTTATTTTGGGTGGCTCGGCCTTGGCGGTTAAAAAAACGTGTGTCTGTCTCGGATTCAGCTTTACTGGTTCAGGCACCACGGGCTTTGGTTCCGGGGGCTTCACTTTGGCCTTCACCTTCGGAGGTGGGGGCGGCTCTGGAGCAACCGGGACTAACGTGACCGGCTGCATCAATTCTGTTGGCCTAAGGTTCAGGGCCGTTCTCATCTGGTTTGGGAAGAGCAGCGGAATTATGAGCAGGAAACCGAAGATCGAGAGTTGTACGCCGGCGCTCAACCCGATGCGGTCCCAGCGTCGTTTGGGCTCCGGGAGCAAGGCCAATCGTGCAGCTATCGGTTTCGTGCCAATGGATTTCTTCCAAGCCTGAGGATCGCCAGAACGGCCGCGGTTGGCTTCAAAACCGACGCCCATCGTCGTCTTTCGTGGTGGATCTGCAATCATCGTGGTCATCCGCGTGCCGCCTCGTGAAATTTCCGGCCTGCAAAGAAAAGTGGACTAGGGACGACTGCGCTCCCAAGTCCGCTTGCAGAATAGGAAGTGCGCTCCAGCAGTACGAGAGTACTGACGAGGCTTAGGGAGCCCTAATAGGACTTTCGTACTAGCGACGCGAAGTCGCTAATGCTCCCGCGAGCGCACCATTGCGCACCCTGTTCTAACCCGGCGAGCCAGTTTCAGTTGCGAGTCTGGGGGCGCAACAGCCTATAGGATACCGCAATTCTGGGTGAGGTTGTTCCAGTTTTGAACACCAGTTTCCGCCCGCTGGGTTTATGCTCTAAGATGCGGGATAGCCCTGGTTGCAGGTGGGGGTCGATCAAGGCTTTACCTGTCCAGCTCGGTAGGTAATGACTGAAAACGCTCCAAAACGCGGCAGCGAGCTTCCGTCGATGGATCTTTTCCCCCTGTTGGAACGGCAGGCCTCTCTCCTCGAAGAGCTCTACGTCCAGTCTCAGGCAGGCCGATGGGGAGTTGTGCGGGAACGATTTGCCACCGTGCTCGAACGCAGCGCGAGGAAAGTCTTGCCTCCCGCAACCGTGACCCCGCAAAAGCTCCAGGAATATTTCGGCGCGCTGCATCTTGAGGATCTGGCTCTGGCCACCGCCTGTGCCGAAGGGTGCGAAACTGCCTGGGAGCATTTTTTCACCACGTACCGCGCCTACCTGCGCGCGGCCGCGGCCGCTATACTTCGCCGCAACGCGGGCTCCGCGGAAGCTTGCGACCTGGCGGATTCCCTTTTTGCGGAGTTGTACGGAGTGGCCTGCGGAAAGGGCTCGGAACGTTCGCTCTTCCGTTACTTCCACGGGCGCAGTTCGCTGAAGACCTGGCTGCGCGCCGTCCTTGCCCAGCGGCACATTGATGCCATCCGTGCAGGCCGGCGCTTCGACGAGCTTGTCGAGGACGACGCCGTCGATGGACGCCCGATGACGCTGCTCGGACCACCCGTGCAGACCCGCGATCCGCATCGCGAGCGTTACGTCGCCTTCTTTACCCGCGCCTTGCAAACCGCCCTCGAAGGCCTCGAGCCCCGGGAAAAGGAGCGGCTGCGTCTCTACTACGCCGAAGAAAAAACGCTTGCGGAGATCGGACGTCTGCTCGGCGAGCACGAATCCAGCGTTTCGCGCCATCTGGAACGCGTGCGGCGCGACTTGCGGCAGTCCGTCGAGGAATTCCTTCTCAACGGCATGGCGGCAGCCAACGGTTGCGCCGCCCAGCCGGGCCTCAGCGACGCGGAAATCGCCCTTTGCTTCGAATACAGCGCCGGCGACATCCCCATCGATTTGGAAAAATTGCTGCCGCGGCCAAAATCGACCGGCCCCGCGGCAGGAAAGCGGACACCGTGACCGCGCCTTGCAAGAAAGCGGCGGAATTTCGTTCTAAGGATGGAGAAGCACATGGCGTCTGAGGACCGCGATCGCAGTTTTGACAAAGCGCTGGCGCGCCACCTGCGCTCCGCCGCGCCTGACGGCGGAGCTGCGGCAATGTCCGGAGCCACCGCTTCGCGAAGTGCCGCCTGCGCTGACCCGGAAACGCTCGCTGCTTATCACGAACGGTCTTTGCTTCCGGAGGAAATGAATGCCTGGAAAGAACATATCGTCGGCTGCGCCCACTGCCAGACTATTCTCGCGCAACTGGAAGCCACGGACGAAATTCCGCTGCAAGCCTTTGAAAAAGAGGAAGCAGTCGTGAAGGAACTCGAGCCAATGATGGCCGCGCGAAACCTGGAAGCATTCTCCAAGGCGGCGGCTTCCAGCCAGTACCGGCGGCGCGCAGAAACGACACCACGCAAAAAGTCGCGCCGAGTTCTTCTGCTGAGGGGCGCGCGCTGGCAATGGCTGGCTCCCGCCGGAGCGCTCGCGGCCGGCCTGCTGGTTTGGATTGCGATGCACGAAAACCGGCCGCTGCCTCGTCCCAGTTTGGACCACGTCCAGATCGCGACCAAGCAAGCGCCACCTCCACCCCCGCCGGCGGTTTCGAACGGGGTGCGCGAGGCCTCTTCGTCTCCGAAGGCCGCTCTTTCCAAGAGCCCTTCCGCAGACGATGAAGTAGCCGCCGCGAACGCCCGCGGCGCCTTGGACACCGCCAAATCGCGCGAGAAACAGGATGATCTGGCGCAGGTTTCGCCAGCGCCAATGCTGGCCGATAAAGGCCGCTTGCGAAAGGATGCAGAGAGCCGCTCCGCCGCGGAAGTGTCCTCTGCCCGGGAGGAGATCGATCGCGATGCGAACGTCATTTCGCGTGGTAAGCAAGAAAATGCCGAAGCACAAACGCAGGCGCAAACCGCGAATCTTCAATCGCAGAATCAAGTCAATTCCAATTCTCCAACAATAGGCGGTCCCGCCCCGCTCGGCCAGGCCGTCAACGGCAAAAAAGAGTTGAAGACTGCCCGGGCCGCCGCGGCGCCTGCGCCTCCGGCCAAACCGGTGGCAGGCTATGCCGGCGCAACTTCGATGATGGAAGAAGTCGCCGTCTCCAATCCGCGTTTGATCGCACCCCCAAGTTCGCATGTGCTCTGGCGCGCCGGCCGTGCGGGCAGCATCGATTTCTCGAGCGATGGAGGAGCCTCCTGGTCGCGCCAGACCAGCGGAGTGCTCGTCGATTTGCTCACCGGCTCCGCTCCCTCCGACCAAGTCTGCTGGATCGTCGGCCGCGTGGGCGCCATCCTCCTCACTGCTGATGGCGGCGCGCATTGGAAGGCCGTTTCCTCGCCGCTCGCCGAAGATCTCGGCGGCGTTCGCGCCACCGATGCCCAGCACGCGGTCATTTGGAATGCGCGCGCCACAAAGAGCTTCCAGACCGGTGATGGCGGTTTGACGTGGAGGGCCGTTCCAAGCCCCTGAGCGCGGACTCACCCCGGATTCCCGCCGTGCAAGAAACTCCGCGCCAGTCGTTCTAAAGGAGAGAGCAAATCTCGATCGAGGAGAGAGTGATGAAAACCCCTGGGAATCCTGCAAAGCTTCGCTGGTTCGGGTTGAGTTCGCTGGCCCTGCTAGCCGCCACAGCCATTTTTTACCCGGCCGTGCGAGGTAACAGAGTTTACGCCTCGCAAGAGAAAGATGCGGCCCGTTCGAACGCGGCCGACCAATCCACCAACTTAAATGATCAAGCCGACTTGAACGTCACCGTCTACAACTCCAACATTGCCCTCATTCGCGACGTCCGCAATCTCATGCTTCCCAACGGCGCATTCCGCTTGAAATTCATGGACATCGCCGCGACCGTCAATCCCGCCACCGTTCATTTTCGTTCGTTGAACGATCCTGAAAAACTCGGCGTCATCGAGCAAAACTACGAATACGATCTCCTCGAGCCCGCGAAACTCCTGCACAAGTACGTCGGCAAGGAAGTCACGCTGGTGCGCGCTTTTCAGGAAAACGGCACCACCAAGCACGAAGAGATAAAGGCCACGCTGCTTTCCGACAACAACGGTCCCGTCTGGAAAATCGGCAACGATATCGTTACCGGAATGTTTGCCGAGAGCTATCGCTTCCCCGAAGTTCCCGCGAACCTCTACGAGCGCCCCACGCTGCTGATGTCGCTCGAAAATTCCGGCGCGAAAAAACAGCAGGTCGAAGCCTCTTACCTCGCGAACAATCTGTCCTGGAATGCCGATTACGTTCTGACCGTCGCGCGCGACGATAAGAACGCCGACCTCGACGGCTGGGTCACTGTCGTCAACAACAGCGGCACTGCGTTTCGCAATGCGCGGCTCCAGCTCGTCGCAGGTGAGCTAAACCGCGTGGTTGGGGACGCTGTCCGGTCGAGGATGGAGATAAATGCAGCAGTACCCATGGCAAAAGCCGCTCAACAATTTCAGCAGGAAGCTTTCAGCGAATACCACCTCTATTCCCTCGGCCGCAAGACCTCCGTCGAGGATAAGGAGACCAAGCAGATCAGCCTTCTCCAGGGCAGCGGCGTTCCCGTCGAAAAAATCTTCATGGTCAACGGTCAAAGCTACTACTACCGCAACCAGCAGACTCCCGGCGCCCCGCTGAAAGATCCGGTGATGGTCTATTACAAGTTCAAAAATGAAGAGAAGAACGGCCTCGGCATCCCGCTTCCCGCCGGCAACGTCCGCGTCTATCAGAAGGATTCGAAAGGCGGCATTCTCTTCGCTGGCGAAGACCGCATCGACCACACACCCAAAGATGAAAACGTGAACATCCACATCGGCAACGCTTTCGATGTCGTCGCCGAGCACAAGCAGACCGACTACAAGCGCATCGACACCCACACCTGGGAAATGGAATTCGAAATCACCCTGCGCAATCACAAAGACGGGCCCGTCAGCGTGCAGGTAAACGAACCCATCGGCGGCGATTGGGAGATGCTTTCATCCACCTACAAGTCCACCAAGACAGCAGCGTTCGCAGCACAGTTCATCGTCCCGGTAGCCAAGGACGGCACGTCGGTGCTGAAGTACCGCATCCGCGCCAGGTGGTAAAAAGTCGTTCCCACCGGAAGGCCAGCCTCGGAACTAACATTATTCTGCCTCGGCGACGAAGATCATCTCCGGCGAATCGTCTCGGATCGGCGTCCGGTCAAAGTCGCCAAACTCCGCCGCTACTAGGAACCCGCATCGTGACAGTAAGTGCTCAACCTCGTAGCGGAAGAAATACCGCAGCGGCCAGGCGAAGACCAGCCTCTCCTGGCGGCCACCCGGATGGCTGATGGAAAAAATCATCTCCACGTCGTTTCGCTGTTCCGCGCGATGGAACCCCGCCACTCGCTCGGTGATGCGTACCTGCCGGCCGTCCGCGGTCTTGTACTCCGTAACCAGCGCTTCCCGCATGTGCACCGGATCGTGTATGCGTTCCGCGTCCGTTTGAAACACATCCAGGATCAGCCGCCCACCCGGCGCAAGATGCTTGCGCACGCAGTCCAGGCAATCCATCTGCTGCCGCA
>Ga0210405_10002340_pt1 | contig 19839 bp, 18 predicted proteins | sample IncBWH11MmetaG_FD_155492 | JGI IMG/M metagenome (GOLD analysis project Ga0210405, IMG submission 155492) | Forest soil microbial communities from Barre Woods Harvard Forest LTER site, Petersham, Massachusetts, United States - Inc-BW-H-11-M | ecosystem: Environmental > Terrestrial > Soil >... | reverse complement strand
ATCCGAACGTGATCGGGATTAAGGAATCGAGCGGCGATGTGGAGAAGGTCCGCAAGATGGTGGAAGGAACGCGCCATATCCAGCGTGGCGCTACTGTTACTGAGACGTTTGAGGCGGTGACTCCGCGCATGCTGGCTCCTGCCGCAGCCGGGAATGATGGCGGGGAACTGATTCCAGTGGGAGCGTTGGGCGGCGCTGCTGGGGTCAAACCATCTTCGGCGGCGGTTACGGTGGTCGGGAAAATGAAAACCCGGCAGAAGGAAGTTGGGTTCCAGGTGTTGGTGGGCGCGGCGAACAAGTTGCACGCTTCACTCGATGCAGGTGCCGTGGGAGCGATTCTGGCCTTCGCCTGCGCCGCGCCGACTTCTTGTTACGAGATATATGCAGCATGGAAAGAAGGCGATGCCGAGTTGGCGCGGCTTAAGCAGGAACGCATTGCCCTCGCGGCGCAACGTGTCGTGGGCGAATTAGGTATTCCTGGAGTGAAGTACGGCATGGATTTCAACGGCTACTTCGGAGGCCCCGCGCGCTTGCCGTTGCTACCTCTGACCGGTGAATTGAAGAGCGAAGTGGAGCGGTTGCTGGCGGACATCAGGAACTAAGGAAGACCGGATGTGAAAGCGTCCAAGCCAGCCAGTTTGAAAAGCACTCGCCCGATGCTGCCGCGAGTTTCTGAAGAGATGAAGGCCTGGTCAGCGGCTCTGGCAGCGGAAGGCGAAAGCTGGTCACTGGTTACGACGCGCGCCTTCTTTGGTTTCAGCGCTCTTTATAGGGGAGATAAAATCTTTGCGCTTCTGCCCCGCACTCGCGCGATGCAAAGTCCGAACGCGCTGGCCTTCAAGTTGGAATCTCCATCAGTTCGGATACGCGCCCTTTTGCGGCACGATCCTCGAATTGGTTCAACTCAGATGCAAAAGGCGCGCTGGTTTACCTTTGAGATGTCTTGCGACACCGATCTGCGCGCTGCCCTGGAGTGGCTGAGCCGAGCCTACGAGGCTGCGGGGGCGCCGCGGAAACATAGTTGAGACCTAGTCGCCGCCCATTTTTATTGGCTTTCCCGCACGATTTCTCGTATACTATATTCGAACGAACGTTCGAATCATTCTGTTTAGATAGCCCATGGGAAGTCCGTCCACAGCGGCGAGAGTTCATGCGTCACGGCGCCATCGCTCTGCACCTCCACCGGTCACGCGGTTCGACCGGCGGCTGGCGGAGATCCTCGCCCACGCGACTGGCGTCTTCTGCAAGAAGGGATACGAAGGGGCTTCGATGCGCGACCTGTCGCGCGCCAGCGGCATGTCTCTCGCGGGGCTTTATTACTATTTCGAATCCAAAGAGCGGCTGCTCTTCCTGATTCAGAAGCACACATTCACCACGGTTGTGCGGAGGCTGAAAGAACGGCTTGAGGGCGTAAGCGATCCGGAACAGCAAATTCGCATCTTCATTCTCAATCACCTGGAGTATTTTCTGGCCAACCCAGCAGCGATGAAGGTGCTATCGCACGAGGCCGAGGCGTTGAAAAATGGATTCGCATCCGAAGTTGCCGCCATTAAGCGCGAATACTACAAAATCTGCGTAGGCTTGCTGGATGAACTGAAGCGCGATCACAGGTTGGATTTTTTAACTCGCGTTGCGGTACTGAGCCTGTTCGGCATGATGAATTGGATTTATACCTGGCACAATCCGCGCGTCGATGCCGATGCTGAGCAACTTGCACGAGATATGGGCGATATTTTTCTACGCGGCGTGATGGCGGGCGGAAAGGGGCGGAGGGATGGGCGCTAGGGTAGGTTTATGATGCTTCCCGGCGAAACCAAGGTTCCTCGCTTCGCTCGGAATGACAAGGGGATGAGTGATGACAAGTGGATAAATGCAAGTGGATGAGTGAATGACAAGAGTAAGATTTGAGATATAAGAAGACATTTCAAGGAATATTGATTAAGGAGTGACAAACATGGCGACCACAGTGCAGCCGGCCACCGGCGAGACTACCAAACAGCTTGTCAACTACCGCACCGACGGCGGGGTCGCGGTAATCGAGATGTGCGATCCGCCGGCGAACACGTACACCTACGAGATGAACCGGCAACTGGATGAGGCGATCCTGCGGGCGCGCATGGAGAATGACGTTTACGTCATTTTGCTGACTGGCGCTGGAGACAAGTTTTTCTCGGCGGGGGCGAATATCAAGATGTTGTCGAGCGTCGATCCCACGTTTAAGTACTACTTCTGCCTTCATGCTAACGAAATGCTGCTGCGGTTGGAGCATACGCCCAAGCTGGTGATTGCGGCAATCAACGGGCACTGCGTGGGCGGTGGGTTGGAAATCGCGATGGCGGCCGACATACGCATCGCGCGCAAGGATGCGGGTAAGATCGGGTTGCCGGAAGTAAATTTGGGCGTTCTTCCCGGTACCGGCGGCACGCAGCGCCTCTCGCGGCTGGTGGGTAAGAGCAAGGCGATTGAGTTGATGGTCACGGGCAACACGTTCTCTTTTGAAGAAGCGAAAGAACTTGGCATTGTCAACGACATTTACGAGCGCGATGGCTTTATGGAAAACATGATGGAGTACGCCAAGCAGTTCTGTCCTCCGAATAAGGCTGCCAAGGCCGTTGGCCGCATCAAGCGCGCGGTGCAGACGGGATGGGAGATTCCCATGGAGTCGGCACTGGCCGTCGAACGCGAGAACCAGCAACTACTCTTCCAGAGTGAAGATGCGAAAGAAGGGCTAGCGGCGTATGTGGAGAAGCGGCCCGCGGTGTTCAAGGCGAAGTAGGAAGCGAGCAGTTAGCAGTTAGCCTTGACGCGGCGACGAAAGCTGAATGCAGGCAAGGGCCAAAAGGCTAGCGGCCCAATTGCTAATTCTAGCTGGCAGTTTCGTATGCAGAATTATTGAGGAAATATCGATGCCAGGTAAAGTAGCAAAAATCGGAACGTTCAGTGACTGGGAAGGCATGTTCAACGACTGGCGCAAGGATATAGGTGTTAACACGTCGGACATTGAGGCCTTCCACTTCGACACGCTCTACGGCGCAATCGATACGGACGAAATTGAGTTCGGTTCGTACAAGGGCCGTCGCAAGTGGGAGAATCTGCGCCAGATTCCTACGCAGCAGATGCGCGATGCCTTGATGAACATGATCGTCTACCAGGGCGATACGGAGTTTGCCAGCGTGGAGCAGCAGCGCAACCTGCTCGAAAATGCACCGACGGACTGGGACCGCCGCGCCATCACTCGGGTCATGATCGAGGAAATGCGCCACGGCTGGCAGATGTGCGCCCTGCTGGTGGATCATTTTGGTTACTCAGGCAAAGTTGAAGCGCAGAAAATGCTGGAGCGCCGTGCTTTCGAGAACAAACGATTACTGGGTGCGTTCAATGTCGACGTCGATAACTGGATGGACTTCTTCACCTACACCGACTTTGTTGATCGCGACGGAAAATTTCAGCTGCAAATGCTGAAGTATTCTGCGTTTGCGCCGCTGGGAAGGTCGATGTCCTACATGCTGCGTGAAGAGGCTTTTCACATGGGCACGGGCAACGACGGCCTGCGGCGCATCGTGGAAGCGGGAGTGATTCCGGGCTGGCTGATTCAGAAATATCTCAATAAATGGATTTCGAGCTCTTACGATCTCTTTGGTACTGACCATTCTTCTTCCGCGCACTGGGCTTATGTTTGGGGCGTGAAGGGGCGCTATGACGAACCCAAGAACGCAAACGCGCCGGACCTCGACGATTTGAACGATTACAACCGAAATCTATATCGCGATGAAGTGGCCGGGCTGATCGAGCGATTCAATGGCTACCTGAAGCCGGGGCAACCGAAGCTGTATGCGCCTCATATCAAGTTCAATCGCGAGATTGGGCGCTGGGCTGGGCAGAAATTCCATGCGCAGACGGGCGAAGCTATTGACGATCGCTTCTATCAAGAACACTTGAAGGAATACATGCCCTCGGCGGAAGACAAGAAGCTGTTGCTGGAAATCATCGCGAACGAGAAGAAATGGATTGCTGAGAAGGCCGGGGCACGCGATCCGCTGGCCAGCATCGGCGAGGTGAGGAAGTCGGCGATTAATCTTTAGCGCAAAGTCGTTTTCACCACAGAGGCACAGAGATACAGAGAGAAACATGGCTTCAACGCTCGCGGAATCACAACTCGCCCGGCTTGCGGTTGATCTCAAGCCGCCCGTTGCGCGGATTGTGTTACGTCATGCGCCGTTGAACGTCATCGACATTCCGATGATGGAAGAACTCGCGCATACCCTTGCCGAGATCGAATCCCTGCCAGAGATTTCCGTTATCGTGCTAAGCGGCGAGGGGCCGATGTTTTCGGCGGGCGTCGATGTCGCGGCCCACACTCCTGACAGAGTGGAGGAAATGCTGCTCAAGTTTCACACCGTGATTCGCGCCTTAGTGGCCAGCAAGAGGGTGACGGTCGCTGCTGTGCGTGGGCATTGCCTGGGTGGCGGTGCGGAGTTGGCGATGGTTTGCGACATAGTATATACCTCGGCGACAGCGCAGTGGGGATTTCCAGAAATCAAACTAGGCTGTTATCCGCCGGTGGCGTGTGCGTCACTCGCTGCGTTAGTGGGACATAAGCGGGCCGCGGAATTGATTCTGACTGGGCGGACGATCAGCGGGATGGAGGCGACGACGATGGGGTTGTCGAATCGCGCTGTGCCCGACGAGGAACTCACGACCGCAGTTGAGCAAGTCGTGCGGGAACTGAGCGGGCTGAGTCCGGCAGCGTTGGCGGTGACTAAGAAGGCCATTTACGCATGGGACGCGATGCACTTCGACAAAGGCTTGGCTCGGGCGGAGAAGATTTATCTGGAAGAGTTGATGAAGACAGCGGACGCGCAGGAAGGCATCTGCGCCTTCATGGAAAAGCGTGAGCCGAGATGGGTGGCGAAATAATGCCGGAGCCACTAGCGCAATCGAAGGGGCACCTAGCCTTGGACATGGATTGGAGAACGGCGACAGTGTGCATTGTTGTCTTCGGTTTTTGTCTGCTAGCCACAGGCGCAGGTGCATGGAGGGTCTTGACGGGTGCCCCGGTCGTACTACGGATAACATGGCAGACAGCGTTCCTCTTGTTGGCGAGTGCGTGGTGTGCATTCAAGATTCAGGCTCGAACGGCGCGATTTGCACTCGGTCTGCTTGCGATTTCTTCCGGATCTCGAATCGCCTTGGCGGTTGCGCATGCGTCCGTGCAAACGCAGATTCTAAATGCAGAGATTATGCGGGTGACCGATCTTCTGGTCATGGCTGCTTTCTGCATTTACATAGCATATTGGTTCAGGCATCGGATTAAGTGGGTCCAGCATACGTAGGGTGGAGACGAACCATTGCGGCGACGAAGCATGGACTACGAGATCACACCCGAAGAAGTGAAGGTCAAGCTGGATCAAAGAGAGGCGTTCACGCTGCTCGATGTGCGCGAACCTTGGGAGTTTGAGACGGCGCACATGGCCGGAGCGAAGCTGATCCCCATGGGTGATATTCCGTCGCGCGCCAATCAGGAACTCGATCCTGAAGAACACATCGTGGTGATTTGCCACCATGGCGTGCGCTCGATGAACGTGACCGCGTGGTTGAGGCAGCAGGGATTCGAGAAGGCGCAGTCCATGCGCGGCGGCATCGACGCGTGGTCGCGACGCGTGGATGGAACGGTGCCGACTTACTGAAACCAGCCTACTGAAACCAACCTGAATGATCACCGACTGCCACGTTCATATCTCGCCGCTGGAAATGTTCAAGCCACAGGCGCTCGAGTTGATGAAGCAGAATCGCCCGAACTTTGAGCAGATTGCCGAATTCTGCCATTCGCCCAAGGCATTTCTTAAATATCTCGACGCGTGCGGTGTCGATCGCGCGGTGCTCATCAACTATGTGGCACCCGAGGTGATTGGGTTTACCAATGGGGTGAATCAGTTTATCGCGGACTACGTAAAGGAAGAGCGCAAGAGGTTGATCTCTTGCGGCAGTCTGCATCCCCGCCACACGACCAATGTACTCGCGGATATGGAGCAAATTCTGCGGCTCGGGGTCCGGATGATCAAGATTCATCCGCCGCATCAGCTTTTGTTTCCGAACGACTATTTAAACGGAGTCAAGGAACTGGAAATTATTTATCGCGCGGCCGAGGCCAATGGCGTGCCAGTGATGTTTCACACGGGAACGTCGATCTTTCCTGGAGCGCGGAACAAATACGGCGACCCAATGTATGTCGATGACGTCGCCGTCGATTTCCCCAGGCTGAATATACTGCTGGCACACGGCGGGAGACCACTATGGATGAAGACTGCATTTTTTCTTATCCGGCGCCACGCCAATGTTTATCTCGACATCAGCGGCATTCCGCCGAAGACGTTGCTCAGCTATTTTCCGCGCATCGACGAGATCGCTCACAAAACGTTGTTCGGCACGGATTGGCCGGGACCGGGCGTGCCCGATATTAAGAAGAATCTGGATGACTTTCGCACTTTGCCACTGAGCGAAGAGCTGCAGCAGCAGATTCTGAGCAAGACCGCGCTGAGCATTTGGCCCGCCTAAACACTCTTATATTCCGAGGGTCGTACCGCACTTTCAGGTGTAATTTCCCTTCGCCACGAATCATTGAGCCGGAGCATCTAAAGAAGCGGGTAGAATAGTAGAGATGATGCGGCGGATCTATCTCGACAATAACGCGACCACACCAGTTCTTCCCGAGGTGCTGGAGGCGATGCGGCCGTATTTTGGCGAGAGCTTTGGCAACGCTTCGTCGATTCACCATCACGGACAGGAGACGCGAGCCGCGGTCGAACGATCGCGGGATTCCGTGGCGTCGCTGCTAGGCTGCCAGCCCGCGGAGATTGTCTTTACCAGCGGAGGCACCGAGGGCGACAATTTGGCGATCGCGGGATTGGCCGGCGCGGGCGATCACCTTATTACCTCGAGCGTCGAGCATCATGCCGTGTTGCACACGTCCAAGCATCTGGAGGAAACCGGCTGCGAGGTGACATTTCTGCCAGTGGATGGCCGCGGCTTGGTCGATCCTGACGATGTTCGCCGGGCATTGCGGCCCAACACGAAACTGATTTCGATCATGATGGCGAACAACGAAACCGGCGTGCTTCAGCCCGTCGATGAGATCGGAGAAATTGCCGCGGAGGCCGATATTTATTTCCATACCGATGCGGTGCAGGCGGCGAGCAAAGTTCCGATCGATGTAAAGCAGATTGGGTGTGACGTGCTTTCGATTTCCGGTCACAAAATGCACGCACCGCAGGGAGTTGGCGCGCTTTACGTGCGCCGGGGGACGCACCTGCAGCCTCTGTTTTACGGCGGACGCCATGAACGCTCGCGGCGCGCCGGAACCGAAAATGTTCCGGGGATTGTGGGTCTAGGCAAAGCAGCCGAATTGGCGATGCAGGGCTTCGAGCGCGGTGACGATAAGAAGATGTCTGGGTTGCGCGACCGGCTGGAGCAGGGGATTCTGGCCCAAGTTGATGAGGCCGGCGTGAATGGAGAAGGTGTGCCACGGGTTCCGAACACGGCTGGCATTTATTTCGACCATATCGAGGGCGAGGCGATGGTGATTTCTCTCGATCTCAAGGGGCTTGCGGTTTCGACTGGTGCTGCGTGTTCTTCGGGAGCGATTGAGCCGTCGCACGTGCTCACTGCCATGGGACTTCGATCAGATAGGGCACGGGCCAGCATTCGCTTCAGCCTGGGCAAGCAGAATACCGAAGAAGAGATCGATTTCGCACTAGCGTTGGTACCGGAGACCGTGGCAAGGTTGCGGGAGATTTCGCCGGTGTATAAGAGGGCAGCAATTAGCAGTTAGCAATTGGCACTTAGCGATTGGCTAAAGGCTAATTGCCAGTTGCTAATTGCTCCAAAACGACCATGCCAGATCGAAAGACAATCGCCGTAGCCATGTCGGGCGGTGTGGATTCTTCCACCGTTGCGGCGATGCTGCGCGCGGAGGGGCACAACGTCATCGGGCTGACCATGCAGCTCTGGAACCAGCGCCGGCTGGCCGGTCATGAAGGAATGCCCGAGCAGGTGACGGGACGCTGCTGCTCACTCGACGATGTTTACGATGCGCGCCGTGTGGCGGAGCACATTGGGATTCCTTACTACGTGGTCAATCATGAGGAGCGATTCGAGCGTGACGTGGTGCGTCCTTTCGTCGCGGAATATCTTTCGGGGCGCACGCCAATTCCTTGCAGCCTTTGCAACAACCATTTGAAGTTCGACCAGTTGCTGGTGGTTGCGCAACAGATTGGCGCTGACTCGGTTGCTACGGGGCACTATGCTCGCGTGGAGTATGACGATGGGCGAAGCCGCTGGCTGCTCAAGCGTCCCGCCGACCGGAGCAAGGATCAGACATATTTTCTTTTTGGCCTCACGCAGGAGCAGTTAAGCCGCACGCTCTTTCCTCTCGGTGGAATGACCAAGCCGGAAGTTCGCGAGCTGGCGCGTGAGCACGGCCTGGCTTTGGCGGAGAAGCCGGATTCGCAGGAGATATGTTTTGTGCCGGGCGGCGATTACAAGCGATTTATTGACGCTTATCTTGCAGAGAGTGGCGAAGCGTTGCCGGATACTGCGGGCGAACTGGTGACTGCGAGCGGGGAAGTGATCGGAGCCCACAGTGGCATTCACAACTTTACTGTAGGCCAGCGCAAGGGATTGGGCGTGGCGACTGGGTCGCCGCTCTACGTTATCCAGATTAACGGAGCTGATAAGCAGGTTGTGGTGGGCGGCGATGAGCATCTTTATTCGAGAACGTTGCGCGTACGTCGGGTGAATCTGATCTCAGTTGACGATCTAAGTGAGCCAATGCGTGTGTCGGTGAAGATTCGGCATCGGCATGAGGCTGCGCCTGCATTGCTGGTGAGAGTTGGGGAAGACGAGATTCTTGTTACCTTTGACGAGGCACAGCGGGCGATTACACCTGGGCAGGCTGCGGTCTTCTACGATGGCGATATCGTGGTCGGTGGGGGCTGGATCGTGTAGAAGTCAACTGCGACGGGGCCAAAATTGGGCCACCGCCAGCGCTACAGCGATACCTACCGACACTTCCACAAAGCGATGCAAGGCCACAATCCATGCCGCACGCTGGTGCGCGATCAATAAAATAATGCTGAGTGTAATGGCGGTAAACCGGAAAGCGCCGCTTATTCCAAAAAGTGCGCAGAGCGCTCCACTCAGGAAAATTCCCGCGCCGTACACCACTGCATTGGGCGGGAAAAATGTTGCGATCAACGCTCCCATCGCGGCTCCCAAAGCCGTTCCGGCAAAGCGCTGCCACGCCAAGGTTTTTGGATCGATCGTGGATTCAATGATCACGATGGCCGAAATCGGCGCCCAGTAAAACTCCGGAAGCTTGAGAATGCGGGCCAGGAGCAGAGACACTACCGCTGCAACCGTGGTTCGTGCTGCGTCCATGAGAGTGTTGAATGTCAGCTTATAAGTATTTGCCATGTTCTAAGGGATTGGGATGAGTCAGAGAAGACTGCCGCTATTTTTGTTCGCGTCGAAATGAGTCAAGAAAAGGAGCACCGGCCTTCTTCAGTTTCTGCTCCAGCCTCGCGGTGCAATCGCAGTCGCCGCAGGCCCAGGGTTCGGAGCCGTTTTCGTCACGGCACTTGCGTCGGTTGTGCGCATCTTGCACCCTCGTAAGGTCGAAGTATTTTTCCCAGTAAGGCCGTTCTTCCTGCAGCGGAGTGGGACAATAACAGACTTCCACCCAGCGCACCGTCTGGTCGGGACAAAGCCGCGCTTCACTCATATTGCGCGAGTATTCGCCTTCTGCAACCGAACCCTGGCCGAGGGTTTCATCTTCGATGGCTTGAAGCAGATCGCATTCGCGACCAGGCTTAACGCGGGCTCGAACTAAATAGCGCATGGTGATTCTCCGACGGGAAAATCTTGGGGATAGGAGATTCCGCTAAGCATCAGAAAAGTTGACGACTGCTGGAGTCGTCAGATGAACATCTCGTCCTGCGGGACGGGCCGGCGTGCCTCGCGACTTCCGCCATTGCGGCGACCGCGACTGCCCACAAGAAACTCAATACCAGCGGTGAGTCCCTGAATCAGACCCGAGACCTGGCGTACCGGGGAGACCACGGTCTTGTGAACCATTTCGGAAGTCTCTTCCACCCGGTCGAGGGTACGGGTGAGCAATTCATCGGCGCGAATAATTTGCAAGCGGGAGCGATCCACCGCGTCACTTACCGTGGCATCGACCCGCTCCACTTGCGCGCGCACTGAGTGCGTTGTCTCCGTAAGGTTTTCGGCAATGATGTGCAGCTTGGGTGTGAGTTCTTTCAGCAGTGTTTGAACCGCCTCCAGAGCAGGCAGAGCTTTGGTTTTGACCTCATCGGCCACTGCTTCCATGTGGGCGCTGCTTTTGCGAACTCCCAAATAAAGGAGCAGGAGCACAATTGCCTGCAAAAGTATTGCGATGCCGGTCAGCGCGATGAACAGCGGAATCATATTTTCCATAGACAATTCTCGCTCGCTCCAGCACAAATAAGCCCTCGAAAACAATTCGACGGGTTAGAGGTTTTTCGGCGCGCCGGTTTCGGTTGTAGCTTCCTGATACGCTTGCCGGCCGGCTTCGTAGGCGGCGCGGAATTGATCCTTTTGCTGACTCACCACGTCTTTGCCGCGATCCACCCATTGCGAAGCCTGGTCGCGGGCTTCACGGGCGCGAGTGCGCACGTAATCGCGTCCTTCTTCCGCTCGTGCCCGCAGCACGTCGCGCGTCTCATCGCCAGAGCGAGGCGCGTACAAAACGCCTGCTAATGCGCCTATACCCAACCCCGCCAAAAACCATACAAAACTATTACTTCCATTATTTTCCGACATTTTCGCTACCTCCCGCCTCTCCGTACCGATAATCGGATGGTAGCACCCGTATGCGCGAAATACAATTACGGCAGAATCCCTATATCGACGGACGGAAGACTGGACATTGCGCGGAACCTAGCGGTATTGACGTTCGATACAGAAGGCGCAACCGACCGCCGTAATGGCCAACGACGGTCGGCTCGCGGCGACCTAGGCTTACGGAGTTGCTTTAAATCCATCGTAGTCCGTTGTACTGCTGCCTTGCAGAAAACGGCCGACAATCAGACCGCCATCGTTGATGCCGTCGGCATGTGCTGCGGTGCCGCTGGGGTCGTCAAAAATGTAGTAGTTGCCACCGCTCGAAAAAGCGGCGTGGTAATTGAAATAGAGGTCGTACCAGGTGTACGCAATGGCACCCGACTTGTTGATCGAATGGATAAACGTCTCATACGCGCCAGGAACATTGAGTGTTCTGAAAGTGGTTCCGTTGTAGAGTGCTCCCTCCGAGAGTCCGTTGGCGTCGACCCAGGTGATGGTTACCTCGCCCGCCGCGTTGATACCCCAGCCGTAACCGGAAGTTGATCCTGGAACGTCGAGGGTGGTGTAAGTGGAGCCGTCATAGGTGAAGGCGTGCTCAACGTTGCTGGAATCGATGTAAGCGCCGGCCACTACGCCGGCGTCGGTAATGTTCTCAGCGAATGTGCTGGTCGCACCGGGCACTGCGATGTCGGTGAAAGTTCCAGCGGAATAAAGAAATCCAGTCCACGTCGTGGATGTGGGCTGGTAATATCCAACAACCTCGTTCGCAGTATTTACCCCTTGAGCGGATGTCGTTCCTGCCAGAGCTTTCGGGTCGTCGAGATTGGTTATGGTTTTGCCGACCAAAAGCAAACCATGGAACACCGACGCGGATGTCTCATAAAAGCCGACCAACGATCCAGCATTGTTCACGCCAATAATACTGGTGCTGACGGCTTTGGGTACGGCGACGCTGGACAAGCTTTTGAGCGCAGTTGGCGTGGCAATGATGCCATATTCCACGCCGCCGGTCGGGCCGGGCCCAATGTAGCTTCCGGATAGAACTCCGTTATTATTGACGCCGTTGATATTGAGCAAGTCAATCGTTGCGAACACTCCAGCGATGTCAGTGAAACCGTAGAACTGGTTGGCGCTGTTCTCGTAGTAGCCGACGATTTCTCCGGAATCGTTAATGCCGAGGCATACCGTCTGCAGCGCGCCAGGATAGGCAACCTCTGTGATTGTGCCCGACGAATCTCGATAGAAACCGTGCGAGTTATTGCTCGAATCGAAATACTGCCCGACGATCTGGTCCGCGGTGTTGACTCCATAGGCAAATGTGACGTCGGTGCCGCTTGCGTAGAATTCGGTTACCGTGCCGCCGATGTTGACGTATCCCTCGGCGCCGGCGGTTCCCACGAAATCCCCTGCATTGTTGACGCCGAAAATTGAAGTTGAAACCACGCCCTTATTTACGTCGTATTGCGTGTATTTGGTTCCGTTCAACTTAAACCCGTGATAGAAGCCGTCGGTTCCGAGAAAGTCTCCAACGATCAAATTCGAGTCGTTGATTCCGAAGGCCCGCGTAACATTGTTGGATTTTGGAACCTTGATCAGCGAATATTTTCCACTGGCGTACATATAGCCTTCCGTAGCGCTTGCAGTGGTATAAAGTCCCACCACGGCGCCGCTCGTGTTCAGGCCTTGGCCGAAAGTTGCGGTCGCATTCTTTACAGCTATCTGCGCCACTTTGTAAGCCGTGGGTGGAGTTGCAGCCTGGGTGAGTCCGGAGAAAAGCAGGCACAGAAGCAGAAAGCCGATCTTGCTGGGAACCCGGGGAAATTGTTCGAACGTCATGATGGTTTCTCCCTTGTAGAGTTATCGAGCGAAGTTCCGTCCCACGCGGACCGGCGGGCCATCTGGATGCAGATAATCAGCAACGGAGAGGACCACAAACGGCGGGGTCACGGCAAACAGCGGTGACATTTTGGTATGAGACGAGGGAGACGGTCAAGATGCAAGAACTTGCACACGCTTAAAGGGAATAGGTATCCTCGGCACAGCGTACTAGCCGGCACCGGCTCGCAGCGTCCAGAACCAGGCGATGGTTAACCCAATCATTACGATTGTCGTTCCCCAAGCCACGACGTTGAACAGGCGCGTGTTCACATACTCGCCCATCAAGTCTTTTTTGTTGATCAACAACAGCATGAAGATCAGCACGAAGGGCAACACCACACCATTTACCACTTGTGAGGTTACAGCGATTTTCACTAACGGCAGGCCGGGGATGAGGAGCACAGCTCCGCCTGCGACAATCAGCAGCGTGTAGAGCCAGTAAAAAAATGGAGCCTCGCCGAATTTTTTATCTACGCCCGATTCAAAACCCAGTCCTTCGCATACGGTGTAGGCCGTGGAGAGTGGCAGGATCGAAGCCGCAAATAATGAAGCATTGAACAGCCCAACGGCAAAAAGAATATAAGCGTACTGTCCGGCCAGCGGTTTGAGCGCCTGAGCCGCGTCAGCGGCGTATTTGATGTCGCGGTAGCCGTGCACATATAACGTTGCGGCGCAGGCTACGATAATGAACCAGGCCACAACGTCGGTAAAAATGCAGCCGGCAATCACGTCTAGGCGCGAATCTTTCAATCCTCGCCGGGTAACGCCTTTCTCGACAATCGAGGCCTGAAGATAGAATTGCATCCATGGCGCGATGGTGGTTCCGACCACTCCGATTACCATGAAGAGATAAGCCTGCTGACGAAACGCGGCTAGCGCGGGCGGCTTAAACGTGGCAATGGTCGCATCCTTCCACAGGGGATGGGCGAGCACACCGGCAAAGATGTAAGTGATGTAAAAAAACGACGCAGCCAGGAAGACTTTTTCGACGCTTTTATACTGACCTTTTACTACGATCAGCCACACAATGACGGCACACACTGGTACCGTGATATAGCGCGAGAGGCCGAATAGCTCCAGACTGGTGGCGATTCCAATAAATTCCGTAATCACGTTGCCGAAGTTGGTGATCAGAATCCCCAGCATCATCAGAAAAGTGATGCGGAAGCCGAATTCTTCGCGGATGAGATCGCTCAAACCTTTGCCGGTTACGGCACCCATGCGGGCGCTCATCTCCTGCACCACGATCAGCGCCAGCGTGACGGGGATCATGGTCCACAGCAGAAGAAATCCGTATTGCGCCCCGGCTTGCGAATAGGTGAGGATGCCGCCGGCGTCGTTGTCGACGTTCGCCGTGATAATCCCCGGCCCAACTACCGCCAGGAACAGCAGAATCCGGCCTTTCGAGCGTTTCAGAAGTTTCATGAGCACATTTCGCAAACATATAAATGGAGCGACTACAAATGCGAGCGACGCCACAGCATAAATGCATTGCGGGACTCTGGACAAACGAAAAAGCATTGAATCAAGAGAAAATTGAGTTGTGGGGATGATTGTGGGAAGGGACAATGGTGAGGAACAGCAGTAGTCAACGTTTAAAAATGAGGTACTCGACAGAGCGACGAGCGTTCAAGCCTCCCGGCAGTTTAAGATGGTTCCAGGCCTGAATTTATACGAATGAGCAAGAACTCCGCGCGGACTCTCTACTTCTTGATTGCCATGATCGTGGTCGTGCTCGATCGCTGGACGAAGCACGTGGTCGCACGACAGATTTCTCTCTACGCTCACATCCAGGTGATCCCGGGGTTTTTTCGCCTTACGCACACGGAAAACACCGGCGCGGCCTTCAGCATGTTTGCCGACTCGCCCTCGCCGTGGAAGACGGCCATGCTGGTGACGTTTTCGGTAATTGCGTTAGTCGTGGTCTCGGTTCTGCTCTGGAAAAACAGCCCTACTCATATCGTCACGGGGATTGGCTTGTCGCTGATTATGGGCGGAGCGATAGGAAATCTCTGGGATCGCCTGAGGAGCGGGCGGGTGGTGGATTTTCTCTTGTTCTATGTGAAGCGGTATGAGTGGCCGGTATTCAATCTGGCGGACAGTGCGATTGTGGTGGGCGCGGGGCTGCTCATCCTGGAGATATTGTTCTCCCGAGCCCACCACGGCCACGAACTCAACTAGAGGAGATGTCTATAGCGGCGGGATAAACCGAAGAGACCCGCCAAGGTGCTCCAGTCGCCGATGGGATCGATGGGCTGGCCAGCCCGATAAGCGCTAACCTAAAGCTTTGTCCGTTTACGGTGCGCTAACTTCCTCGAAGCCCGTTTCTGGATAGTTCCGGTTTGTCGACCACTCACGGAGGACCACGTAAATATTGTGTCTGGTATCCGAGGTTTTGCCGAGTCTGCGTCTCGCTCTTCCAGCGTTAGTGTTTTTCGAGTATTGTTCTGATCTCCTTATGCCAAATAAGATGTCCGCCATTCAGCGGTTCATTCTTAATATTTCCGGAGATGCCGACCTCCTGATTCGTGGGGGTGATCGTTGAAAAGAGGTGCGAGTGAGCAGCGCAGTATGTCGCCCGGCCGCGAGGTTCGTTCTCTTGGTCTTTCTGTTGCCTATGTCTTTGTACGGGCAGCAACTGGCAACGTTGAACATCACCGTGGCAGACCCCTCGGGAAGCGCCGTCCCCGAGGCACGCATCACGCTGCGAAACATGGCCACCGGGGCAAAACGGGCGGTCCTCTCCAGCGGAACTGGGATCGCCGTGGTACCCGCTCTTTGGGCAGGGAGCTACCAACTAACAGTCGAATCCGATGCGTTCGCTTCTTATGAGGTGGCGCTCACCTTGGCTGTCGGACAAATTGCATCCTTGCCCGTGTCTCTGAAGATCAAGACCGCACGCGAGACTGTGGAAGTCCACGAAATGCCCACGGGCATCGACACGCAGAGGGCCGAAATAAGCCAGGTCATTGAGACAGCGAAGATTTCCGACCTTCCCATCGCGGGCCGTGATTTTATCGACTTCGTGCTGCTAACGCCGACCGCCAACGTCGGCCGCAATACCGCCGTGGGGGCGCAATCCCCCTTTCAGGAGACCGTTTTAGAGCTAAGCTTCGGCGGACTGCGCGAGACCCACAGTACTTTCTATGGCCTCGATGGCATGGATTACACGACCAGTGTTTCTGGCGTCCAACGTGCCAGCCCGTCGCAAGACTGGGTGTCAGAATTCCGAGTAGCGGATGGCCCGATCACCGCAGACAACGGACGCAATTTGGGTTCTGTCGTGAACACGGTGACCAAGTCCGGAAGCAACGACGTGCATGGATCGACGTACGAGTTTTTCCGGAACAATGCGTTGGATGCGAAGAATCTGCTGTCGGCGCCCAGCTTCAACACTCTCCGCTTCAACCAATTTGGCGCCAACGTTGGAGGCCCGATCCGGCTCAACAAAGTCTTTTACTTTTTGGGCTACGAAGGGCAGCGCCGGGCTGAGTCACCGATCTATTCGTCGTTCATTCTGCATTGCACGGATACTTCCGGATGTCTCGGGCCGGGAACGCCCAGCATCAACCAGGTCAAGGAAACTCTTGGCTTACAGCCCGAAGATCTTGGATCCATTCTCCAGATTCAGGATTACGACAAGGGCTTTGGGAAGTTGACCGACATTCTCAGAGACGGCTCCGTTCTCACCTTCGGATACCTGTTCACCGATGAACGAAACCAGCACATACCGGGCGCCCCGCCGGGACAAGGATTACCGTCGTTTTATCGAAACAATCCCGTCCACGATCAGACTCTCTACGCGAACTTCCTGCATGTGTTCGGCACGCACTGGACTTCGGAGAGCATTCTCAACTTCGGACGGAGAACTTTCCATCTCGACCCTGTCGGAGCAGGATTGGAACCGGCGCTCCTTGTGGCGGACCTCTTTGACTCTGGGGGGATCCAAGGCGGTGTACACCAGTACAAGGACCAGCATTTCCAGGCTGCCGAAAATATCACGTACGTTCGCGGCAAGCATTCAGTGAAATTCGGCGGGGATCTCGAGCCGGTTTGGATTGGCGCGCAAACGGATTTTTTTGTTCCTGGAGCCGGCATCTTCACCCCGCAAAGCTTCTTTGGCGCCGCGCCCTTTAACGCGCCAGCGTTCGGCCCCGGCACTCCCGTAGAGTTTCTCTTCCTGCAACCGCGATCATATTTTGGTCAACAGATCCCGCCGCGAACATTGCCTTTCACAACAGGGCTCTTCGAGGGACCAGCGGCCGCTACTTTTGCCGACAGCACCAACCTTGCCTTTTTGCATAAGTTGGCCGGGATCTATGTGCAGGACCAGTGGAAGCCGAACGCGAACCTTGCGCTCACGCTCGGTCTGCGTTACGACATCGATTTTTTCCCGTCGGCCACCGCCATCCGGCTCAACGGGAGGATGCACCCCACAAACTATGGGAACGTGCAGCCGCGCGCTGGCTTGGCCTATTCCTTCCGGCAGGGAAAAGGCGTGGTCCGCGCAGGATTCGGCTTGTTCACCGGACCTTTCGACTACAGCGACGTTATGGTGTCCTGGCAGGGCGCGTCAGCCTTTACGTACATGAACCAGCCGATCCTGCCGGAATTTGCCAATCCAAGCAGCAGTCTGGTTGGACTTGGACCCTCCGGGATTGTGGGTGTGAACGGCCCAGTTCTTGCCAGCCAGGCTTTTACCACGTTCACCCACACGGGTGTTTATCCCGCACCCAGTGCATTGCTCCAGTTTCCGCTGGGGTATGCGCCGCGCAAGTTTCCAAATGCATACGCAGAACAAGCCAACCTCGAAATTGAGAACGAGGTGACAAAGGGACTCTTCGTCACCGCCGGATACCAATTCGTGCACGCCCTCAAGATGCCTCTCTATCTCAGCATCAATGGCGTCCCGAGCGGCACGACTGCTTCCGGCGTCCAGGCTTTCACCACCGCCGATCCCAATTTCGGATTTACATTGATGGCTTCGCCATCGGCCTATTCCATTTACCACGCGGGAACGCTGAGCGTGCGCAAGCCCTTTGCCCATCACTACAGCATCCTGGGAAATTACACGTTCTCGAAGTCTATCGATCTGGCCACAGACGTTCAACTCACAGACAGCCCGATGGACTATTTGAATCCGCAACTCGACCGCGCCTTGGGGGACAATGATGTTCGCCATCGGTTCGTGCTGGCCCTGTTGGGAGAATCCCCTAGCTCCTGGAATCCCACGCTACGGAACTTCAAGGTCGCAATGCTGAATACCCTGCAAAGCCCCCGCTACTATTCGGTATTTGCGGGCTTCGACGTGAATGGCGACGGGTTCCCGTTTTCCGATCGTGTCGGTACCCTCGGCCGCAACACCTACCGCGGTGATCCGTCGTACACAACCGATGTTCGTGCTCAGCGAATCTTTCAACTAGGCGAGCGCCTTAAAGTGGAGGCGAGCGCTGAAGTCTTCAACCTTTTCAACCGGCCAAACGTCAACGGAATCGATACCGTCTATGGTTCCGACGTTTTCTTAGGACCGGTCCCACGGAGATTTGGAGATGGCATCGGTAGTCCTGCGAATCCCACGTTCGGGACGCCAAGCTTCGTCGCGCCGGCGCGGGAGGTTCAGTTGGCCCTACGCCTGAAGTTCTAGTTCAAACCAGAGTCCGGTACTCTGCACACTGAATCAGCTCCCAACCGTTGATAAATCGCCCATAACAATCATTGGCCCGGACTTGCCCACAGAGGCCGCTCTGGCAGCCACGCGGGCCAGAAGCCGGTTTCTGGGAAGTCTGACGGCTCGGAACAAGTGCGGCCTTAAGTGAGCGCATATGAGGCCAGCCCCAAGAATTAGCGGCGTCCTAAATTGGGCGGGTGGTGGTGGATTTTTCTTCTGTTCTATGTGAAGCGGTATGAGTGGCCGGTATTTAATCTGGCGGACAGTGCGATTGTGGTGGGAGCGGGGCTCCTCATCCTTGAGATATTGTTCTCGCGGTCCCCACCACGGCCACGAACTCAGCTTGAGGAGCTTTCTATAGCGGCGGCGGGATGAACCGCAGAGGACCGCCAAGATGCTGCAATCGTTGATGGGATCGATGGGCTGCGGCCAGCCCGATAAGCGCTAACCTAAAGCTTTGTCTGTTTTGGGGTGTGCTAACTTCCAAGAAGCCCGCACCACGGGGCCAACATGCTTCAGTCGGTTGAACCGACGGCGACCTAGTAATCGCTACCTTTCCTCGCCACTCGAAGAGGACTATTATGCTGGCTATGCCACGCGTAATGACAGTGGTTGTCGCCGGATCTTCGGCATTGCTTGGTCTGTGGACTGCCTGGCAGTTTCGTTCCTCGGCGCGCCGAGTTCAGGCATTGGTTGCGATCGTTGCGCTGATTCTTTACTTAGTATTGCTGCACTTTGCCTTTGGTTTTCCTTCGCTCCCAACTGACTTTGCCAAGGGTCCTGAGACAGATGTGCGCCCGCTGGTTTTGGCCTTGTTCGTATGCATGCTCCTGGGGATGGGCGCAGAGTATCTATATCACTATCTGGATGCGAAGTCGGAGCAAAGGAAATTCGACTGGGGAAGCTTCTTGAAACCATTCCTTGTGTCGCCGTTGGTCTTCGTGCCTCTCGCTGCATCACTCCAGTCTGCAAACGTCAACTTGTCTAGCTTCAACATCCCCCTCTTGATGCTCTATCTTGTAGCATTCGAGAATGGCTTCTTGTGGCGGGGATATTTCGCGCGCAAGCTAGCGCAATCGCACGGAGGCTAACAAGACCAGCCAGAAGTATGCCGAAGTACTCAATGAAAGTCTCGTTGGCTTTAGTATTGATCGTCGTGGCCCCGGCGCTTGCGGCCAGTCCGGTCGGAGTGACCAAGAAGCCCGTATCCGGTCACCCCAATATCACACTCTACGAGCGATCGTCCACACAGCCGCTACCATCTTTTTGGGATTCGTTCTTCCAGCTCTTTCGGATTCCAAGCGGCACGAGTGTCGTACTGCCGTTCCAGCGCAGCGTGGCCGTCCTCATCCGCATTGGCCACTACCAGTTCATCACGCCCAGGCTGGAGTACGTTTCGACCGACGTGGAGA
>Ga0210405_10002339_pt1 | contig 19841 bp, 13 predicted proteins | sample IncBWH11MmetaG_FD_155492 | JGI IMG/M metagenome (GOLD analysis project Ga0210405, IMG submission 155492) | Forest soil microbial communities from Barre Woods Harvard Forest LTER site, Petersham, Massachusetts, United States - Inc-BW-H-11-M | ecosystem: Environmental > Terrestrial > Soil >... | reverse complement strand
ATACTGAAAAAAGGCGAAGAGCTCGGGTGCGAGTGAAGGGGCAAGCGCTCCCGCCGCAAGAAATTTTAAGGCATCACGCCGTTGCATAGAACCTCCCAGTACGCTTTCTTACGATTTATCATCCTTCGAGAATTTCTTTGCGAACGTTTTTTAAAACGTAGGCGGCGCGTTCGACGCCTACTTCGCCTGTAAGGATCGGGTCTTCATTCTCAATACTGAGGATGCCTTCATACCCGACGTCCATGTATGCCTGAACGACGGACTTCCACAAACTCGCGCTGTGCCCATAGCCGACGGCGCGGAAGGTCTCCGAAGCATTGCCGAGATCGCTGGTGTCGAAAGCAAAATTCAGAACGCCGTACTTCGCCTCATTCTCCGGAAAGAATACAGTGTCCTTCATGTGCGCGTGAAAGAGCATGCTCTGCTTGCCCAAGAAGTGAATCACTTCGACGGGATCGCAGCCTTGCCAAAAGAGATGGCTCAAGTCGCAGTTTGCGCCGATCTCCTCACCAACGGCTTCGCGTAGTTTGAGAAGTGTCCGCGGATTATAAACAACAAAGTTGGGATGCATTTCGAGCGCGATGCGATGTATACCGTGCTCGCGGGCGAATTTCGCCGCTTCCTTCCAATAGGGAATGACCTTTTCTTTCCACTGCCAGTCCTGCATTTGCGCGTACTCGGGCGGCCACCGATAGGTGATCCAGTTTGGCTGCGCATCCGTCGCCGTGCCGCCAGGGCACCCGGAAAAGCCGACGATAACTTTCACTCCCAGGCGCTCGGCGAGAAGGACTGTTCTGCGAAAGCTTTCTTTATCGCGCTCGGCGTGCTTTTCGTCGGGATGAATGGGATTGCCGTGGCAGCTCAGCGTTGCCACATGAATCCCGCGATCCTCAAACTTTTTCTGCCACGCTTTGGCTTTGGCAGGGTCGGCAAGAAGGTCGGCGACCGGGCAATGATTCGTCCCAGGATAGCCGCCCGTGCCGATCTCCATTGCTTCGAGCCCAAGGGCGCTCACCTTATCGAGCATCTCGTCCAGGGAAAACTTCTCGTAGACCGGATCGAAGACGCCGATGGGAATTTTGCGCTTGGCCGAGGCGGAAGCCGTCGATTGTTTCTTCGGCGCGGGAGCCGCACCGGCAATGGAGTCCCTCATATTGGCTCCTCCAGGAACGGCGGCAGCCAACAGACCTCCGCAGGTCGCTGCGAGAAATCGCCTGCGGTCAACCGATTTACCTTCGTGCGAACCTTCCATGCTCAACCCCCCCCAGAAATATACTTCTTGCGCCAGCCAATCGCGACCCGCGGCATTATACGCCTCCTGAGCGGAAGAGGTAGTCACAAAATCGTTTTTTAAAGGGACGAATGATAGAAAATCGGCTGTGAAGAAGAAGAGCAAATACTCCCTTGGCTCGCGGGACCGCATACGTACTCTAATTTTGGCCCTAGGACTTCTTGCGGCCCAGTGCGTCCAGCGGTGGGATAGAAACAGCGGTTGTCACCACGCGGTCGGGCGGCATCTTTCGATTTTGAATCGCGTCGAAGAGCATTTCAATCGCCTGGCCGGCGTTAGGAGGAACAAAGATAGTGGCGGCAAGCAATCCGCTGCGCACCCATGCTTGGCCCGTCTTCGGCAGGCCATCGCAGCCTGTGAACGGTAACTTGAGCCACCTCTCGCGCTCGTCCTCGTTGGTCAATTCCTTGAAAGCATCCCGCGCGCCCATGGCCATGGAATCATCTTGTGCGGAAATGAGGTCGATGGCGGCTCGCTGAGAGGTCGTCAGCTTGAGCCAGGAGCGGACCGAGCGTTGTGCACTCTCCTGAGTCCACTGGGCCTTGAGCATCGTGACCTGTACGCTTGGTGGCTTGATTTCCTGCATGCCTGCGGTGCGGTCTTTGGCTGCGGAATTCTCCGAAGGTCCCTGGATATAGAGCACGGAACCTCCGCCTCGCAGCAGGGCGGCCATCTGACGTCCTTGGATGCGGCCGATTTCTACATGGTCGGAACTGATGGCGAATAACGGCGCCGTCGAGGTCTTGCGCAATTCTTCGATATAGCTCGCGTCGCGATTCAGAATTACCCAGCCGATTCCGGCGCTGACCGCTGCCTTCGCCACTTGAGGCAACGCGGTGCCGCCGACGGGTTCAAAAATGATGGCGTCCGGGCGTAGTTCCTTTGGCGCCTGAACGGCCTTCAAGATTTGCGTGCTTTGGTTGATGGCGTCGTTTTGCGCGTGGATGATTTGGACGTCAACGCCTGTTTTGCGCGCGGCCTGCTCGGCGGATTCCGACTGTTCGATTTGGTAGTCGTTATCGTCGGTAGTAAGAGAAACCACGAATTTAAGTTTTTTCATTCTTCTCTCAATATAGGATGTTTCTATTCCAACATAAAGTTGCTCGCTAATGCGCCGAAGCCTGCCGGATTGGTGCTTAGCCTGCCACTCTTTGAACTGTGATTACTTTCCTGGAAGCGATCACTCAGCAGCTAGCGCTTTGCAAAGTCATCGAGCGCCGCGCTCAAGCGTTCGAGGCCAGCTCGCAGTCCTGCCGTATCGCCGCCAATGCCGATGCGGAAATGTTGGGGCATTTCAAAGAATGTACCCGGAACGACCGTCGTTTCGTATCTTTCGCGCAACAACTTGAAGAATGTTTCCGGGTCGCCGTGGATGAGACGTGGGAAAAACACTGTGCCTGCCAGTGGGCGGAAACATTCGAGATCGCGGCGCGAATCGAGAAATCTATCGATCAACGCGCGATTTGCGGTCAGGAGCGCCCGCGCTCGCTCGCGAAAGTTTTCCAGATGATCGAACGCGATTACGGACATCCGTTCGGCGGCGTGCGCTGCCACTGCTCCGTACAAATCGTTGAGAAGCCACATGCGCTTGGCCAGTACGGGGGAGGCGAGCACCCAGCCGCAACGGAGCCCGCTCAATCCGTAGCCTTTCGTCAGGCTGCTGGTGACGACAAAGGGGTTGTCATTTCCAGGCGCAATGGCTTGGCCGATCGGAAAACAGAATGGGGCGCCTCTGTCGAAGAGCATTTCGAGATAGACCTCATCCACCAATACGCGTGCGCCAACGTGACGTGCTATTTCGCCAATCTCCTGGAGCGTTGCTTCTGACATCAGCGCCCCGCCCGGATTATGCAGATTGCTCAAGACAATCAGGCGCGTTTCGCTGGTGATCGTCTTCTCGATCTCCGCTGGTTCCAATGCGAATCCTGTTTCAAAGCGGCGAGGGATTCGCTTAACACGCGCTCCAAGATATTCCGCAACGTCCAGAAGTGGCCCATAGACGGGCTGCTCGATCAGCACCTCATCACCCGGTTCCAGCACAGCGGCCATCGCCAAATGATTCGCCATCGACGTCCCTGTTGCCGCAACCACGCACTCCTCCGGCACCCTGTTGTGACGCGCGAGCCGCGCCCGCAGTGGCTCGTAGCCGTAAGCGCCGGGAGCAGTGATTTCCAGCTGTTCCAGGCGCACCGGAAACTCGGACAAGGGAACGCTCATCAGACCGCTCGTCGCCAGATTAAATCGTGCATGCGAACGGGTTTTCGCCCATTCCATGTACACCGAACGCTTTGTTCGTTGCGAACCGCTCATGTTTCTGTGACTCCCTTGTTTTTCGCGCGCCACAAATAGTATGCGGGCAAACCGGCGATCGCGATGGCCAGGCCGATGAGCGAGCGTTTGGGATCGTGCGCGAACGTGCTCACCACGACGATCCACTCCGCGGCGATGAACAGTAAAGTCGTCCACGGATGGCCCGGCACGTGGTAACCAACTGCGGACGAGCCTTCGGCCGTTGCGCGGCGCCGCAACACGAACAAACACGCTGCCGTCAACCCGAAGAACAGGGAGTCCATCGCTACGACGTAGTTGACCACTTGCGAGTACGTTCCCGTAAGCGCGATAACGATGGCCCAGACGCCTTGCAGCAGAATCGCGACTACCGGTACGTGTGTCCGCGGATCGATCCAAGCCACGCTGCGAAAGAAGATGCGGTCTTCAGCCATCGCGAAATAAACGCGTGGTGCGGTCAGCATGGATTGTCCAAGGAACCCGAACGCCGAGAACGCAATTCCCGCGGCGATCCAACTACCGCCGTGCGGGCCGAGCAGCATGCGCATGACGGAAGAGGCAGGCGTCATCGTGGAGGCAAGTCCGGCTGGCCCGAGGGCACGCACATAGACAAAATTCACCGAGGTGTACACCGCGATCACGCCGATCACTCCCAGCACCAGCCCGCGGGGAAGAGTTTTCCGCGGGTCGCGCACTTCGCCGCCCAAAAAGCTTGATGTCTGCCATCCTCCGTAAGCGAACAAGACGGGCGTCATGGCGGCTCCGAAGGTGAAGATGAGGCTCATAGACACCGGCTGGTCCAGAACTGGGTGCCATGAAAGTTGCGACGGTCCGCCGCGAACAAAGCTGAAGATCTCGAGCATTCCTATGGCCGCAATCGCCGCCAGAGTCATCGCCGATTGCACTCGACTGCCCGCGCGAACCCCCAAGCAGTTGATCACCGTGAGCAGCGCGAGCGCGGATGCTGCGACAAGCGAAGCGCTGAAGTGCCACTGCGTTAGCTCCAAAAAATATCGGGCAAAGGTAACTGCAACCGCGGCCATGCCGCCCGTCTGGATCACCAGCAGAAGCACCCAGCCGTAGAGAAACGCCACGGCTGGATGAAGCGCCTCGCGCAAATAGGCGTATTGACCGCCAACGACAGGGAGGCGGGCGGCCAACTCTGCGTAGATGAAGCCGCCGAGCAGAGCAATAAGGCCACCAGCGATCCACGCGCTCAGGATCAGCGCGGAAGTGTGAACTCGGCCTGCAACCAAGTAAGGATTGATGAAAATCCCCGCGCCGATGATCCCGCCCATGACGGCCATGGTCGTGCCAAACAACCCAAGCTGTCGGGCGAGTCCGGCTCCTTGGTCAGCTTGTTTGCCGGGGTTTTCGGTCATTTTCATCGAATCTGGCTTGTGCTTCACGCCGCGGAGCTCCCCCTCCCGGCCCTTCGCAATTGGGGCGTACTCTACCATCGCAGCCTCCGGCCACAAAATTGGACATCGATAAGAGCCGGGCATCTGGGAGGGAACGGTATTATTTACTATTGAGGTCGCCGGATCTTCTGTGCCACAAAAGCTCTATCGCTGGGCTGACTGGTTCGATCCAGCAGAAAGCCTTTGCGAGATGTGGGGTTATCGCTAGCCGATGCACCACCGTTAGGAGTATTATGAGCGCAGATTTCCGGTCCCCTAACCAGGCAATCGACGGGTGGTTTATGTCTGCACGTGTCCAGCAGTATTTCCGGGTCATTCCAATCGTATCCTGCGTACTTCTGCTGCCGGTCCAAGTGTGGGCGGGCAGACCTGCTCCACAGCCGGGCGGCCAGAATCCTAACCCAAGCCTCGTCAATCCTACCGGCCTGGAAACTGCCTACGTCATGGCAGACATCGAAGTCTTTGTGAAAGGGCCGAACGGAGCACCACTTCAGGAGACAGCGGTGGTGACGCTGGCGAAGCTAAACGGGCAGGTCGCTGACCAGAGAACGGCGAAAAACGGTTACGTCAGGTTCAATGGCGTTCCTCCGACAGAATACAGGATTCAAGTGGTTGCTCCCAAGTATCAGGGAGTTGCCAAACAAATCGAGATTCAACAACGTAAGGTCGCCCAAATTACCATCGAGATGACTCCGTTGACCGACGTGGAAGATGCCGCGGCTTCGGTGGGCCTCTACGCACTCGCTCCCAAAGCGCAAAGGGAAGTAGCGAAAGCGGTGGAGGATTTGCGGGCGAAGAAGCCCAATGACGCGCGCAAGCATCTGGAGGCCGCGCAAAAATCGGCTCCGACGAGCGCGGAGATTGAATACCTTTTCGCCGTTTACTCGTCGCAGATGAACGACCCACTGCAGACCAAAGCGCATTGGATGAAGACTCTTCAGCTGAATCCCAAACACTTGAGCGCGCTCCTTGAGGTAGGTCAAGACTTGTTGCAGGCGAACAACGCAGCCGAAGCGATGCCGTATCTGACGCGTGCCGTTGAAGCCGAACCGTCTTCCTGGCGCGCCCACGCGCTCCTCGCGGAAGCGTTGGTGTTGCAACACCAGAACGACGAAGCCATCAACCACGCTGATCGGGCGATCCAGTTGGGGCACGAGCGAGCGGCCACTGTGCAACCGCTATTGGCCCGAGCTTTGGCCGCGCGCGGCGATAGGGATGAAGCCACCAAGGTCATGCAAGCCTACGTGAAGGCGCATCCTGCAGATGCAGCGGCAAGTAAGGATCTTGAGACACTAAAGAATTCTCAGGCAGGAGATGCGTCCAGCGACGCTGCAGCGGCAGCGAGCGAGATGGCGGCGATGAACAAGGACGCCACTGCTCTGCCGATGCTCTCGAAATGGATGCCGCCCGACGTGGACGAGAAAGTGCCGCCTGTGGAGGCGGGCGCCTCCTGCGCAGTGGATGACGTAGTGAGCAAGGCCGGGCAGCAACTCCTAACGTTGATGAGCGACGTGGACCGGTTTGCGGCAACGGAATCGCTTACGCACGAATCCATCGGCCGGACCGGATTGCCGTCCGATCCGGCGAAGCGCAAGTTTGCGTATGTGGTTTCCATTCAGGAATTGCAGCCTGGCTACCTGAATGTGGAAGAGTACCGGAACGCTAGTGGCGGTTCTCCTGCTGAATTTCCAGATGGTGTGGCGACAAACGGATTGCCGGCGCTTGTTCTGATTTTCCATCCCTACAACGCTTTAAACTTTGAGATCACGTGTGAAGGCTTGGCGCGATGGAATGGCGGGTTGGCGTGGCAGGTTCACTTTAAGCAAAGGGCCGATAAGCCGAACACAATTAAGAGGTATAGGATCGGGGCGGACGGGCCATCCTATCCAGTGGCGCTGAAGGGGCGCGCTTGGATTTCAGCCGATACTTATCAGATCGTGAGGCTGGAATCGGACTTGGTTTCGCCTGTGCCGCAGATCCGATTAGTGGCCGATCACGCCGCGATTGAATATGGTCCGGTGAAATTCAACAAAGGCAATGTAAATATGTGGCTACCGCAAAGCGCCGACGTGTACTACGACTGGAGAGGGCGGCGCATTCATCGCCGCCACAGTTTCAGCAATTACATGCTCTTCGGCGTTGAGGATAAGCAGAAGATCTCGCCGCCGAAAGGGGCTGAAGCGCATGCGGACGTTGCGCCCAACGAAGCCCCAAAAGAAAAGCCTTAACAATAGTAGCTTTCGAGATGAAAGGGTCTCGAGATAGTTTTCTGCCGTGCCTTGCGAGTGCCTCCGTTTTTTACGAATTAACGCGTGACGTACCTCACTTGATCGAGTTATGAGTTTGGCGGCGGAGAAACTGGCCTGCGCCGGGGCGGCCGACAAATTTTCCCGCATCAATCACGGTACGCCCACGCGAGAAGACGGTCTTCGGTGCGCCTTTGATTTGAATGCCCTCGAACATCGAATAATCTACGCGCATGTGATGGGTTTTTGCGCTGATGACTTGCTCTTCGTTTGGATCAAAGATTACGAGGTCGGCGTCCGATCCAACTGCAATGGTTCCTTTGCGCGGGTAGAGACCAAAAAGTTTTGCGGGAGCGGTGGAGACAAGCTCGACGAAGCGGTTGGCGGAGAAACGCTTTCCGTGGACGCCGCCTGTGTAAATTAGGCTGAGGCGGTGTTCGATGCCGGGGCCGCCGTTGGGAATTTTCGTGAAGTCGTCCTTGCCCAATTCTTTTTGTTCCTTGAAGCAAAACGGGCAGTGGTCGGTGGAGACTACTTGCAGTGTGTCTTTCGCGAGGCCTTGCCAGAGTTTTTCCTGGTGCCATTTTTCGCGGAGTGGCGGGGTGAAAACATATTTGGCGCCCTCAAAGCCGGGGGCATCCATGTTTTCGAGAGAAAGGTACAAGTATTGAGGGCACGTCTCCGCATAAGCAGGCAGGCCGCGGTCACGCGCTTCGCGGACTTTTTCCAGGGCGTCGTTGCAGGAGAGGTGAACGATGTAAACGGGAGCGCCAGCCATTTCCGCAAGTGCGATGGCGCGCGAGGTGGCTTCCGCTTCGGCGGTCGTCGGCCTTGTGAGCGCGTGATACTTTGGGGCGCGCTTGCCTTCTGCCAGAGCCTGCTGAACGATCACGTCAATCGCGCCGCCATTTTCCGCATGCATGCAGATCAGGCCGTTGTGTTTGGCCGCTTGGCGCATGGCGCGAAAGATTGTTGCGTCATCGAGCATGAAAACGCCGGGATACGCCATGAAGAGCTTGAAGCTCGTGACGCCTTCGCGCACGAGATCGCCCATCTCTTCGAGCTGAGCGGCGCCGAGGTCGGTGATAATGCAGTGAAAGGCGTAATCGGTGACGGCCTTGTCGTGGGCTTTCTTCATCCAGGTGTCAAAGGCTTGGCGCAGGGTTTGACCTTTATATTGGATAGCGAAATCGATCAGCGTGGTGGTGCCGCCGAAGGCTGCGGCAATCGTGCCGGTTTGGAAATCGTCGGCGCTGGTGGTGCCACCGAAGGGCATATCGAGGTGGGTGTGTACGTCGATGCCGCCGGGGATGACGAGAAGTCCCGCAGCGTCAATGACTTGGCCTGCGTTCTCGACTGGGAGCAGAGCGGCTATCGCAGAGATCTTGTCGCCGTTAACGCCAATGTCCGCGGTGAAGGTGTCGGACGCCGTGACGACCGTGCCGCTTCGGATGATGGTGTCAAATCGCATCGACGGACCTTGCGATGCGGCTCGATCTGTTTAGAAATGAGTAACAAAAGGACAGGGATGAGGGGTACCCCCCTCCCCTTTTTTTGTAAGCGTTCATTCTAAAGGATTTTAAGTCATGTACAATCAGCAGTTGCAGAAGTGCAGATTCTAAAGGACTTGGAGAATGCGGGCTATAGCAAAGTAGTGACGGGGGAGGGTGAAGTGCCGCCGAGGAGGCTAAAAGGTCCGGTCGGCGAGGGGTCATGGCGTCGGTCGCTACAAGGCAGCAGTAGCGCTTCAAACACAAAATCCATTATACCATATCAATTTAGTTTGTCAAGTGATAAACAGTAAGTGCTTTCCTTAGAATCACATAGGTGCGGCAAGACATAGGGAGAATATACCCGCTTGCGCGCTCCACTAGCTGGCTAGAATCTCGCTAATGGAACCCAAGTGTCAGAATCGTCTGCGGAGCCTCGTCGTCTCTAGCAGATCCTCACGTATTGACAGTGCTTCCAGCCGGGGCAAAGGGTGTGTCCAAGAGCTTGCCTCCCAACCTTTGAATGGAGACTAAGACGCGTTCCGTAAACGTCCCTGTTATTCAAATCGAAGGGCAGCCATAGGATCTACGCTCAGCGCCCGACGTGCGGGGAGAACCGCTGCGGATCCAGCTATAAGAAGCATCAGGCAAATTGCAAGGCCGAAGCTCAACGGGTCAGTTGGCTTTACACCCCAGATTACTTCACGAATCAAACTTGCGCTCGCAACGCCAGCCACAACGCCAAACGCAATGCCGATAGATACCACGCTCATGGTTTCGCGCATCACCATCCGGAACACATCGCCCGGCTGTGCGCCCAGCGCCATCCGAACCCCGATTTCGCGTGTTCGCTCCGCTGTAGCGTGCGATGTTACGCCGTAAACGCCGATCATCGCCAGCAGAGCGACGAACAAACCGAACGTCGTTGCAATCAACGCCATGGCGCGATTTCGATGCAGGACACCGTCCATCGAATTGCTCAGCAGGCCGAACTTCAGAGAAACGCGAGAATCAATCGCCGCGCCGGCGCTCTCCAGTCGTTTGGTTGTTTCGGCGAATGTGCCGGCGGCTCGAATCTCGTAGTGACCCATGTCCAGGCATGAAACCCCGCATTGCGAAACCGGCCTGTATAATATGGGGAGCGGTCCATAATCGGGCCGGCGATACTGTATGTCTCCGGCGACTCCAACCACCTCGACGGAGTAGTCTCGCCCGCTGCCATGCTGCTCGTCTTCACGAAATCTCAGCCCGACAGGATTCACTGCTCCAAAAAGTGCTTTCGCCAGGGCCTCGCTAAGAATTGCCACAGGAGGTGACGTGCCCGTGTCACTGTCAGTAAAATCCCGGCCCGCCAGCATCTGAGTGCGCCTTGTGCTGAAAAAGTCCGAAGAAATAAGATTGGGATAAGAGGCGATCCGTCGCTCCGATCCACCTGGCCCGGTAACGGCCAGCTGGGGAAGCCCATAGCTGGAAGACACTCGACTCCATGACGCGGACGTCACGCCAGGCAGGGATCGAAACACCATGAGTATCTGTTGGCCGACCGTTGCTTGGCGCTGCGGGCTTTCACTGGCGCCCTGCGATGTCGCTTTAACCGTTACGACGCCTTTCGGGTCATAGCCCAGATCCTGCGTCAAGAACGCCTGGAGCGTCCGCACCAGCAAACCCGCACCGACGAGCAGTGTCACGGAGAAAGCAACCTGCACTACAACAAGGACGGAATTCATAAACCGGCTTCGAGGTTTTCCCGTTGTCACGGCATTATTCATCGCCGAATAAAGCGAAATATCCGTAGCACCGATCGCAGGAGCCAACCCGAAGAGAAGAGCTGACGCCAAAGTGATGCTCACCGCAAACGCGGCCAGTTTGGCATCCCATGACAAATCCAGTCGTAGAGGATCGCCGGGGTACGAAAGCGCCCAGAGCAGACCTTGGCTTCCCCCGCGCGCGATGAGAAGACCAACCGCAGAGCCGATCACCGACAAGGCGACGCTTTCCGTCAGCAACTGCCGAATCAGGCGCCAACGCGACGCCCCCAAGGCCAGCCGAGTGGCGATCTCCGCCCGCCGCTTTGCCGCTCGCGCGAGCAGGAGGTTGCCTAAGTTCGCACAGGCAATGATGAGAGCGACCGCGGCCATAACCATCAAAAGCAGCACTACGTCCATGTCTTGAAGCCATTCATTCGAGGTCCCGTTGGGCATGGGACGCGCCGAAAAAGACCGAGGCGCTGCCCGTCGCCATCTGCTGTCGTCGGATCTCGACGTCAGGGCGCTGTATATTTCCACACCTAGAACCTGCAATCCGGCATTGGCTTTGGCGACACTGACTCCCGGCTTTAGCCGCCCGACGATGCTAAGTATCGTAGCCGGATCGTCCAGTGACGGCATCTGAGGTCCGAACATTTGCGGATAGTCCCTGTACGTTCTTTCTGCCTCGAGTGGCATGAAGATCTCAGGTGTAGCGCCAATGTCCACACCGAAAAAGGACGCGGGGGCCACTCCTACGATCACAAATTCGTTTCCGTTGACCCGGATCGCCCGGCCGAGTACATCTGCCGATTGGCCGTACAATCGCCGCCACAATTCGTAACCAATCACGCACACGGGCGTCGCACCAGACTGGTCGTCCGAAGATTGCAGGACTCGACCTAAAACGGGTGACACGCCAAGCGTTGAGAAGTAACCTCCAGAAACATACAGCCCCGTCACGTCCTGCTGTCCTTTTGAGTCAGCGATTATGAACTGCCCGCCGAAGTCGTTGTAAGAATAGTTGTAGGCCAAAACGCCGGAAAAGATATCCTGCCGGCCCTGGAAAAGTTTCCACTCTGCGTAGGAATGCAGGTTCCCTACGCCGCCCCGCTCCACCTCGACCAACTCTTCAGGGCGCTGCACCGGCAACGTCCGGAGCACCATCGCATAAGTCACGGAGAAGATCGCGATCGTCGCTCCAATTCCCAAACCAAGAGACAAAACAGCCGCAGCGACCAGGCCGAAGCTGTGTCTCATCATCCGAAACGCAAAGCGAATATCGTCTTTTATCGACTCAAGCAGTTGCACGAACAAGCTGGCACCCCAAGCTAAAACAGATGCTTTATCCCCGGCCGGAATTCCGTAAATCCAATCCTACGTGAATCGTCATCATGCGCCACAGTCATACTGAGGAAGAACTTCTCTAGAGTAAATATCCAAGGTGTTTTCTTCCTCGCCGCACATGAGGTAGATGTTGAACTGGGTGACGCCGACCTTGCGGAGGGCTTCGAGCTTCTTGCGGTGGGCTTCGATTGGGCCGATGATGCAAAAACGGTCGATGACTTCATCGGAGACAAAATCGGCGTTGTCGCTGCCGACTTCGCAGTGGTGGTGATAGTCGTAGGCGCCGCGGTTCTGGACGAAAGACGTGAGCGCGGGAGGTAGTTCTTCGGGCTTGTATTTGGAGATTAGGTCCATCACGTGATTGGAAACGAGGGCGGGAAACCAACGGACGTGGTCGCGCGCAGTCTTCAAATCATCCGAGGGCCAAACCGGCGCGGCGGACATCACTTGGAACTTGCTGAAGTCGCGGCCGGCTTCTTTTGCACCCTCGCGGACGAAGCCGAGGCACCAGTCGATGAGGTCGGGATCGGCGAATTGAAGGATTACGCCGTCACCGATGCGGCCGGCGGTGCGCAGGGCTTTCGGGCCGTATCCGGCAACCCAGACGCGCGGGACTTCGCCGCTGGCCCAGGGGAAATTTGTGGGCACTCCGTCGAGGTCGACGGTTTTTCCGGCGTTTAAATCGCGGAAGACGCGGACGAAGGATTCGAGGTTTTCGAGCGTGGTGGGTTTTTTGCATAGGACGCGGCGGGAGCTATCGCCGCGGCCAATGCCGAGCTGCATGCGTCCGCGCGAGGCAAGATTCAGCGTGGCAAACAGACTGGCGGAAACTGTTACATCGCGGACGGCGGGATTTGTGACGCAGGTGCCCAAGCGCATGGTTTGCGTGCTGGCGGCCATCAGGGTCAGCAGCGGAAACGGCTCTTTCCAAATTACGTGGGAGTCGAAAATCCACCCGTAGGAAAATCCGCCTGCTTCGGCCTGTTGGGTCAGGCTGATAATGCGGTCGATGTGAATGTCAGGTTTTATGGTGATGCCAAAATCCATAGGGGCTCCTCAATCAATGGGATGTGTTCGAGATGGATGTGTGCTGAGAGAATTCGGGCCTGATTGGCAGAGCACAGCCAGGATTGGCTGTGCCACTTTGCGGTGACGGCGAAATCCATGGACATTGCACTCCTTAACTAACGGTCTCAACTAGCCGTCTCGGCGACCGGTTCCAGTTTGCTCATGAGAACGAAGTAGACGAAAAAGCTTACGGCGAAACCTACGAACCACGCGTAGTTGTACAACACGTGGAGCGCGGGCACGAAGAGGCCTACGAAAGCGACTCCGGCGCCGGCAGCGAGCGCTACGATGGCTTGCCAATTGACGCCGCGGGAATATTCATATTGGCCGCCGCGCTGGTAGAGATCCTGGGTGGAAAGATTTTTTTGACGGATGACGAAATAATCGCAGATCAGGACGCCGGCGATGGGGCCGAGGAAGCCGGAATAGCCGACTAGCCAGCCGAAAATATAGCTGCCGTAGTTGGCCATGAGCTTCCATGGCTGCATCACGATGCCCATCACGCACGTGATCAAGCCTCCGGTGCGAAAGCTGATGCGGCGCGGGGAAAGATTGGAGAAGTCGTTGGCGGGGGAGACGACGTTGGCGGCGACGTTGACGTTCAGCGTGGCCATGAGGAGGGCGATCATGGCGATGATGACTGCCACCGGATTGCCAAGGCGCGAAAGTACGGCGACGGGATCCCAGAGGGCTTCGCCAAAAATAATGAGTGTGGCGGAGGTCACGGCAATGCCGATGAAAGAATAAAAGGTCATCGTTGCTGGTAACCCCAGAGCCTGGCCAAGCATTTGATCCCGCTGGCTGCGCGCGTAACGCGTGAAGTCGGGAATGTTGAGCGAGACAGTGGCCCAGAAGCCGACCACGCCGGTAAGAGAGGGGATGAAGAAGCGGAAAAATTCGGAGAAGCTGTGGAATTTGGAGGGCGCGGCCAGCATGGGGCCGAAGCCTCCGGCTTTTCCTTTTGCCCAGAGGAGAAGAGCAAGGCCGATGAGCAATAGGAACGGCGCGGAAATACCTTGAAGAAAGCGGATGGTCTCGATGCCGCGCAGGATGACCAGAACATTGAGGAGCCAGAAGAAGCCGAAGCAGACGGCGGGGCCGTATGAAAAATGCTGCCAGCTTGGAGCGAGGGCGATGAGCATGGCATTGATGGCTTCGCCGCCTATCCAGGTTTGAATGCCGAACCAGCCGCAGGCTACCAGAGCGCGCAGGATCGCGGGCACGTTGGCGCCAAGGACGCCGAACGAGGCGCGCGCGAAGACGGGGAAGGGGATGCCGTAGCGCGTTCCGGCGTGCGCGTTGAGCAGCATCGGGATTAGAACTAGGACGTTGCCGAGAAATACCGTGAAGAGGGCCTGCTTCCAGCTCATACCTCCGGCGATCATTCCGCTGGCCAGCAAGTACGTGGGAATGTTTACGCTCATGGAAATCCACAGGGCGGCGTAGTTGTAGGTGCCCCAAGTGCGGCGCTCTTGTGGGACGGGGGCGAGGTCTTCGTTGTAGAGCGAGCTGCTGCGGATCGTCTCGGCAGCTAGCGTGCCGGATTGCGCGTCAGTCATCTTCGGCGTCCGCTTGTGTCAGCATGGATTCGTTGCGGCATAGGTGTTTTGGGGCTGGCGCTTTAGTCTGCGGCTTCGGAACTTGTCGCGGCGCGGGTGCGCGCTATTTCGCCGTAGGATTCCGGGCGGCGGTCGCGATAGAACTGCCATGTGTCGCGGACTTTTTGAATTTCGTCGAGGTTCAACTCGGCGACGAGAAGTTCGTCTTTGTCACGGCTGGCTTGTGCCACAATCTTTCCTCGCGGATCACAGAAATAGCTTTTGCCGTAGAATTCGCCGATTTTCCAGGGAGCTTCTGTGCCAACTCGATTGATGGCGGCGACAAAGTAGGCATTCGCAACGGCGTGAGCAGGCTGCTCGAGTTCCCACAAATACTCGGAGAGTCCTGCGACCGTGGCGGAGGGATTGTAGACAATCTCGGCGCCGTTCAAGCCGAGAATGCGCGCGCCTTCGGGGAAATGGCGGTCGTAACAGATGTAGACGCCGACGCGCGCGTAACGCGTTTCGAAGACGGGATAGCCTGCATTGCCCGGCGTGAAATAAAACTTTTCCCAGAAACCGGGGTGGCAGTGCGGGATGTGATGCTTGCGGTATTTGCCGAGGTAGCGGCCGTCGGCGTCGATTACAGCGGCGGTGTTGAAATAAACACCGGTCATTTCGACTTCGTAAACGGGCACGACGAGAACCATCTGGTGCTGCTTCGCGAGTTTTTGCATGCGGGTGATGGTGGGGCCATTGGGGACGGGCTCAGTGAGTTCGTACCAGCGGGTTTGTTGCTCGGCGCAGAAATAGGGGCCGTAGAAAAGTTCCTGAAGGCCGAGGACTTGTACTTTTTTCTTCGCGGCGCTGGCGATTAGCTGCTCGTGCTTGGCCATCATTTTTTGTTTGATTTGCGCTAGAGAAAACTTTTCCGGCGACCATTCACAGCTGGCCTGGATGAGGCCGCAGCGGACTACTCGGGCCATAACTACCTCCCCTACGAACTTCCTCGTGAAATGCTGGCGAAAGTTTACCTTGTGGGCGGAAACCTCACAAGGATTAGACGACGCGTGTTAACACCGCGGACTGGCATTCAGCAATTGCAGGAGACAAAAGCAGGAGACAAAAGGATGACGGCGGATGGATGGGATATGGAGCAAAAAGGGACTTTGATCAGTACGCCCGGGCAAGCTGGGGCGCAACATGTTCCGCCCCTACAAAGGATTCGGAAGGGAAGGCGGATTGAGTTTTGGCGCGATTGGGTTCATAGTGCTGGCCGCCATTCAAAATACTTTCTTGAGGTGCTATGTGATTCGGATGAAATGTCTCCCGATTATTGCGCTTGCATTGCTGTGCGAATTGCCCATGGCGAAGGTTAGCGAAGCGCAGCAGTATCCCGAGAGCACGTATCAGGAGTTGAGGTGGCGGATGATTGGTCCGACTCGCGGCGGGCGAACTCGCGCGTCTGCTGGCGTGCCTGGGCAGCCGAATGTTTTTTATGTCGGAGCGGTGAATGGCGGGGTGTGGAAGACGGACGATTCCGGGCGCACGTGGACGCCGATTTTTGATGATCAGCCATCGCAGGCTGTCGGAGCGATCGCGGTCGCTCCATCTGATCCCAATATTATTTACGTTTCGAGCGGCGAGGGGCTGGCTCGGCCGGACCTTGCTGTCGGCGACGGAATTTACAAGTCGACTGACGCAGGCAAAACGTGGACGCATCTTGGGCTTCGCAATAGTCAGGGGATACCGGCTTTGGCTGTTGATCCGCGCGATGCGAACCGCGTTTTTGCTGCGGCGCTGGGCCATCCTTATGGAGCGAATGAGGAGCGCGGGATTTATCTGTCCACGGATGGCGGGCAAAATTGGCAGAAGGTGCTTTCGAAGAGTGAAAACGTCGGTGGGTCGGATGTGGAGATCGACGCGTCAAACCCTGACGTTGTTTACGCGGCGCTCTGGGAATTGCGTTTAGGTCCTTGGGAGGATGGAAACCAGTACAACGGGACGGGTGGGGGACTCTTTAAATCGAGCGACGAAGGAAAGACTTGGAAGCCGCTGACGAACGGACTGCCTAAGGGCGTCATCCAGGTCAATCTCACGATTGCCCCAAGCCAACCGAGCAGACTTTTCGCCGCGGTGGCGAGCGCACGGGGCGAAAATGCCCCCGGCTCGGATGTCGGGATTTATCGTTCGGATGACGCGGGAGAAAACTGGCAACGCATCACGACGGATGGACGGCCGGCGGGGCGCATCGGTGGCGGTGATTTGCCGATGCCAAAAGTGGATCCGAAAAATCCGGACATCGTGTATTGCACGAGTACGGTGACGATGAAATCGACGGATGGGGGGAAAACGTGGGCGAGTTTTCGCGGCGCTCCTGGTGGCGACGACTATCAAAATATGTGGATCAATCCGAATGATCCGAACATTATTTTGCTGGTGGGGGATCAAGGCGCGCTGGTGAGCGTCAACGGCGGAAAGACGTGGAGCACGTGGTACAACCAGCCGACGGCGCAGCTTTATCACGTGGCGACCAGCAATTCGTTTCCGTATCTTGTTTGCGGCGGGCAGCAGGAGAGCGGGTCGGTTTGCGTTTCTAGCCGAGGGAACGATGGGGAGATAACGTTTCGCGACTGGCATCCTGTGGGCGTGATCGAGTACGGATACGCCGCACCTGATCCTCTCAATCCGGACATTATCTATGGGGCGGGGCGGCGCGAGGTTTCGAAGTATTCTTTGAAAACGGGACAGGTGCAAAATGTCGCGCCAATCCCGGTCGCCGACCCCAAGTACCGGGCGGACCGCACGCAGCCAATTCTTTTCTCGCCTATCGATCCGCACGTCCTCTACTACGCGACGAATTTTGTTTTTAAAACGATGGATGGTGGGAACACTTGGAAGACGATCAGTCCGGATCTTGCGCGAGAGCATGCGGGGATTCCCGCGAGTGTGGGGAATGCGGCGAGCAGGGATTCGAACGCGGATAAGCAGCGCGGAGTTGTTTATGCGCTGGCTCCATCGTTCAAGTCTCAGAACACTTTGTGGGCGGGGACCGACGACGGATTGATTTGGACGACGCGCGACGGCGGGGTCAATTGGAAGAATGTTACGCCGCCGGAATTGACGCCGTGGAGCAAGGTGACGCAAATCGTAGCGTCGCACTTCGATGACGAGACGGCGTACGCTTCCGTGAGCCGTTTTCGAATCGATGATCAGCGTCCGTACATTTATCGGACACACGACGGCGGAAAGACGTGGAAGCTGATCGTAGCGGGCCTGCCGGACAACTCGCCGGTCGATACTGTACGAGAGGACTCCGTTCGCAAGGGGCTTTTGTTCGCGGGTACGGAAACTAGCGTGTGGGTGTCTTTCGATGACGGCGATCATTGGCAGAGCCTCGAGCTGAATTTGCCGCACTCCTCGATGAGAGATTTGTGGATTCATGACGATGATCTGATTGTGGCGACACATGGGCGCTCATTCTGGATACTGGATGACATCACTCCGCTCAGGCAGATTTCGGAATCTTTGCAAAAGTCGCCGGCGTTTCTTTTTAAGCCTGGAGCGGCTTACCGCGTTATGCGCGATACCAATACGGACACGCCGATTCCGCCCGATGAACCCACCGCGCTGAATCCTCCCGATGGCGCCATCATCGATTACTTTCTCGGGCAAGCGGCCGAGGGGCTAGTCAAGCTGGAGATTCTGGACGCGCAATCCAAAGTCGTGCGGCGGTATGCCAGCACGGACAAGCCGGATCTGACGGAAGAAGATCTCGCGAAGCAACTGATTCCGCCCTACTGGGTTCGCATGCCGAAGATTCTTTCGACCACCGCGGGGATGCACAGATGGGTGTGGGACCTTCATTACGCCAAACCGGTTTCCACGCGTTACGACTATCCCATCGCTGCGATACCTGGAGACACGCCGCGCTTACCGCAGGGGCCGAGTGGGCTGCCGGGACAGTACACGGTTCGGCTCACTGTGGACGGACACAGCTTCACTGCACCACTGACTGTGAAGATGGATCCGCGGGTGAAGACACCTCGCGAAGGGCTGGTGCAAATGTTCCAGATGCAGGTGGGGCTCGCGTCGATGATGACTCGCAGCACAGAGGACGTTACGCAGGCGCGGTCGGCGCATGAACAGTTGCAAAAGCTTACGCCGCAGGCGAGCGGGCCAGTGGCCGATGCGATTTCCGCGCTGGACAAAAAGGTGGCGGCGATTCTCGGGGGAGGAGGCGGCTTCTTCGCACCGGCTTCACCCAAGCCGACGCTGAGTCGTGCGAACGGTGAGGCGGCCACGTTGTATGCCGAAATTGGACGGGCCGATGCGACGCCGACGCCCGCGCAAACCAGCGCTGTCGCAGAGACGGAGAAAACATTCGCGGCGGTGTCGGCTCAGTGGAAGCAGATGAAGAGTGTCGATGTTCCTGCGCTGAACAAACAACTTCAGGATGCCAATCTTCCGGTGATTCAGTTGGTGTCCAAGCCGGCCGAGGAAGACGATTCCGAAGACGTCGAGTGAGCTTGCAATCGCAGGGTCTTAGAAGTTTCGATTAAGGTTCAACCAGCCGGCATGTGGAGTTTCCGGACACACACTAGTCACGACACCTGAGACTGGTTTTTCGAAAGGACTTCGCGCCGTGCGTGATATAATTCCTTTGGATTGCTAATAACCGGACTATGAGCTGCCATCATTCAAGAGTCCGCAACAGGAAAATTCTTCCGCAGTCAGGACTTACTCTTCTCGAATTGATCATCGCGTCTGCGATCTTGCTTATTCTTGCCTCCGCGGCGCTGCCTGTCTTCAAATTCACGGTCGTTCGTGCTAAGGAATACGAGTTGCGCCGCGATCTGCGCGAAATGCGGAATGCCATCAACCTGTATAAGGATGCGGCCGATATGAACTTGGTCCGGGTCAAGGTTGGCAGCGAAGGTTACCCGCCGGACCTGGAAACCCTCGTTAAAGGCGTTCCCTTCAGCGGCGATCTCACCAAGAAAAGAAGATTCCTGCGCCACATTCCCATCGATCCCATGACCGGCCGCGCCGAGTGGGGGCTTCGCGGCGTCCAGGACGATCCAGACTCCACGAGTTGGAACGGCGAGAACGTCTTTGACGTCTATTCAAAATCTCAAGGCACGGCACTCGACGGCACGAAATATTCCGATTGGTAGAATGCTGCCCGCCCTTGCAAAGCACGCAAGGATGGGCCCCAAAGGATTCTGACGGATTAAAGGTTGGCTACTCCCCGGCTGAGCTCTCTAAGTTCGATTCACGAATGCTTTGCTCAACTCAGCGGCGTCCACGGCGCGTCGCTTGAATCAAATCGTTCACGAACCGCGAACAAAGAACTTATACAACGCGGTCAAGCGTTATCCGGCTTGGTGTTCTCGGCAATCGATA
>Ga0210405_10002337_pt1 | contig 19852 bp, 19 predicted proteins | sample IncBWH11MmetaG_FD_155492 | JGI IMG/M metagenome (GOLD analysis project Ga0210405, IMG submission 155492) | Forest soil microbial communities from Barre Woods Harvard Forest LTER site, Petersham, Massachusetts, United States - Inc-BW-H-11-M | ecosystem: Environmental > Terrestrial > Soil >... | reverse complement strand
GATTACTTCGCGTCCGTATACACCGGTTATGAAACATTTCCGATTTCTTATCATCGCGATCTGCCTGGCTGTCTCGATTGGATTCGCTTACGAAGTTCCGAGCATTGTGCCGAAGGCGTTGAAGGAAACTCAGGATCCGGCCCAGGTTCAGGCGCACGCCGAATCGGCAAAACGCAGCGCTCAAGGCGAGCCATCCCCGGTCGTGCTGGATGATTGGATCAAACAGATTCAGGATCTGGCGAAAAAGAATTCGCACCGCGAATCGATGCCGGTCGAGCATTGCACGTTCATTTTTAAAAAAGACGGTATGCTCGCGCATATTGATATGGTCATTCCGACAAACGCGACGCGCACTCCAAACAAGGCGGACCAGGACCACAATGTTTGCATCGTAGAGTTTGACGCGAAGAAGGGCGGGAAACTGAAACTTTCGGACGAAAAGAAAGTCGAAGGTCCGGATTTGCGCGAAATATTTGGAATCGATCAGCTCCCGATTGTTTGTCAGGAGCTCGGCGCACTGCGCAAGTTTCAAAAGGCGTTCGCGGCAAATGGACTGAAATACACGCTCGAAGCAGACGTGATTCCGGCGCCCGACGAGAAATCCTGGGTCTGGCAGGTCGGGCCGTCGGAAGAACAAATGCCGAACATCATTTACGGCATGTATTATTATCCAATCACGGGCGAACTCCGCACCACTTCAATCGACAACTCGAAAGTGAAACAGAAAGTAGAAGCGGCGGCCAAAGCAGCCGGCTTTCACATCACCTGGGTCAAGTCGATGGAAGAGCGCTAAGTTGTCGCGCTGCCGAATTCGTCGCAAGTTCCCAGCGATGAAAACCCTCGGTATTCTGCAGGTTGGTCTTGAAAATAGCCCAGCGCTTTAGCGCTGGGAGAGGATTTCTAAGAGTACGAGTCGCGCCAGCGACGAAAGACGATTTCTTCCGTCCCCTGTCGGGACTGCATCGACGCGAAATGACAATACCCAGCGTTGAAACGCTGGGCTATCGTCTGCAAAAGCATGCACAAGACATGAAAACGCTCGGCATGATCGGCGGGGTCGGGCCCGAGAGCACGATTGACTATTACAAGAACATCATCGCGATGTATCGCGAGCGAAAGCCGGACCGCAGTTATCCGCAGTTCGTCATCAATAGCATCGACTTGCAAAAGGGGATCGATTTCCTGGAAGCGAATGATCTCGCCGGCATGGCGAGATTTCTTCTGAACGAGATCGACAAGCTTCCGCCAGCCGGAGCGGAATTTGGAATCATCGCCGCCAACACACCGCACATTGTTTTCGATGAAGTGAGAGCGAAATCGCCCATTCCGTTTATCAGCATCGTCGAAGCGGCCTGCGATTATGCCAAGGAGCGCGGACTGAAGCGTCTCGCGCTTTTTGGAACGCGTTACACCATGCAGGCGGACTTTTATCAAAAGGTCTTTCGGCGCGAAGGAATCGATCTCGTTGTGCCGGAGCCGAAAGATCAGGATTACATCCACGAAAAATATTTCGCCGAGCTTGTGCCCGGCGTTTTTTTGCCCGAAACGCGCGCCGGCTTACTCGAGATCATTGATCGGATGAAATCGAAAAGCGACATCGCGGGCGTTACTCTGGCCGGCACCGAGTTGGGACTGATCCTTCGCGGCGACAGTCACAACGGTGTCGCTTTGCTCGACACTGGGAAGATTCATTGCCAAGCTGCCGTGAACGCGATGCTTCAATAAGACGTGGACAAATTCGCAAATCGCCTGGTTGCGGCAATTTTTGGCGCCTGGTTCTGCTTTGCGCTCGCGCTTGGGGTGAGTGGCACGTTCGAATCAGCCGGCGCGCTGGTTGTTGCCTTGATGGTCTGGGGATTGACTGCTCTCGTGCTGTTGGCTTGCTGGAAGAGCCTCACTCTCCGCAATCTGGCCGCGACAGTGCCGTTGCAATGGCTTATTGCGTTGCATCTGGTCCGTTTCGTTGGAATTTTCTTTCTCATCCTGGCGTCGCATAATCGCCTGCCGGGCGGATTCGCGAAGCCGGCCGGGATTGGCGACATCATCGTTGCGATCGGCGCGGTCGCTGTGTTGGCGATGCCGGGTCTTCGTTCGTCGATCGCCGTCCTGCGCATTTGGAACTTCTTCGGGTTTATCGACATCCTGTTTGTTGTTTTCAGCGCGCTCCGTTTCGGGTTGCAGGACTGGACTTCAATGGCAGCTCTTCGCCAATTGCCGCTGAGTTTACTGCCGACTTTTTTCGTTCCGCTAATTATCGCATCCCATGTTTTGATCTTCGTCCGGCTGATGACTGCAGGTAAGGTGGGCTCATCGACTCGATGAAACGCGTGACCGGCATCGGCGGCATTTTTTTCAAAGCGAGCGAGCCGGAAAAATTGTGCGGTTGGTATCGCACGCATCTTGGGATCGAGATCAACGAACGCGCCGTGACGTTCAAATGGCGCCGGTTCGATGACCCGAAAAAGGAAAGTTACACGGTGTGGTCGCCGTTCCCGAACGACACCGATTATTTCGCGCCCAGTGAGAAGCCGTTCATGATCAATTTCCAGGTGGAGAACCTGGAAGAATTACTCGCGCAGCTGAAGCGAGAAGGCGTTGATATAGATTCCCGAGTCGAAACTTATGACTACGGCAAGTTTGGCTGGATCATGGACCCCGAAGGCAATCGGATTGAGCTCTGGGAACCAAAAACAAGTGAGTAGACTTATTGCATTACTGTTAATTGTCCCCACCATCGGCATGGCTCAGACCAAAGAGAAAATTCGTTACGCAGTCATCGGTGATTCGTATTCGTCCGGGGAAGGGGCGAAACCCTCGGAATCGTGGCCGTCGTTGCTGACTCAGCATTTGAAGGCGCAAGGATTGAATGTCGATCTTGTCTCTAATCCTTCGGTTACGGGTTGGACAGCCAAGGATGCGATCGATAAGGAATTGCCGAAGTTCGTAAACTCGAACCCAAACTTTGCGACATTGCTAATCGGGGTGAACGACTGGGTCCAAAATGTCGATGAAACCGGCTTCCGAAACCGTTTCAGTTATCTGGTCGATTCAATGCTGGCCGTGCTTCCAAACAAGAAGCGATTACTCGTTGTTACGATCCCCGATTTCGGAGTAACTCCGACCGGCCACAAATATTCACGGGGCAGAAATATTCATGAGGGAATCATGCAGTTTAATCGAATCGTGACAGAAGAAGCGCGAAAACGGGGGTTAGATGTTGTCGATATCTTTCCGCTGAGTAAAAAAATGGGCGAAGACAAATCGCTGGTGGCCAAGGACGGGCTTCATCCGTCGGCGAAAGCCTACGCCGAGTGGGAGAAAATCATTTTCCCAGCTGCAATGGAGTTGTTGAAGCAGTGACCTGAGCGGTCTGGGCGGTACCATCCACCTTTTCCCGATAAGGAACCCAGGCAAGATTGTTTCGACCGCGTGTCTTGTCGTCAGGGTCGAGCTTTGGCATCCGAATACTCTCATGACGCGTTGAGGCTAGCGCCAAATGATTTCGAAGTGCGCCTGCTCGAAAGCAAGAAAACTGCAACCGCGCATTCGTATTTCTGACCGCTGACCTCTGATTTCCGACCTCCGACCTCTGGACTGGGCGGTGAGGGTTTCGAACCCCCGACCCCCTCGGTGTAAACGAGATGCTCTACCGCTGAGCTAACCGCCCCTTTAAGAGAGTGACCAGTGACAAGTGACAAGTGACAAGCGATGAGTCAAGCGCGCCCCACGTTCTCTAATTTTCAGGCCCCTCGCGAAACGCCTCATGCTTTTTATAAAGAGCAAGCCGCTGCTCCATGTGTTTTCGATCGGCGATCCCCGGCTTCAGTTCCAGCGCTTGCTGTTGATATTTAACAGCGTCGTCAAACTTACCGACATCGGCGTATCCTGCCGCCAGTGCGTTTAGAGAAAATTCGTCTCGCCATCCATACATTTCGCAAGATCTAATTGCCTCGTCGATTGCCTTCTTTCCGTCCCGCAATTCGTCCATCGGACTCGTAGCATGGACCCAAGAAATAGCGGCGAGTTGGTACTTCAAATACTCCGGTTTTATACCAGCAAGAGCAGATTCAAAATCGCGTCTCGCATCAGCGTATTGCTTCTTTCGAGCGTATGCCCGCGCCCGAATGATGTGTGCCGAAACGGCGTCGGGCTTTATCTCAAGAACATGATTGCAAGTCGCGATCGACTTATCGAGGTCGTTCGCGTGGAAGTAAATCGCGGCCTGCGTAACATAAGCAGCTGTCCACTTCGGATTTAACCGCAGAAGGGTGTCAAGATCAGCGAGCGCGGCGGTGATATTTCCTTCGTCGCGAAAAATGTCAGCCCGCAGATCATAGGCCGAGTATTCGTTCGGGTTGATGCGCAGCGCCGCATTACATTCTTCGATCGCTTCGGGCCGCCGGCCGCTTACACGCAGGAATCGCCCGCGGTTGACATGGGCGGCTGAATTCTTTGGATTCAACTCTATCGCTTCATTAAAATCTCGCTCAGCCTTATCCAGTTCGTTTTTCCAAAGATAGCAACTACCTCTGCGCATGACTACGTAAGAAGCCTGCGACGCATTAATCTTCCGGTTCAAAATCTGATCGTAGGCATCAATTGCCCGATCGTATTCGTTGGCCGCCAACGAGCGATTGGCTTGATCAAGGAGAAGGCGGTACTGCGTTTCTGTGACTGGCGAAAATACTGGCGAAGATAATGGAATTCCGGCCGGCCGTAGGCGGATAGCCTGGGTAATGTCACGCTGAGATTTGTCCCAATCGCCTTTTCGAAAGTACAAATTTGACCGCTGTTCGTAGGCGCTCGCATTTCTCGGATCCACCGCTATTGCTCCGTCGAAACTAGCGAGTGCGCGATCCAAGTCGTTTTTTCCAAGGTAGCCAAGTCCCCGCAAGACCAACGCATCGGCACTCCCGGGATCGCACCGAACAGCTTCTTCAGCGTCGGTGAGAGCGCGGTCAAAATCGTGGCGGTTGTAAAATATCTGTGCGCGATTGTAATGGGCGTATCCCGAGTTCGGATCCAGACGGATGGCTTCGCCAAAATCAGCAAGTGCTTTATCAAGCTGAGACGTATGCTGAAGAGCATATCCGCGCCCCGCGTAAGCGGCTGCCAGGTTTGGATTATCTCGAAGCGCTGCAGTAAAATCTTCAATCGCTTCCTGGAATTGAGATTTCCAATTTCGCGCAGTGCCCCGGCTCAGGTAAACGTAACATCTTTGGTTAGCGAACAACGGCTTTTGCAGCGCTGCAGTCAGCATTCGAATGGCCTCGTCGTGATCGCCTCGAAATGCGGCGGCGTAGCCGTTATTGGCGAGAGCTATGCCCTCGCGATTGCGAAGCAAGCAAGAAGCGGCAAAGCCGACGAGCCCAATCGAGCCGAGCCCGATTAGAATCGCAACTGCAACACCAATAACAATCCACTTCTTCATTTAGTCTTGGTCTTTACCGCAATTTTACTTCATTTTTCCGATCACGACGAGAAATGGACAAGCAGCGGTATTTTGAAGATCTGAAAGTTGGCGATCGATTCAAGTCCCAGGCTTACAAAGTGAGCGAAGAGCAAATCGTTTCGTTCGCGAGAGAGTTCGATCCGCAACCGTTCCATCTTGATCGAGCGGTTGGAGCGAGGACAATGTTTGGTGGATTGATCGCGAGCGGCTGGCATACAGCAGCGATCACGATGCGTTTGTTTGTGCAGACTTTGAGCTTTGCCGAGGGCGCGATCGGTCTGGGCGTGGATGAGTTGCGCTGGCCGAATGCGGTCAAACCCGGCGACGAGTTGCAGGTCGAAGTGGAAATTGTCGACCTTCGTCAATCGCGTTCGAAGCCGACGCACGGTGTGGTTAGACTGCGTTACGTGACTACCAATCAGCGTGGTGAGATTGTGCAGACCATGTTTGCTTCGGCGTTGGTCCCGCGACGCAAGAAGTAGGATTACACGCTAAGACTGGAACTACTGGTAAGTGTCACCCAAGCTACTCACTAAGTATCTCTTGCATTAGCTCGCGGTTTACACTATCGAAAACGTTCTATGGACTTATCAACGCGAAACTTACAGCAGGCTCTGTCGATTCGTCGCCAGATTGATGCATTGGAACGGCGACTCAGGGGGTTGGTTGGTGGAACGGGCGGTGGCGCCGCAACGGCTCCGGCTCGACGCGGGGGCAGACGCCGATTGTCGGCGGCGGCCCGGGCGAAGATCGCGGCGGCGGCGCGCGCGCGTTGGGCGCGTTTCAGAGCTGGCCGGGGTGGAGCGAAAGCCAAAAAGAAACGCGGAGGCGGAATTACCGCGGCCGGACGCCGTCGTCTTTCGCAGCTGATGAAAGCGCGTTGGGCGGCCCGGAGAAAAGCCAAGCGCAAGTAACAGGTAGCGGCAGTTACGCTCCCGCTAGTTCATCTAGAATGTACCCCCCTGTAGATTGCCGCAGAGCGGCGTGATTCACCGAACTGCCATGGCGAGTCCGAGCCGGACTGGCACGGTCAATCGCCCCTACCTAGGCGCGGTTAAGTAGCTTCATCATAGCTTCGGGATAGCGCGAGCCTGCGAACGCCTCCTTCGGCGCGACCTCTTCGATTCTTTCGAGGTCTTTGCTGTTAAGGTGGACATCGATCGCGCTAACGTTTTCCTGCAAATACTTCCGTCGTTTTGTTCCGGGAATTGGAACAATGTCCTGGCCTTGCGCGAGGACCCAGGCCAGCGCCAGCTGCGCCGGGGTGCAATGCTTTTCCTGCGCAATTTCCTCAACGCGCTTCACAATCTCGAGATTGTGTTGAAAATTGTCTCCCTGAAACCGCGGCGTAGTGCGGCGATAATCATCTTCCGGCAGATCCTCCGGCTTCTGAATTTTGCCGGTCAAAAAACCGCGGCCGAGTGGACTGTAGGGAACAAAACCGATTCCCAGCTCGCGACACGTCGGCAAAATCTCCGGTTCGGGATCGCGTGTCCAAAGCGAATACTCCGATTGCACCGCGGTAATCGGATGGACGGCATGCGCGCGTCGGATTGTTTCTGCGTTGGCCTCGGACAATCCAAGAAATCGCACCTTGCCTTGCCGAATCAAATCGGCCATGGCGCCGATTGTTTCTTCGATCGGCGTGTCCGGATCGACCCGATGCTGATAATAAAGATCGATGCAATCCATCTGTAGCCGGCGCAGACTTCCTTCGCATGATTTCCTTACGTAATCGGGCTTGCCGTTGATTCCACGAAATGTCGCGCTGTCCGGGTCGCGCACGATTCCGAACTTGGTCGCAATGATAAACTGCTCGCGATGTCCTTTGAGCGCGCGTCCGACGAACTCTTCGTTGGTGTGAGGACCGTAGACATCGGCGGTATCAAAGAAAGTAATACCGAGCTCGAGGGCGCGATTCATGGTGGCGAGCGATTCTTCGTCGTTGCGGTCGCCATAAAAATCGGACATTCCCATGCAACCGAGGCCAATGGCCGAGACACAGGGACCACCTCGACCGAGTTTACGCTGTTTCATCGCGATGAAGACAACTCTGAACCCGCGAATTACACGAATCAACGCGAATCCAATTCACAAAAGCAAGGTTGGGATCAGAATACGAATCTGGGCTGCCCTTATTCGTATCATTCGTGTCATTCGCGGGCCAAAATTAAATTTGACCGATCCAAGTCCGGGGCGCGGATTCTTCCCAGCGTTCCCGGATTGTTTCGAATTCTTTTTCGTTCAACGGTCCGGTTTCCAGCAGCCGCGCGTTTTCGCCCCAGCGCTCCGGTTTCTTCGTGCCAACGATCGCGATGTGAACGCCCGGCACGCTCAAGGTGAATCGCAACGCGATTGAAATGCTCCTGTTTAAATCGCCGCGCAGAAAATCGTAATTCAGTTTTCGCAACCGTTGCCAATATTCATGGTGATAAGAATCGATTGGCCGGTGGCCGGTCTTCCAGGCTGCGTTGGCGATTGGCCGTTTGGCTATCACGCCAATTTGTTTCTCGCGCGCGAGCGGCACCGTCAGATTGATGGCTTCCTGGTCGGCGATGTTGATTGAAGTTTGGAGAGTGTCGAACGCGCCAGATTGAACCGCAAAACGGGCGGCGTGGCTGTCACCGCTGTAACCGATATAACGCGTTTGACCTTTCTCGCGGGCGGTTTGCAACGCCTCGATCACTTCGCCTTTTCGCAATTCCGCTTCCGAACAGCTATGCAATTGCAGCAAATCGAGACGATCCGTTTTTAATCGCTGCAAACTGCGCTCGACACTTTCCAAAATAGAAGCTTTCGACCAGTTTGCTCCACTTTCCATCCCGTGCGGATGGCCGCACTTGGTAAAAAGATAGAAATCATTTCGACGACTGCCAACCGCCTGACCGATCAATTCTTCACTATTGTAATAACACTCGGCGGTGTCGATCACGTTCAGTCCCGCATCGAGCGCACAGTTCAGCAACCTGGCAACCGTTTCCGCCGATGCGCGTTCGTAACCGATCTCGGATCCGCCGAATCCGAGGGCGGAAACTTCCATGTCAGTCGTTCCGAGCCGACGTTTTTCCATGTCGAAATCCAATTAACCGCGGATTACACGGATGAACACGGATAAATGCACAAACAATCTCTGTAATCCGAAATATCTGTGCAATCCGTGGTCAAAATATCAGCCGCGTTTTGCCAGCTCCGCGCTCGATTCGCCCGATCCTTTTCGCCCCCAAGATTGACATCGCGCGTCTTACGTCGCGTGGGGAAACGATCGCTACCATGCCGATGCCCATGTTGAACACTTGAAACATTTCCTTGCGATCAACTTTTCCCTTGTCCTGCAGCACTTGGAAGATGCGCGGAATGCGCCACGAATTCGGATCGATGACTGCATCGCAATTCTTCGGCAGGACACGCGGCAAATTATCGATCAAACCACCGCCGGTGATATGAGCGAGACCTTTGATAATTCCATGCCGTACTTTCGCGAGCAGCGGCTGATAATTCTTGTGCACACGGAGCAGGTCGGCCGCGACAGTCGTCGCTGAGCCAGGCAAGCGCGAACCTGGTTTCAGTTTCATTTTGTCGAAAAGAATTTTTCGGGCGAGCGAATAGCCGTTGGTGTGCAGGCCGTTTGAGGCGAGACCGAGAATCGCATCGCCGGGTTTGATTTTGCGGCCGTCGATCATTTTCGAGCGATCCACCACGCCGACGATGCATCCGACGAGATCGTACTCGCCTTTGCGATACATGTCGCCCAACTGTGCGGTCTCGCCGCCAATCAAGGCGCAGCCGGCGGAGCGACAGGCCCGCGCTAATCCGCACAGCAACTGGTTGAACATGCGCGGCTCAAGTTTTTCGCAGCCGATGTAATCGAGAAAGAACAACGGTCTTGCGCCAACCACCGCGATGTCGTTGACGCAGTGGTTGACCAAATCCGCTCCAACGGTGTCGTGCTCGTTCGTCGCGAACGCGATTTTCAATTTGGTTCCGACGCTGTCAGTGCTCGCGACCAGAACCGGGTCGCGCATTCCCGGAAAATTTGCGCGAAACAGTCCGCCAAAGCCGCCGATTTTGCCGAGAACCTGTCCGGCAACTGCCGGATGCGTTTGCCTGACCAGTGATTGGATACGGCGCTTGAGGCGGTTCCCAAGATCGACGTCCACGCCCGCACGGGCGTAAGCCTTCCTGTTTTTTGTTCTCGCTGGCTCGCGGGCGGAATGACGAATGACCAATGACGAATGACGAACAGGTTTGTGCTTCGTCATTCCTTCGTCATCAACGCCAGTCCGGCTCGGACCATTCGTGCTTCGTCATTTTTGTCATTTGAGATCTGTGAACAAACTCGGATGTCGTTCCTGCTCCACGAGCGCCTTGGCGCGGGCTTCGCGTTTTTCCATGATGAATTTGTCGAGAGCGGGATCGACCGGCAGCGGATAATCGCCGGTAAAACAGGCGAGGCAGAATTCGTTCATCGGCCGGCCCGTCGCGCGCACCATTCCTTCGACACTCAAGTAGCCGAGGCTGTCGACTCCAAGGTATTTCGCGATTTCCTCCATCGACATCTGGTTCGCGATCAATTTTTGCGGATCGGGAAAATCAATGCCGTAATGGCAGGCGAACCGATGCGGCGGACAACTTACCCGCATGTGTACTTCCTTTGCGCCGGCTTCACGCAAATTCACCACCCGGGCGCGGGCAGTCGTTCCGCGGACGATTGAATCATCGACTACAACGACCCGTTTCCCCGCGACCATCTCCTTGATCAAATTCAATTTCACGCGCACGTCGAAGTCGCGGATGAGCTGGCTCGGCTGCAAAAATGTTCGGCCGATGTAGTGGTTTCGCACGAACGCGTGCTCGAAGGGAATCTTTAACTCCTCCGCGAACCCGAGAGCCGCGTAGTTTCCCGAGTCCGGCACCGGCACCACAATGTCCGCTTCGACCGGAAACTGTCGCGCGAGCTCGCGGCCCATTTCGGTTCGAACTTTGCCGACATTCACGCCGCCGACTTTGCTGTCCGGTCGCGCGAAATAAACGTATTCGAACATGCAGAAAGCAGGGCGTTGCGGCTGAAACGGAAATTCCGAGTGCAATCCGTTTTCGTCGATGATCAAGACTTCGCCCGGCTTCACTTCGCGGACGAACTCGGCGTGAATCAGGTCGAAGGCGCACGTTTCCGAAGCAAGAATGTAGGCGCCGTCGAGTTTACCGAGCGAAAGCGGCCGCCAGCCAAAGGGATCCCGCACCGCGATTAGTTCGCGCTCGGTCATAATTAAAAGCGAAAATGCGCCCTGGATCCGGCGCAACGGTGCAAGCGCGCTGCTGCCGTTGTCCAGCGGTTGCGCGAGCAGATGCAGAATGATCTCGGTGTCGGCGGTGGTTTGGAAAATCGAACCTTTGCGCTCCAATTCGTCGCGCAGAACATCGGCGTTAATCAGATTGCCGTTGTGCGCAATTGCCATTTGGCCGCGAACGCAATCGACCACCAACGGTTGCGCGTTTTTGATCGTGCTCGTGCCGGTCGTCGAGTAGCGGGTATGCCCGATCGCGCGGCTGCCTTTTAGTCGTTCCAGCTCGGTCTGACCGAAAACTTGCGACACAAGTCCCATGTCTTTGTGAACCAGGAACGAAGTGCCCGGGCCGTTGCTGGTAACGATACCGGCGCTTTCCTGGCCGCGATGTTGAAGCGCGAAAAGTCCGTAATAGGTCAGGACCGCCGCGTTGGGGTGGCCGAACACGCCAAATAGGCCGCACTCGTGCTGCGGGTAAATCGTTCTCGCCTCGGAGTTGTCGATTGGCTCTGGAGAGATCACACGAAAACTTCCACGAAATCAGGATGCATTCAATTGTGGGATTAAGGTTTTATCGCCTGCCAGACTATCGCTCGCATGGTACTCTCAACCGGCCCTGCCTCAAACCGCCCGGCGAGCGATCTCGCCACCGCGTCGATCAATTTTTCCGGATCAACTCCACGCTCGGCCGCCTCAGTGCCGACCGGATTGCCTCGCACCAGACCGGTGGCGAATTCCCTGGCCGATTGGCTGCGGCAGGGTTTCATCTCAGCAAACGACTCGATCTTGTCGAAACCCGCTCCGCGCAGGAGTTCGCGGACCAGCCTGGACTCGTGAAGGCTGAACGGAATCTCGTAAAACTTCGGCGGGTCGTGGTCGAAAAATGAAGCGATCGTCGTGTGGGCGATTTGAGCGAATGGATTCGCGTCCAACGAATCCCAGACGTTGAATAAGAACAAGCCGCCCTGGCGAAGAACGCGATACGATTCACGCATCGCCGCCGCTTTGTCTGGAACGAACATGTAGCCAAACTGGCAAACAACCGCGTCGAACGACTCATCCGGAAACGGCAGCGCCAACGCGTCGGCCTGTTGCCAGTGGACGTTTTCGCTTTCTTTAAATTTCCGCTTCGCGAATTCGAACATGTCAGGATTCAAATCGGTCGCGATGACCTCGGTGGAGGCAGCCAGGGCGTCGCGTAATCGACGTGTCACGATCCCAGTGCCGCAGGCGATTTCCAGAACCCGGTTCAGTTTTTTGCCTTTCAACCGGGAAACCAAATCTTCGGCGTACGGTTCGAAGATGACCGGGCCGAGGTAGCGATCATAATTTTCCGGGATTGCTCCCGCGAAGACAACGTTTCGGTCGCGGTCCATTACAAACTCGGGATGCCTTCGGCGCAGGAATCGCTTTCGACCAGCCGGCGGATCGAATTCCACCAGTCGTCGTAAAGATTGGAAATTGGCCAGGAAAATTTCTCGTTATCGACCTCGATCCGCAATTCCTGGCCGCCGACCGTTCCAAGTCGTTGAAACGCAACGCCGGCCCTTTCCAATATTGAAATCGTCTTTTCGACGTTTTCAGGCGCGACTGAAATCACGATTCGCGACTGTGATTCGTTAAAAAGAATTTCTTCTGTAGAGGCAGGCGTGCCGCCTGCACCGCGGCCGACACGGCCGCCGCTACAGTCAATCTCCGCCCCAAGAGTTCCCTTCGGATTGAAACACGATTCCGCGATGGCGACCGCTAGCCCGCCTTCACTGCAATCGTGCGCACTTTTCAGCAAGCCGGCACGAATAAGGTCGCGAACCGCGTTTTGGACTTTGATTTCGTGCGCGAGATCGACACGCGGTGGCGGGCCGACCTTCTTTCCGTGGCAAACTTTCAGAAAACGCGAGCCACCGAGTTCATCGCCGATTTTCCCGACGAGAATGATTTCATGGCCCTCGGCTTTAAACCACTGGGTTGTGATGTGCTCTTCCTTTTCGATCAGGCCGACCATGCCGATGGTGGGGGTGGGATCGACCACCCCGGCGGGGCTCTCATTATATAGAGAGACATTTCCGCCGGTCACGGGGGTCTGGAATGCCCGGCAGGCCTCGGCTGCACCTTCCACAGCCTCGCGAAGCTGCCAGAAGTTTTCCGGCTTGTAGGGATTGCCGAAGTTCAAATTGTCAGTGACCGCGAGCGGCTTCGCGCCCGAGCAGGTCAGGTTTCGCGCCGCTTCTGCGACCGCGACCTTTGCGCCTTCACGCGGATCGAGCGCGCAATAGAGCGAATTGCAGTCGCTCGTCGCCGCCAAGATCTTGTTTGCGTAGCGAACAAAAAATACGGCGGCGTCCGAGCCCGGCTTCACTATCGTGCCCGTGCGAACCGTGTGATCGTACTGGTGATAAACCCAGTTCTTCGACGCGATCGTTGGATCGCGCAGTAACTGGCACAGAGATTCAACCGCGTCGATTTTCTGTGGTGGCAGGCGTGTCGCCTGCGCCGCCGACACGGCGGCCTCTACAGAAGTCGGTTTTTTGGCTTCCCTAGAATAGAGCGGCGCCTCTTCGGCGAGCGGCTTCGCCGGAATTTCCGCGGCCACGCTACCGTTGTTCCGGACTCGCATCATGCCGTCATCGGTCACGCGGCCGATTTCTGCCCACGGCACGTCCCATTTGTCGAAGATTTCGCGAACGAGTTTCTCTTTGCCGCGCTTGGCAATGATCAGCATTCGTTCCTGGGATTCGCTGAGAAGAATTTCGTATGGAGTCATGCCCGGCTCGCGTTTTGGAACTTTGGCGAGATCGATCTCGATTCCGCTGCCGCCGCGGCTCGCAGTTTCGCACGTCGAACAAGTCAAACCGGCTGCGCCCATGTCCTGAATTCCTGCAACCGCACCCTTGGCCAGAAGTTCGAGGCACGCTTCGAGTAAAAGCTTTTCTTTGAAAGGGTCGCCCACCTGGACCGCGGGCCGATCTGCCTTCGATTCCTCGGTTAGCTCGCGGGAGGCAAATGCCGCACCGGCCAAACCGTCGCGACCTGTTTCCGCGCCGACGTAGAACACCGGATTTCCGACGCCGCGCGCCGCTCCCCGCGCCAGCTGATCGTGCCGCAACACCCCAAGACAAAAAACGTTTACCAGCGGATTGCCTTCGAAGCTTTCATCGAAATAAATTTCGCCACCGATTGTGGGAATGCCGATGCAGTTCCCGTAGTGCGCGATTCCGCTGACGACCCCAGCGAAGAGCCGCCGGTTAGCGAGAATCTGCTTTTGTCTCTGTTCTGTAGTGGCAGGCGTGCCGCCTGCATCGCGGCCGACACGGTCGCCGCTACGTTCATCGATTGGCCCAAATCGCAGCGAGTTCAGACAAAACTCCGGGCGGGCGCCCATGGTGAAGATGTCCCGAATGATTCCGCCGACACCGGTTGCAGCGCCTTGGAACGGTTCGATCGCGCTCGGGTGATTGTGGCTCTCCATTTTGAAGGCGACCGCCCAGCCGTCGCCGATATCGACTACCCCGGCGTTTTCTTCCCCGGCTTTGACCAGGATGTTGGGTCCGGCGGTTGGAAATTTCTTCAGCTCGAGCCGCGAATTTTTGTAGGAGCAATGCTCACTCCACATTACCGAGAAGATTCCCAGCTCGGTGAAATTCGGCTCGCGTCCGAGGATTTTTTTGATCCGCTTGAATTCTTCGGGCGTGAGACCGTGCTTCGCCACCAGCTCCGGAGTAACTTTTGGATCGGTGGTCGGTTCGGCCTTGGTCATCGACCCCGCACGTTAACGAATGTCGGACGCGACACAACGCGCAGTTTCGTCGAATACCCGGACTCCTGGACAAGTCTAAGTTATATAGAGAAAGGGGGATGGAAGATGAAACGCTACTTTGCGATTTTCGCCTCGGCCGTGTTGGCGTCGTTTCTATGTGCTCAAGACGCTCCTGCGTTTCCAGGCGAAGGTATCTTGAACAGAAGTGCGCATTTCGCGCACAAAGTCGCATACAAGGTCGACAATCACGTGGTTCACCCCGTGACCCACGGCATTGCTCGCCGTCTGCGATAATTTCTTAGTCGAGTGACCGCTCCGGCACCACTGCGTCGTGGTGTCGGATCGAATATTTTCCGCGCGAACTTAGTCGAAGAAGCGATACAACAAGATGAAAGGGAAAAACATGAACAAGATGATTATTGGATTGGCTTGTGCTGCCGTTGCGCCTTTTGCATTCGCGCAGACGACCACAACCGAACAAACCACTACCACGGCCCCGGCAACATCAACGACGACGACCAGCACGACTTACACATCGGGCATGGTTACGACGTATGAGCCAGGGAAGACAATCGTGGTGAAGGACGAGCGCGAGGGGCCAATCTCGTTCGCGTTGAAGGCTCCAGTGCGAGTCGTCAACAAGGCCGGCCACGTGATCAGCAGAGCGCTGACACCGAATGACCACGTGAAGGTGTATTACACCGGAAACGGGGAGACTCGCACGGTTGACTACGTAGAAGTGGAAGATTAAGCGGACATCCTAGTTCGCTAGAACGAAAGCCGCGGAATCCAGAGTATTCCGCGGCTTTTTCGTTGTAGGTGGATCGAGCGCTCCGGCGCTAGATGTTAGAAGAGCAACGCGATCGGAGATAGCGTAGGTGGATCGAGCGCTCCGACGCTCGATGTTAAAGAATGTCGGCGGAGCCGAGTGGCTATAGCATCGTCCGCGGAGCGGCCGATCCACCAGTTGCGCTTCGCCCTCAAATCGAGGACATTTTGCGCCTCATGGGTTTCGATTTGAAAGAGATCATTGCCGCGCGTCTGGGCGAGAATTACCAGCTGCACGAGAAGCACTTGAACCGCACGCTGGTTCAGGCCCAGCGGGTCATCGGCTTCGACAAAGTCTATGCCCGGGCCGAGGGCGCGTATCTCTACGACATGGATAACACGCCGTACCTCGATTTCCTGAGCGGCTACAGCGTTTTCAACATCGGTCGCAACCATCCGCTGGTGAAAAAAGCGATCCGCGAGGTGCTTGATCTCGATCTTCCGAACATGGTCCAGATGGATTGCTCGCTGTTGAGCGGTTTGCTCGCCGAAGCGATCACCAAACGCACGCCGCCCCATCTCGATGCGGTCTTCTTTTGCAACTCCGGCACCGAAGCGATGGAAGGCGCGATCAAATTTGCCCGCGCTGCCACCGGACGGAAACGAATGATTTCGTTGGAGAGCGCCTTTCACGGGTTGAGCGTCGGCTCGCTCTCGTTAATGGGCTGCGAAAGTTTCACCGAAGGCTTCGGCCCGTTGATGGAAGGATTCGATGCCCGCGTGCCGCTCGATGACATCGACGAATTGGAAAAACAATTGCGCTCGCGCGATGTGGCGGCGTTCGTGATCGAGACCGTTCAAGGCAAAGGTTGCCAAACCTCGAACACCGATTTTTTTCCCCGCGCACAGGAACTTTGCCGCAGATACGGCACGCTCCTGATTTCGGACGAAGTGCAAACTGGACTCGGTCGCACCGGAAAAATGTTCGGGTTCCAACATTGGAATTTGGAACCGGACATCATCACTCTCGCGAAAACACTGAGCGGCGGATACGTTCCGTGCGGCGCGATCGTCACCCGGCGCGACATTTACCAGAAAACATTTTCGCGGATGGACCGCTGTGTCGTTCACTCAACCACATTCGGCCGGAACAATTTGGCGATGGCGTGCGGGCTCGCGTCACTGGAAGTGATCGACGGCGAAAATTTGATCGAGAACTCGGCCAGGATGGGCGCGCTGTTGATGGAGAAAGTCGAAGCGCTGAAAGCGAAACATTCGTTCATCAAGGAAGTGCGCGGCAAAGGATTGATGATCGGGATCGAGTTTCATGAGCCGAGCGAATTCAAGCTCAAGATGGCTTGGAAGCTTCTGCACAAGATCGACAAGGTGCTGTTCGCGCAAATGATCGTGACTCAGATGCTGAGCAAACATCGCATTCTCACCCAGGTCGCCGGTCACGCGATGGACGTGATGAAAATTCTGCCGCCGCTCATCATCGGCGAAAAGGAAGTCGACATGTTCGTCAATGCGCTGGACGACGTTCTCACCGAGTGCCGCAAATTCCCCGGCCCGATGTGGGAGCTGGGCAACAATTTCATCCGCGCCGCGCTCGGTTCCCGCAAATCCGCCGAGCCCAAGCCGGTCTCGGCGTAAAGATTCCTTTAACCACGGATTACACGGATATCGCGCCGCAGCGTCCTCTTGGACTAGACTATTATGATGAAGGCTATATCGATCGTGTCGATCGGTGCGTTGGCAACGATCGTCGCGGGCTGTTTAAGCACTAAGAAAAGTGCCTCAGCCACCCGAGAGCGCTATCCGTGGAAGAAAAATATTGTGACGACTGTCTTTTGGATCGGAGAAAGCCCAAGCGGAAACAATCCGGTGCCGAACCGTGCGAGCTCATGGGACAAAAATTGGACCAGAAGTTATGGCGGATTTGACGATCCCAATCCCGCGCATCGGAGTAATTATATTCCGGTAAAATTCACGCCTCGACAGAACCCGTTTTACTGCGCCCTCCCGTACAACGACAAGGCAGCCACTGGTCATCGGCCGGAGGCGCCCCGCGTCGTTCCGTGGTTCAAAAAAGCCTATCAAGGCCCCGGCGTTTCCACCTGCAAGGATCGATGGGTCGCAATTCGAAAAGCGAATCGAACGGTCTATGCACAGTGGGAAGACGCAGGGCCTTTCCGCACCGATTATTGGCAATATGTCTTTGGCAACGAACGTCCAAAACCCAATCTGAACAAAGGCGCGGGTCTCGATGTGTCTCCCGCTGTGCGTGACTATCTCGAATTAAACGAAACGGATGTGACCGACTGGCGCTTCGTTGAGTTTAGCGAAGTATCGCGCGGGCCGTGGTCGACGCTCGGAGAAAACAACACATTTGTGATTAGCGATCGCAAAACAGGCAGAGAATTGGCTGGGGGATCAAAGCCCGCACCCCATTAGGATACGCCAAAGGCCTAACCAAGCGCTGGAGCTAACCGCCGCGCGGCGTGAAAAGAAGTTGAGATGTTGAGTCGTTTAGTTGTTGAGATGAAAACTTGCGCTCCTTGGGGCGGTCGCTCAGTTTATTCTCGTTAGGTCTTATGCGGGGAGTTGAAGAGATAGAGGTCCGTCCGTTCTCAAGCCGTGAAGAATATGAGCTGATGCTGGACTACTTTTATAAGGCCGATGATCCATTTTTACGCGGAATGGGCGTAGACCGCTTGAAACTTCCTGAAAGAGACAAGTGGCTCGATGCTCTTTTAGCCGACCATGAGAAACCAGACAGGGAAAGAGACCGGTTTTACCTAGTTTGGATATTTCGAGGACGGCGTGTTGGACACTCAAGTATCAATAAGATCGTCCTTGGCACCGAGGCCTTTATACATTTGCATCTGTGGAATTCACAATTGAGACGAGCAGGTCTAGGGACCGAATTTGTGCGCAGATCGGCCAACTTTTACTTCGACCGATTCAATCTGAAAAAGCTCGTTTGTGAACCTTCGGCAGACAATCTTGCTCCCAATCGCGTGTTAGAGAAACTCGGATTCGCGTTCATTAAGCGGTATAGGACGACTCCCGGTGTCATTGCCTACGAGCAAGATGTGAATCGCTATGAGCTGAGAAGACCTAACCAAGCGCTGGAGCGAACCACCACCCGGAAAGAAAATTACAAAGGTGAAATTAGAAAGTAGAAAACTGAAAGCCGCGCTCGATCTCGGCGGCGGTCGCTCAGCTTGTTCTCGTTAGACGCAATCATGGCGATGCTCTGGAAAGTGGTCTCGTATCTGACGTTGGTAGGCGAGGTAGTGATGCTTGTGCTTGCCATTCGACTCTCTCTCGTCCGACGCACTCGCACGTTCGCATTACTCATGTGGGCGTGTGTATGCTTCGTGATTGCTCGTAGCAGCTGGTTCACGTTCGGCTTCGTCGGGGACTTTCTGTCCAGCCGCAGCGACGAAGCAGCGCGAGCCGCCGTTGATCGTTGGCACGAGTACACCAATTTCACGTTTCAGTTGTTGTTCGTTCTGCTGATGATTTCGACGCTGATATCATTCATTCGCGAGCGCAGTTCCGTGGCCATCCCCAGCGTCTGACCAATCGATGAAGCGAACGACCAAGGGCGCAAGCGCCCGTTGAGATGTTGAGACGTGGAGTAGTTGAGATGAAGTTGTGCGTCACCGCTAGCCGTGGCTTATCTCTTTGACTCATGATCTTCCCAGCTCACTCGCCCTCTCGGGCTTTCCCGTCCATGTCGAGGCTTTCCAGCTCGCTCCATTCTCGTTAGGCCTACTCCATATTCTCGATGACCCCGCTTATGCCAGATCAACCTGCACCAGAAATTGAACTGCTCCGTGCGGCTTATGCAGCCTTCAACGCGCGAGACATTGACGCCACCCTCGCCCTTATGACTCCGGACGTGGCATGGCCGAAGGCGTTTAAAGGCGGTTTTGTCCGTGGGCCTGAAGAAGTTCGCGCCTACTGGACGGAGCAGTGGAGCGAGATCAATCCGCACGTCGAGCCGGTTTCCTTTTACCCGGAGGAGGCCGGGCGCATTTTGGTCGCTGTGCATCAGGTCGTGCGTGACTTGGCTGGAGCAGTTCTTACCGATGAGCACGTGGGTCACCGTTTCACCCTTGAGCATGGCTTGATTCAAGCCATGGAAGTCAGTCCACTTCCATCGTCCACCCCAACGGCCTAACCAGGCGCTGGAGCGAACCGCTGACCGCTAAGAAAATTACAAAGTTGAAATTAGAAATTAGAAAACTGATAAGTGAGCTCGTTCTGGGCGGCGGTCGCTCAGCTTGCTCTCGTTAGGCCACAAACTCCATGTTTTTCCCGCCGCTCTACCTTATTTTGGACGCCGGGTTGCTAGTTTCCGAGCTTGCTCTCGTCTGGCGACGACGTGCCTCCCGCGCTCCGAGCACGCGGCTGGATCGGGGCTCTCACTTGTTGCTCTGGGCGGTAGTTGTCGGGTCAATCATAGCCGGTCATCTTGCCGGGCTTAGCAACGTGGGTCCGAGGTTGCTCCCGGGCCTCCCGTGGCGGTGGTTTGGAGCAGGTCTCTTTGCTGCCGGGACGGCATTGCGCTGGTGGGCCATC
>Ga0210405_10002335_pt1 | contig 19860 bp, 10 predicted proteins | sample IncBWH11MmetaG_FD_155492 | JGI IMG/M metagenome (GOLD analysis project Ga0210405, IMG submission 155492) | Forest soil microbial communities from Barre Woods Harvard Forest LTER site, Petersham, Massachusetts, United States - Inc-BW-H-11-M | ecosystem: Environmental > Terrestrial > Soil >... | reverse complement strand
ACTCCTCTTCGCTTAATGCCAACATTTGTTCGATCGGTCGAATTTTTTCCGGCATGTCAAACTTCTTCAATCGTTGCTCACTTCTCGCGTGGTTGCCGCTGGGCGCATATTAACGATCTAACCCGAGAATTCCAGATTTTTCCCGAAAGAATTTTGAGCATGGTTGAAAATAGCCCAGCCTTTCAAGGCTGGGGATGGCATTACCGAATCATCGAAGTCCCGACAGGGACGAAAGAACGGTTCTGTCGTCCTTATCAGGACTTGATTAATTTGCGTCGCCGGACCCAGCGCTGAAGCGCTGGGCTATTTTCATCGATTGCGCCGGTATTTATCTGCCGGGCATCATTTCCAACAAGACGCCTTTGAAATACTTGGTCTCTGGGATCGTCGGCAACACTGGATGATCGAGCGCTTGTTCGAATCGACGCAGCCGTCGAGCGGATCGACGTGCGTCGACCAGCGCGTCAACGATCGTATTCTCAAACGCGGTTTCGTTCACGTGATGCGAACAAGAAAACGTCGCCAGTAAGCCGTCTTTGGAGAGCAGTTTGAACGCGCGCACGTGTAGCTCGCGATAGCCGCGAAGGGCATCGTTCAATCCGCTTTTTGTTTTAGTGAACGATGGCGGGTCGAGAATGATTAGGTCGTATTCCGCCTCTGCTTTTTCGGCGCCGCGCAAAAAACTAAAAACGTCCTGCTCGATCCAGCGCACCTTCAATCCGTTCCGCTCCGCGCTCTTTTTCCCTGCGGCCACGTTGTCGGCGCTTTCTTCGACGGCAGCGGCGTCAGCAGCGCCGGCGCGCGCGCAAGCCAGCGCGAACGCGCCCTGGTTTGCGAAACAATCCAAAATCCGACGCCCCGGGGCAAACCCGGCGACGATTGAATAGTTGGAGGCTTGATCCAGATAGAATCCCGTCTTCTGGCCCTGCAGAAGGTCTATTTCAAATTGGAGGGGTGCCCCGCCGGGGCGGGGTCGTGTCCCATTAATTTCTACCAAGATTGGTCCCGATGGAGCCGGACCCTCCAAAATTTCAGTGCGCGGTTCGAGCCCTTCCGCTTTACGAACCGGCGCATCGTTTCGTTCGATGATGGTCTTCGCTCCGAAAAGATCGATGATCGCCTTTACGATCAGCTCCTTTCGTCGGTCCATCGCCAAAGTTAGAGTTTGGATCACCAAGTAGTCGCCGTAGCGATCAAGGATCACGCCCGGCAGGCCGTCGCTCTCGCTCCAAACAATCCGTCTCAAGTTCCGATCGATCTCGCGCCGATCGCGATACTCCGATGCTTGCGCGATCCGGCGCTTGAAGAAATCGAGATCGAGCCCTTGTCGTTGGCGGGAGAATCGCCGTGCTACGATTTGTGATTTCGAATTGTAAATCGCGCTGCCGATCAGTTTGTCGCGCCCGTCCTTGAGCGAGATGACGTCGCCATCGGCCGGGTCGCCGAAGATTTTCAGGACTTCGCTGGTAAAAACCCAGTCGTGACCATGAAGAATTCGCGCTCGCGGTTTGACGATTAGTCCGGCCATGGCAAAGAATGGTAAATGCAAACCGACGCGCAATCGATTGTCGATCTTCCGGGAATCAAAAAACTTCGAAGCGGCAAAGTCCGCGAAGTGTTCGATCTTGGCGAAACGCTGCTCTTCGTGGCGACGGATCGGATCTCGGCGTTCGATGTCATTTTGCCCGACCCAATCCCAAAAAAGGGCGCCGTCCTGAACCAACTCTCGGCTTTTTGGTTCAACAAGTTCGGCAAAATCGAGAATCACTTTATCGCCTCCGATTTCGATTATTTCCCGAAACAGCTTCGGCCGTTTCGCGAACAGCTGGCTGGCCGTTCGATGATCGTGAAGAAAACCAAGCCCCTTGCGGTCGAGTGCGTGGTGCGAGGCTATCTGGCGGGTTCCGGTTGGAAGGAATATCAGGAGTCGCAAAGCGTCTGTGGCATCAAATTACCGGCCGGGTTGAAGCAGGCGTCCAAACTGCCCGAGCCGATTTTTACCCCCGCGACGAAGGCCGATGCCGGCCATGATGAGAACATCGACATGAAACGGTGTGCCGAGATTCTCGGGAATGAAATCGCCGAGCGCGCTAAAGATCTCAGTCTGCAAATTTATTCGGCTGGTCGCGATCACGCCGAAAATAAAGGAATTATCGTGGCCGACACGAAGTTCGAATTTGGGACGATCGATGGTCACTTGCTTTTGATCGACGAAGTCCTGACGCCCGATTCGTCGCGGTTCTGGCCGGCCGATCATTACGCAGAGAACCAAAGTCCGCCCAGCTTCGACAAACAATTCGTTCGCGATTATCTCGAGACGCTCGATTGGAACAAAACGCCTCCGGGACCGAAATTGCCCGGTGACGTGATCGCACGGACGGCGGCGAAGTACTGTGAAGCGTTCGAGCAATTGACCGGCGAGAAATTAAAATCGTGATTGTTGTGGTGGCAGGCGTCTCGCCTGGATTACGAAAAAGATTAGCCGAGGAATTAAGGTAGCGGCGATTGACCTCAATCGGTCCGAGCCGGACTGGCATTTTGGCGGCTCGGTGAATGGAGCCGGCGGGAGCCGAGCGACATAGACGGGACGGCCCGAAAGGGTGAGCGAGCGGGAAGCGAGCGAATCAACCGCCGCTACCCGAGCAGCTCAGCCACCAGCGATTTCTCTTCTTTCAACTCGGCGACCGATTTATCGATCTTGTCGCGGCTGAAATCGTTGATTGGAAGTTTTTGCACAATCTCCAGCTTTCCACCGCGAATCCGGGTGGGAAACGACGAGATAATATCCTTCTCGACGCCATAACTTCCGTCCGAGCAAAGGGCGACGCTATGCCAATCGTTGCCCGGTGTGTCGTTGGTAAGGGAACGCACGGTGTCGATGGCCGCGTTGGCTGCTGAGGCCGCCGAGGAAAGTCCACGCGCTTTGATGATGGCTGCGCCGCGTTGTTGCACCGCGGCAATAAAATCGTCCTTCAGCCATTTCTCGTCCCCAATGACTTCGTCCGCGGGCTTGTTGTCGATCCTGGCGTTGTAGAAGTCGGGGTATTGCGTGGAAGAATGATTTCCCCAGATCGTCATGTTCGTAACGCGAGTGATTTCCACCCCGGCCTTGTGCGCGAGCTGAGCGCGGGCGCGATTTTCGTCGAGTCGCGTCATCGCGAACCACCTGTCACGCGGGATTCCCCTGGCGTTGTTCATCGCGATCAGGCAATTGGTATTGCACGGGTTGCCGACGACCAGAATGCGAACATCGGCGTTTGCGTTGCGTTCAATTGCCTGACCTTGTCCGACAAAAATTTTACCGTTGATCCCAAGGAGGTCTTTGCGTTCCATCCCCGCCTTGCGGGGCACGCTGCCCACGAGCAACGCCCAGTTGATATCGCGAAAGCCTTCGTCGAGATCAGCCGTCGGCACGATCGATTGCAAAAGCGGAAACGCGCAGTCGTGCAGTTCCATGACTACGCCTTCGAGCGCGTTGAGTGCTGCCGGAATTTCAATCAAATGCAGCGCGACCGGTTGTTCCGAGCCAAACAGTTCGCCCGAAGCAATGCGGAAAAGGAGGGCGTAGCCAATCTGGCCGGCAGCGCCGGTAACGGCCACTTTAATCGGAGACTTCATGATTCAATTAGAATGACGAATGACGAATGTCTAATGACGAATGAAGCTCGAATGAGCAAATGACCAAAGCGTTGTGGCAACATCGTTTTCGGCATTCTGGGTTCGTCATTGTTTAGTCATTCGTCATTCGTGCTTCGGCATTTATATCCGTCCGCTTCTCTCAAGTAGTTCTTGGATTAGCCGCATCCGCTTACGCTCCTTCGGGCTCGAACGCAGTTGGGAAATACTGCGTTGCATCCGTCGCGTCCAGTTGGAGCTCGCGCTGACGCCGGGAACGTTAAACCGATATTTTCGTGCGAGCAGATCGGTGACCATGACGATCGCGAGCCAGGATTCGCTTTTGAAAAGCGCCTGCATGATTGCAGGATAGAAATCGCGCTCAAAATCAAGCTGTTGTTCCGGATGTTTGAATTCGGCGAACGTTGCAATTTTCTCCAGATCCGAGCGGGCCTGGTTCGCGGCATCGCCGCTGCCCTGAAGTGCCTCCTCCCACATGGCCCGGACCGGCGGATGATCGTGAGTGGCATAAGTCGCCACCGATAATCGCTCGTACTCGGAACCAGGGGTAACCCGCCCGTGGTAAAATTCCCACTGCGGAATTTTGAATCCGGCGATGCCTAACGAACGCAGGCTTGGCCGTACGTAATCGGGCACCGTTCCGAGGTCTTCGCCGATCACCCTCCCTGTTCCGGCCTCGTCCAGGACAACGCGCAGATATTCTTCACCTTCACGGCAATTGGCGTAGCAATTTTCCGCGGTCGAATCGTCGCGCGGCTCGAAATGCGGCGTCCGGCCGCCGGTTTTCATGAACATTTGGTTCCAATCCAGTTCGAGAAACTTTTTGTTTTGCCGCGGGCGCCAGGGAAACGTGTAGATACGATAAAAACCGAGAACGTGGTCGATGCGAAAAAGATGAAAGCAATGGGCGACCGCGCGGACTCGTTCCCGCCACCAATCGAAACCGCGATCGCGCATTGCCGCCCAGCGATACATGGGGATCCCCCAGTTCTGTCCCCATTTTTGAGTGAACTTGTCGTCTTTGAAATGCGTTTCAGGGGGCGCGCCGCCGCACCAATCGAGCGTGAACTGCTCTGGCCGGGCGAACACGTCCGCACTGTAATAGCTGACACCAAACGGAATGTCGCCCATCAACGCGATGCCTTTTGATTCGGCGTATCCTTTGACGCCGGACCACTGCTCGCAGGCGATCCATTGCACGTAACGAAAGAATTCTTCGCGTCTCGAATGTTCTGTTTGCAGTTCCAACGTCTCCCGCGCTAACCAGGCCCTGGCCGACGCAATGGTGCGCTGTTCGGCGGGCCAATGGTCCCACGCTTCGTAATCGCCGTTCGCGTCAACCAACGCGCGAAAGAACGCGTATTCGTTAAGCCAAAGTGATTCACGCTCGCAAAATTTTCGAAACCTGGCCTGTCGATCGTTGGACCCGCGACTGTGAAAATTGGCGAACGCTTTCTCGAGCAATCGACGTTTCAATTTTCGGACATCGCCGTATCGTACTTTGCTACGGCGCACCTTCCGAAGATCGACTTCTGCGAGGATGGCGTCGAAGTCGTCGCGCGTCAGATCTTCGGGCGAACCGGGCGTGAGATGGAGCGTGGTCGGCTCGATCGCCATCGCGCTGATCGCGTTGTAGGGGCTGTTGTCCGCGCCCATTTCATTGATCGGTAAAAGCTGAACCAGTTTGAATCCGATTTCTGCCGCCCAATCAATGAACTCGCGCAACACCGCGACGTCGCCGATTCCAAGGTCGTTTTCGCTTCGCAGTCCAAACAACGGCGCGAGGACACCTGCAATCTTTTTATCGGGTGACAGCTGCATCTCTAGCAAATGACGAATGACGAATGTCTAATGACGAAGAATGACGAAGCTCAAAAAAGCGTTTCGTCATTGGATTATTCGAGCTTCTTTCGTCATTCGTCATTCGGATTTCGTCATTAGCGAAGCTTTAGCTTCGCTTCACTTCCCAGTCTTCGACGAGTTTGTTTGGAATTTCTTTCAAGAACCGCGACGGGCGCTGGAAAACGTCGCCGTACCCTCCGGTCAGGCGCATATGCGGATAAGCGAGATATAACTCGTCTTTGGCGCGTGTGATCGCGACATAAAACAATCGTCGTTCCTCTTCGAGGTCTTTTCGCTCGTCCATGGAACGGCTGCTCGGAAACATTCCATCGGTCAGCCAGATCACGAACACGGTGTGAAACTCGAGTCCTTTGGCCTGATGAACTGTCGACAGATTCACCGCCTCTGTGTCCGCCGTCTGATTTGGCGCGGCTTCGGCGTCGACGTTGCTGATCAGCGCGAGCTGGGAAAGAAATTCGTTTATGTCTTTGAATTGCCGGGCGAACGCCGCCAGCTGACTCAAATCCTCCTTCCGCAGTTCGTAATTGGTGAAATTTACTTTCGCGTAATCGTCATAAATCGCTTCCACCACTGACGTAATCATTTCCGACGGCGGATTCGGCTGACCGGCCGGCGCAATTTCGTCCAAGGTATGGGTGAGCTGCGTCCAGTGCTTCCTCGACTTCGCGCTCACGTTCATCGGGAGCAATCGTTCGCCGAATGAAGTGATTTCGCCCCGTTCGCTTAGCGATTTGTCCCACGCGTTCCAAAGATTGTCGGCGCTTCGGTTGCCAATCCCGGGCAGGAGTTTCACCATCCGCTTGAACGCGACTTCGTCTCGCGGATTTGCGACCAACCGCAAAAAGGAGATCACGTCCTTGATGTGGGCCTGCTCGAAAAAGCGGATGCCGCTGGTGATTTGGTAGGGGATTCCACGGCGCGAGAGCTCCAGTTGCAACTCGAGTGCCTGATAATGCGCCCGATAAAGCACCGCGATCTCATTGAGATCAACATTTTCATCGCGCAATTCCAGGATTCGTTGGGCGACAAACTGCGCCTGCTCGCTGCCGTCATTCAACGCCACGACTGCTGGTTTCACCGAGTTCGATGCGCGCACCGGCTGCAGGTTCTTTTTGAACTGGTCGACGTTCGCGGAAATAGCAGAGTTCGCGACGTGCAAAACCTCCGGAACGCTCCGGTAATTCATCTCGATCTTAAACACCTGCGCGTCTGGATAGCGTTTCGGAAATTCGAGAATATTTTGAAAATTCGCGCCGCGCCACGAGTAGATCGATTGCGCATCATCGCCGACGACCATCACATTGCGGTGTTCCTGTGCGAGCAAATCGATCAGGTCGGCCTGAATCTTGTTCGTGTCCTGATATTCGTCGACGAGAATGAATTGGAACTGACGGCGATAAGACTGCGCGATGCCTGCGTGTTGTTGCAGCATGAACAACGTTTTCTGGAGCAAATCATCGAAGTCGATCGAGTTTGTGGCCTTCTTCTTCTTTTCGTAGCGGTCCTGGACGTCTTTGATTTTGTCGAGCAGCGGCAGGAAATAAGGAAACTTTCCCGCAAGCAGTTCCTCCAACGGCGTTTCGGTGTTGATAACGAAGCTGAAAATTTCCGCGAGCACATCGCCTTTTGGAAACCTCACTTCTTTTGGATCAATGCCCGCGCTTGCCACCACAGTGTTGATCAAATCTTTTTGATCTTCGCGGTCCATGATGGTGAAGCCGCTGTTGTAACCAATCGCGCTTCCGTGGCGTCGCAGGATTCGGTTTCCCACCGAGTGAAATGTCCCGCCCCAGATTCCGCTGGCGTCGATAGGCAACAGGTTCGCTACCCGATCCAGCATTTGCCGCGCAGCTCCGTTGGTGAACGTGAGCAATAAGATATTTCGCGGATCGATGCCGTTCTCGAGCAGATAGGCAACGCGATACGTCAGCGTTCGGGTTTTGCCCGAACCGGCGCCGGCAATAATCAGCTGTGGTCCCGGAGGCGCGGTGACAGCCGCGAGCTGCTGTTCGTTGAGCTCAGCCGCGTAGTCGATGTGGATCGATGTCGACCTTGCGGGGCGATGGAGCGTGTATTGTCGGGACACACATTATCTGTAGCGGCGGTCTATGACCGCCGCAATTAACGCACATCTACGTGACACGACGTGGAGCGCCCGTGGTCGTCGAGCGCGATCAATTGATAACTGCCGCGCAGCGATTTCCAGCTGAGCATGTCGGTCGCGCGCGATTTTCCGATGAAGCTCTTGTCTGCAAACCAGTAAATCTCGCGAACGTCGGCGTCGGTTTTCGCGCGCAGTGGAATTTCGCCCGACGTTTCCAGGACCGTGGCGTTGCCCTCGGCCGGGGAAATAATCTTCGGTGGATTGCCGCTGCGCGCGGTCAGGTCCGATTCGGTTCCGGGCAAGAAGGGCGGCGGCGAACGTCGGGGCAAGCCGGCTCGCTCGAAAAGCTTCAAAAGATCGCTCGACCAAAATTCGTAGACTTCGTGTCGCAGGATTCGCGTTCCGTCGTCTATCGGCACTCGCAGGCCAGTTGCTGCGTCGACCAGCACTTCCTGATGCACGTCGCAGGTTTTGATCGGCGAGATTCCTGGAATGAACCAGCCTTCCACTCGTTGTGTGCAATGCTTGCCAGGCAAATCACCGGACACCGCGCAGAATTCCACCCGCTTCAAATTTGCGTTTGGTGGCGGACGATGTGGCTCGATCGGCTCCGGCCAACTCGCGCGCAACGCATCGATGATTTGAAACAAGAGCGGGGCCGCGGCCGCACGCCCGATGAACGCCGGATTCGGTTTGCCATCGAAATTTCCGATCCAAACCGCGAGAACGTAATGATTGAAGACGGCGATCGACCAGGCGTCGTGAAAACCGTGGGAGGTTCCCGTTTTCCAGAACACTGGCGCGATATTCGAATCGACGTAACCAATTTCCGGTCGCGGGACGTTTAGCATTTCGAGCGTCAAGAAGGCCGCTTCCGGAGTCAGGAGCCGGCGGCCGTGCTCTGGCGTCGGATCAGACTCTTTTCGGCGAAGCGGCCGCAGCTCACCGTTGTGAGCGAGCGCGGCGTAAAGCCGCGCCAGATCTTCCATTTTGATTTCCGCGCTACCAAGCGGAAGGGCCAATCCGTAAAGCGATTCCGATCGCGGGAGCGCGACGCCGGCGCCGCGGAGGAATTCGTAAAGCGTCGGGTTCGCCAATTGCGATGCGAGTTCAACGGCAGGAAGGTTGCGACTTCGAGCCAAAGCATCGCAGGCCCGAATCGGTCCCAGAAAATCGCGATCGAAATTCTCCGGATTATAATCGCCAAAACTGCGCGGCGCGTCGGCCAAAATCGACAATGGATGAATCAGGCCCTGATCGAGCGCGAGTGCATAGACGAACGGCTTCAGGGTCGAACCCGGCGAGCGTGGACTGCGCGTTCCATCAACTTGTCCCTCGATTGCCGTGCTGAAGAAATCAGCGGAGCCCACTTGCGCCAGCACATCCATCTTTCGGACATCGACCAGCATCGCGGCAGCATTCTGAAATCCCCGGTTTCGATTGGTTCGGATATAATCGGCGACGCGCCGTTCGATTAGCAGCTGCTTTTCCAGATCAAGCGTGGTGGCGATCCCTGAGGTAGGGACGCCGCGCTGCGGCGTCCGGTCGGCGCAGCGCGCCGACCCTACCGTCGTCAACACCTGCTGGACGAAATGCGGAGCGAAAAATGTGCGCTCGGCCTCAGCCCGGGCGCTGAATTCTCGGGCCGGCGATTTCTCATCGAGATTGGCACGGTCGTACCAATTGTCCTGTGCGGCGTTCAGCGAACGATTGTCGCGGTCTGCGTGCAAAGCCCGGCGCGTCGGACTTTGGGGAATCACGCTAAGCGAAATCGATTCCGGCCGGCTCAACTGCGCTGCGCTCTTGGCGAAATAAATCTGGCTCGCGGCGCCGATGCCTTCGATGTTGCGGCCGTAAGGCGCAAGATTCAGATACGCCTCAAGGATCTGGGATTTCGAATAATGCCGTTCGAGCTCGAGGGCGCGGACGATTTGCCGAAGTTTTCCGCCCGGGGTGCGCGTTTGGAGATGAAAACGCAGACGCGCAACCTGCATCGTGATGGTTGACGCCCCGGTCCGTGCGCCGCCGCGAACAATTCCAAATCCCGAGCGAGCCAGGGCGATCGGGTTCACCCCGGGATGTCGCGCAAAATATTTGTCTTCGTATTGCAGTGTTGCGTCGATCAGCTCGGGCGAGATGTGCGACAGGGGCGTCCAAATTCGAAACTTCTGGTCCGACGTTAACGTGACGCGCAGCAATTCGCCGTTGCGGTCTCGGACGCACTGCGAGAACGAAACCCCGTCGAGCAGCGGCGGTTTTGGCAGGAACAGCCATAAGGTCGTAACGATTGCGCAAGCGATAAGCGCACTTCGGGATATTAAGCGTGGACTGCAGAGTTTTGGGGAGCGCAGGCGCCTCGCCTGCTGGCGATCGCGCCCTCGCGATCGCGAACTTGTTTCGGATTGGGCTTTTCGGCGAGGCGCCGAAGAGAGCACGCGAGGGCGCGTGCGCTCCCCGGAGGTGTTGCGCAGCGTTTTCATTCGGTCACTGTGATCTTGCCGCCAACCCCGCGGCCTTTGATGCTTCGCTCGTACATCGATTCGGCAAAAACCGGCGGCACAACAAATTCGCCGCGGTTGGTTGATTTAATCTGGTAATTGATTTCGAGAACATTTTCGGTCGCAGTGCCGAAGAAAACCGCGCGATCTTCGCGAACGTCGACGTAATCGACGCCTTCGATCGACGAGACGCCCGGTTGCAACGATGAACCGACGACTTCAAACCCGCCCGGCAGCAGATCGATCACCGCGACGTTGGTAAACGTCTCATCTTTCTTGGTGCTCCGTACCCGCACGCGCACATGAACCGGTTCGCCAAGCTTCGTGCGAGTGATCGGCTTATCGTCCTTGTCGAGCAATTCGCGGAAAACTTCCAGGCCTTCGTTCATCACTTTTTCGGGTGCGTGGCGGTCGTATCCCGCTTCAACGACCTGATAAAACGCGCCCGGCCCGCTGATCGGCGGCGCGCTCTTGAACCGAAGTGCGATGGCGTCTTTCGAGAAGCCCGCGCGTTGCAGCAATTTTGCGGCGCTGACCAGGCTAACTTCGCGTTTGTCGCCGTGAACTTCGGCAATCGTCAGCTGCGGAGGATTCTGCGCAATAGCGTGCGAGTAAGCTTTCAGCGCCTGAACGGCATAGGCCGCGGAAAGCGTGTTGAATTGGCCGTCACCGATCGGTTTCAAGATTTGCTCGAATTGATTCGCCGAGATTTTCTTGAGTCGTGCGGGAAACTGCCGCGCTAACACCGTGACATATTGCGAATTCGTCCCGAGCGGCTGACAAAAATCCTCGTAAGTGCGCTCGGTTTTGTTGTCGATCTTGAACTTGTCGATCAACGCCTCGGCTTCTTTGTCTTTGTGGAGCAGCTTGAGCGATCCAGCCAGATACACGCCCGTCAGATCGTTTTCCCATTCGTCAGCCTGTTTCTTATTCAGATAATCCTGAAGATTGAGAATGTAGTTTGTGGTGATGACGCCTTCGCGAGTCAGGACGTAAATCGCATAGGCGATCCTCCGCGCGTCGATCAGATCCGACGGTTGCTTGGCGACCATTCGCTGGAGGCTGCGCAGGCCGGTTGCGAACATTTCGGCCGGCGGCGGAAAACCGGCGGCTTTCGCTTCGCTTAGGAAATCCATCACGTAAGCGGAATTGAAACTGATATGTTCGCCGTTCTCCGGTGCCCAGTAGCCGAACGCGCCTTGAGCATTTTGGCGACGACGCAAAATGTTGAACGTCCTCTCCATTTGTGCGTTCACTTCGGCGCGGCTAAGTCCAAAGTCGGCTTCGTTGGCGAGAACCAAACGACAGAATGACCCGCTCGTGATTTGTTCGCTGCATCCATAGGGAAAACTTTTCAGGTAAGCATCCAACCCGTTGGCCAAACCCAACGGAGTCGCGGAAAGCGCCGCGTCGCGCTTGGCGAATTCGGAATAGATCTGCCGTTTAATCGGAACGTCAGTGCTTGCCTTCTTGAAACTGCCGCTGCGAACATCGGTCACGTAGGGAACGGCGGGGCGAACACTGAGCGTGGCGCGCCGCCTTGTTTCTGTTCCGTTTCGGCTGGCGGTAAACTTAATTTCGCCCGAGCCGAGCGCGTCGTTCACGTGGAAGCGAAACACGGCGCTTTTCTCGCGGCCTTCGGAGATCTGCAACTTCTGTGTCGCTTGTCCTTTCACGGATAACTGGGGCGACGTTTCGGCCCGCAGCTCGATCTCGGCATCGGCCCCAGAGCCTTCGACGTTGTTGGCAACCGTCACCCCGGCTTCGAACTCGTCGCCCGGCACGGCGAGGACCGGCACACTCGGCGTAACGACAAACGGCCCTCGAATCAGTGAATCACGGTCGGATGAGCCGGTTGTATCGCTTGAAACGGCGACAGCCATGATTTTCAAAGTGCCGTCGAAGAAATCCGGAACGTTGTAAACGACTTCGCGCCGGTTTGCGTCGGCGTCGAGAACGCCGGACCAGAACACGACCGGCTTTTCGGTCACGCGTTTGAATGGATTGAGTCTCTTCTCTTCGCCGCCATCACCGCCGAACGCGGAGAGTGAACGGAGCAGCGAGAATTCCGGGATGATAAGATCGACAATCTGCGCGGTCTCGACACCGAGCGCGCACTTGCGGAAGAAATATTCCAGCGGCTTTGGGGTTTTATAATCGGTGACCTGCAGGATTCCCTGATCGACGGCGAAGACGACGATCCGGGACGGCCGATCGGTCTTGTAACCGATGTGCAGCGCGTCGCCCGGTTTCACGGCGGCTGCGCTGTCGATATCGATTTTCAGCCGGCGTTTTTCAACATTCGCCGTGAACGGAACGACGCCGTAGCTCAGCGGGCTGACGAAGATTTCCTTCGAATCAAGCGCGCGCACGAACGAAACGTTGATGTAACCGCTGCCTTCGAAGCTCTCGGGCAGCCGAATGTGCTGGATACTGCTTGGGGTGCCGGTTTGGAACCAGGCATACGCATAAACTTTTTCGCGCTCGATCGTGATGAGCCCGTTGCCGCCGTAAGGCGCAATAATGCTGACAGCGATGTCTTCGCCCGGATTGTATTGTTTGCGGTCGAGTTTGATCTGCAGCTCGGCATTTTTCTCCAATGAACGTGACGCCTCTCCCTGGCCGACTACCGAGAAGCGCAGCTTGCTGACGGTGCGGTTCTTGTCGTCGCGCAGTTCGAGGACATAGTCCCCAGGATCATTTGTCGGCAACGGGTAATGAAGGCCAGTCGCAGCGACGGCAATCTTTTCCGACTTCAGCGGTCGCTCACGCAGGACCGATTCGTATGCGTAATTTCCGTTGTCCTGCTTCTTGAGCACGGAAACGTATTCCTGCGCGATGACGTTGAGCGTTACATTTTCGACCGCGATCTTGTTTAGCTGTGGATCAATCGCGATGAGGTCGACCGCGCGCGCCTTCTTCATGTCGATGTAACGAAGATCGCCGTCGGGTTTGTAGCCGATCACGTAGGGCAACGCGGATACGAGCGCGTTCACATAACTGGTGACGCTGCGGCCGCCTTCGCCTTCAAAACCCTCTGCGATGAAACGCATCGCGTAGGTTGAATCGGCAAACCGCTCGAGCTGCAAATCGAAGTCAGCATGCCCGTCGTTGTCGGTCTTTTGCTCGCCGAGATCCGATGTTTGCTCGCTTCTGGTTTTCTTTTCGTCGATCAGCGGATCGAAAAACGTGAAATCGGGAAACTCGGAAAATGAAAACGCCGCCGGCTCGAGCTCGACTTTCCCGGTGACGCGGCGATCGCTGGCCGGCGTGCCGTACAGATTGGCCAAGGCGATCGTCGCGTGCACGTCGTTGGGACTGATCCAACCATTCGGCGCAGCTTTGGAAAGCCGTGTCTCGATCTTCATCCGGTCGGGGAGGAATTCTTTGACGCTTGTCGTCGTCGACCCAACCAGCGTCCCGCGTTTGTTGTCTTTTATCAGGTAGACATTGATCGTGTAGGTGCCGGTGGGTGATTCGTTGGCGGTGAGATAACTCAGCTCTACGAACCCACTGTCGGGGAGCGTGACCTTTTTCGTTTGCACTTTCAGGTCGCGCGCGTCGACCACTTCGGTTTCGACCGGTAACCCTTTGAGGTTCCCTTGCCAGTTGCGCTGTTTGACGATGATCCCCGCGTGGATCTCATCACCCGGCCGATAGACGCCGCGCTCGGTAAACACAAAGGCATCCAGGCCATCTGGCCCAATGTTTTCCGCCCCCTCGGTATCGAACCGCGAAAAATTCAGCACGCGGTCTTCACTCGCGAACGGCATGAACGCGAGGTCGTCGCCATTGCGCGCGACAAACGCGACCGGCGATTTCTCGCGCTCGGATTTTTCCACCGAAGGAAAACTGCAATGGCCGTCCGCAGTGGTTTTCGCGGTTTGGATTGGAACGCCGTTTTTCCCCAAAATATCGACTGTGGCGTCAGCGACTGGCTTGCCGGTTTTGATCGAAACCAGAAAGACGTCGCTTCCGCCGTCGGTGCCCTTCTTAATGAGAATCCCGATATCGGTAACGAGCAGGAACCGGCTGTCTTTGATTCCGCTAATCGATTTCTTTTTATCCGGGTCCCAACCGCGTGCGGTCAAAAAGAAAAGACCGCGTTCACTCCCGCCGTCGGCGGGCTTGCGCAGTTGTTCGGAGAAGTCGAACGCGGAGTAATTCGCCTTCCATTTATCCTGGAGCGCAATCGGTTGATGCTGAATCGCGATCCGGGAGATGTTTTCCTGATTGAACAGACTTGGATTTTTGAACTCCGGATCCTCGAATTTGCCTTCACTCTGGCTGACCAGATGATTGATCTGCGTTGTGGCGACACGCGCGATCTCGTATTCGATCGCGTTCAGCCCACGAGACCGGATCGATAATTTCCGTTCGCCGCTGAGCGCGAGCAATCCACCCTGGCTCTCGATTTGCACTTCTCGCGGAAGCTCCGGGACAGCAACAACTGCGTTGTAATCTTCGGCCAGCGGATAGTCACCAAATGCTTTCACGCCTTTGGCGATGCGCACATAAAGCTCGCCTTCCGTTTCAACGCGAACCCGGAACGCATGTTGCCGGTCCTGCGCTTTCTCGGACGGCAGCTCCGTGAATTGAACCTGTTTCGCTTGCTCGAGAATCTCGTCCGGGACGTCGGTTGCGCTTTCCCACTTCGCTTCGTCCTTCTTGGACTCGCTGGTGTCGTCAGATTCTTCCGAGTTGCCGCTGTCTTTGCTTGAGGAGTCGCTTTGATCCGCGCTTTCCGAATCCGAATCTTCATCATCGGATTTTTCGACCTCGCGTTTTGGCAGCAGCCAAATCTTGACTGCTTTAGCCAGGTCTCTGGTGCTGATATCGGCGGTCGTACTTAATATGAGGACCTGTTCAGGTTCTCCGTTCTTGTTCCGGGCGATGTTTCCTTCAATCGAATTGATCTGGAACGCATTGGCGATCGACGGAATTGATACTTTTTGCTCGACAGCGTCGTGAGTTTGCGTGGCGCCCTGTGTCGTTCGCACGCCGCCGCTCACTTCGAGCTTCATGAAATCTTCCTTTTCCGGGAGTGCGACGCTCGAGCTGCGCAAGTAGGCCAGCCGATGATGCAACCCATAGGTGATGGTGAAATGCGGCGGCGGTTCAGATAGAGGAAAAACCGTCGAACCGCCGACCATTGTTAGTTTGATGTGTTTATCCAGCTCGCCGGGTTCGACTTGATGGGTCAATTCGAGCGTTGCGGTGACCTGCCGCTCCTTCGGATTTGTCGGGTCTTGATAAAGTTGCAGCTGCGAGATCGCGATTGAAAACGCCGGCGTTCGCGTTTCGTAGGTCAGGCTCTCCATTAAAACTTGTGGCGGGAAGAACTCTTTATCGAAGGTGATTTGGAACTTTCGATCGGCCGGCCAATCCTCAGTTGGGCGAAAGATTAACTCTTTGTCTGAATTCCATGACCAGGCGCCGGCAATTTTCGGCTCAAGCCGAACGCCGGTGAGGGAAGGCTTCTTCAAATCTTCCAGACGCGCCGCCGGATCGCTGAACCGAATTACCAGTGGCGGATATTGCAGCTCTTTGTCCAGCTTGGTGACCGGGATCGCGACAATGGACGCGGAAACGCGGTGCGGCTTTGGTCGACTTTGATACCACTTCCAAGACCAGATAGACCCGCAGATGATTAACAGGACGGCGATGACTATCGATGCGTTCGTCCATGGGCGGCTATTACCGAAACGAGACCAGGCGGCGTCGCCTCGCGAAAGCCAGCCCGGGGGATTCCAGGAAACGCGCCCGAAAGTGGCGAAACAAATTTTCGAGAATGAGCGGCCGAGCCAAAAAATCGGCCGAAGGAGGAGTTGGAGTAGTTTGGAAAGGGAGGCTGGAATTTTCATGTTGTGAATACGCCAGTCGACCGCAAATCTTTCATGAAATCGATTCCATATTCTGCTAAAAGACAGGGCCTTAGAACGAGCGATGAAAATGACCGGATTAGTGGCGACCCGACGTAGTTTGATCGAGCGGCTGGTCGACTGGAACGATCGAAAACACTGGCAGGAGTTTTTCGACGGTTACTGGAAATTGATTTACTCGGCCGCGCGCAAGTCCGGCCTGACTGACGCGGAAGCGCAGGAAGTCGTCCAGGAAACCGTCATTACCGTCGCCAAGAACATCGAGAAGTTGAAATACGATCCCAATCGGGGCTCGTTCAAAGGCTGGCTCCTGCAAATAACGCGCTGGCGGATTGTCGATCAATTCCGCAAACGCGAACCGGGGAATGCCAAGACGCCGCGGGCCGCAGGGGACCGTCTTACCGCAACGATTGAGCGCATTCCCGATTCCCGCGTCGACGATCTCGATGCGGTTTGGGAAGCGGAATGGAAGGAAAACCTGTTCGAGGGAGCGATCGCCCGCGTAAAGAAAAAAGTCGATCCCAAGCAGTTCCAGATTTTTGACTGTTACGTGCGCAAGGAATGGCCGGCCCGGAAGGTCGCCGAGCAATTGCGAGTCAGCGTTGGACAGGTTTATCTCGCCCGGCATCGGGTCGGCGCGGTGCTGAAGAAGGAAATCCGGGCAATGGAAAAAATGGAGGGTCACGCTCCGTCGTGACCGTTTGACCCGGACGGGACGGAGCCCGTCCCTCCAAGCTAATTGCCTGTTACGCTGCCACTGTGTAAAATCGGCGCCATTCCCGATCAAGTTTCCGCTCAAGTCCCTGTCGTCCCCGATCACGAACTACTGCGCGTGATCGGTCGTGGTGCTTATGGTGAAATCTGGATGGCGCGCACGGTGACCGGCGGGCTGCGCGCGGTCAAAATGGTTTACCGCAGCACGTTCGAAAGTGAGCGCGCGTTTCTCCGAGAGTTTGAAGGAATGTCAGCGTTCGAGCCGATCTCGCGTGGACACGCTGGTTTCGTGGACATCCTGCACGTTGGCCGCACGGCTGAACATCTCTATTACAGTATGGAGCTGGCGGATGATCATCTCGCCGGGCGCAAGATCGACATCCTTAATTATGAGCCGCGCACTTTGAAAAGCGATCTGGCCCGGCACAAACGCCTGTCCGCCGATGAATCGATCCAGCTCGGTGTTTCGTTGACCGAAGCGCTCGAGGCGTTGCATCAACACGGCCTCACCCATCGTGACATTAAACCGTCGAACATCATTTTCATCGACGGCGTTCCGAAACTTGCCGACATCGGATTGGTCGCAGCGAGCGGGCAGCAATCGTTTGTCGGAACGGAAGGTTATGTGCCGCCGGAAGGGCCCGGCACCGCTCAAGCCGACGTTTTCAGTCTGGGTAAACTTCTTTACGAAGTCAGCACCGGAAAAGATCGGCTCGATTTTCCGGAAATCGATTCGCAGTTGAGCACGCGTCCGGATCGCGAACAGCTCCTTCAACTCAATGACGTGCTGGTTAAGGCGTGCGCGCACGATTCGAAGAAGCGTTATCGCACGGCGGCGGAAATGAATCGCGATCTGGCGGCGCTGGAAAACGGCCAGCCCCCGGCGAGCCCAAGACCCTTCTGGCGGATGTTGGCCGCGACGGTCTCAATTCTCGCAATCGGAGCCATTGCCCTTTGGTTTTATTTGTGGCGCGGCGGACCAAGCCCAGAGATGCATTTGAAAACGACGATCCGCACCGATCCGCCGGGCGCGCTGGTGATCCTGGGCGATCGCGCGGAAAAAAGTCCAGCCACGTTCGAAGATTTGGACCAACACAAATACCGGCTCCGGATCATGAGCCCTGGTTACGATCCAATTGAGACCACGGTCGATCTGGGCGCGCTGCGTGCGCCGCAGCCGTCGGAATTTCGTCTCGTGCGCAGCAAAGGAGGGATCCAAATCGAATCGGATCCTCCGGGAGCGCAATTCTCGTTACGAAGCGAAGACGGTCAGGTTTCCCGCGAAGGCGTCACGCCGCAGTCGATAGCCGACTTGCCGACCGGAAAATATTCGGTGGCGGTCCATCGGGGGAATTGGGAAATGCGCGATCAAGTTGAAGTGCAGCACGGTGAAACCGCGCGAAAGACGTTCGCGTTCGTTACCGCGCCGGTGAAGATCACCAGTGAACCGACTGGCGCTGAAATCGCGGTCGACGGAGCGTCGCGTGGGCGTACGCCGTTACAACTCGATCTGCCAGCCAGCTCACATCTGCTCACGGCGCATCTTGCAGGTTGGCCTAATGAAGAACAAAAGATCGAAATCGCAGGACAACAATCGAACACGGCCCACTTCGTTTTCGCCAATGGCAGCGTGAAAATCACCAGTGCGCCGGGTGGGGCGACGGTTCGGGCAAACGGCAAGGAGCTCGGCCAAACACCGCTCGTGATCGAGGAAGTGAAACCGGGCGATGTGACCTACGAGTTGCGTTTATCCGGTTACAATCCGACAGCCGTCACCGGCAAAGTCGACCCGCAACAGCAAACCTTTCTGGCCGCGCGATTGGAAAAAAGCGTCGGTCCCGCGCCGGGACAGCCGTTTACTAACTCGTTAGGCATGAAGTTCGTTCCAGTTGGGGACATTCGCGTTTCCATTTGGGAAACGCGGGTGCAGGATTACGCGACATTTTTGCAGGCGACCGGTCGACGTTATGAACCAACCGATTTTCAGCAGGCGCCTACCCATCCAATCGTAAAGGTGAACTGGTTCGACGCCGTGACATTCTGCAAATGGCTCAGTGAAAAAGAGCATGACGAAAATCTCATCGAAGATCGACAATCGTACCGATTGCCGACCGACCGGGAATGGAGTCTGGCAGTTGGACTACAAAACGAGCCCGGCGGGACGCCGCAGGCGCGCGACGGCAAGATCAAAGATCAATTTCCGTGGGGCAAACAATGGCCACCGCCGAGCGGCGCCGGAAACTATGGAATTCCGCAAAAACGCGGAGCGACTTCTGGGGTCGGAAGCTTCAAACCCAACTCGCTTGGCCTGTACGATCTCGGCGGCAACGTTTGGGAATGGTGTGCTGACACCTACAAAGGCGGCACGAGCGCGACCGGCCGCGATTGGGGAGTTCTTCGCGGCGGTTCCTGGGCCACTACCAACCGTTTAGAGATGCAATCGTCGTATCGAAACGTGGTTGATCGCAACGAACGCGATGTCATCTACGGTTTTCGCTGTGTGCTCGCGGCTGATACCACCGAAAATCGATAGTTACTTTGCCGCGAACGCCGCGCGAAGACGCTCGAGAAACGGGACCTGCGCTGGATTGATTTTGCGCCGCGCGATTTCTTCGGGAAAAAACTCCGCCCGATCGACTTCCGGAAACTCCGTGAATTTTCCCGAGCCGGGCGGCCATTCGAGCTGAAACTTGTTCGATCGGAACTCGAACGGTTGTGGCAGATCGCCCTCGAAGCCCCAGCCGTGAACGGTTTTGCCGCCTTTCTGTTTGATCGAACCGAGCGGAATCCAGGCGCCCGACGGTTTGAATCCGACCTCTTCTTCAAATTCAATCTGCGCGCGAGTTAGTAAATCTTCATTATCGGCGGCTTCGCCCTTGGGAATGGTCCACGCGCCGTCGTCTTTGTTTTTCCAAAAAGGCCCTCCGGGATGGACGAGCAGAAATTCGAGTGAATCGTTTTTCCTCCGGAACATCAGCAGACCCGCGCTGATATTACTTCGTTTCTGAATTGATTCAGCGCTCATGCTCAGTTATTGGCGCCAACGGCAACGCTAATCAGCTCTTTTTCACTGCCGGTAACAACAACTACGGTAACGGGACATTCGGCGTTATCACTTTCGGCCCGTAAAGGAAGTTTCAGAAGTCAGAAGTCAGAAGTCGGA
>Ga0210405_10002334_pt1 | contig 19860 bp, 16 predicted proteins | sample IncBWH11MmetaG_FD_155492 | JGI IMG/M metagenome (GOLD analysis project Ga0210405, IMG submission 155492) | Forest soil microbial communities from Barre Woods Harvard Forest LTER site, Petersham, Massachusetts, United States - Inc-BW-H-11-M | ecosystem: Environmental > Terrestrial > Soil >... | reverse complement strand
TGGTTTTCCCCAGCCCCGGCGGCCCGTACAGCAGCACGTGGTCCAGCGCCTCGCCGCGGCTCCTCGCCGCATCAATGGCGATCTGTATATTTTCCTTGACCCGTTTCTGCCCGATGTATTCCTCCAGGCGTCTCGGCCGCACGCTCACTTCGATGCGCGCGTCTTCCTCAAACGCCTGCCCGGACACAATCCGCCCCGGCTGCCTCTCGTGCACCATCCGCTTTGCCGTTCCGTCCGCCATTTCTTCTCTTTGAACTCCGCGCTCCCCGTGCCCTCTGTGTTAAATCTTATATTCGCGCCGCTCTCCCTTTTGGCGCGCTCAACGACTGCAGCGCCGCGCGCAGCAACTTCTCAAAGTTCCCAGTACCCGCCTCGCGCTTCGCCTCTCCCACGGCCGTTTCCGCCGCCCGCCCCTCGTATCCCAGGTTCACTAGCGCCGAAATCACATCCGCCTCGATTCCCGCGGGCGAAGTAGCCGCCGGTTTCTCCGTCTCCACGGTTACCGCTTCGAGTTTGTCCTTCAACTCCACCACGATACGCTCCGCCGTCTTGCGCCCCACCCCGGGAATTTTCGTCAGTAGCGCCAGGTCGCTCCCGCGAATCGCCGGCACAAGTTCCTCGACGCTCATCCCGCTCAAAATTTTCAGCGCCAGCGCCGGGCCCACCCCCGACGCCGAAAGCAGCATCTCAAAAAAATGCTTTTCGCGCGAGGAGACAAACCCATACAGCGCCAGCGCATCTTCCCGCACGTGTGTATGAATCAGGAGGGTCACTTCGGTGTGCAGTTCGCCCAGCGCGGCGTACGTCGAGAGCGGCACCAGTACGACGTAGCCCACGCCGCCCACGTCCACCAGCACTTGATTCGGTCTTTTTTCCGCGAGCCGTCCGCGAAGCTGCCCAATCATCGTCCGCCAGTATTGCCGCTTTTCCTTCGCCCGTCAACGCGGACCTGGGATTTGGGTGCTTTTAAGAAGGCCGGCGGACCTCAGGCGGCCCGGCGGTCCCTCGGGTTAGCGACGGGAGCGGTCCTTGCGCACCGCTTCGTCGATCAGCGCGTCGAGTTCGCTGCGCGTCAGCGTCACGTCATCGCCCGCATTTTCGCCGCTGTCGCGGGTGATGGGCAATTCCGCCCCGCCGCCCGGCGGCGGCGAGACAAAGTAACGCGGACGAGCCGCCATCAGCTTCGCCACTTCCCGGCTGGAAAGCAACGCCGGCTCACCGGCCATTTCCGCAGCCAGGGTGATCTTCGCGCTGTGTTCGATGGTCTCCATTCGAAAGAACGCCGTGAGCAGATCCGGGCCGCAGGTCACCGCACCATGATTGGCCAGAAGCAGCGCGTCGTAGTGCGGCACAAACGGCTCGATAGCCTCGCTCAATTCTTGGGTTCCCGGCGTGGCGTATTGCACCAGCGGAATCTGTCCAAGCCCCACGACGACTTCGGGAAGCAGGGCATGATTCAGCGCCCGCCCGGCAACTGCAAAGCCCGTGGCCGTGGGCGGATGTCCATGGCAGATGGCCATCACATCCGGCCGCATGCGGTAAAACAGCAGATGCATCGCCAGTTCCGATGAGAATTTACGGTCCCCGGCCATCTGCCGTCCGTGCAAATCGGTAATCACCAGATCCTCGGGTGCGAGCATCCCTTTGTTCATGCAGGTGGGAGTGGTAAGAACACTTCCGTCATCCAGCCGCACGGAAATGTTTCCTTCGCAGGCGACGATGTGTCCACGCTCGTACATCCATCGTCCGGCAATACAGATCTCGCGCCGGTGCTGCTCTTCGCTTTTTGCGTGGCCTGACAAGAGTCCGTCCGGGATCACGGGCGTACTCCTTCCTGGCTCGGCATGTTTTCCGAGCCTTTCCGATTGAATTTATCCGGACATCGCCCGTAGCGGAGTTACGGAACGGCTCCCGCCGGTTCCCATTAGAGCGGCAGGAGCGGAGAAGAAATTAATACAAGTTGGCTCCAGAAGCTAGGCATAAATTCCACGGAGCTTGAGGGCGCTGGCGACCCGGTCGATGGCCAGCATATAGGCGGCTATGCGGTTGTTGACCTTGTGCATCTCCGCGAAGCGCACCACTTCATCGAAGGCATTATCCATGATGTCGAAAAGGCGCTCGTTGACTTCGTTCTCTCGCCAGAAGAAGCCCTGGCGGTCCTGTACCCATTCGAAGTAACTGACCGTGACGCCGCCGGCGTTCCCCAAAATGTCCGGCACGGTGAAAATGCCCTTGGCATCGATAATCGCGTCGGCTTGCCAGGTCGTCGGCCCATTGGCGCCCTCGCAAAGGATTTTCGCCTGCACCTGCTTGGCGTTCTTTTCGGTGATTTGGTTTTCGATGGCCGCGGGAATGGCGATCTCGCACGGCTGGAAGAGCACGTCGCGCGCTGTCATCTTCGTTCCCCCGCCCGGAAAATCCTGTAGCGGTTTTTTCTGTGTGTACACCCAATCGATGGCCTTGGGAACGTCCAGGCCCTTCTCGTTGTACAGTCCGCCGCCGATGTCCGCGAGTCCCACAATTTTGTAACCAGCTTTCTGCATGAGATCGGCTGCCATGGAGCCGACGTTGCCAAAGCCTTGAATCACTACGCGGCAGCCTTCTTTCTTGATGCCCAGCTTGGCCAGCGCCTTATCGCAGCAAATCATCACCCCGCGGCCAGTCGCTTCTTTCCTTCCGCGCGATCCTCCGAGTTCGATGGGCTTGCCAGTCACCACCGCCGTGGTTGCTTGCCCGAGGTGCATCGCATAAGTGTCCATGACCCAGGCCATGGTCTGCTCGTTGGTGCCGACGTCGGGAGCCGGGACGTCGCGCTCTGGGCCCAGCCAGTTCGAAAGTTCCGCGGTATAGCGGCGGGTGAGCCGCTCGAGTTCTCCACGCGACATCTTCCGCGGATCGCAAATCACTCCGCCCTTCGCGCCGCCAAACGGAATATTCACCACCGCGCACTTCCAGGTCATCCAGGTCGCCAGCGCGCGCACCTCGTCGATGGAAACATCAGGCGCAAACCGGATTCCCCCCTTGCCCGGCCCCCGCACCGTGGAATGCAACACGCGGTAACCGGTGAACACTTCCAGCGTCCCGTTATCCATGCCAATCGGAATGTATAGCGTGATTTCCTTGCTGGGATATTTGAGATAGCGGTAAAGCCCCTGCTCCAGCCCCAGCTTGCTCGCGGCCACTTCAAAACGCGCTTCCGCATTTTGGTAGACATTCATTTCTTCCGGCATGGGAACTTGCGGCATTCAAAATTCTCCTTTGGTGCGGCTCGCCATTCCTTCGTTCGCGCTCAGGATAAGTCTGCGCGCGTAAAGAACCGGCCACAGTCAGGCCAATGGAAAGGCTGCCCGGCTTTATCGGCGCCAGACTTCTTTGCGCATTCCGGCCTGTCACTCAGATGCTGGAAATCACAGGCGCGATTCGAAAGGCCAAGGAAGGTACGGCATTCGGCGGGCTACCCACCCGTCGGACCTGCCAATTGGCCGGGCCGCCAGTATACGAACCCGCTTCCCATCCCGCAAGCGACCCCGCAGTTTAGTAGTGGTCAGATTCCGGTAGGCGCACTATTCGGCAAATCCGATTCCTTCCGAATCCGCCGAAGTCCAGCAGGAATCGGTCGCAAATGACCCCGGAACTCCATGTTCGCGCAGCGGTACTTCATTCCTGACCTATGCTCCGCGATTCTCTCCGACGGTTTACCGCTTACCGGATACCAGCTCATAATCCGTGAACACCACGTCTCCACCGACCAGCTCCGGCGAATAAATGGATTCAAATCGTTTCACGGCCTCCGATTGGCCATGGCGAGTTTGCGCCGCGGCATCCTCAAAAATGAAAAAGTGCAGGAAACGCGTGGGATCATCCTTCTCCTGCCACGCAAGATACACCTGCGTGCCCGGCTCATTTGCTTGCACGTAACGCACGAACTCCTTGATCGCCTGCTTGACCTTCTCTACCGCGGACGCCTTCACTTGATACCCACCCGTCTGATAGATCGCCATTGCGGCTCCTTGAGCGTGATGCAAATAAATCATCAAACCTTGACTCTTGAAACCGGCTCTCACTCCGCCGCAATTCGCTTTTCGTATTCGCCCTCTACCTTGGTGAAGGTCGTCCAGAACGGCCGCGGCTCGCGCGAATGGAGATGATCCATAAGAATTCCGACGTGTGTGTGCCAGCCGCTCGCGACGCCCACGATCTCCTTGCGGTCGCCGAGCCGCCGGTGCGTTATGACCAGCAGGACCTCCCCGGCGCGCGGACTAAGCTCGAAAGTGACCTCGGAAGCCTCGCGTGTGTCGCCCCAGGTATAGCTCAGCAGGCGGGGTGGATCGCAGCGCGTAATGCGTCCCTGCATGGTGTCGCCGCATTCCAATTTGTTGTACTTAGCAGGCGGCGTCTTCTCCGCCGAAAGGTCGGCATGGCGCCAGTTCAATTCCACTCGTCCGCCGGCGCGCAGTTCCATCGGTCCGGGAGCAAGCCACTTCCCGCGTTCTTCCGATTCCGTGAGGTAAGCCCACACGCGTTCGATCGGTCCGGGCAATACGCGTTCGAGTCGCAGGGTGCCGGGCTCGGTGACGGCGCCGTACTCATTCGTGGATTGCCCTTGTTGGCCCTTTTCTTGCCCCGGTTTGGCGTTCATAGAGATAGTCCTTTCTTTTTCTTCTTGCGGATTTTCGCCGCCGCTCGATCCTCGGCCCGCAGCGCGGCATCGAGAACATCCAATCGGGCGCTCCAAAACGAGCGTTGTCTCTCCATCCAGCTCGCCGGCGCTTCGAGCGGCTCGGGATTGAACGAGAGCCGGTGTTCCCGCCCCGCCCGCCGCCGCCGCACCAGCCCCGCGCGCTCTAACACCAGGATGTGTTTAGAGATCGCGTTCAGCGACATCGAAAACGGCTCTGCCAGTTCGGTGACGCGCGCCTCGCCATGCGACAAACGGCGCAGGATCGCTCGCCGGGTCGGGTCGGACAGCGCCATCAACGTTCGGTCCAAGCTTAAATGCGCCGCCGCAGCCATAATTATTCAACCGTACGGTTGAATATAATGGGAATCACATGCCCTGTCAAGAGACTTGCAGTCGAAGAAGGGAATGCCGGCGGCCCCCAGTCTGGGCGCGGAGGAAAATTCGCGGAGAATTACTGCAAACGGAATTGGATGGTGACGGTCAAATGCATGGGGACGGGTTTGCCGTCGAGCGATGCGGGCCGGTATTTCCACTGTTTCAACGCGTCCATAGCTGCCTGGTGCAGCAGTGTGGGGCCCGAAACAACTTTCATCGTGGTCACGCGTCCGTTGGCGTCGATCAAAGCATCGATAAGGACACTGCCGGAAACATGCTGGTTCTTGGCGAGCGCCGGGTAGACGGGGGGCACGGAAGAAATCAGTTTGGCTTGTTGCACGTCACCGCCCACGGGAAGCGGCGCTGCGGGCGCGGATGGCTGTTTGTTGCCGCCGGCGAGACCGGAGCTGAGCGGGTCCACGCCGGATTCGGCCTGATCCTCATTGCTCAAAACGACGCTTGCGTCGGGTTCCGCGGCGTTTTGGGCGTGCTCGCCATGCGTGACTTTAGGAGTTGCCAGGTGAACTGCCCCGAGGACGGGCTTCTTCGGCTGCTCCGCTGCTGGCGGGGCCGCTGTTGAGTTCATCGCGCTGGTGGCAACTTTTTCCTTTTTCGACGTGGGTTGCGCATCGCGAGCTTTCGCGGTTGGTGCAACTGCCGGCACGACGCTCACAGTATTCGGGGCCGCATTGGATTTGGCGGAAGTATTGGTGAGTGAAGCCGGAGCCGTTTTCGGCGGAACATTCGCCGGCGGCAGCACATTACCCTGAGGTTGTGACGGCAAACTCACCGCCGGTAGGGAAGCCACGGAGGCTTGCACGTTCGACGCCGGCGCCAGCCCGGCATGGAGGCCGCCGGACTGCTGTTGCATATACCACCAGCCGCCACCGGCAGCGAGCAAAACACTGGCTGCAATCGCTCCGGTCAAAACGCCTTTGCGCGAACCCTTCGATGCGCGTTCCCGCGCGCCTTTTTCCTTGTCCATCGGAAGTGCGCTGCCGAAGGAGGGAAACGGCATCTCGGCAAGAGGTCGTTCCGTCACTGCCGTGATCGATTGCGCGGGTGTTTCTTCGAGCTTGGGCACTTCCGCGAGGCGCTTGGCTTTTTCCCTTTCGATGAGTTCCTGGGTCGAGGAAGGCGCGGCGGCGTTGCGAGCGAGCGGCTCGAGCCACGCCGGAATTTTCATCTCTTCGTCCTCGAGCGGCGATTCGACGGGGAGGGCCGCAGCGGGCTCCGGTTTCACGGGCTCCAATTCGACGGGCTCAACCGTGGCGGGTTCCGGCGCGTGAATGCGGGACATTTCCAGAGCTTTTGCGGCGCTTTCGGCGAGTTCCTTGCTTATGGCCACGGGAGCCGCGTGCGGCATTTTCACGGAAACCGTCGCGGGCGCCTCGGGTTCGTCGGAGAACTGCATGTTGGAAAGTTGTTCCTGGAGGCGTGCTGTATGCAATTTGAGCGTTTCGGTTTCTGGGTCAGCGCAAACCTGTACAACAGGCTCGCCCGCATCGGCAGCCGGTTTGCCCTCAAAGAGAGAAAGCAAATTCGGAATGGACGTCACCGGAGCGACGGGCGCCTTGGCCGGCTCGAGAAAAGAAGCCGCCGCGTCGGAGGCGCGCGGTGAATCAAAAAGCGCGGAAGCGGGTGCGTCCGGGCTTGCGGGCGGAAAATTTACCGGCAATTCGGGAGTGGCGGACACTGGCGCCGCGGGCACAACCGGGACGATGGGCGCTGGCGGCGTCGAGCGAAGGCTCAGCGGAGCTTCGGGATCGAAGGACGTTGACAATGCGGAGGAGAGCGGCGCGACGGGCGCCACCGGCTTCTGCGGCAGAAGTTCTTCCAGTTTCGGCGGCGCGGGAACCGGAGTCACGGCCGCCGTGGGAATTGCAATTTTCGATTCAGCGAGCTTTGGCTCGCTGATTCGCGCGGCGGGAACGGGAACAGCAGGCTTCGTTGCAATGAAGCCGGGCGATGACGAACCAACAGCCACCGGCGCGGGCGAAACGGGCTGCGGCGCAGAGCCGATGCGGTCGCCGGGAAAACGCATGCCCCAGAATCCGACCACCGGCTCAGTGAATTCGAGCTCCACGTAGCCGCTCACGTTGCGGTAGTTCTTGGATTTGACGACCTGGCAGACGACTTCCTTCTTGGTTTTTTCGTTGGTGAGGAAAAGCAATTGCCCCGGTGCAACGGAAGAAGAAAGCCGGATGACGGCGCCATTGCCGAAAATGAGAACGGTCTTGGTGGACTCGGAGAAAGGCTCGCGCTTGTCGCTGCCGTCGACGGCGCGCGCGCCGTTGACGGTGACTGGAACTTCCAGCGCGACGGGCTGCTGCTTGATGCCCGCTTCGCTGGATGGCGCGGCGGTGGACCCAGTGCGCTGCGCGCTTTCCGGCCTTCCCGGTGCGATTTCGTTCTCTTTGACGATAGGAGGCATGGCTGGCACACTCACGAAACTAAAATCTCGGATCGGCCCTGCCCGAAGCAGGATTCCCGCAAACATCTACATCTATATGTTCTGCCTGCGGGACGAGGGCCAACCATAGTACGTGCGTACTACAAGCCGTAAGAAACACCTGTCCGAGAGGACAGGCGAAAACTTCGGGGCGCGTCAGTCGTGCAGAAGTAATTGTGAGAACCAAAGGAAAGAAAAAAGTTGTGACGGTCAGCGCGGGAGAGGAGGCTGGAAGCGCTGGTCGAGTTCGACTTGATAGCCGGTGACGAGTTTATTCGTTTCGTTGGCCATGCCGATGACGGCCTGGAGTTCCTTGAACATGGCGTCGGTCATTCCTTTGCTGAAGGCGGAAGCGGTGTGCGAGGCGATGCAGTAGTTGCAGTTGTTGGTGACACTGACGGCGATGTAAATCAACTCCTTGGTGAGCGGATCGAGCGCGCCGGGGGCCATGATTTGCTTCAGGCTTTCCCAGGTGCGCTTGAGCAGCGCGGGATCGTGGGCGATGGCCTTCCAAAAATTGTTGATCCAGTCGATTTTGCGCGTGGCCATGATGTCGTCGTAGACAGCACGGACTTCAGGGCTTGCGTCTTTGTATTCGATCAATCCGAAGGTGGACATGAGGGTCTCCCAAAATGCTGGCGTGCCGGTCTTCCAAGAAATTAGCAGGAAGTGGCGAGAGTGGGTAGTGTGGAACGGGAGGGAGACGCAGGTGAAGCATGGAATTTGATGATGGAGTGAATGAAATTCATTGTCCTTGACACACGGCGCGAGGGCGGTTAAAACTCAAACACCGCAGCCATATTGGACTTATAGCTGCACCGATTTTTTGAACCGCAGAGGGCGAGCTGGTCCGGGGGCTTGTCCATATTTTCAAAAAAAGATTTTCGATCCTTTAACTGCATGCGAGGGATTCGCCACGCGGCTTCTTGTTGAATTTCCGTTTTTTATTTCCCGCAGCCGACAGGGTGCTTGCTGGCAATGATTTTGATCTCCACAGGGGGTGTTGGATTATGAAGCGGCTAATCTTGACAATTCTTGTTGTTTTGGCGCTCGCAGCAGCAGGCGGTGCGCAGACGTTCCGCGGCACGATTCTAGGCACGGTGACGGACACAAGCGGCGCAGCCATAGACGGGGCAACCGTTACGGCCCGAAACTTGAATACCGGACTCGAGCGCACCACCCAAACGTCAGCCGACGGCAGCTACTCCATCCCGGAACTTCCTCTCGGAACCTACAAAGTGACGGTCACGAAGAGTGGCTTCCAGACTTCCGAGGCCAGCGATGTAAAGGTGGATGTTGCCGCGGAAAGCCGCGTGGACGCCACCCTGAAGCCCGGCAGCGTGGACACGAAGGTCTTGATTTCCGCCGATACTCTGCCGCAGATCGAGACAACCTCGGACACACTTGGCGGCACGATGACCGCTTCCGAGATGGCGAATCTGCCCGTGAACGGGCGGGATTACACGAAACTGATCTTCTTGACTCCGGGGATTGCCGGTTCACCGGACCAGATTACCGATTCGCCGGGGAGTTTTGGAGTGTTCTCGGTAAATGGAGCGCGCGGCCGAGCCAACAACTTCCTCCTCGACGGCACGGACATGAATGACGGCTACCACAACATCCCCGCGCTGAACCAGGGAGGCGTATTCGCCGTTCCCTCCGCAATTCTTCCCGTCGATGCCATCGCCGAGATGCACGTGCTCTCGAATTTTGGGGCGGAGTATGGGCGCAACGCCGGCGGAATCATCTTGTTCGTGACCAAGAGCGGGACCAACGCCTACCACGGCGCGGCTCTTGAATATTTTCGAAACAACGCACTCGACGCGCGGAACTATTTTGATCCCGCGGGGCCGGGGGGACAGCCGCAGGCGCCCTTCCACAACAATCAGTACGGCGGCTCGTTTGGCGGCCCCATCGTGCGCGACAAGACTTTCTTTTACGCCAACTATGAAGGCCAGCGCGAACGCGGAGGTTCCGTGAGCATAGATACGGTCCCGAGTATTGCTACGGGACATGGTCCCAACGGGTCGCTCACCTCAGCCGACGCCAAGAACCCCATCATTGCGAACCTTTTGTCGGCGACGACGACGGCCCAGCGTGGCGCCCTGCTTTGGCCGGCGGCCAATATCCCCGGCAGCTTCGGTGGCCCCGGTAACACTACCGGCGGTGCTGTGGTGATCACGCCATTCCGCAACCGCGTGGACAGCTTGATCGGCAAGATCGACCACACCATCAACACTAACAACACTCTCAGCGGGCGCTATTATTACTCCAACAGCGAACAGGCTTTCCCTTTGGCGCTCTCTCCCACGGGCGGCCAGCTCCCGGGCGGCAACACGGTGACGCCCACGATCGTTCATCTCGTTTCGCTCTCTCTTGTCACTACCTTGTCATCCACGAAAGTGAACGAAGCTCGTCTCGGCTGGAACCGCTTTTACGAAGCCTTTCTCCCGGAGGATCAACGTTTCCATCCCAACACGACCGGGCTGTGCATGGCCGTCACGGGAACCGCCTGCCCGACATCCGGCCCGGGGGATTCCGGCCTACCGTCAATCGTCGTCAGCGGCGTTTCCATCCTCGGGGCGGCCGGTTCCGACCCGCGTCACCGGGTGGACACCAACTGGCAGGCGCTCGATAACTTCGGATGGAAGGTTGGGCGCCACGATCTTAAATTCGGCTATGAATACCGCCGTACCACGATCGCTACCACCATAGATTCGAAGTCCCGCGGCACGCTCAAATTTGCAGATGTTCCTTCCTTCCTCGCCGGCACGCCTAGCGGCGGCAATCTGGTGATTGGGAGCAACAGGACCCGCAACACCTTTCAGAATTCGGACGGCTTGTTTCTTGAGGACACTTTCCGCGCAACTTCTCGCTTGACACTCAACGCTGGGCTGCGCTGGGATTATTCCGGGGTCATCGGAGAAAAGAAAAACCTCGGGAGCGAGTGTGTTTTCTCAGCGGGACCAACTTGCACGCTGACGCAACTGGGCACGGGCGGCTTGTCGTCCGGCCTCTATAATGCGGACTACAAGAATTTTGCCCCGCGCCTGAGTATCGCTTATGACGCCTTTGGCAAAGGCAAGACCATCCTTCGCGCGGGATGGGGTATCTTCTACGATTCTCTTTACCATAGCCAGTTTCTAACCAATTCGATCAACAACAGCAGCTACGCGTACGGCCCATTTTTGAATCCGGGCGGCCCAGCGGCCGTTACCCTTCTGGGGAATTCTTCTCTTGCAAACGGTCTAGCTAGCTGTTCTCCCCCCGCCGGCACTGCTCTTGTGGCTGGCTGCCCGGCCTTTGCTCCACCCAACGCTCCCCAAGGGGATATCACGACGGTGGACCGGCACTTGCGCACCCCTTACCTGTACAACTTCAATCTGAATATCGAGCAGCAGCTCGCGAACAAGGTCGCGCTGCAAGTGGGCTACGTTGGCTCTGCGGGCCACCACCTTCTGCGTTTCCGCGATATCAACCAACCCAGTCAAACTGCGATCAACGCTTCCGATAACGCTTGTGCCCCCGGGGGACCGGGAACCCCCATCGGCAGCACATGCGATCTGAATGGCGTTCCGCGCGTCCTCACGGTCCTCCCGGCTACCAACACCGGCGTTTTCTATATAAACCAGATCGAGGCATCGGCGAGTTCCTATTATCATTCGCTACAAACAAGCCTGCACGTCAACGGCTGGCACGGGCTAACCAGCGCCGCCAACTTTGTCTGGTCCCACTCAATTGATACGGCAAGTGATGGAGTGGACTTCGCTCCCAACGCATCCCAGCCAAACGACAGCACCCGTCCGAGGCTCGAGAAAGGAAATTCCAACTTCGACCTCCGGCGGCGGTTTACCTGGACTTACGTCTACCAGTTCCCGAACCTCAAGGGGAGTTGGAGCAAATTGACAGACGGCTGGGGCCTGGACGGTGTGGTCAACCTTCAGGACGGCCAACCCTTCCATGTCAACTTCAACTTTGTTGATGACTACAGCGGTAGCGGAGAGTTCTTCGACCGCCCCGATGTAGTCGGTCCCATCCGCATCAATTCACACGATCCTACGCACTTCCTCGACCTGACTTCGTTCGCGATTCCCTGCACATTGAGTGGAGGTAATGGTGCCGCGAACTGTCTGGCTGGCACCCGGCATTTCGGAAACTTGGGACGCGATTCCTTGCGCGCGCCGTCGTACAAACAATTTGACTTCTCGGTGTTCAAGGACACGAAGCTGGGAGAACGCGTGAACATGCAGTTGCGCGCGGAAGTCTTCAATCTATTCAATCATCCCAATTTTTCCAACCCGATCTTGCCCGCCGGAATCGCGGATGCCGGCGCGGGTGGCATGTCTCCGGGTAACGCGCCCGTAGGGGATCCATGTCATGGTATTGCCCTTGGCCGTTCTTGCGGTTTCCTTCCCATAACGACGACGGCGGACGTTGGCCCGGGCAATCCGTTCCTGGGGGGCGGCGGGCCGCGCGGGATTCAGTTAGCGGCCAAGTTTACGTTCTAGCAGCGCATCCCTTTCTTGTTCAAGAGCTTTTGGATGGTCGCCTTGTGCGCCGAACGCGAGTGGATGGAAACGGCTGGAGGTTGTCTCCAGGCCCCCCCTAGTTTTTTGTAAGTGTTGCAGATAAAGGAGTTAACTGTGCTGTAAGTGATTTAGAATCAACACTTACAGGATCTTCTGTAGGTGTTGATAATAAAGGAGTTAATGGTGGCGAGAATCCGGAGACGCTCCCGGCTTCTGCGGAGGAAGAGTCGCCAGAACGGGAAGGCCGGATGGGCCTGTCGGCGGACCGGCAGCTGGCGGCTGTTCTTGCCGCGAGGCTGATGGTGCGGCGTCGACGGGTCGCAGGGGTTCTGGTGCTTGTTGACCAGACTGCGGTGCGGCGGGTGAAGATTGGATGGGCGAGGTGGCCGGCTGCGCCGTTGGGAGTTGCGAGGAAGGACTGGGGTGAGTATTACTGGCTGGGGAGTGAACGGAGACAGGTCCGGGCGACAGAGGCGTGGTCGCGGATGAAGAGGAGTGGTTGAGAGCAGGGGAGCTGGCGGTAGCGGAGGCGTGCTCGCGACTAGCTCGCCGGGATACTCGGGGAGGGCGGGATGAATTCTGCCCAGCCATTACCTGCTCAGCGAATTCGGCGCTCGTCGGGGGCAGGGGAGTGCGTGGCGATGGGGCCGGTTGTGGGGCTGGGGCTGGTTGGGGAGCCTGATCCGGAGGCGGTTGGGGTGAGGCAGATCGTTCGGGTTTGGGGGCCGGCGGGAAGCGGTAGTCGTAGTTGCCGTTGACGGAGTTGCGGACGGAATTGCGCCAGGCGTCGGTGCCGAAGGCGTTGATGTATTCGTGCTTGGAGAGGTGGATAGCCTGCATAAGGGTTTGCGCCAGGTAGGCGACGGTGTGGCCGGTACGGGGTTTGAGGTCGCCACGGACGACGGCGGGGAGGATGCGGGACAGAGCGATGCTGAGATCGCAGGCGGAGACGTAGCCGCCGGAAAAGAAGTAGGCGAGGTCATTGCCGAGCTCTTCGGCGGTGCGCGCCCGTGCTTCCTTTTGGGCGTGGTCGAAGCAGAAATGGGGATGGTTGCGGGTGCGCGGGGTGCGGCAACGGCGGCCATCGGCGAACGAGAACTTACACAGGGACACGCGGTCCTTGGGACTTAGAGTGGACATGATTATCTCCTTAGAGTTTAGATTTGGGATTGGTTACTGGTGACTGGTGGAGAGGCCAAGAGTTCCGACAGGGTCGGAATCTTCGATCGACGGTCCCGGCCGGGCTGGGATCTACGATTGAAAGTTAAAAGTTAAAAGTTGAAAGAGAAGAAAAAAACAGACTTTGCAGGCGCGTGAAGTGACACGTTGAAGCCTGTAGCAGCAGGAAGAAAAAAAACGCGGTGCGGCGGATGAAGGCACACGCTGAGGCCCGCACCAGCAGGAAGAAAGAACGCCGGCGGGACGCCCTTCCAGGGTAAACCAGCGCTACGAACAGGGGCCTAAAAACAGGAACGCCCCGGCAAGAGCCGGGGCGCAGTTCTGAACAGGAGATATTGTACCACAGCGGTAATATTTGTCAAGTTAAAAAACTGGGGAGAAGACGCTGTATTGAATACAAAGGACTTGTGTCTATTTTCAGAGCAGGGGCATGGGTTAAGAGCGGAGAAATTCCTCGAGGAGGAGGCGGGAGAGGCGGCGGGTGTTGTGGCGGAGGACGCCGTGTTCCTCGAGGAGATTGTCGAGGATGACGCGGAAGCCGAGTTTCTGGAGGGCGGGGAGATCGATGGCCACGGGTTCGGCGCCCTGGGCGCGGTAGCGGCGGGCCACATCGGGGGAGACCGGCTGGCGATTGGCGACGACCCAATCGATGACGCGGCGGGGGACGTGTTTCTGGATGGCGCGGAGATGGTCGGCGAGGGCGTAGCCGGCGGTTTCGCCGGGCTGGGTCATGAGATTGGCGACGTAGACGCGCGGGGCTCTGGATTTGGCGATGGCGGCGGCAATTTCGGGGATGAGCAGGTTGGGGAGGACGCTGGTGTAGAGCGAGCCGGGGCCGAGGAGGATGAGGTCGGCGTGCTGGATGGCTTCGATGGCTTTGGAGAGCGGGCGGACGCGGCGGGAGGAGAGCTTGAGCTTCTTGATGGGGGAGCGGCTGGCAGTGATGCGGGTTTCGCCGTGGACGGTGCGGCCGTTCTCGAGGGTGGCGACGAGGTGGACGTTGGAGAGTGTGGAGGGAAAGATGCGGCCGCGAATGGCGAGGACTTTGCTGCTGACGCGGATGGCTTCGGTGAAATCGCCGGTGACGTGGGTGAGCGCGGCGAGGAAAAGATTGCCGAAATTGTGGCCGGTGAGGCCGCGGCCAGCATGAAAACGGTATTGGAAGAGGCGGCCGAGAAGGGCTTCGTCTTTCGAGAGAGCGACCATGCAATTGCGGATGTCGCCGGGGGGAAGGATGCGGTTCTCGCGGCGCAGGCGGCCGGAGCTGCCACCATCATCGGTGACGGTGACGATGGCGGCGAGGTCGGCGATGGGGCGATCGGTGCTGGCGTGTTCGTCAATGCGGCGGATGACGTGTTCTTTTAGGCCGCGGAGGAGGGTGGAGAGGCCGGTGCCTCCGCCTAGGGCTACGACGCGGAAGCCGTGGGGAAGAGTTTTCGGTTTGGAGTTGCGTTTTTTCATGCTGAGTTTCGTGGTGGAAGACAGCGCGCCACGTTCCACATTGCGGTAAGGAATTAAACACAGAGAACACCCCGACCGGGTCGGGGCAGGCGCCGAGCACAGAAAAGAGAAAAGCACGGGTCTCCCGACCCGGTCGGGACAGGTTCCGACCCGCCACTACAACGGCTAGCCGGCGGTGCCGTCTTTCTCGGGATAGAGGAGCTCGGTGAAGCGGGGGTCTTCCTGGAGGAAGGCGAAGTCTTCGTCGTTGCGAGCGTGATAACGATTTTCCGCGCGCAATTGAATAGCGACTTTGAGATTGGCAAGAGCGGAATCGGCTTCGCCGGTGAGGCAATCCAGGGCGGCCAGGGCGTAGTGAATATGGTCGGCCTTGGGCGCGGCTTTGCGGGCTTTGTCGAGACTTTCGCGGGCGTCATCCCAGCGGCCGATGTTCATCATGGCGACGCCGCGCTGGTAATGCTCTTCGGCGGTCTTGGGATTTTGCTCCTGCGAGGGCTTCATGCGCTGCTCGGCGATTTTGACGTGCATGCGCGCGCGATCGGCGAGCTCCTTGCTGGGGCCTTCGAGAACTTTTTCCAGTTCCTGCTTGGCGCGAGCGAATTTCTGCTGATGAAAGAGGGCCAGGGCTTCATCGTAGACTTTGAGCTGGGCCTGGACGCGCGGGTCAACCAGTTCGACACCACCGCGCTGGGCAGGCGGCGGCGGGAAAGCCTTTTTTTTCAGCGACTTAGAGGAACTCCGCGCCGCGCCCTTGGTGCTTCTGGATGAGCCGTGAGAGGGCTTATGCGCTTTTGCCATGGGGCGAATGCTAACAGAGGCGGATTGCGGCGTCAACGGATGTGCGCGAGGTGAATTTGTGGCGGAAGGGAGGGTGAGGCGTTACCGAACGGCGGCATGGTGGAAAATAGAGCGTGGAGTTCGGGGCGGAATCGCGGAAACTGTAGGTGGAGTTTATGAGAAGTAACGCACGCGGAGGGAAAAGTGGCCTGCCTGCGGCGCGTATGCTATAAGTTTGTGGCCACATTCTGGTTGACGACAAAGTGCCTTTCATCAATTTTCCTGCGCGCGAAATTAACTGCAAGCTGGTGTACTACGGTCCAGGTCTGGGCGGAAAAACCGCGAACCTGCAGTGGATCTACGACCACACCGGGCAAAACCAGAAGGGCAAGATGGTGTCTCTGGCTACGGAGACGGACCGCACGCTGTTTTTCGACTTTCTGCCGTTGGATTTGGGGACGGTGCGGGGATTCAAGACGCGCTTTCATTTGTATACGGTGCCCGGGCAGGTGTTTTATGAGGCCAGCCGGAAGCTGATTTTGAAGGGCGCGGACGGGGTGGTATTTGTGGCGGATTCGCAAGAAGAGCGGCTGGACGCGAATTTCGAGACGATGGAAAACTTGATGGAGCACCTGAAAGAGCACAACCTGAATTTCGCGACGATCCCGTATGTGCTGATGCTGAACAAGCGGGACTTGCCGAATGCCATGTCCGTGCCGGAACTGACGAAGCAGCTACAGAAAAAAGGTGAGCCGGTTCTCGAAGGTATCGCGATTCAGGGCGTGGGCGTGTTTGAGACGCTGAAGGAATTGGCTAAGCTGGTGCTGGCGGAATTGAAGAAGGGCGGGTAGGTGCCGGCCGAGTAGCGGTTTCCACTGAAACTCCATCGGCCTCTCGATCGAAGTTTACTCTTGCTCAATAAAGATGAAATGTAGTTTCCACCTCGACTCGAACTGAAACAGGTTCGCCTTCTTTCTGTGCAGGTTTGAAGCGCCACTCACGAGTTGCTTTAATTGCCTGTTCCGTCAGGCCAAAGGGTGCTCCTTTCAGGACGTAGATAGCCTTGGCTTGGCCGTCGGCGGTAACAATAATAGACAAACGCACTGTTCCTTGGAATTTGCCAGCACGAGCCGCGTCTGAGTAATCTGGTTGAGGACAATAAATGCAAACAGGGGATGTGACGCCCTGGAGACCGGCCCTGACTACGCCTGGCTCCGCCGGGATGTTATCGGACGTGCGAGCATAATTGGGACCGGGTTGGAAGAGCAAGGCGTGCATCTCTTCCGTCACCGGAAAGCGGATTCTTTCGTCCGCCGCCAGGAAGCCATCCTTATCTTTGGGGACTGGTCCAAATCCGCCGAGGTGGACTGAGATGCTGAGAAAGCCATTCTCCTCATAAAGAGTCCCTAGAATGACTCCAGTTGCCCCCATTTGACGCCCGATCGCCAAACAGCTCTCGTTGGACTGAAGGTCTTCGAGTGTCGTCCACTCTTTGGTCAGATAGTCTTTGAGGATTCTGCGATCAAGTATTTTCAACCCCGCCGCATAACTTGACAGCGACGCGGAAAATCGGTCCGCAAGAAGCTCGCCGAGTTGTGAGGGATTTCCAGGCGAAGTGCGAAAAAAATCGATGACGAGGACTTTCGGCTCTTCTTCGTCGCTCTTCGCTTCTCGAATCTTGCGCGCGGTATGCGAGGCGAGCGAATCGAGGTCCGCCTCTTCCTGCCGGGTCAAGGCCAAGCCAGCCGACTGGGATCGCGCACTTCCTGCTATGAACAAGGGAGCAACGGTGAAAAGCGAGCAAAAGGCAAAATGGTAGGCGGTACATCGGACCATGTTTAGAAATTATCACACGAGATATCAGTCCGAAAGGGATAACGAGAGATGCGCCGACTGATTACGCGAAGTTGGCGAGGGCGGCGGATTCGGATTCGAAGGTGGGGATGGCTTCAATGAGGCGGGTGACGGTGAGGGCGTCGCGGACGCGGCCGTGGCCACAGACGAGGCGGAGTGCTCCGCCTTCGCGGGCGAGCTTGATGGAGATGCGCACGAGGGTGGAGATGCCGGAGCTGTCGATCTGGGGGATGCCGTTGAGGACGACGACGACGTTTTTGGCGCCGGACTTGACGACGGATTCGAGGGCGTCGTGGAGCTGCTCGGCGGGTTCGCCGATGGTGAGGCGGCCGTGAACTTCGAGCACGGGGATGCCGGCGATATGGCGGACGTTGATTTCCATAGGGACGCGGTCAGTCATGGGAGTAGGTCAAACGAGTCGCTTTGGCGGCGAGGCCATTTGGCCATGCCGCAGGGCATTATACGCTGGCGGGTGAGCGGCACAAAATATGTTACACAACGGGAACCATTTCCGAAGCCTACTAGCCTGATGTTGCGAGGCTAGGGCAGAGCAACGCATTCAAAAAACAAATTCAGCCAATTAAAATTTCTAGCTGGGACGAGAGGGGTACCTGCGTATAATGCTGGCTTCGAAGCGGCGGGGTCCCCGGTAGTCGAATCCAGAGCCAGCGGAGCGGACATAGCTATGAAGTGCGCAGGATGGAAGTGTAGTTTTCGCGTTGTCCTGGTGATTGGGGCCATCCTGCTCGCGGCGGTTTCCCTCTCGGCGCGACAAACGCCCTCCTTTCCTTCTGTTGCTGCTGTTCCCGCCTTCTCCGCTATTCCCTCCATGACGGCCGCCTCCCTCGCGATGCCGGAAAGCTCCAAGACGGTCCGCGAAAAACTGGACCAACTGGAGAAGGACGTGAAAGCGGCACAGTCGGCGGGCGATAACGCTTGGATGCTGGTGAGCGCGGCGTTGGTGCTGATGATGACGGGGCCGGGGCTGGCGCTGTTCTACGGCGGGCTGGTGCGGCGGAAGAATACGCTGGCGATCATGATGCAGAGCTTCGCGCTGATGGCGCTGATCACGGTGCTATGGGCGCTGGTGGGATACAGCTTGTGCTTCGGCGGAAGCGGGCAGGTGATCGGGAGTTTCGAGCATGCTTTCCTGAGAGGCGTGGGAGCGGAGCCGAATCCGGATTACGCGGGGACGATACCACAAGCCACCTTCATGGTGTACCAACTGATGTTTGCGATCATTACGCCGGCGCTGATTACGGGCGCGACGGCGGAGCGGATGAAATTCAGCGGAACCGTGCTCTTCCTGACTTTGTGGTTCCTGGTGGTGTATGCGCCGTTGGCGCACATGGTGTGGGGCAAGGGCGGATTGTTGAACGCGGCCGGAGGAAAGTTTCCTTGCCTGGACTTTGCAGGGGGAACGGTGGTGCACATTTCTTCGGGCGTTTCGGCGCTGGTGTGCGCGCTGTACCTAGGGAAGCGCACCGGATATCCGAAGCAGCCGATGCCGCCACATAGCCTGGTGCTGAGTTTTATCGGGGCGTGCTTGCTGTGGGTGGGATGGTTCGGATTTAACGCAGGAAGCGCACTGGCGGCAAGCAGCCTGGCAACCAGCGCGTTTGTGGCGACGCACTTCGCAGCGGCGGCGGCGGCACTGGGCTGGAGCGCGGCGGAGTGGCTCAAGAACGGACGGGCCAGCGCGCTGGGCGCGATTTCCGGCGCGGTGGCGGGACTAGTGGCGATCACGCCCGCTTCGGGATTTGTGGGCCCGATGCCGGCGCTGGCGATAGGATTGATCGCGGGCGTGGTTTGCTATTGGATGGTGACGAAAGTGAAGGCGATCTTCGGGTATGATGACGCGCTGGATGCTTTCGGGGTACACGGGGCCGGGGGAACAATCGGAGCTTTGCTCACCGGCGTATTCGCGCAACAGGTGATTAACCCCATCTTTGGAGCGGGTAAAGACGTAGGCGGACTGGACGGGCATTGGGGACAGGTTGGCAACCAGCTGGTGGGCGTTTTGATCGCGTGGGTCATTGCGCTGGTGGGAACGCTGGCGCTGCTCAAGATCGTGGACTTGATTACTGGAGTGCGCGTGCCGGAAGAGCACGAGATCCAAGGATTGGACATTACGCAGCATGGCGAAGAGGCTTACAACCTTGAGGCCTAGCGAAAGCCGGCAAGGCAGAGCCGGGCAGGGGGCGGAGCGGAAACACCCATGATGAAAATCGAGGCAATCATTCAGCCCTCGCGGTTCGAATCGGTGAAAGACGCGCTGCGCGAAATCGGCGTCGAGGGGATGACGGTGATGGAGGCGCGCGGGCACGGAAGGCAGAAGGGGCACACCGAGGTGTATCGCGGGCGCGAATACACGGTGGACCTGCTTCCAAAAATAAAATTGGAGATGGTGCTGCCGGACGGGCTAGTGAACCGCGCCGTGGACACAATTCTGAAGACGGCCAAGACAGGGAAGATTGGCGACGGTAAGATATTCGTATCAAGGGTTGAGGAAGCAATCCGGATTCGCAACGAGGAGCGCGGTGAAAACGCGC
>Ga0210405_10002330_pt1 | contig 19865 bp, 20 predicted proteins | sample IncBWH11MmetaG_FD_155492 | JGI IMG/M metagenome (GOLD analysis project Ga0210405, IMG submission 155492) | Forest soil microbial communities from Barre Woods Harvard Forest LTER site, Petersham, Massachusetts, United States - Inc-BW-H-11-M | ecosystem: Environmental > Terrestrial > Soil >... | reverse complement strand
CCGCCCTCAGCTTCGAGCTGCGGTGACGTCGCCGGGACGGTGCTCGGCACGGTCAGGAAGATCGAGAGAGGCGCCTGGCGGGCATCTTCCAGCATCGCTTCGACACCGGCGACATCCATCACATTGCCGATCTCGTGGCTGTCACAGAAGATCGTGGTGGTGCCGTTGAGAAGGGCCGCTTCCGCATAGGCGCAGGCTGTCACCATGCTGGATTCAATGTGAATATGCGGATCGACAAGGCCAGGCGCGACGATGCCGCCCCGGGCGTCGTGGATTCGTGCCCCGGAGCCCTTGTAGGCACCGGCCGATTTCACCGCGGCGATGCGGCCGCCGCTCAGCCAGATCTCACGGTCGGGAAGCATCCGTTCCGAATAGGTCGAGAGCCCCCGGGCGCCCTTGATCACCAGATCGGGGTCGGCACGGCCAGACGCAACAGCGGCGAGCTGCCGCGTCATGGTGGACAAGGGTTTTACCGAAAAGCGCGTGAGAGAAGGCATCTACGATCCTCGTTTTTGTTGCGCGAAATCGGCGGCGTCGCAAGCTTCTGTGACCTCCCCTGCAGCACCGCTGCCAGTCGGCGTTCTACGCGGCCGCCCGTCAAATAGAGGTCCCAAAAATTTTCAACGTTCAGCCTGGGATATCAAAGCATACCGTCGGGATGCCCGGCTAGCGACATATGTGCTGAGCTGAGCAATGACTATTGTCCGTTTCGGGTCCATTTCTAGACATCGGCTCGCATGACAAGGAGGTCCGCTTCACCCCCGAAAGCCGACGTCGTCAGGCAGACCGGCCATGTCGGCTTTGTGCCAACAGCGGAAGTCGGCCGAATGTCATTTCTTGATCCTTGTCGAGCAAAAAAGAAAGACCGCCTCGCGGCGGTCTCTCCGAGTCTAGCCGGTGCTCGATCAAGCAGCTCGCTTGAACGCTTCCCGCGCAGCCTCATTGGCGCGATCGAAGGCAGTGCGCGTTTCCGTCAAAGCTGCCATGAGTGCGGACCATGACTGGGTCCCTGCCTGGTTCAATTTCTCGAGTTTTTTCTCCGCCTCGACTGCATCGGCGCTCATACGCTTAACGGCGGCGTCGATGTCGCCCCGACGCTCAGAAGCGAATTTCTTGGCGTCGCTGCCAAGCTTATCGGCTGCTTCGCGCCACGCTTTCAATTGGGCATCGGCTTGAAGCTTGAACGTCGCCTGCTGGTGCTCGATTTGCTTGCCAAAGCTTTCGACGTATTTCTTGACCTCGGCCTCGAACAAGCGCCAGTCAGCCTCTAGTTTTGCTTTTGCCTGGATCCAAGCGGCCTCGTTAGCTTCCGACTGCTTCTTCATCGTGTCGCGGAAATCATCACGCTGCTTGCTCAGGTCAGCAAGAACCTTCTTGGCCTTGTCGCGGACATCGGCCTGCACCTCGGCAGCCTTGCCCTCAAGCGATGTCACCGTTGCGTCCATTTCGTCGAGACGCTCCTTGGCCCAATTTGTAAAGAAGTGGATATTGCTTTGCGTAACCATTTGCTCATCTCCATGAATGTCGAATGGTGCCGCCCCATGCTGCTAATTAACATGCCGCGCCAAGCTATTTTTTGATGTGAATCAATATCAAACCTAAGAGTGGTCCGCGGTCTGACCGGACTTCACCCAAGAAGTTGTCCCTCCTCGTAACGAGACCAAGTCGGCACAAAAAAGGCCGCAGACATCTGTGCGACCTTCGTTGTCCGAACTTCAGCGACGCGCCGCGATCACCAACCGTACCCGCGGTAGTACCGAGGGCCCCCGTAGTATGCGTATGGTCGCCGATACCGAGGACCGTAGTAGGCGGGAGCGTAGCCGGAGCTGTAGTACGCTGGGGCATAGCCGCCGCCGTAATAACCGGGGGCATAGCCGCCATAATAGCCGTACCCCGGCCCGCCATAGTAACCGTAACCCGGGCCATAGGCGTAGGCGCTGGACACTATGCCACCGATCACCGCGCCAGCAATTAGCCCGCCCGCCAGACCGGGACCCCAACCACCCCGCCAAGCTTGAGCTGGTGATGGGGCTACCAAGGTAGCGACGCCAATGGTGCCAGCAGTCGCTATCGCTAATACTGCTTTCTTCATGTCCGAAGCCTCCCGTCTTTTTTCGGAACTACAACTGGCAGTCCGGCCAAGGGTTTCCCGCGACCGCCATTTGCGAAAGGGCTAACGTGAAATTTAATGTTGATGAACGACTTGGGAAAGTTCGTTGAGAAACCGCTGGCTCGCAATTTCCGTTCTGGGTCAATCGCGTCACTTTGACAGTGTCCGAACCACGTCCGCTTTTCCCCCGATAGCGACCAAATAGCGGACATCGCAGGATGTCTCAAACGTGCCACGAACGGACATTGACGGAACGGCGAATCGTTCCCCTAGGATCAAATCCGGTCTTTTTGACCTACGGTGTCTGCGTAGTCGACATGGAGCACCCGTCGGCGCCGCGGCCGTTGACACCCCCTCGGACGGGGGTCCATGCTCGGTTGGCGCGGGCATTCGAGGCAGTTTCGGCCACGAACCTCGTATCCAATAAACGACCGTGCCGAGCCCTCAGCATCCGCTTGACGGATCAATTCGGCTTCGAATGACACGCGCTCCTTAACCGGAGGGAACGCTATGTCAAACAAGACACCGTTTATATACGCGATATCTTTGGGTCTGGCGCTAACCCCGATCTGTTTCTCCACGGTGTCGGCCCAAGAAAGATGCAAGGTCAGTGAGGAAGCCGCGGCCGCTAAATCCAACTACACTCAGCAACAGGTGCTGGACGTCGGTGATGTATCTGGCCATCAGATCCGCGTCTTCGAGCTCCACCGCACCTATGCGAACGACAAGCCGAACTGCGAGCACCTCAAGCGTACCGAGTCATGGACCCGAGCCTATTCAGATTACATCGATCGTAATGGCCGAGCCTGGGGATACGAGGTGACCTCGTTCGAAAATGGCGACAAGATCTTTGCTCAATTTGATGGAACGAGCCAAACCACGGTCGCGCCCGATGGTTCAAAGAAAAGCACCTTCACAGGTGTCACTCGATACACTGGCGGAACGGGAAAATACGAAGGTGTTCGCGGCTTCTTGAGGACCAGTGTTGTGTTTGATCCCGACAAGAACGTGAACCAGCAGCAGACTGAGGGTGAGTACTGGTTGCCAGCTTCAACGGTGGGTCAGAGTCAGAAGTGACGACCAGCGCGGAGCACGTCCGTCACCCCTGGTAGCCGGCACGGGGGCAACTGTTTTGCGTTGGTCCGGTTCGCTGGCGTCCGATAACAACTCTTAGCGGACGTCAGCACCTCAAGCAGTTCGGACGATCTGACAACGAGAAACTTCGATCTGACAGGACGAAGCCAGCCTCCGAACTGCTCAGAATAGTGATAGCGCTGCTAGGAGGTCGTCTTCGAGATCCCAGATCTTCTCCGCGAGCTCATCGATGGCGTCGATCGTGGTCTTGTGGACGGGGCGCCGCGGCTGCAGTTGCAATGTCCGAGTTGGGGTCAAAACAAGTCGAAGAGCCCCACGCCCTCGTCGGCTCGGCAAAAAATCAAAGGTCGGAACGCGAGTGCGTCCAAAACAATTCGAGCGCCTCGCAAAGTAATGGTGAGGGCAAACGATCCTTGCCCTGATCGTAGTTCGAGGTTGAGGCGGCTGAATCAGGCGTTCTCGGAAGACATCACGACATCGTCCGTGATAATATCAAAGTCAAATCGCGTGGGTCTATTGCAATTCTGCTTTGGACCAAAAACGCATGAGCGATTGGATCGACTGAATGAGTATAGTTTCATCGAGAGGCCGAAGAGCGGCGCGCCGCCTTGATACTTTCAGACGCTTCCTCACCCATGTCAGCGAATGCATTTTGCCCGATATCGGCTTCGTGCTGTGGGACGGCTCCACGGTGCCGGCCGATCTCCCGGCCGATGCATTGGCGTTCATCATCGCTGACGAGGGCACCGTTGCGGCGATGATACGGCGACCGGGCATCGACACCTTCCTCAACCTCTGGGTCACGTCACGGTTCGACCTCCGCAACGGATCGTTTTTTGATCTCGCGGCGCGCCGGCCGAAGGCCCGCACCAGGACACTGATGAAATCTCTCGACAAGCGTCTGGCGCTTGCGACCGCGGCAGAATTCCTGTTCGTGCCGCGCGGCGGCCCGTGGCCACTGGAGGCCGTCCGCAGCGTCAAGGCGGGCTCCGGCGGGACCGAAGCAACCGCCAAGAAGAACGTCCACTACCATTATGACCTCTCCAATCGATTCTATGCGCTCTTTCTCGATCCGGAGATGGTGTACAGCTGCGCCTATTTCAGGGACTGGAACAACGACCTTGCGACCGCTCAGCGCGACAAGCTCGATATGATCTGCCGCAAATTGCGCCTTCAGCCAGGGGAAAGCCTGCTCGACATCGGCTGCGGTTGGGGTGCACTTGTCTGTCACGCCGCCCAGCACTTCGGCGTTCGCGCCCATGGCGTGACGCTGGCAGACGAACAATTCGCGTATGCAAGGGAAAAGGTTGCCCGACTTGGGCTCGAAGACAGGGTGACGCTCGAATTGCGGGGATATGCAAGTGTCGAGGGCAGATTCGACAAGATCGCCTCGATCGGGATGTTCGAGCACGTCGGCGAAGCCAATCATCGGACCTACTTCCAGACCGTCAACCGCTTGCTCAAGCCGGGCGGCTTATATCTTCATCATTCCATCGCGCTACGCGCGCCGGCCTATGAGCGGTTTCGTCGAGGCCGCGGACGCGACCGGGCAGCCGCCAACGCGATTGGCCGCTACATTTTTCCAGGCGGCGAACTCGATCATCTGGGCATGTCGATTGCCAACCTGGAGCTTCAAGGCTTTGAAGTGCATGACGTCGAGGCGTGGCGCGAGCACTATGCCCGGTGCACCCGGCTATGGCACGATGGCCTGACGTCGAACCGCGCCGCGGCAGAGGGCGAGGTCGGCAGCGAGAAGACCAGGCTGTGGATCGCCTATCTCGCCGTGGTCTCGATGGCCTTTGCGCAAGGCACCGTCGGGATCTTTCAGACCCTGGCTTCGAAGCGTGTGCGCGGACCCTCAGGCCTGCCGCCGACCCGTGCCGATCTTTACCGCTGAGGCTCAATTCGGACAGCTTCGGTGACGGTCGCGTGCAACGAAACCTACTTCGCCAGCGGCTTGAGAATCTTCACCAGTTCGGCGTGGATGAATTCGTTGCCGCAGATCACGCTGCCGGTCTTGAGCGGGTCGTCATCGCCGGTAATGCCTGAGACGATGCCGCCGGCCTCGCGCACCATGATCTGCCCGGCCGCCATGTCCCAGGGCTGCAGGTTACGCTCCCAGTAGCCGTCGAGGCGGCCGGCGGCGACAAAGGCCATGTCCAGCGAGGCGGCGCCAAACCGGCGCAAGCCCGCCACCTTGTTCTGGATCTCGGCCATCTCGACGCGCGACAGCTCGTGGTCGCCGCGTCCGATATGCGGCAGCCCGCAGGCGATGATGCAGTCGGAAGGCTTGCGCCTCCCGGCAACGCGCAGGCGCTGATCGTTGAGGAAGGCGCCCTTGCCGCGCTCGGCGGTATAGAGCTCGTCATTGGCGGGATTGTAGATCACCCCGGCAATCATCGTGCCCTCGCGCTGCAGGCCGATCGAAATCGCAAAATGCGGAATGCCGTGCAGGAAGTTGGTGGTGCCGTCGAGCGGATCGACGATCCAGGTATGGGTCTTGTCGTCGCCGATGCGATTGCCGCCTTCCTCGCCGATGAAGCCGTAACCGGGCCGCGCCTTGGCCAGATCCGAGTAGAGCATCTCCTCGGCGCGCCGGTCCGCCAGGCTGACGAAATTGGCCGGCCCTTTCAGCGACACCTGAAGGTTTTCCACCTCGCCGAGGTCGCGCTTGAGACTGCGGCCGGCGTGGCGCGCGGCTTTGACCATGACGTTGATAAGGGCTGAATGCAGCATGATCTCGGCTTGGCGGTTGCGGTACGAGGGAAGGCAGCAGCCCGAAAGAGGCCCCCGGGGACTGGGTGCCCTGTGGTTACGATGGCGTCAAGGCCGGATCATTTGGCGCCGAGCCATCTGCGCACCGCCGCTTCCGCCCTGGCACGATCCTCGGGGCTCATGTTCGCCAGGGCTTCGTCGAGCGCGGGGTCGCCCTTCCCCGCGGTTTTCGCGATGAGGTGCCATTTGAGGGCCTCGACCCTGTCGACCGGCGCCCCCTGTCCGCTTGTCAGCACGCGCGCGAGCCGGTTTTGCGCGATCGGATTGTTTTGCCGGGCCGCCTTGCGTAACAGCGCCACTGCGGCGGGTTCGTTCTTCGGCGTGCCGGTGCCGTTATAAAGTGCAATCGCATATTCGACCTCGGCGTCGACATGGTCGGCCAGCGAAGCCGCCTGGAGCAGCCGGACCGCCTTGTCGATATCCTTCGGAACGCCGGTGCCCTCCTTGTAGAAGGTCGCGAGCGCATATTGGGCTTCCGGACTGCCGGCGTCGGCGGCGATGCGAAGTAATTCCGCCGAGCGCCTGAGATCCTGCGGCAATGTCTGTCCGTCGAGATAGAGCAGCGCCAGATTATACGCCGCCTTGGGGTTGCCGAGCTTGGCCGAGGACGCCAGCAATTTGACGGCTTCCTCGCGGTCGACCGGCCCGCCGCGGCCGGCGAGGCGAAGCATCGCCAGTTCGAACATGCCCTCGCGGTCGCCGCCATCGGCGGCGCGCCTGTACCAGGCCGCTGCTTTCGCATCATCGCGCTTAAGGCCAAAGCCATTGGCATAGAGTTCGCCGAGCATCGTCATGGCCTTGGGATCGCCGTTCTCCTCCGCGCGCTTGGTCGCGAGATCGAATGAGGTTTTGTACAGGCCGCGCTGATAGGCTCCGAACACCAGATCGACATTGGGATCATCGGCCGCGGGCGCAGGCGTAACCGTCGCGGCCGGCGCAGGCGTGGTCTCGGGAGCAGGGGGTGCGACGGGAGTGGCGGGTTTCTTCGCCGTCGTGGGCGGCTTTGCCTTCGGTTTCGAAGCCGGCTTGCTCGCTGCAGGGGGCGACTGCGCAGCCTGCGGCGCCAGCGAGACTTGCGCCGCCACGTTGGCCGTCAACATCAGAACACTTGCGAGGACGAGGACTGGACACAGGGTCTTCATTCCGGCGTCATCCCTGCTCGGCTTTGGCTTTTTGCGACACTGCGGCGTGCGCCTGCCGGATCGCCCCTTGCGCCTCCATCAGTGCCGCCTCCGCGCCGCGCGGATCAGCCCAGATGAAATCACCGACCAGAACGAAATCCGCGCCATTCGCGGCGAATTCGCCGACCTCGTCGTGTGTCCCGGCGAAGCCGACGCAGGGCGGCTCGAACAGCTCGTCCCACCATTGCAGCCGCTCGCAGATCGCTTCGACCGAAGGCCGTAGCCCGCGGGCGTCCGGCTCGCCGAACAGCACATAATCCGCGCCGAGCTCGCCGGCCGCCATCGAATCGTGCCGCGTGGCGAGTCGGCCGACGCCCGCGATGCGATCGGGCTTCAAGGTCGGCAGCGCATCCTGAAGGGCTTCGATGCCGGTCAGATGCGCGCCATCGGCGCCGGCGCGCGCGACCAGTTCCACATGGCCCTCGAGCAACAGCGCCGCGCCCTTGTCCTGGATCGCAGGCGCCAGCGCCTTGACGCGCGAGATCATGGTGCGCTGGTCTGTCGGCTTGAGCCGCACCAATACGGCTGCGACATCGGCCTTCGCAAGCAGGCGCGGGAGGCTTGCCAGCAGGTCCTTGGGGTCGTCCACCTCGCGCGTCGCGAGATAGAGACGCGGGACGGGACGCGCCGGTAGAGGTTTCGTGGCCAAATCTATGCTGCCTTCTTTGCTTCCAGATCGGGCTGCCATTCGCCCTTGGTCGCAAGCGAATTCATGCGCGCGCGGTGGTTAAAGGCCTGCTGGCCCGCGGCGACGTTCTCGGGCTTGCCCAGCCACGCCTTCTGCGGCGCCGCCTGCAGCGCGCGGCCATAGGAGAAGCTGAGGCGCCATGGCAGGTGGCCGATCCGGTTCATGGCGTCAAGGTTTGCGGTGGCGTCCACGTCGGATTGTCCGCCGGAGAGGAACGCGATGCCGGGTACCGCCGCAGGGACGCAGGTCTTCAACAGCCGAATGGTTTTCTCGGCGATCTCGTCGACGGAGACTTGCTTCGCGCTCTTCTTGCCGGGGACCACCATATTGGGTTTCAGGATCATGCCTTCCAGCGCGACGCGCTGGATCCGCAGTTCCTGAAAGGTCTTGTTGAGAACGCGCTCGGTCACTTCGTAACAGCGATCGATGTCATGATCGCCATCCATCAGCACTTCCGGCTCGACAATTGGAACAATCTGGGCCTCCTGGCACAACGCAGCATACCGCGCCAATGCGTGGGCATTGACGTGGATCGCGGTCATGGTCGGAATCGTGTGGCCGCCGATGTCGATCACCGCGCGCCACTTTGCGAAGCGTGCGCCCCGATCGTAATATTTCTTCAGACCTCCGGCGAGATTGTCCAACCCGATGGTGACCCGTTCGCCGGGGCAGGCCGGCAAGGCCTGCGTGCCCTCATCGACCTTGATGCCCGGAATGGCGCCGGTCTGTTCGATGAGCCTGATCAGCGGCGTGCCGTCGCCGGCATTTTGCCAGATGGTCTCGTCATAGAGAATGACACCGGAGATGTACTGCCTCATCGCCTCACTGGTGCGGAACAACATTTCGCGATAGTCGCGGCGCGAATCCTCGGTCGATACGACGTTGATGTCGTCGAAGCGCTTCTTGATCGTGCCGGTGGATTCGTCGGCGGCGAGCAGGCCCTTGCCCGGTGCGACCATGGCGAGGGCGACCTTGTTGAGATCGGCGAGATTCATGGATGCCTCCCGAAAAGCGCGGTTTCCTTTGCAGTCAAAAGTAGACCGTTCTCAGGCAACTCCCAATGAAACGCAAGCGCAAGCGGAACCGGGAAGCCGGCTGGTTCGCCCAACCGCCTTCAGGCGATCTTCGGATCGAGCTCTCCCTTGACGTAACGCCTGGCCATCTCGGCCGTGCTCAGCACTTTCCTGATCTTGCTCGCCTGCCCGGCGGTATTGAATTCCTGCAGCCGCTGTTTGCAGAGCTTGATCATCGCCTCCATCGCCGGCTTGAGGTATTTGCGCGGGTCGAATTCCTCCGGATGCTCCTTCAGGATCCTCCGGATCTGCCCGGTCATCGCCATGCGGTTGTCGGTGTCGATATTGATCTTGCGCACGCCGTTCCTGATGCCGCGCTGGATCTCGGAGACCGGCACGCCCCAGGTCGGCTTCATCTTGCCGCCATTGGCGTTGATGATTTCCTGCAGGTCCTGCGGTACCGAGGATGACCCGTGCATCACCAGATGCGTGTTCGGCAGCTTGCGGTGGATTTCCTCGATCACCTTCATGGCCAGGATATCGCCGTCCGGCTTGCGGGTGAATTTGTAGGCGCCGTGCGAGGTGCCCATCGCGATCGCCAGCGCGTCGACCTTTGTCTCCGCGACGAACTTCACGGCTTCGTCCGGATTGGTCAGCAACTGGTCGTGCGAGAGCTTGCCCTCCGCGCCGTGGCCGTCCTCCTTGTCGCCCATGCCGGTCTCGAGCGAACCCAGCACGCCGAGTTCGCCTTCCACCGAGATGCCGCCGAGATGGGCCAGTTCGGAGACCTTCCTGGTGACGCCGACATTGTAGTCCCAGTCCGCGGGCGTCTTGCCGTCGGCCTTCAGCGAACCGTCCATCATGACCGAGGTGAAGCCGGCCTGGATCGCGGTCATGCAGGTGGTCGGTTCGTTGCCGTGATCGAGATGCACGCAAACCGGAATCTGCGGATGGATTTCGGTGAGCGCATCCATCATGTGCCGCAGCATGATGTCGTTGGCGTAGGACCGCGCGCCGCGCGAAGCCTGGATGATCACCGGCGCGTCGAGAGAGGAGGCGGCTTCCATGATGGCGAGCGCCTGTTCCATGTTGTTGATGTTGAAGGCCGGCACGCCGTAGTCGTGCTCCGCCGCGTGGTCGAGCAATTGACGCAACGTGATCCGAGCCATGGGTCCTTCTCTCCGCATTGGGGCCGCGATGTCTGGTCCGGCCTGGTTCCACATCTAGCGTATTCGTAAAACCTCGACGCCGGGCAACGGTTTCCCTTCCATCCACTCAAGAAACGCGCCGCCCGCGGTCGAAACATAGGTGAAATCCTGGGCCACGCCGGCCTGGTTCAGCGCCGCCACCGTATCGCCACCGCCGGCGACCGAGATCAGCTTCCCGGCTTTGGTCCGCCCGGCCGCGTACCGCGCCGCCGCCACCGTGCCGCGGTCGAACGGCGGCATCTCGAATGCGCCGAGCGGCCCGTTCCAGACCAGCGTGGCGGCGTCGTCGACCGCAGCCCGAATCCGCTCGATTGATTGCGGCCCGACGTCGAGGATCATGCCGTCAGGAGGGATCGCATCGAGGCCGTAGGCGTGGGTCGGCGCATGGGCCGCGAAGTGGAATGCCACCACGGCATCGACGGGAAGGATGATGGCGCAATTCGCGGCATCCGCCTTTTCGATAATCCGCAGCGCGGTCGCCGCGAGGTCCTTCTCCGCCAGCGACTTGCCGATGCCGATGCCCTGGGCGTGCATGAACGTGTTGGCCATGCCCCCGCCGATCACCAGCGCATCGACCTTTCTGACGAGGTTTTCCAGCAGGTCGATCTTGGTGGAGACCTTGGCGCCGCCGATGATCGCAATCACCGGCCGGGTCGGAGCCTCCAGCGCCCTGGTCAGCGCATCGAGTTCGGCCTGCATGGTGCGCCCGGCATAGGCCGGCAGCACGTGGCCGAGGCCCTCGGTGGAGGCGTGCGCGCGGTGCGCGGCCGAGAAGGCGTCGTTGACCCAGATGTCGCCGAGTTTTGCCAATTCCCCAACGAAGGCCGGATCGTTCTGCTCTTCGCCCGGATGGAAACGGGTGTTTTCGAGACAAAGGATATCGCCGTCCGTCATCGCGGCGACGGCCTTTTCGGCGACCTCGCCGATGCAATCTTCAGCGAAGGCGACGGGCTTGTTGATGACCAGCGCAAGCGCCGCGGCGACGGGTTTGAGCGACTGCTTGGGATCGCGCCCCTTGGGCCGGCCGAAATGCGCGAGCAGGATGACCTTGCCGCCCTTGCCGGAAATCTCGAGGATGGTGGGCGCAACGCGCTCGAGCCGGGTCAAGTCGGTGACGCGGTCATTTTCCATGGGGACGTTGAGATCGACGCGAAGCAGCACGCGCTTGCCGTTTACGTCAACGTCATCGAGGGTGCGGAACTTTTTCATGCTGTCATCGCCGCTTGCGATTGCCCTGACGCAACAAGCTGTTGCTCAGTCATCACGCGAAACCGTGTAGTTGGCGGTTTCCTCCGGAGGAGTTCCCCTTGGCTTGCTTGTAACTTGCAAGCCTTGGCGGAACGCGAACACGATAAACGCAAGCAATAGAATTCCCGCTGGAATGGTCACCCAAAGCGGAAGCGTCATCGCGCAATCCTTACAGCAGTTTCGCCATCGCCACGGCGGTGTCGGCCATGCGGTTGGAGAAACCCCATTCGTTGTCGTACCACGACATCACCCGCACCAGCGTGCCGTTCTGCACCTTGGTCTGGTCCATGTGGAACGTGGAGGAATGCGGGTCGTGGTTGAAGTCGATCGAGACGTTGGGCGCGGTGGTGTAGGCGAGGATGCCCTTGAGCTGCTGCTCTGAGGCGCGCTTCATCGCTTCGTTGATTTCCTTCGGATCGGTCTTGCGCGACGCCACGATCTTCAGATCGATCACCGAGACGTTCGGCACCGGCACGCGGATCGCGACGCCGTCAAGCTTGCCGTTCAGTTCCGGCAGCACCAGGCCGATCGCCTTGGCCGCGCCCGTGGAGGTCGGGATCATCGACAGCGCCGCCGCGCGGCCGCGGTAGAGATCCTTGTGAAGGGTGTCGAGCGTCGGCTGGTCGCCGGTGTAGGCGTGGATCGTGGTCATGAAGCCGCTCTCGATGCCGACGGTGTCGTTCAGCACCTTCGCCACCGGCGCGAGGCAGTTCGTCGTGCAGGAGCCGTTCGAGACGACGAGATGATCCTTGGTCAGTTTGTCGTGGTTGACGCCAAACACGATGGTCGCATCGGCGTTTTCGGCAGGAGCGGAGACCAGCACCCGCCTGGCGCCGGCGGCAAGATGCGAGGCGGCCTTGTCCCTTGCCGTGAAGATGCCGGTGCATTCCAGCGCGATATCGACGCCGAGCGCCTTCCACGGAAGTTTTGTGGGGTCGCGCTCGGCGGAAACCTTGATCTTGCCGTTGCCGAGGCTGATCGAGTCGCCCTCGACCGTAACGGTGCCGGGGAAACGGCCGTGCACGGAATCGAAACGCAGGAGATGGGCGTTGGTCTCGACCGGGCCGAGATCGTTGATCCCGACCACCTCGATATCCCTGCGGCCGGACTCGGCGATCGCCCGCAGCACGTTGCGGCCGATACGGCCAAACCCGTTGATCGCGACGCGAACTGCCATGTTCGTTCTCCTCTAAAGGTGGTGTCGTCCCCGCGGGACGCGCTTCCCATCGGAGATTCTGACGGCGCATCGCCCGGTTCGGCCGGGCGAAAACGGACTAGATGGTTGTTAGCTAGTCCTTTTTCCCGTCAAGCTCAACCGTCAACCGAGCGCCCCTGGACGCGCTTCAGAACTGCGTTAACCGCGGCCTCAGCGGTAATTCCGAAGTGCTTGTAAAGGTCCTTGGCCGGTCCGCTTTCGCCGAAACCGTGCATGCCGATAAAGCCGCCATCCTGCCCGATCACGGCGTCCCAGCCCCACCGCACGGCGGCCTCGATCGCGACCTTGACCGGAGCCTTGCCGATGATGGCCTCTAGCCGCTCGGCCGGCTGCGCCAGCAGCAATTCCAGCGAGGGCACCGAAACCACCCGCGTCGCAATGCCGCGCTCGGCCAGTTGCTTCTGCGCGGCCACCGCGATCTCGACCTCGGAACCGGTGGCGAACAGCGACACCCTGGCCTCGCCCTGGGCTGCCACCAGCTCATAGCCGCCATGGCTGCAGGGATTGTCCGATGGCGCCGTGGTGCGCAATTGCGGAAGGTTCTGGCGGGTCAGCGCCAGCACCGTCGGCCCGTCGGTCCGGTTGAGCGCGAGTTCCCAGCACTCCGAGACTTCGACCGCGTCGCAGGGGCGGAACACGCGCATGTTGGGCATGGCGCGGAGCGCGGCGAGATGCTCGACCGGCTGATGGGTCGGGCCGTCTTCGCCGAGCCCGATCGAATCATGGGTCATCACATAGACGACGCCGGTGCCCATCAGGGCGGCGAGCCGCATCGCCGGACGGGCATAGTCGGTGAATATGAGAAACGTGGCGCCATTCGGCGCGAAGCCGCCGTGCAGGAAGATACCGTTCAAGGCCGCGGCCATGCCGTGCTCGCGGACGCCGTAGTGGATGAAGCGGCCCTTCGGGGTCTTGGCCGAGAAGTCCACCCCCGATTTCGCCTTGTTGTTGTTGGAGCCGGTGAGGTCGGCGGAGCCCGCGAGAAATTCCATCGGCATCGCAGCTGCGATCGCATCGATGACGGATTCGGACGATTTGCGGGTGGCGATGTTCTGCGGGGTCTCGAGCAGCGCCTTCTTGTGGGCCTTGAACGCCTTCGCAAGTGCTGCGGGGCGCTCGTGCCGCAGACGGCGCTCGAACTCGGCGCGCTTGCGGTTGCCAAGTTCGGCAAAGCGCGCTTCCCATTCCTTGCGCGCTGCGGCGCCGCGGCTGCCCACTTCGCGCCAGGCTTTCAGCACGTCGTCGGGCACCGAGAACGGCTCGAGCGAGATGCCGAGTTTTTCCTTGGCGCCCTTGAGTTCTTCGGCGCCAAGCGCCTCGCCATGGGCTTTTGCGGTGCCGGCCTTGGTCGGTGCGCCGTAGCCGATGGTGGTTTTGCAGGCGATCATCGAGGGCTTGTTGGATTTCTTCGCGCGCGTGATCGCGGCGGTGATCGCCTGTTGGTCCTGCCCGTCGATCAGTTCCGCGGCCCAGCCGGCGGACTTGAACCGCTTCACCTGGTCGACCGAGTCGGAGATCGAGGTCGGGCCGTCGATCGAGATGCCGTTGTCGTCGTACATCACGATCAGCTTGTGGAGCTTCCAGTGCCCGGCGAGCGCGATCGCTTCCTGCGACACGCCCTCCATCAGGTCGCCGTCGGAAACGAGCACATAGGTGTGATGATCGACAATCTTCTTGCCGTATTCGGCCGCGAGCATTTTCTCCGCAACCGCCATGCCGACCGAGGTCGCGATGCCCTGGCCGAGCGGGCCGGTCGTGGTCTCGACGCCCGGGGTGCGGAAATTTTCCGGATGGCCCGGGGTCAGCGAATCGACCTGGCGGAAACGCTTGATCTGATCGAGCGTCATCTCAGCATTGCCGGTGAGGTACAACAGCGCATAGAGCAGCATCGAGCCGTGGCCAGCCGACAGCACGAAGCGGTCGCGGTCCGGCCATTTCGGCTCAGTGGCGTCGAACTTCAAAAATTGCGTGAACAGCACGGTGGCGATATCGGCGGCGCCCATCGGCAGGCCGGGATGCCCGGATTTCGCCTTCTCGACCGCGTCCATCGCGAGGCCCCGGATCGCATTGGCCATACGGGTGTGGTCGACCTGCGTCATGATGAAAATCCGTCTGAAATGAGATGCTTGGTGGCGATCCACCGGGGAGGCGAATTGCCTCGGCGGGAGCCCGATGGCCATGAAAAGTCAAGGCTGGATAGCACCTCATTTCCCTGAAGTCCAAGGAGTGAAACGCATCGCAACGCGGAAAAGTTGCTTTGCGGTGCATAGTTTTGAAGTGGCGTTGCGCTGGCCTCGCTTGCCACGTAAATTTCGTCGCCTAAACGCTTGCCGAACCGCCGATTTTGCGTCCGGCTTACGGAGTGCGCGCGCTGACTGTCATGAGCGATCATCCCGCCAACGGCTCGGGCAACGCCGAGCCAGCTTCAGCCGACGTCGATGCCGCGACGCGCCGGCTGATGTCGGCGCTCGACGCGCTGGAAAGAGCCGTCGAGCGGCGGCGCGAAGCCGACCGCGACGAGGAGGAGCTGGCGGCCCGGATCCAGGCGCTCGGTGTGGATCGATCGCGGCTGGCCGACGAGCTCGATGGCTCGCTGGTGAAGTCGCGCCGGCTGGAGCGCGCCAATCGCGAGATCGCCGAAAGGCTTGATGCCGCGATCGGCACCATCCGTTCGGTGCTCGATGCGGGAGAAACCTCATGAACCATGTCAACGTCACCATCAACGGCCGGCAATACCGGATGGCCTGCGAGGAAGGCCAGGAGGTACGGCTGCTGCGGCTCGCCGAGAGCCTAGAGACGCGGATCGACAGCCTGCGCGGCAAGTTCGGCGAGATCGGCGATGCGCGCCTGATCGTGATGGCGGCGCTGACGGTGTGCGACGAATTGGTCGACGCCAACAGCCGGATCCGCAGCCTCGAAGAGGAGACCGACGCGCTGCGCGGCGTTCGCCTGGCCGCGGCCGATCGCGCCCGGGCGACGCAGAGCGCGGTGTCCAACGCGCTCAACGCCGCCGCCGACCGGATCGAAAAGATCACCCATGTGCTGAACCGCACCATCGGCGGCGGGGTAGCGATCGGGTAGCCGTGCATTTCACCCTCCCCTGGAGGGCGACTCTATAGGAGAACTTATGCCTGATGGGACACCCGAACGCATCGCCTTAGAGCTGATGCAGATGATCGCTGTGGCGGAGAAAAAGGACCTCGTGCCGCCAGCGGGGAAAGACAAGACTATGGCCGACCGCGCTTGGATTTTGCAGACCTATGCCGAGTGTCTGAAGATGATCCACGGACCGCGGACCTATTCGGAGAGGAAGGCGCAAGACCGTTCTTAACGAAGTGCCACAATTCCTCCGCGTCCTTTACTATCACGCCGACATCGGCATGATTTTCCCGCCTTTGAGTGGCGAGGCGCACACAGTCAAGGCGTAGATTTTCGTGGGTTTCGGTCACGTTGGGCTCCCGTTTTCTTGGTCTTCTGTCTTACCGCTCAGCTTATGCGGCTGCGGCTTCCTGTGCAGGAACGTCTGCACGACCTTTTGAAACTCAGCGTCTTTCGTCGGATCGGGCTTTTTATCAGCCATGTCGCAACCTCAGGGCAAATGCGTCTTTTGCGGCGGGACCGGCCTAACCAAGGGTCACGTCTGGCCAGCTTGGCTCAACAGGATACTCCCTGTCATGGCGACTCACCATGAGCAGATCGTCGGCAAATTCGAGACATTCACCCCGACGATCCCCGGGCCGGACTATTCGGTCGAAACGCGACAGGGTCACGCGCGGACGCGGAAGCCGAGGAACACTTGCAAGCGGTGCAATAGCGGGTGGATGAGCAGGATAGAGGATGCTGCCATCAAGCCGATGACACCACTTATCTTCAACATGGATGTCCCGCTTAGAATGGACGATCAGCGAGCGATTGCGGCGCTGCTGTGCCTGATCAACATGCGATTAGAATTCTTGGGCGACTTCCGAGCCATCCCGGCATCGGATCGCGCCGCACTCGGAGAGACCGGCTTGCCGCCCGCAGGATGGTGTATGTGGCTTGCCAAATTCACAGGCAAGAGAGCCGATGACCTTGTGTCACGCTACAACGCCATGATGGCAGGTATGTTAACGAAACCGAAAAACATCGGTCCCGCGTATTGCAATACGCAAGTGACCACGCTGGTCATCGGGCAGCTTTGCGCGCACCTCTTCAGATCCAGCTTTGTGCCGTTCATCGAGTACGATGGTGCCCGCTTGGCCAAGATTTGGCCCCTCACCGGATACGACATCAACACGCAGTTTCTTCCGACGATTCCGGACCAGGGCGTCTTGTCCCTTGCCGAAGCACTGCCCCGCGCGGCTTCGGAACCGCCGCGCAATCCTTGACCTAGCCATCGCGCTTTTTCCTTCGATATGCAGGGAAAGCGCGCGCCTTCTGCTTATTCGTGCGAGCCGACCCTCCCCCTCCAGGGGAGGGTGAAGAAAGCGACCTCGATGCTTGCGAACTGGCGTTTGGCTTTGGGTCGTTTAAACAATCACATCGCCCGCCTTAACGCTGGCGGTTTGGCTGCATCGTGGTTACATTGGTTGTCGCGAGGCTGCGTCGCGCGTCAGGAGCCATATATCCCCGGGGCCTTATCGATCCTTTAGGGAACTGTCCCTGGCCGGGTCCGTGGATCCGGACATATGGTGCCCACCTACTTTCGTAGGGAACTCCGGGATCGAGTGCTCCAACGGCTATCGCGGCCTCGCACTTTTGTTTTTTGTTTTGTCGCCGCGTTTGTTCAGGCCCCATCCTCCGCCACTCCCGTCATACCCCGCGAAAGCGGGGTATCCAGTACGCCGCGGCTTCGCGGTTTGATCGCGAGGGCTCTGGAATACTGGATCATCCGCTGTCGCGGATGATGACAGCCCGTGGTGGTGACAGCGAAAAGCGTTGCTCCGCCGCATGCCCGATGCTCCCGATCCCCCATCGAAAGCCGAACTCCGCGCTGCGGCGCTTGCTGCGCGCGACGCGTTGAATGGCGAGCAGCGCGCCGCCGCCGCGACTGCCGTCGCCGCGCGAGGCTTGCCGGTCGCCGTCACGCCCGGCACCGTCGTCTCCGCCTATTCGCCGATCCGCAGCGAGATCGATCCCGTGCCGTTGATGCGCGCGCTTGGCGCGCAGGGCGCGCGGCTGGCGCTGCCGGCGGTGATGGCGCGGGGCAAGTCGCTGGCGTTTCGCGCATGGTCGCCCAACGACCGGCTGTTGCTCGGCCCGCTCGGCATTCTCGAGCCGTCGCCTGCCGCCGCCGAGGTCAGTCCCGATATCATGCTGGTGCCGCTGGCGGCGTTCGACCGGCTCGGTCACCGCATCGGATATGGCGCCGGCCATTACGACTTCACGCTGGCGCATTTGCGCAAGGCAAAGCCCGTCACAGCCATTGGGCTCGCCTTCGCCGCGCAGGAAATCGAGGCCGTTCCGGCGCTGCAGCACGACGAGCGGCTTGATTATGTGCTAACGGAAACGAAGCTGTTCGATTTCCGGAGTTCTTGAGTTGCGCATTCTTTTCGTTGGCGACGTCGTCGGCAGGTCCGGGCGCACCGCCGTTTCAGAGTTGCTGCCCGGCATGATCCGCGACTGGTCGCTCGATCTCGTCGTCGTCAATGGCGAGAACGCCGCCGGCGGCTTCGGCATCACGGAAGCGATCTACCAGGAATTGCTCGACGCCGGCGCCGACGCCATCACGCTTGGCAATCATGCCTGGGACCAGCGCGAGGCGCTGGTGTTCATCGAGCGCGCGCCGCGGCTGGTTCGCCCGGTGAATTTTCCAAGCGGCACGCCGGGCCGCGGCGCCGCACTGGTCGACACCAGAGGCGGCAAGCACGCGCTGGTCGTCAACGCCATCGGCCGCGTCTTCATGACGCCGTTCGACGATCCGTTCGCGGTCATCAACCGCGAGCTCGAAGCCTGCCCGCTGCGCACTGCCGTGGACGCGATCGTGGTCGATTTCCATGCCGAGGCCTCGAGCGAAAAGCAGGCGATCGGATTTTTCTGCGACGGCCGCGCTTCGCTCGTGGTCGGCACCCACACCCATGTGCCGACCGCCGATCACCGGATCCTTCCCGCCGGCACTGCGTACATGACCGACGTCGGCATGACCGGCGATTACGAGTCGATCATCGGCATGCAAAAGGACGAACCGCTGCGGCGCTTTACGTTGGGCATTCCCTCCAGCCGCTTCGAGCCTGCGCTGGGGCCAGCGACGTTCTCCGGCGTCGCCGTCGAAACCGACGACGCGACGGGACTGGCGCTACGTGTTGCGCCGGTGCGCGCCGGCGGCAGACTGGAGCCGGTGCTGCCGGGGTTCTGGGTGGGATAGGGATGATTTCGAGGCAGCGCGTCACTGCATAGAATTGCAAAGTGTCGTCGCGAAAGGCATCGTAGGTGACAACCTCGATGAAGCGACGGGCGAGAAAGAATATTGTGCCGGATATCGTCTAGCCAGCGTTGCGGATCGGATGACCTAGAAGGCATACACCGCATCGGTCTCCGCAAGCGGGCGGACATGAGGTTTTAGCGCTTCGCGTATGACCACGTCGACCGGCTCGCCAAAGAGTTCGGCAATATAGGTCTTGAGCCCGACGTAGCTGTACACGTCCTGAACCGCGTCGAGATCGATTTCGATCAAGAGATCGATATCGCTGTCGGGACGATTGTCGCCGCGCACCCTCGAACCGAACAAGGCGGCATGAGTTACGCCGCGCTCGCGCAGGGCGTGTTCGTTTTGCCGAAGACGATCGAGAATCTCTTGTCTGTTCATTGCTTATATCCAGCACAGAATTGGCATGATTTACAGGCCGCAAGTTGGACCAGCGCTAGCGTAATCCGCCGTTAAGGCTTCCGAGTTACCGATTGCGCCTTCGACTCAAATCCGTCCGTGCAGATTCCCCGCTGATTTGCCCGTCGTGCCAATCTGCCGCAACCGGCGGGATTGATTTCAACCCCAAATCAGCGACAGATTCCACGCTGTCTCGTCCCATCTGAGGGGCGGCGCGCGATCGTCACGAACGCGGGGCGGGATGCGGTGGACGTGAGTAGCGCGGCTGACGAGCGCGCTCATCTCGCGGACGGCAAAATCGTGTGGTCCTGGCGCCCCGACGCTGGCGTCAAGTTGGCGGCGCAAGCCGCTGGCGACGGTGGCAAGAAAGCCCGGTCACCGGGGAGAGCGCGAGATAAGCCGTTAAAACCATTGCGCGGGGAATGCCGGGTGTTTCCGGTGTGACCGTGGTGACTAACGCGTGTGCTTTCTACACACCACACGCGGCTGCGGGCGCATCGAGCGCCCGGCATTCCCTGCGCCCTCTGTT
>Ga0210405_10002329_pt1 | contig 19873 bp, 18 predicted proteins | sample IncBWH11MmetaG_FD_155492 | JGI IMG/M metagenome (GOLD analysis project Ga0210405, IMG submission 155492) | Forest soil microbial communities from Barre Woods Harvard Forest LTER site, Petersham, Massachusetts, United States - Inc-BW-H-11-M | ecosystem: Environmental > Terrestrial > Soil >... | reverse complement strand
AACTTCGCCCGAAGTCAGCGGCCGGCCGCCGACCTGCGCGACCTCCAACAACGCTCTGAGCCCGGGATTTACCGCTGAGCGCAAGGCTTCGAGACCCAGCTTGGCGAATACTCGATTCTCCCCAGTTAATGGCACGGCGTCCGCGATGGTGGCGATGGCGACCACTTTCATGAACGACTTCAAGAGCGGGGCTTGATCCCTAAGGGGGAGTCGGCGCTCCATGAGAGCTTGCGCCAATTTGAAGGCAACGCCCGCACCGCACAATGTCTTGCTGGGATATTCGCAACCTGGCTGATTCGGATTCAGCACTGCCAGCGCGGTCGGCATGCCGTCCTGGCCGGGGAGGTGGTGGTCGGTGACGATGAGGTCCACGCCCAGGCGATGCGCAGTCTCGGCAGCGGCGAAAGCGCGAATGCCGGTATCGACGCTGATGATGAGATGAATGCCGGCGCCGGCGGCGCGTTCGATCACGTCGCCGCGAAGGTCGTAGCCTTCCTTGATGCGGTGGGGAACGTGGAAATCGGCAGAGCCGCCGCAGAGTTCGATGGCGGTCTTGAGGACGACGATCGCGGTGGTGCCATCCACGTCGTAGTCGCCATAAATCAGGATGCCTTCCTTGCCCTCGATGGCGGCATCGAGGCGGTCGACGGCGGCTTTCATCCCGGACATTAAATAAGGCGAGTGGAGATGCGCGAGAGATGGCGCCAGGAAGCGTTCCGCAGCTTCGGAGTCGTTGACTCCGCGCATCACAAGGAGGCGGGCGAGAGTGGTGGCGAGCTGTCGAGCTTTGAGGCCGAGGGCGGGGTTCGAAAATAAAGCTGAGGACAGACGTTCGGTCTGGGCGAGATCAGCGGTCTTTGAAACCCATTTCATTCAGCGATTCAGATTCTGCGGGAACCATGATTCTACTCGCAGCGAAGGTTTGGTAGCGCCCCAGTCCCGGCGGTTGTCGTCCGGGCGTCTCGCCCGCACGGCGAGGGCAGGTCCGGCGCTACAAAGCCGGGACGGGTCAGAGACCGGTCCCCACATTAATAAGGTTTGTCGTCGTCCTGGTCCGGTTCGTCGATGGAGAGGCCGGCGAAATCGTCAGCCATTTCTAAAATGTTCTGGTAGCGCTCGTACCAGGGCGTCGACGCTTCGTAGACCATCATTACGCCCTGTTGGGCAAAGCCGAGTTGCACGAAGCCGGTCTTGCCGACGTAGGTACGCAGCCAGCGGGCATCTTCCAACTCCTCATCGCTGGTGAACTCGGCTGAGCTCAGGCGTTCGATCATGGCATCGAGTTCATCGCGGTCCAGCCGCCACGAGTCCATGGTGAGGAAAGGCGCCGCCGCGGCTTTGGCAAGCTCGACGAAATCTTTCCAGCTGTCGGGGTTGTCTTGCGACTTCCAGGTAACGCTCTGCACTTGTTCGTAGTCGACGAAGCCGGGGAAACGGCGCATGCCATGGCCTTCGATGAAGGCGACCATGTCGTCTTTGAGGCTACTGAGATCGTCGGAGACGGAAGGCATATGGGGCTCTGGATAATTGCATTGTATGCCTGAATGCGGGGGAGAGATCAAATGGGGATCGGTCATGGTCGATAGTCGTCGGTCGTTCGTCGTTGGCCGTTGGCCCAACCGGCGAACGACGAACGGCCAACGGCCAACGACGATCTCCCCTGTGCTACACTATTTGTTTCACGACGCACCCCCGATCCGCACCATGCTTCTTTCCAAAGAATATGTGGGCTATTTGGCCCGCGAAGTCACGAAAAAACTGATTGCAGGCAAGTTCATCGAGACCAAAGCTGCGGCTGCGGTCACGGAGAAGGTGCATGCGGCGATCCTCGATGAATTCTCGCTCGAGGATCGTATCAATGACGAGGTCCGCGTCATTCTGGAGGCCTATTCCGCCGAGATGCAAAAAACCGGAGCCAATTATCAGGAGATGTTCCGCAAAGTGAAGAACGAACTGGTGCGTAAGTACAAGGCGGTGCTGTGAGAGTAAGCCGTGACAAAGTGAATAAAGTGGCGCACGTGGTCACGGACGCGCTGGCCGAGACGGATGCGCTGGACTTTATCGAAGACCGGAACACGATCCGGCTGGAAGTGCGCAAGATTCTCGAAGACCTGCTGAATCAGGAAGAGAAGATCGATCAGGCGGCCCGGCACAAGATCGAGAATCAGAAGCGGACCATCCTGGAAGGCAGCCAGGAATGGGACATTCTTTATCGCAAGTATTACAACGAAGAAGTAAAGAAGCTGGGAATATAAGACTGCAAAAAGCCGTTCTCAGCGGGTGGCGAATTTCCACACCGCCACAACCACAAAGGCGACTATCCCGACCACATACGCCCAGCCGCGTCCTTTTTGGAATCTCTCCTGATCGATCATTTAAGCACCTCGCAAACCTGTTCTCACCATGCCACTAAGGCGGATGCAAGGCAAGGATTATCTCCTTCATCCGCGGCCATTAGTCCCGAGCGCGGTCAGGCCATTTCCACAAAAAGATGCGATTTTGGCGCCTTGTAGCAGTAAGATTGTCACGGTCGCCGGTGATGCCGGTCACGGCAGAAATCGGGATGCGGGCCTTAAATAGAGCGTTGGCCAAGTTTCATGAGTGTGCCATGTTCAAACAAACAAATCGTAAGTTCTGAAAGCATTTCTCACATTGGAGGGAAATCCCATGAGTGTAATGACACCGCCCGGAATTACAAATCCGGGCGATTATATTGAAGACGTAATGAGCATCGTAAAAGCCAAGAACTCAGCAGAGCCTGAATTTCACCAGGCCGTTCAGGAAGTGTTCGATTCTCTAAGGCTGGTGCTGCAGAAGCATCCGGAATATAGATCGTCGAAGATTCTTGAGCGCATCACTGAGCCGGAGCGCGTCATTATGTTCCGCGTGCCCTGGTTTGATGATCGCGGCGAAATTCAAGTGAACCGTGGCTTCCGGATCGAGATGAACAGCGCCATCGGCCCGTATAAGGGCGGACTGCGCTTCCATCCCTCGGTCAACCTCGGCATTTTGAAGTTCCTGGCCTTTGAGCAGGTGTTCAAGAATTCGCTGACCACGCTGCCCATGGGCGGCGGCAAGGGCGGATCGGATTTCGATCCCAAGGGCAAGAGTGACAACGAAGTCATGCGCTTCTGTCAGAGCTTCATGACCGAACTGTCACGCCACATTGGCCCGGACACCGACGTTCCGGCGGGCGACATTGGAGTTGGCGGACGCGAGATCGGCTACATGTTTGGGCAGTACAAGCGCCTGCGCAATGAGTTCACCGGCGTGCTGACCGGCAAAGGGTTGAACTGGGGCGGTTCGCTGATTCGTCCGGAAGCCACTGGCTACGGCTGCGTGTACTTTGCGTCGGAAATGCTGAAGACGCGCAAAGACACGCTCGAAGGCAAGGTCTGCCTGGTTTCAGGCAGCGGCAATGTTTCGCAATACACCGTCGAGAAGCTGCTTGATCTGGGAGCGAAGCCACTGACATTCTCGGATTCCGACGGTGTTGTTTACGATCCGGATGGAATCAATCGCGAGAAGCTGGCTTGGGTGATGGAGCTGAAGAACGTCCGCCGCGGACGCATTCGCGAATACGGCGAGAAGTTCAAGAAGGCGATCTTCATGCCCACTGACATCAAGCTGGAACACAGTCCGCTGTGGAACATCAAGGCGGACTGCGCATTCCCGAGCGCCACGCAAAATGAGATCAAGGCAAAAGACGCCGCGAACCTCATCAAGAACGGCTGCAAGCTGGTGGCCGAGGGCGCGAACATGCCCAGCACGCTCGAAGCAACCAGGATGTTCCTGGAAGCCGGGATTCTCTACGGCCCGGCGAAGGCTGCGAATGCCGGCGGCGTCGCGACCTCCGGCCTCGAGATGGCCCAGAACAGCGCACGGCTGAGCTGGACCCGCGAGGAAGTGGACGACCGGCTGCACAAAATCATGATCGCCATCCACAAGAACTGCTTCGAGACAGCCGAGAAATACGGCACTCCTGGCAATCTGGTGAACGGCGCCAACATCGGCGGCTTCCTGAAGGTAGCCAATGCGATGCTGGATCAGGGCCTGGTGTAGCAGTTGTGTGGCTAGTCTGTGTGGCTATGATGCGGGGTGGAAGCAATTCCACCCCGCGAGTTTTTGCCGCCCGTCGGGCGTTCTCAGGCAACTTAACCTAGACTGGTACTTACAAGTGTTGGCGAAGGATCACTCGTGAAACATATAATGAGAGTCATCTCCTGCTTGCGGTTTTTCTTAGCACTGACGCTTCCGGCGCTACCGCAGCAGAGTTCTGATTTTTCTGGCGTCTATACGCTAAAATCCCTCACTCGTTCGGATTCCGCCGGGGGCGGCAATTTTCGTGAGCAGACATCCGCTCCGAAAACGACGTTGAACATTTCGCAAGGCGCAAACGCTTAGACGCGACGTTTAGGTTTTCTAGCGGGAAAACCGTCACCCTCAAATGCAAGCTAGACGACAGTGAGTCGAAGAATGTCGATCCTGACGGAAGCCCCACTACCGACCGAGCCAAGCTGAAGGGAAGAGAACTTATTGTTCGATCAACCATGAAAATTGCGGCGGGCGATCTAAAAGGCTCTGAGGTTCATCGAACCGAGAACTGGGAGTTATCCAAAGACCTCAGGACCCTCACCATTCGTCAGCAGTCTGACGTCCCAGGTGCGCATTTGCTTGGAAACACTATGACATCAACCTATACTCGCCAGTAAATCTTCGCAGCCTAGGCCGACCACGCACGACTGGCTTAGCGTCTTAAAATGACTGTAACCCACACCCCCGACCCCATCGTCGACCCCGAGCGCCTCTTCGAGGGTTTCGAGAACCTGATGCCCTTTCGGGTGCAGGATATTCTGCTGGTCTCCAGCCTCTATGACTCCTTCATTCTGCGCGAGGACGGGCGGCTGAACGAGTTGCTAATTGGCGAATCTCTCGAACTTGAGCAGCAGCAGATTCCTGGGATCACTCACGTTTCATCCGGCGCGGAAGCACTGAAGCTGGCGCGATCTCAGCCGCGATTCAACCTGATCGTCACCAACCTCGAAGTGGAAGACATGGACGCGGCGCAGTTGGCTCGCGAGGTCAAGGCGGCGGGGCTCGACGTGCCCGTGGTCGTGCTGGCCTATGACTATCGCGAGATCAAGAAGTTTGTGGCGCGTAATCCGGTTACCGACCTGCAGCAGATATTTCTGTGGCAGGGCAACGTCCGCATTCTGATTTCGATCGTCAAGTACATTGAAGACAAGCGGAATGTTGATCACGACACCCGCGCCATCGGCGTGCCGGTGATCCTGGTGGTCGAAGACAACATTCGCTATTACTCCTCGTTTCTACCCACGATTTACACCGAGCTGATCACTCAATCCCGGCGCCTGCTGAGCGAAGGATTGAATGTCGCCCACAAGCTGGTGCGCATGCGGGCGCGGCCCAAGATTCTGCTGGCGACGAATTACGAAGACGCAGCGCGGCAGGTAATGAAATATCGCGAGTATCTGCTGGGCGTGGTGTCGGATGTGGAATTCCCCCGCACTGGCGAACTGAGCCCCGACTCTGGATTCGAACTGGCCCACATGGTTCGCGAAGAAGTGCCGGATGCTCCCATCGTCCTGCAGACGAGCCGGACCGAATTCAGGGCGCGTGCGCATGCCGAAGGATATTCATTTCTGCGGAAACGCTCGCCCACGCTGTTGCGCGACCTGCGGCGTTTTCTCACGGAGCAGTTCGGGTTTGGCGACTTTGCCTTCCGTCTGCCCGATGGCAGCGAGGTAGCGCGGGCGAGGGATTTGAACGAGCTTGAAGCGCGGCTTCACGAAGTTCCGGCAGAGAGCATCGCCTACCACAGCGAGAGGAACCATTTCTCACGCTGGCTGTGGGCGCGGACCGAGTTTGCCCTGGCGCAGAAACTCCGGCCACGGAAGGTCTCCGATTTCGCCACGCTGGAAGATTTGCGGCGCGATTTGATTGAATCGATTGCCGAGTATCGCAATGAGCAGAGCCAGGTTCTGATCGGCGATTTCAACGCCTCCACTTTCAAGTCGACCGAGGGCTTCTTCCTGCGAATTGGCGGCGGTTCGCTGGGCGGCAAAGCGCGCGGGCTGGCCTTCATCCGCCACCTGCTGCACAAATATCAGACGGCGCGCCGCTTCGCCGACGTCCGCATCGCCGTGCCGCCCAGCGTTGTGCTCGCGACCGATATGTTTGACCGCTTCGTTAGCGAGAACAATCTGCTCGACTTCGCGATCAATAGCAACGACGATGCTGAAATTCTACGGCGATTCCTAGAGGCGTCTCTCCCGGCGTCGCTGCGCGACGATCTGCTGGCGTTTCTGGCAGAGGTCCGTTACCCGCTGGCGGTGCGCTCTTCCAGCTTGCTCGAGGATTCGCAATACCAGCCTTTCACCGGCGTGTACGAAACTTTCATGCTGGCCAACCAGCATCCTGATCTGTCGGTGCGGCTTGAGCAACTGATGGAGGCGATCAAGCGTGTGTATGCCTCGACCTTCAGCCAGCACGCTAAGGGATATGTGCGCGCCACGCCCTACCGCTTGGAAGAAGAAAAAATGGCGGTGATCGTGCAACAGGTTGTGGGTACCATTCACGGCTCGCATGATGGCCAGCGGTTCTACCCCGATTTTTCCGGCGTGGTACGGTCGCACAACTTCTATCCCGTGCCGCCCATGAGCTATGGGGACGGAATCGCCGCCGTGGCATTGGGCCTTGGACGAGCGGTCGTGGACGGTGGAAAATGTCTGACGTTCTGTCCACGTTATCCGCAAAACCTTTTGCAGTTTTCCTCGGTGGAAGATATTTTGGCGAACTCGCAGCGTGAGTTCTGGGCGCTGGAGCTTGATCACATCGAGCGCCGTGATGATCCCGCTTCCGATCCGCTGCTTGAGCTTAAAGAATCTCGCTTCGGTCTGGACGTGGCTGAGAGCGACGGAACTTTGAACAATCTAGGATCTACCTACTCTGTCGACAACAACGTCATTTATGACGGGCTGAGCCGGCCCGGTACCCGCATCGTGAGCTTCGCTCCCATTCTCAAGCATGGAGTGTTTCCCCTTGCCTCGATTCTTGAGCTGCTCACGAGAATCGGTGACGACGCGTTCGGCCGGCCGGTGGAAGTGGAGTTCGCGGTGCGCCTGCCGCAAGGGCCACGGCAAACGGCCGAGTTCGGATTCTTGCAAATACGTCCGCTGGTGCTTTCACGCGAAGGCGAAGAGTTGCGGATGGAGGATGTGAATCCGGAGCGGCTGGTCTGTCACAGCTCCAAGGTGCTGGGCAACGGACGCGTCCGGGATCTGCGCGACGTGGTGGTGGTCGACTTCCATCGCTTCGAGCGGGCCCGAAGTCAAGAAGTCGCCGAGGGGGTGGCCCACCTGAATGCCAAGCTGAACGAAAGCGGAACGCCGTATCTGCTGATCGGAGTGGGACGCTGGGGATCGAACGATCCCTGGCTCGGAATTCCTGTCGAGTGGGACGAGATTTCAGGAGCGCGCGTGATTGTGGAGGCAGGCTTCCGAGACTTTCGCGTGACTCCGTCGCAAGGCAGCCATTTCTTCCAGAACCTTACCGCGTTCCAAGTAGGATATTTCACGGTGAATCCGGATGCGGGAGAGGGCTTTGTGGATTGGGAATGGCTAGGTTCTGCGCCCGCAGTTGAGGAGCGAGGGTGCGTGCGGCATCTGCACTTCGAGGAGCCACTGGTGGTGGTGATGAACGGCAGGAATAGTCGGGGGATGGTCTTTAAACCGGAGGGAGCATAGCAAAACCGCACCCTTCCTTTGTGGTTAATGAAATACAAATGCCAGAACCACAAAGGACACAAAGGTACAAAAAGTCCCGTGCGAATTCATGGCTCCCCTGGTTTGCCTGCGTCGAACCTTTCCACTTGACAGTTCGCTTTTTCTTCGCTTATGATCTTCTCCGCTGTTGAGCCCGAAAATCATAAACGGAGGAACGAAAATGTCACTCAGTCAATCGCTTTTACCCGAGTTCGATCAGGAGATGGCCAATACCCGCAAAACCCTGGAGCGGGTTCCGGACGAGAAGTTCTCCTGGAAGCCGCACGAGAAATCCGGCGCCATGGGCTGGCTGGCCGGACACCTGGCCAACATTCCGGGGTGGGCGGTTGAGACCATCACTAAAGATGGTTTTGACATGAATCCCGGAGGCAAAGGATTTCAGCCGCCGCCAGTGCCCAAATCGCGCAAAGAGCTGCTGGAGTCGTTTGACAAGAACGTGGCGGCGGCTCGCTCAGCCCTCGCCGGGGCGAGCGACGCCGACCTCGGCAAGGACTGGTCGTTTCTCAACAACGGTGTGACCGTCTTCTCCATGCCACGAATGGCTTGTCTGCGCACTTGGGTGATGAATCACAATATTCATCATCGGGCGCAATTAGGCGTTTATCTGCGCTTGAATAACATCGCCGTGCCGGCAATTTATGGCCCGTCAGCGGATGAGTCTGGGATGTAGAAATGAGCAGCTGCTGCGGAAAAACTCGGCTTGGGTGAGTTTTTCCGCAGGCTGTCGGGGGAGAAACTAGTAGCGGCCTTCCCTGATCCACAGGCGAACTTGCTCCTCGACCGAAAAACTCGCTGTGGTATTGCGGGCGAACCTTGATGCCAATGCCAGGGCGTGGGCCTCGAGGGGAATCGCGAAGGGCGCGTTAGTTTTGAGGAAGCCGCGAACAAAAAGGTCGGAATAACGCTTCAGCCCGAGGATGTGAAACTGGACCGCATGCACCAGCCCGTCAAACAGGGCGCGATCCGCGATTCTCTCGTTGAACACCACAACGTCCAGAAACGTTAGGGAAGCCATTTGCTGGAAGCTGGGCAAGTTGGTAACGCCGAGATCTTTCGCCTGCGAGTAGAACGGCGGGTCCGAAATGCGCTCGCCGATGAGTTCTACGATTCTGATCCGGTTGAGGAAGGCCGTGGAAAAGAACGGCTCCATCGTAGCTTTACGCTGTGCGCTCAACGGTGCGGCGACAGGAAAGTAACGGTCGCGCTGTTCGCGCAGATACGAGCAAATGCAAGTGCTGAAATCGCGGACCTGGTCTTCGGTCAATGGAGGCGTGCTGACCTCGCCGGGCTCAGTGGCAGACGGAATTTGTCGTTCGATTGAGGCGTAAAACTCGTTCAAAGATGCCGCTGACTCGATGGCCTTGCGCAACAGATCGCCTTCGGCGAAGCGGGCAAGATCTTCAACGGAGAAGCGGAGACGAAGCTGGTGGGTCGCGCACTCCGCGCTGAGCAGTTCCAGCCGGGCATGCCGCAGCTCAGAGTTCATTTGAACCACGGCGACACGGTCATCCGGATTGTCCCAGGAAAACATCTAAGGACTCCTGAATTTTAGCTGTACAAAACCGGGGAAAGGGGCCTATATTCATTATGTATACAGCGTTACGTTAACGATGTCAACATAAATTATTCAATCGTTTTGTGTAGGTTCAGAGGACAGAAATGCCAAGGCTGCCCGATCCTGATCTGCAAGAACGTATTTTGGACGCCGCCCAGAAGCTCTGGAAAAAGGGAGCGGAAAAGACTCTCACCATGCGCGCGGTAGCCGAGGCGGCGGGCACCAATACTCCCGCCGTCTACCGCCGCTTTCGGAACCGCGAGGATATCCTGCGCGCCATGTTGCGCCGGATCCAGCAGGATGTCATCGACGCGCTTCGGCCCTGCTCATGTCCCGAGGAAGCGTGCGAGCGCTACCTTGAGTTCGCGGTGAGTCATGCTCACGAGTACGAACTCTTCTACACCCATGCTTACGAACTCTCTCATCCGTCGCGCTCGGATCATGCTTCTCCGCTGCGGGAGCACCGGCCTACCATGCAATTCATGGAGAACAAACTGGCCGAGCAGCTGGGAGGGACGGCCGCGGACCATACCCGGCTGTCGTTGGCGTTGTGGACGATGGCGCACGGAACGGCCATGCTCCTGATTTCGAGAGCCATCCCGGCGGCGCATGTGCCGGAACTGCGTTCCGTCTTCACCGCTGCGGTGGAGACTTTGATCAACAACTCGTCCAGCTTTTCAGCTCAGAATTGAGCGGAATGTAATCGGCATCGACCGCGCGCGGAGCCATAGACTGCACAATTATTGGTGCTAGATTTTGTTGAGAAGAACTCTCTCTTTCCGCCCAAAATCCAGAAAACAAAGGGACGGAAATTTTCTTGCCTCCTAGATCTATGGTTCTTAAGGTAGTTACAAGCAAAATATAGAAAACATGCAAGTTATGGAGGCGCCCGACAGCTCGCAGTTCCGTTCTGGCATTATACGCAGCTGGATCGGAGTAAAGCCCTCGCCTCTTCCGCATTGGTCGGAGGTCAGCCGTCGAACCCTCCAGAACTCAGGATTGTCGAAGATTGATGATTATCTTGGAGATAACCTATACCCACTAATATTATCGGAGTGAACCAACAAGAGCAAGAAAAATGGCAGGAGGTTGTCGGCCACAGTTCCAATTTGGGCCATTGCACTTGCCACCACGGTCAACGAGTGTAAAAACGGCGATATTTCGCCAGTCATCACCGCGTCAATCCAGTTGAGCGTCGCAATTTTTACGCTGCAAGTCGTTCTTCTGCTTGTACGGCTGGAACGTATGGAAAGGTTGTCGACGGTTTCGACGTGACCGACTCCTTGCCGATCCCGAGGCTAACCGGAGTGTTCGTCGCTATGGAGAACATGACATTTGGCGCGTTATCGATGAGTGAGCGACCATTCCACTCGGCGAAGCCGAGCACGGCCGGCGTGCCGACCTCGTACGGGAGGATGTTGGGACAGAACCGGTTTGCGACCTTCTCCGCATATGCCCGGGGATCTTGTGCGGTTCCGTATGCGGACACGACGCCAGCGATTGCCTTGCTGACAGCCTCTCCGTGGGTGGCGAAGTCATCGGCCGGTCGCCCGGCATTGAGACGGTTGCCGAGATCTTCGTTGTACTGGGTGAACAGTGGGTGGATCATCGGAAGAGCCACGCGGTTGATCGGGCGCCATCCTCCGGCGTCGGTGGCAAGCGACGACACCGCCCACACTCCGATCCGACGCTTGTCGCCCGCGTCGCCCAGGAGCTCGCCATTGGGCAGTTCCAGAACGATCGAATGCACCGTGTGGCCCGCAAACAAGTTCTTCGCATGACTTGGATCCCATCCGGACAGATCCACGACTGTGCCATCCTGAAACGCGTGGCCGACCGCGTGCAGCACATCGGGCTCAATCCAAAACGGGTCGCCAGCCTTGCCGGCCCAGACGCGCAGACCGGCCGCCGTGGTGGTGGTCTCGCCAGTTGTTCCCTGGGCGACGACAGTGCCTGCCGCATGCGGATCCACAGCTTGTGCACCCCTCATGGACCGCACGACGTAGCGCTGCTTCCCCTGCTGGTCACGCTCATCAAAGGTGATGCGGTAGGTTATATCTTCGACGGCATCGCCATTGAGATCGACCTTGAATTCGTACTTGCCTTCCGGGTGCCAGCCAGGTGCGGGAATGGGACCGAAAATCGAGTGGCACACGTTGATCACGAACACGGTGCCCGTCTCGCCGCGAAATACGTAGAGGTCCGTAATGTCGAGGCGGATATCTTGCCGGGCGATTGGTGAATCGAGGTGATGGGACATAGTGCTCTCCCTTTGTTATCAAGAAATCGGATGAAGCTTGTGCCTCACATCTGGCATAAACGAGGCGAATGGACTGAAGTCTCCCAGCATCAGACAACGAGTAGGATGCTGACCGGAACGACTTAGAGCGGAATTTTATACATTGGCTTGTGAAAGGTCAATTTGCTACCAACGGCTAAAGGACCAGTCATGTGGAAAAGTGTGGGCGCGTCCTCAGGGCATCGGAAGTTAAGTGTCGAGAACAGCCATTACGCGTTTTGACCGCTGGTCAATGAGTGTAACCGAGATTTTGCGCCAACTACCTCTTTCCGACGCGGACAACCCTTCGTTTCTTAATGTGGTAGAGAGAAAAGCCAACCACTGACCAAGATCCCGGGAATGTAGGTGGTCAACATCCAGATCGTTCCGGCCATGCAGGAAAGCTAGTACCCTACAGATGGGTAACCCTATATGATCACCCACCGCCTGTGTTTTGGTTTGCTGCTGCTCAACACCCTTCTTCTGGCACAGAATGCCAGTCCTTCCCATGCCGATCCCGTTCCCCTGATTTACCAACCGCTCAAGCCCACAAGCATGAGGCCCGGCGCACAAGCGTTCAAGCTGAGAGTGAGAGGCACCGGATTTACGGCCCATAGCGTCGTGAGTTGGAACGGCAACGCATTACGCACAACGCGCCTTGGCAGGTCGGAACTCAGCGCGGTTGTTCCGGCGTCCTTTGTCAACGTGCCGGAAACAGCATCCGTGACGGTCTCGAATACGACTGGCAGTGGCGTTACTTCGAATGTGCAGTTTTTCACTGTTTCCGATCCAATCGCACGGCCCAAGTTCAATAATTTCGTACAGGCGACCACCTTTGCAGGGGTTTATGCGCTGATCGCTGCCGATCTAAACGGGGACGGCAATCTCGATATTGCAGGAGTCGTTCCGAGTGACAACATCGTCTTTGTCATGCTAGGCAATGGCGACGGTACGTTCCAACAAGCGGTAAGCTACCCTGTCGGTAACGGGCCGATATGCCTAGTCGCGGCTGATTTCAAGGGGGACGGAAACCTCGATCTTGCTGTCGGGAACGAGCAGGGCGATACGATTTCCGTCCTGTTGGGCAATGGCGATGGAACCTTCCAACAACAACAGGTTTTTGCCACTGCTCCGTCCCCGTATACGTTGTTCGCCGCGGACCTTAATAGAGATGGCAAGCTCGATCTGCTTGTGGGAAGCCAATCCGGTCCGCCAGGAGTCGTCTCTGTTCTCTTGGGCCGCGGGAACGGCATGTTCGACCGGCATGTTGAATACGGTACCGGAGGCGAGACTGTAGATGCGATGACGGTGGGCGACTTCAACCGCGATGGAATCTTGGACCTGGTGACATTTGACCACAACATCGATAGCGCTTCTGTGCTGCTCGGCACCGGAAACGGAGGCTTCAGGGCACCCACGTTTGTGAAGTTCCCGACCGCAGCGTTGTTTCAGTCCGCAGTTGCGGCGGATTTCAACAATGACGGCAAACTTGACCTTGCTGTTGCTTGGGAATATGAGGGCTACAGCGAGGGCGCTTTTGTCTTGCTAGGAGACGGTAAGGGTGGTTTCCCGGTAATCCATAACCAGCAAGCGGGAAGCTACCCGATGGGAATAGGACTTGGCGACTTCAACGCAGATGGCATCCTCGATTTGGTGGTTTCTAATATCGACTCCGATAACGTTTCGATCTTGCTCGGCCGAGGACATGCCAAATTCCGAGGCCCCCTCGAATACAAAGCCGGATCGCAAGCGTTTGGCGTTGCCGTAGGCGATTTCAACAACGACGGCAGGCTGGACGTCGCCGTACCCCTGCCCAACGCGGGCTATAGCTCCATTGCTGTCCTGCTGCAAAAATAGGTCCGTGCACTTACCAGTGAGGCATCCGCAGCGCCTGTCGTTCTGAACTGCCGTAGTCTGAACTACTGTAATCAGGCCATAGCACTCAAAACCCGTCAATGAGCGTTGCGATGTGACGTCAACTATCCGGGGGCGTACGAACTCTGGCCAGGGAGGTGGCATGCGCGCATTTCAAACTGGCTGGGTCGCCAATGCCAGCGCGAGCTCTCTTTAATTATGCTTTTCTTCAGGCTTTCTTCAGTAAGCGGGTGATCCAGACCAAAATTACTGCGCCCACGAACGCCACAATAATGGAGCCAATCATTCCGCCGCCTTGCCAGATTCCCAAAAGCCCGAAGATCCAGCCGCCTAACAGGCCACCGAGAATTCCGAGAATGATGTCTACGACTATGCCGTAACCACCACCCTTCATGACTTGACCTGCAAGCCAGCCTGCGATCAGTCCAACCACAATCCAAGCGATAAATCCCATGGTCTCCTCCTAGACGAAGTTCTTGGGGTGGATTCCAATGTGGAACTCTTGTCGGAGCAAAATATACGCTCGGCACCGCGAGGCCGGACATCGCCGCCAATTGCGCGCGAAACCGAGATCGGTAATCCGCAACAAGCTCGGGAACAAACTTCCTCTGCCATGTCCTCGTTATCCTAACGTGTCGGCCGACGCAAGCTTGGCGAGGTACTGCGTGGCACGGTCGACACATGAGTCTAAGCTGGCTTCTGTATCGATTACAAGTTTGGGGTGGTCAATCGGCTCCCAAGCTTTTTGGACTTGGTGATATAGGTCTGGCGTCCGATTCGTGGCTGGGTGGATCCGCTCCGCTGCCGCCTTTTCCAAGCGTGCGAGCGCGGTTTGTTCAGAGCAGACGCACTCCAATATGGCCCAACTGGTTTGCAATTGCGAGCAGAACTCGAGCACCTGCTGACGCTGGTAGCGCCGTGAAAACGTCCGGCCATCCAGGAAAATGTACGGCGACAAATTCCTTCCGAGCAGATACGCAGCCGTCTGCAGGATGATCTGCTGACAGAAATCGTCTTGCACTCGCGAATATTCGACCTGTGCCGGGGTGAAGAGCGCGGCCCGAATCGTGTCTTTATCGAGTACCGTGCCCGGAAGCCGCTGCGCAAGTGAGCGCGCGACCGTGCTCTTGCCCGTACCCGGCAGGCCCGCCATGATCACAACCATCGGTAACTCCGAGCTGGAGTCAGCGCAAGCACTCGAAAATCTCCACCAGATTCCGCGATCCTGCGGGTTGATTCTAGCATGCGCAGATCGATTGACGCTGGCTTTGCGCACAGGACACGGCTCCGCGCCCCTGGCAGCTAGGAAGCAAGGCGTGGAAAACCAATTAAGCCATACTTTGCATTCATCGCACAACGTGTTGGGTTCGGCGAACCAGCGATGAAATCTGCCTCGAGAGCTGAAGCGTATAACCGAGTTAGCGGAATCCGGACGGAACAAAACTAGGGTCTTTATCGTATCCAACAGTCGAGGATGGGCCATGAAAACTCTGAAAGTCTCTTTGATCGCTTCTTTGATTGGGACTGCGGCTGGGTTGGGGTCATGGTTGTTCGGCATCGGGCAAATCATCTGGCCCGCTCATCCTCAATTTGCCTGCTTTCTGCTGACCCTCGTTACGACCATCGTGATTCAGATTACCTGGCCTCGGCTGACTCAAACGAATGCACCGCAATAAGCCGGAAATAAGGCGTGACAGAACAGGGTGCTGGGCTCGGCTACATACAAATGCCCTCCCGTTTTGCCGAGCGGAAGGGCATCACTGTTATCGCAAAACTCTCGGCAGAGATCCACTACTGCTTGTCGTACACTGTCGTGCTCTTGACCTTGTTGCCTTTTGCATCGGTTCCGGTAGCGGTAACCGTGCGGTTCTTGCCGTCAGCTGCCAAAACAATCCGGCCGCTGATGTTGACCTTACCGCCTTTCTTGCCGTTGAATCCGTACGTACGATCGTCGATCTTCGTGACCGACCGCGTGTCCTGATTCGGATCGCCCTTGACGGGATAGTCTTTGCCGTCGAACTTGCCAGTCCACTCGTTATGCGTCGGCTTGCCGTCCTTGTCGGTGCCGTCGATCGTGACCTTCACGTTGTCATCCGCAGCCTCGTAGACGACGGTGCTGTTCTTGGGCGCCCCCGGCCCTACCTTCGACTTGGCCTCGTTTAGCTTCCAGGTGCCCATCATGTTGGCATCGGCGGCCAAGCACATTGCGGCGACGAAGCATAGAGCCAGCGTCGATACAAGTGTTCTTGTTTTCATGTCTCTCCTGACTGAGAAGCAAATTTTCGTGCGATTCAATCGGCTGCCACACTAGCAGTGCGTGGCGCATTCAGCAATCGCAATTTCTTTGCAGCAGTAATTCAGGTTCTGCGCGAGCCATCGTTATAGGCAAGTAACCTGGTCCATTTCGCTCAGGATTAATCGATGAAAGAAATCGATCTTACGACTGAACCCTGGCTATTTCTTCACTACCACCGCGATGCAGTTGATTTCCACCAGCGAATTTCCAGGTAGCGCGGCGACGGCCACCGTAGTGCGGGCCGGACCGCCGTTCGGGAAGTAGGTCTTAAACACCTTGTTCATTCCGTCGTAATACTTAATGTCGGCGAGAAACACGGTGAGCTGAAGAATGCTGTCCACGGTACCGCCACCGGCTTCGACGAGTTTCTTCACATTGTCCATCACGATGGTGGTGTGATGTCCAATTTCGAATTGCTCGGCGGGACCGGAATCGTGCGCCCCTTGCCCGGCCACGTAGATCAGGCCATTGTGAACCACGATGGGCGTGATCATCTGTTTTCCATCGGCAGGCTTGCCGTCGTCGCCGAGCTTGCGGATGCTGTCATCGGTCGCGCCTTGAGCGCTGCCCGCCAGCACCGCTCCGGTAAGGCCGACACTGGAAAGCACTGCGGCCAGCCGCCCAGCGAAATTCCTGCGAGTGAATGTTCCGAAATTCATGGTCCCTCCTGTTTGAAGTTGTTGAGTCTAAGCCAGTGGCGATGTCGCGGTCAATGAGGGGGATGGCGATAAACGAGCGTCCCCGCTATGTGCAAGCGTTTGCACCGTTGACAATCGGATTTGTATTCCCAATAATGAATTGCGTTCCGCACTCGTCTTATCCCCGCCTCGCAGCCTAGGAGGTCTGTTTGTTGGCCTTAGGTTCTTATCCACGCGAAGACTATAAAGGAGCACCATGAAAAACCTTGGGTTGTTCGGTATTGCTTCCATCGTCGCAGTATTTTGCGTTGCAACCGCTATTGCCTCGCCCGCAAAAACCTTCAGCGTCGTGGCGAGCTTCGACGGAAAGAATGGCGACGTGCCGAATGGCCCTCTGGTCCAAGGCGCCAACGGAAACTTCTACGGCACCACTCAAAACGGCGGGACCCATAACAGCAACCAATCCTGCACAGGGTACGGCTGTGGCACGGTTTTCGAAGTTACCCCGGCGGGCAAGTTGACCACCATTTACAACTTTTGCTCACAGAAGAACTGTGCCGATGGCGCAGTGCCCAGTGCGCTGGTACTGGGCGCCAACGGAAACTTCTATGGGACAACAGCGTCTGGCGGGGCCAACAACGTCGACATATGCCAGGGTGGCGGGTGTGGGACGTTTTTCGAAATCACCCCTGCGGGCAAACTGACCACGCTCCATAGTTTTTGCGCTCAGCAGACCTGCGCTGATGGCAGCGCGTTCACTCTGGTGCAGGCCACCAACGGCAACTTCTACGGAGCCGGAGGTGGTGGGAATCAAAATGGCGATGGCGGCTGTCCAAACGGCTGTGGCACAATCGTTGAAATTACACCCAAGGGCAAGCTGACCACGCTCTACAGCTTTTGCCCTGGAACGTTTTGTACCGATGGCGAATTCCCGGAGTCGGTGATGCAAGCCAGCAATGGCAACTTCTACGGCGTCACACTTTACGGCGGGGCCAATCTTGCGGGGGAGGTTTTCGAGTTGACGCCAGCAGGCAAACTGACCGTGCTCTACAGTTTTTGCAAGGCGGCAAACTGCCCCGACGGCTATCAGCCTTCGGGGATGCTGGCGCAAGCCGCGAATGGCAACTTCTACGGGACAACCAGGTACGGTGGGGTCAACTACGGCGGTACGGCTTTCGAACTCACGCCGATGGGCAAGCTGACGATACTCCATAAGTTCTGCTCTCAAACGAACTGCAAGGATGGAAGCAACCCGTTGGCAGGGCTGGTGGAAGGCACTGACGGAAACTTCTATGGGACAACCTATGCAGGCGGAACGGCGCAGAGTACGCTGTGTAGCGGTTGTGGTACGGCGTTTGAAATCGCGCCAGGGGGCAAGCTAAGCACGCTGTACAACTTTTGTTCTCGAACGAACTGCACTGACGGGGCTTTGCCGACTCAAGCGTTGATGCAAGCCACCAACGGGACCTTCTACGGGCTTACCGACTTCGGTGGTGCTAATCTAGGATGCATCAACGGTGGGAGCTGTGGCGAAATCTTCAGCTTCTCTGTGGGACTTGGGCCATTCGTCGAAACCAACCCGACCTCCGGCAAGGTGGGGAGGGCTGTCACGATTCTGGGAAACAATCTGACCGGCGCCACCAACGTCAGCTTTAATGGCACAGCCGCGACATTCACGGTTATTTCCGGGACCGAAATCAGAACCACGGTGCCCACCGGCGCTACCACTGGCTCTGTGGAAGTTACGACACCCAAGAAGACGCTCAAGAGCAACGTGGGTTTTCGGGTGACGAAGTGATGCGGCGTTCAGATGGCTGCAAAATTCGCGCACAGATCTGATCGACGAATCGCAGCGCTGCATGAGCCCGACAAGGCGGCAAGCTTCAAGCAGAACTGGCGACCGCGGACCAGGCCCCCGCCCCCAGCAACAAATACCAGCAACAAATAATGGAGGACGGGCGTCCTCGCCCGTCCCGATACAATGTAGGCGCGGGCGTCCTCTGCCTGTGCAGGGCACAGCAATTGAATCAAATCACCAAAATCGCAGATCTCGTAAAGCAAACAGCGCACGAAGCAGGGTTTGAGCTGGCCGGGATCGCCCCGGTTCGCGACTTCGCCGAGCTCAATTATTTTCCAGATTGGATCGCAGCCGGACATGCCGGTGAAATGAAATACATGGAATCTCGCGATGAAGCTGGGCAGCTCAAGCGCGCTTCTCTTCGGTCCGCCGCTCCGTGGGCGCGGAGCGTAATCGTCTGCGCCATCAACTACAACACGGCGCATCCGTACTCCACGCAGGTCAACGATCCTCAGCAGGGATGGATTTCGCGCTACGCCTGGAGCCGCGAAGACTACCACGAGGCGGTAATGCGCCGCCTGCGTGTGGTGGAAAACTCGCTGCGAAATGCGCTCGGGCAGCCAAGTCAAGACGAGGCCGCGTCACAAAGCTACGATCGCAAATCCGGATTGGATCTCGAGAAACAGCCGCATAGCGGCGCAAGAATGCAGCCCACGGCGCCAGCCGTGGGGAGCAAGCAGGAAACCGCCAAGCCCCAGCGGGGCGAAAGACAAATCGCCACGCGTGCTCAGGACGCCATGGCAACAGGCAACGGGAGGCCGCCGCTACAAACCCGCTGCTACGTGGACACTGGGCCTCTGGTCGAGCGCGTCCACGCCAAATATGCTGGTGTGGGATGGATTGGAAAGAATACCTGTATCCTGAATCAGAAGCTGGGGTCGTGGTTATTTCTCGGCGTGATTCTGACGTCGCTTGAACTCGAACCTGATCTGCCTGCGCCAGATCGCTGCGGCAGTTGCACCCGCTGTATCGTGGCCTGTCCCACGGATGCGTTGATCGCGCCCTATCAACTCGATTCCAATAAATGCATCTCGTATTTGACGATTGAGAAACGCGGCGCAATCCCAGAAGACATGCGCGATGGCGTGGGCCGGCACGTGTTCGGATGCGACATCTGCCAGGATGTTTGTCCCTGGAACCGCAAAGCACCAGCGACCAGCGCAGCCGAGTTCCAACCTCGAGAAGGACTGGTCAACCCCGCGCTGGGGTGGCTCGCGGGAATCGACGCGGAAGAATTCCGAGAGAAGTTCCGCGGCTCTCCGATTCGTCGCACCAAGCGCAGCGGCCTGCGGCGAAACGCGGCGATCGCCATGGGCAACAGCGGGGATCCGCGTTTCACCTCCGTTCTGGAAAGACTGGCAGCGGACGATGATCCTGTGGTGGCGGAGAGCGCGCAGTGGAGTCTCGAACAGCTATCTACACCGGCAGCCCCGAAGCCGGAATCATCCGCGCGAAAATATTAAGCGGCCTCCCGAGGTCTGCGAAGCAATCACGCGACCCCCCTGGCTGCGCAGAACTGCAACTCTTTGCACAATTGACAAACGAGCAAAACGCGAACAAGATTGTCC